>Ga0335074_10015391_pt1 | contig 10744 bp, 13 predicted proteins | sample Lox_Sample_23_FD_206715 | JGI IMG/M metagenome (GOLD analysis project Ga0335074, IMG submission 206715) | Soil microbial communities from Loxahatchee National Wildlife Refuge, Florida, United States - Lox_Sample_2.3 | ecosystem: Environmental > Terrestrial > Soil > Wetlands | place: USA... | reverse complement strand
TCTCAAGGCACTGCTGATGCGCGGTCTGAATGAGTTGTTTTACCTGCTTGAGAGTCTCACTCGTCAGAAGCTCAGTGCTGGCGCTGTGTACTTCCACAGCCGGAGCGGTGTTGACGAACTGTGAGGATGGGGACGGAACCAATGGGAGGGGAATAGTCTGCGCGGGAATGCTCGGATAGAGAGCGGGCGTGGGAGGGGAAAGAGACTGACCGTTCGAGAAGTGGTGTCGATAGGATAGGCCCGTGCCCGGTATCGATGCGGTTCCCATGACGCCACGCGGTCCCACGTTCAACGTGAACGGAGCACCGCCGATGCTGGCACTAAGGCCGCTCTTAGAAAGGTTGAGCCGAAGGCCGGGAATAACTGTAAAAGACTGGCGAAAGCGCCATCCCATAGTGCGCCTATCCAGGGTCGGGATTTACAGCGCTCCGATTATCTTATGAAAAATCTAGGTACGCAATACCTCTTCAGGACGTAGATTGCGGCGGTTTCTTCTCCGACATCGAATCGAAGTCCTGTCCGCATGATGGACAATGGATCAGGGACCAGCCGGTTCGGAGGATTTCACAGGGAGGAATTCGGTACCCGCAGATGAGGCAGGGAGTCGTCAGGTCGAACGACCGAGGATCAATCCGGCGGGATCGGCGGTGCATGGGCGTGGATCGATAGGAGGGTATAGGGGAGGGCTGTGGAAGGGGAACCCGATAGACTAGGAGCATGGCGGTCATAGCACATCCCAAGTCCGAACCGACTCAGCCTGGCAACCCTCACCGGCTGACGGTCAACCAGCACGTTCTCCCACAGGCGAGCATTAGACGGTTCTGTGGTCCGGATGATCTGGTAGATGTCCGTCTGCTTCGACTGTCGAAACGCATCCGCAAAGCGCCGTCCGATCCGCTTTTCTGCGCTCAGAGAGCATGGGATCAACGGGCAGAACATGGGTACATGCGGGAAATTGAGGACGCATTTCAGGAAGTCGCAGACAGGATTGTCACCACGGGCGTGTTGGCAGGGAAAGATTATTCTCACCTGACACGGTTTTGGTTTCTGTGGCATTTTCGCGCGGGACTAAAGGAAAGGCCGATGGAGGATGTGAAGATAAACGGTGTCCCGGCTTTGGTGCTTACAAAGGACGCACAGGAGATGCTTGAGAGAAACCGGGTGATGACCGTGGGCGCGAACGGCATGGTTGCTGGTCGGTCGATGGCGGGCGTCCTGTTACAAGCAAGGATCGCAGCGGCATCTCAGGCAAAGCTCGGCTGGGGGATGATTCATGCGGCGGACGGAGAGTTTGCGGTACCAGATACGTTTCAGAATTTCATGGCGTTACCGTTAACGCCGAACCTCTTCTTACTCGCGGAGCATCCGGATTGCGTGATCCCGCGTTCAGAGGTCGAATGGATCAACACAATGGGACTACGGCTGGCATCTCGCTATGTCTTTGCGCGCGATTTAGACCAGTGCCCCGGTTTGTGAATCGATAGGTAAGTAATTGATTGCGACCTTATTGGACGGAGATTCATACATGAGAAGGAATCTGCCGACGTTGACGGCCACAAGATCGCAGATGCCGTCGTTTACTGGTACGTTTTTTGGACAGACAAGGCCCAGCTTTCTCGTACCTTTCGTAAAATGTAAGACGCAAAGGCGACCGATTCTAAGTGCGGAATGGCCGCCGAAGCGAGTAGTACATTCAATGAATTTCATGGAAAAGGAAATCTCCTAAATGCTTGACCATCTCTTGATTGATGTGGCAACCGCCGCTGAGCTGGATCGTGAAATCCGCAACATACTAGCGTTGGACATGGTTCAAAGAGGTGATGAAATAAGCGGCACTCTGAATGTCCACTATACAGACGATTCAGTACAGCGGGCCACTTTGATTCCCGTGTTAGTGGCGCGAGGAGTCACCATCGCTTGGCATAAGAAGGCAGTCGCACCTGGCGCTCCTGTTGATCCGCCGAAAGATGCTAAACGATAAGGTGACATCCATTGGGCGGGCAGTGTTTTACTCTCCCATCAGGTGACGGATTATCTCTGCGATCCCGTAACCGCCCCCGACGGCTCCAAGGCCAACAGGGGAATACATCGCGATCCGCTTCCCCCCTCTCAGCCCGTTTACATCGGGTCTGGGAGGAGGGCTTTCACTGTCGTTCGTCACTCTCCCGACAGATGAGACCCCGTATCTGTCCAGCGCCACATGGGACCGGGCGGGTCAATATTCAAGGCCCACTCCAGGGTCAACCGTCACGGCGACGGGACCCAGCACGAACTGGCCGGTGGCGCTGTACGCTGTCACCAGATAAGAAGTGTTGGCCGGTGTGATGTCAGTGTTCGGAGTGAATCCGCCGTCACCGATGATGTTGCCGTTTTCGTCCAGCAACAGCCTGGTGCCTATCTGCGAATAAATCTGACCGTCGCTGGACGCTCCATCCGCGCTCAAACGCACGACGATGTATCCGTTGGCTACGGGCTGCCCGTTCGGGAACTGAAAGGTTAGTCCAAGGTCCGCCATTTATTCTCCCAACAGATGATGCCCGTAGTGGTCCAACGCCTCGATGCCGGTAGCGACTCCGGTATATTTCAGAAACGTCTTGATCGCCGCGTTCCGTGCTGCAATTTTCTGTGCGTACAGGTGGGCCGCATCCACTGCGTTCAACAGTTGCTGTGCTCTCTGTTCTCCGAACGCCTGCACCAGACGTGACGGGGCACCTGGATACTTCGGGTTTGGAGTGTCCAGAACCTGCATTTTCTTGAACAGTTGCGGTAGCCGCACATTTGCCGGAGCGATACCGTTCGCAGCGGCAGACGGATGCACATCGGTGGTATTTCGGATCGCTTTTGATACGTCGGTTAATGCCATCGCTCGCCTGTGTAGCGCGGTAGCTTGTCCGCTCAGGTCGTTTGGGTCAAGGCCCTTCGCCCGAATCTCGTTCATCGCTGCGTCACGGGCCTGCGTCACGTCCTGGAGGCGCTCCTGAAGCGCTGCGTCCCTCTCAGGATCGATACCGAGGTTGTCCCGAATGGCGTTGCCGATGTTATCAAGCTGATCCTGAAACGCTTGGAATCTTTTTCCACCCAGCGCCATGTCCAATTGCTGATAGATACCGTGCGCCTTGGAGCGAACCGCATCGGCCACCGCCTGGGTCACGTCACGGACAGATGCATTGTCTGGGATGGCTATCCCGTGCTCCTGTGCAACGTCGCGCGCAGCCTGAGTGATTGCGTCCTGAATACGAGGCTGAATCGACTTAACCGAGAATGGCGCTTTGACCCTGGCAGCGGCTTTGCTGGCCTGGGATGCTATGGCGTCCCCTGCACTCTCCAGAGCTTCGCTTGATTCCGGAGCGAGAAACGCGCTCGGAATCGTGGACGCTTGAAGAGCACCACCAGCGGTATCTTTCACGCCCTGCCAAAGCTGAGAAGGTCTACCGGAAAGCTCAGCGCCTCCCTTCACCATGCGGAGAACACCGAGCGGAATCGATCCCATGAAGTCGGCGACTCCCTTGCTGGTGCCTGACTCCAACGGCTGCGCTCCCAGGTGTTTCAGCAAAGAGCCGATTCCGGTTCTGTTCCCGCCATAGCGCAGATCGTCGGCAAGATCGTTTGCCCAGCGCTGGACGTAATCGACGGGATTGTTGGGCGGTTGGATCGCCTGCATTGTCGCCATCGTCGTGGGCGTGGTTGCACCCGTTGACGGAGGAACTGTAAGCGGCGCGCTCGAAACCACATCCGAGGCGGAATACCCCGGAGGTGGGGGAGGCGGGGGAGGAGCGTTCGGAGGATTAGGCCCGCTCGGACTCGCGTCGGTTGGCACGATGTCCGATGCGGAATAACCCGGAGGAGGAGGAGGGACGGTCGGAGCGCCGCTTGCATTGGCTCCCGTTATGACAGTTTGGCTGGCCATGCTTTTACCTCTGGATCGGAACCCACTGCGTACCGTTCCATCCCAACTTTCCGTCCCTGGTCGTGAATTGGTATTGGGGTGGTTGCCCCTGCCCGCCGGTCTTATAGATGTATGGGCTGCCATCCAATCCACGGGGCTTTCCGAGAGCTGGAGGCTCTGTCTTGCTGTGTTGATCGACGAATTCACACCAGCACTGCCGTTCTTAAAGCCGTTCAGCAGCGCCTGCTTTGCGTCAGCGCGCGCCTGCACAGCGCGGATACCATGAGCGCCAGTAGCGGCCAGCGCATAGTTATCGAGCGCTTCAGAAACTGCGGTCAGGTCTGCGTCATTCGTGCCCGCTAGCTCCCTGCCCTGCGAGATGCGACCCTGAATCACACCGAGCAAATCAGGACGGCGCTGTAATGTCGCCTGAATGATACCGAGGTTATTGACCGCATTCGTTGCGAGGTCCTTCCGCTTCCGTTCCTCGCCCGTGAGTTGCAACGAGCTTTGGTCCAGGTTCGGATGATGCTCTGCGAGGTACGCCTGTATCTGCGGCTTCAGTTTTGAGAATCCAGGAATTTGATCCTCGGTCAGTTCGCCTTTGGCCAGCGCCTCACCAAGCGTCGGAACATCGGTGCTACTAGCTAGGTCGGCTGACTGTTTTGCCCGTGCCTCGATAGCGGCCTGTGCGCCCTTTTGCTGATTAACGAGGTTCAGATACTGGCGCGCAGCGACCTTCTGACGGGGTGTACTCGCCTGATCCGCAAGGATGCCTTCGGCCTCACTCTCGGACTTGATCGGCGCTGGTGTGATTTCGTCGTGATAGCTCTTCAGTATTTGCCAGCCCTTCGTGGCATCGCCATTGCCAAATGAAGCCGCAATGACCTGAGCAGCCTGAGCGTCAGTCGTGTTACTAATCATCTGCTTTGGGTTAGCAGGATTAGGGCGCTGGGGCTGAGCCATCGCGACCAAAGCCTGATAAAAGTCATCGCCATCGCCAGGATGATGCATGTATTTTTGCATCCTAGGCAAAGCAGACTGTAGCGCCAAGCCGTTCTGCGGATCGTCCAACAGTTTGCTGATATCGGGAATTTGCGCGGCAAGCGCCTTAGTAGTCGGGTCCGTCGAACTGGCTAGTGTCTTCGATACGTCTGAGGCTTCAGAAAGCATCTGCTTATTTGCAGTCATGCGCTGGTTAGCCACGGCCAAAATCGTTCCGGGAACCGGATAACCACCTGATGGGACCTGCATCCCTCTAGGAAATCCGGGGACGTGCGCGGAGGATAGGTTATCTACCATCTTCTGGGTCAACAGGACCTTAGTCGCCGGTTGACTCACGATGCTGAAGGTCTGTTCGTAGCCTTTGCCGGGAACATTCGTCCAGCCGTCCGGAATCGCGATCATGCTGTGAAAGTCGTATTTGCCGGACTTGATACCAGCCATCAAATCGTCTTGCAAAATGTTGGATTGACTTACCGCGCCTTCGTCCTGATAGGACTGCAATAAGTCGGCATTCTGTGCCGCAGCATCTTTCAGACTCTCCAAACCAAGTCTTTCGCTTTGCTGAGTGTTGAGGATCGCACGCGAGTTACTCTCGAACGCCTGGGCCTTGCGCACGAGCGCCTGACTCTGATTCTCATAATCGCTTTGGGCCTGGGCTTCCTGGCGGGCCTGTTGCTGTGCCTGAAGCTGCATTCCTTGCTGGACACCTATGGCAGCGGCTTTGCCAGCAGCATCCGGACCGTGCTGACCAAGGCCAGTTAGACCGCCTGACAAGGCTTCAAGAGCAATGGCCAAACCCAAGTGCCGACCGCTTACAGGAACCTGCGTCCGGGTAGTCGCACCTGTCGCAGGGTCGATAGTCGTCTTGTAGGTGGGGCCGCCCGCAAGGGTGGTCGCGATGGCTCTCACCCAGTTAGCCCTCTGTATCGGGGGAGGAACTGGCTTTTGCTGAACGGGTGCATTTCCATTGACCTGCGACGGAGCTTGAGTGGGCGCAGTTGGAGCGGCACTGTTTTGGATGGGCGCGTTGGAGACGGTCGGCTGCTGTTGCTGCTGATCAGCGGGTTGAGCAGTGACGGGCACAGGCGCAACAGGAGGCGCGGTGTTCGGCTGGTTTGTTGGTGAAGCCGGATTGACCTGGCTGTCTAACTGTTGGATAGGGTCTGGCATCATTCCTCGAATAAGGAGCTTGGATAAACCTTTGCGGTGCGTGTCGGGACCGTGGTGGTCGATCCCCCAAGATTCTGGGTGGCCAACCAAAGAGTCTCCGATTCTGCTGGCGGGGGGTCCACAGTGACGACGCTGTATGCGCTGATCGTCGCGCTGCCGGAGTTGCTTGCCCACGGGTACGAGACAGCGATAGTCACTTGTCCGCCCGTTTGCAGTATGTCGGGGTTGCCCGACGTAGCGGTACATAGGCCACTATTATTCACAGTAACGAGGGATGTGTTGCTGCTGGACCAGGAAAATGATTCGGTCGGACTAACCGTACTGCCGTAGGCGTCCGTGAGAACCGCCGTAAGTTGGACGGTACCGCCAAAATCGAGAGTGGCGCTGGCAGGAGAAACGGTGACCGTCGTTGGAATCCCGGTTCGGGGATTCGGGGGATAGGAGGACATTTAGGTTCCTTGAAAAAGTGCGACCGGCCCCGCACAGGAGAGGGCGGTTAACTGGCCAGCCGGTCGCCGGAGGAGGACGTGCAGAACTGCGATGAACGCGCGATCCGCACGGGCCAGATTTGCGAACTTGTGGGCCGCGTAGACACACCCTGATCCGCCGCAACGCGGCCCCGCATGGCTGACTGCGGCGGAAGCTCGTTAGGTTCGTTAGCCGAGCGCTGAGAGCGATTGGCGAATCTGGCTCAGCGATGCATCCGTAAACCGGAGGCAAAGCTGCTGAAACTCGACATGCTTGGTAAGCAGGTTTAACAAATCTACGAGTTCCATCAGTTCATCTTTGGGCGACTGATCGCCCGCCTCTGGCTGTTCGGGTGCTTCAACTACTGACATATGTGGTTCTCCTATCGGCGCGCATCCACGAATTGCGGCTTCTTGTTTCCATAGAGTTGGAACACCCGCCGATACTCGTCTGCCGTCATCTTGTCGATTTCCCGTGTGGTGAATTTCCGGGGAAGTCCCGTTGAGGGATCGACACCCTCAGCGAGTTCCGGCCCTGGCGTTTCTGGTGATGGCGCTGAACCCCTTTCCGGTTCGGTCTGTGGCTCAGGGGCTGGTTCTTCCGGCCTTTCCTGCAACAGACCGAACTCTCTCAACCGTATGAATGCCCGGCTCAATTGGAGCGCAGATACGAGACGAAGACCCGGTCCTCCATTGAGATTTATATATTGAACAAGGACCTGTTCGTTTCCAGGAGATGGCCAATAATCTGGATGGCGTTCACGGAAGATCGCCGCCTGGTCGCGTTGCCATTTCGGATAGTCAGCCGTCTTGATGGGTACGAGCGTGGTTGGGTCCAGTTGGAACTGATCGTCTTTTACCTTCAGGATGTTTTCCTTCTGGACCGCGTTCAGTTCGCGTAACGTCGAATCGAACTTAGCCTGAGCCTCACGCATTGGTCGCATCCGTTCTTCTTCGCGGCGCTTCTCTTCAGCCTGTTCGGTCTCCATGAACTGGCGGATTTCTATCCTGTCTCGTTCACGCATTTGTGATATTCGCTCCTGTTACGGAAACCTGTTGGACCGGATTCCTGAACTCGTCTTCGCGGTCCCTGGCACAAACGGAGTTCCTGCATCGGTAGAACTGACCGGCATTGGTGAGCTTCTGATGAGCTTCTTCAAACCGACTTCCGCACCGCTGGCACACGCACGCCCAACGCGGGATTGGATGACGGCTGACCATGCGGTCAATCAGGATGGTTCCGAACCGCGCGCTGGTCAGGTCGCTGTAACCGACCATACTTCGTGTTGTCATGCCCTGGCCTTTCTGAAATAACGAATGGGTGACAGTTCACGCTCGGCAAACTTCTTTCCCGCCCTGGTCAATGCGGTATTCGTCGTGCGGTCTGTTGGCTGATCGTGACTAACAAGATCATGGGCAAGTCGGGCCACATATTGCCAAAATGCTGACTTCAACTCACCTCTTGGTAGAGCCGACCGCACTGCGAGTTCAACGTCCCGCTGATAGTGAACACCGTCCGGAGTCCACCTGATCGGGGGTTTCACTGAATCGTCCCAACTCGTCGCCACGAGTCGTGGCGCTATTTTGCATTTGATATAGGCGTCGATAACCTTGCGCGCGTAATCGCGCTGACGCTCTTCGACGCTCGAAAAGAAACCGCGTTGCATTAACCTCCTGTTGTGAAATAGCGCACTAAAGGCGCGGGGGACCTGTCAGCGCTTCGCAAAGACACAAAGGCGGATTGCCGGGCGTTTCGCCTCGCGTGAATCGTGATCCGCGTTGTTCTTTGTTAGGCGGCTGGTCCCGTCCGGTCCCGGTTGAAAACGTACTGAGTACGCATTGTGTGCCCTTGGTGGCTTATCTTGACCGGGAGAGCGGGACTTTGGTCCTATGGGGAGACTGCGCGAATGGTACACGACCCGCACTCATCTCCCTTGCGTTTTGTTCTCTGTAATATTTAGAGCCCGAAATCGCTGGGTTCGGAGAATTTATTTTCAGGCAGCGGCCAGCGCAGTTTCCATCTCTACCCGGATTTCCGCAGACTCCCGCTCTTCCGAAGCACGTTTGATGGCCTCTTCGTCTAATGCCTGAGCCATCTTCTGGGCGGCTGCTTTTGACGGCAGGTCGTAGATATGGCGGATCACGGCTGCGCGGCGCGTTCTTTGCTTTTTGATCCAGGCTTTGGCGATGAATTGCGCTTGCGCGTAAAGGCGCGTCGAGAGTTTGGCCGATCCGGGCGTCATCAACTCACTGACATGCTCCAGGACCCATACCCAGGTGTCGGTGGCCAACTCCTGTACCGTCTCTGGATAGTCGTCGTACTTGCTCGGCTCTGTTGAATGTCCAAGTGTCTTCCAGATAGCGCTGTAGATAAACGGCTGGCAATCTGCGTGAGTGCAGAGAAGCCAGATGTCCGGGTCGGTTCGCTCAAGGGATTCGGCCCACGTCAACAGACCGTCCTCTGTGAGAGTCCCTTTGTATTGCCGGAGAAGACCGGCCAAATTCGTCATCAGCTCTCCGTGAAAGGGAGCTTCCATCTGCGGATGACGGTCATACACAGCTTGTGAAAGTTGGGGGTAAATGAGGGTAAAAAGTTGTTTCAGTTGCGTGTTGCGATCCGCGAGTGGATCGGTAATAAGTTCATTCTGCGTCATTCCCGCTTTCCTCTGTATTTAACTCCGTCGTGGTACTGCCGTGCTGTTGTTGCTGTTTTTCGTATTCCTGCACAAATTCCCAGGCTGATCCAAAAGTCCGTTCTGCGGGTTCGGTCAGCGTCAGGAAGAGATCAAGGGCGCGCACGGTTTCTGGGTCAGGCTCGTAAGGAAAAAGCTCGTCTAGCATCATTGCGTGACCACTCTCCGTCCTGTTATGACCCGCCCGCCAGATGCTGCGCGGGCTACCGTATTGAACTCACGGTTGCTGGACAGTTCGTTCCGGATCACACTCGTCACGTACTTCGCCACGTCCTCTGCGGACATGGGTGTTCCCGCCTGGATCATGCGCTGGACCTTGCGTGAACTCCGGTTGATCGCAAAGCCTGCGGTTTCCGGGTCCATAGCTGCCCAGCGGAGAAACTGGCCATGATCTGGCAAACTACCGGGCATAAGGCCCTTCCAGAGAGCCTCCAGGTTGTTGGCTGCTGTGAGTTGCTGTTCGATTGTCAGTGTCATGCTGCTGTCTCCATTTCTTGGTTCGGCTGTTGTTTCGGCTCAGACTGTTGAGTCGCCCATTCCTGATATTCCTGGACGATCCTGGACCACACCATGCGAGCGTGGTACAGACTGATTCGTGCTTTCTTCTGGTGGCGGGATTTGCGAATCGCGAACCCCACGAGTCGTCTGGCTAATTCGAGATTGCCGTCACAGAATCCCAGGATGATTTGTGCATTCGCAGCCTGGCGCGACAGCCAGTTCTTTGTGAACCGTCGCGGTCCCAGCGCCCGGAGCGCAAGCTGGTAACGTTCAGCAAGTTCGCGGGCCTCTGGCGTGATCTTCTGCCTGAGCTTTCTGGTTGCGGGCAGGGATTCAACGTTGAGAGCGATGGCGTCGGTCATTCCGCGCCCGCGCTTGCGGACACTGATCCATTTAATGGATTTCAGGCGGTCGAATGAGTGGGCGACGGCGCGACGGTCGCTACACAGGCGCTGGGCAATTGTGAGTTGGGAATCGAAAATCTCGTGATCGTGAGTGCGCCGCAGGACCAGGTAGGTCACTAGCGCAATATCGATGGGCTGGAGCTTGGAGGGGTGTTCTTCTGAGGTATACAGGTTCAGGAGTTGTTCAACGATGCTGTTATCGCTGAGGAGTTTTTCGTGTTGCATTTTCCTCGTTTCTGCCCGAAATGGGCGGATTTGACACAGGACGACCGCGTGGTCGTCAGACCCTTGACTTTTGGTTTGTCTGGGTTTGCGGCCAGGAGCCGCGTAGGACGGCAGGACGTGTCCGATCCCGCCGATTATAGTATCGCACCCTGGTCAAATCGCCGAAAACGCAACAAGGCGTTGTGGATCATTAGCTTACGGTCAGAATCCCCAAAATCTATTGGGGGACTTTATTTTTTGGGACGCATTCTGCTTGAGTTATACGTTTTCAGGTCGGAGTACCGGCTTAACCTGGTAACACCAGACTGAGGGCGTTCGGCCTATGCCCTGACCGTAGTCCACCTTTTCCAACCCTAACCCTGGGCTCCTAGTGCCCCTTTTTGGTACAGGTCAGAA
>Ga0335074_10015388_pt1 | contig 10744 bp, 8 predicted proteins | sample Lox_Sample_23_FD_206715 | JGI IMG/M metagenome (GOLD analysis project Ga0335074, IMG submission 206715) | Soil microbial communities from Loxahatchee National Wildlife Refuge, Florida, United States - Lox_Sample_2.3 | ecosystem: Environmental > Terrestrial > Soil > Wetlands | place: USA: Florida... | reverse complement strand
ATGGCGCGGGCACCGGCATGCCCGCGAGTTCTCGATGGCCGCAGGGGCCGGGCTGGTCGGCTTCGAGGCCGCCGAGCTGGCCTGGCTAGGGTTCCAGCCGCTGGAGGCGGTCTTCGCCGGTGTGGGCCTCACGATCGTGATACTCGCCTGGCGCACGCCGGCGACGCGGCCATGAACTCGCCGTCCGCCCAGCCATGGCTGGCAGTCGAGCCTACGCGAAGAGCCTGGGTTGCGGCTTCACGCAGCCGGCCCGTGCCCGGTAAGGGCCAGCCAGGCGGGTGCTATCGCCCGGGGGCGCTCAGCCTTCGGCTGGGCGGCAGGCCGTGAGGGAAGCCGCAGCAGCGTGCCTCGGCGGGGCGGGGGCGCTGGGCGCGTACGTTCGCTGGGTCCGGCCCCGCGTGTTCAGCTGGGGCGACACCAGTGAGGAAGCCAGCCGGCCGATGGCCGGTAATGAGCTGTGCCCGCGGCCACAGCTGAACGCCACCCGCGCGGTCACCATCGCCGCCGGGCCCGACGACATCTGGCCGTGGCTGGTGCAGTGGGGCTGGAACCGGGCCGGCTTTTACAGCTACGACCTGCTGGACAACCTCGGCCGGCCCAGCGCCCGGCAGATCCTGCCGCAGTTCCAGCGCATTGCCGTCGGTGACTGGGTGCCCATGGGCGCCAAGACGACCCCCTACACCGCCTACCGGGTCGCCCGGCTCGAACCCGGCACGCTGATGCTGTGGGACAAGCCCGGCGGCAGCTGGCTGTGGCTGCTGGAACCCGACGGCGCCGGGTGCACGCGGCTGATCACCCGGCTCCGCAGCCGCTACGCGTGGACTCGGCCCACGATCGTGACCGAGCTGATCTTGATGGAGGTCGGTGACCCGTTCATGATGCGCAAGTGCCTGCTCGGCATCCAGCAGCGAGCCGAACGGCTTGCCGCCGGACGGACGCTCCAAACGTGACCCCGGCAAGCGGAGGACAAGGCTCAGTGGACACACGCGGGGATGCGGCGGCCGTCCTCCAGCCGATCGGCGTGGGTCCGGAGATGGCAGCGCTGGGCCGTTTCTACCGCGACGTCACCTGGGAAGGGACCATCCGCGAAGGCGGGATGGGCCCTGGCACGCCGGCGATGACCGGGACGGGGCGCGGCACGGCCCGGGCCATCCAAGACGGGCGCTGGATCGTCCTGGATTGTGAACAGGACCAGTTCCTGCTCGATGGCACCTTCGTGCTGAGGTGGCAGCTGCACTGGGTATCGGGCTGGTCTCCCGGGCACGGCGAGTACCGGGCGGTGATGACCGACAACTACGGCCACGCCGAGGTGTTCCGCGGGCGGATCGACGGTGACCGCCTGGTGTTCGAGTCTCTGGAGGGGGCTGCGGCGCGGCTGCGGTTCACCTGGGATGCCACCGGCCCTGGCGTGATCATCTGGCGCAACGAAATGGCGGCGGGCGATGGATCGTGGTTCCTCATCGAGGAATACCGCATGGTGCCGCAATAGGGCCCGCGCCTGCCCAGCCGCCCTTGCTAATGCCGGCCCTGTTTCGGGGTCGGTTGCCCCCGGAGGCGGGTGACCTTAGCCCCTGTGCTCCGCAGGCCTGCCTGGCGCAAAGTGTCAAACCGGGGGGAAGCAGGTCAGGAGAACTGTCATGACTGCCACAGGCGAGCGGCGGGTGGAGTCGCGCGGCGGTTCCCGGCTTGACGTCAGGGCTCTCGTCGTCTTTTCCGCGCTCGCTTACGGCCTGAGCTGGTCGTGGCTGATTCCGCTGGCCGCGGCCCATCAGGTCGTGCGCCGTGGCGAGGGCTGGCCCACCCACTACCCCGCGTTGCTCGGGCCGGCGATCGCGGCGGTCGCGGTGACTGCCTGGACCATGGGCCGCCCGGGGCTAGGTGACCTGCTGGCCCGGATGGCCCGCTGGCGGGTTGCCGTCCGCTGGTGGCTGTGGGCCGTGAGCCCTGCTGCGTTCCTGGGGCTCGCGCTGATCGTGATGGTGGTGGCCGGGAAAGCCCTGCCTGGTGTGGCGAAGTTCGGGCAGTTCAGCGGGACCCGGCGGTCCGCCTGGTCGGCGTCTTGCTGCTCCTGTTCGTCGGTGCCCTGGGTGAGGAGACCGGCTGGCGCGGATATGCCCTGCCCCAGTTGCAGCGGCGGTTCAGCCCGTTGGCCAGCTCGCTCATCCTCGCGGTGTTGTGGTTCGGCTGGCACGTGCCCCAGTTTTCCGTGATCGCCAGCTACCGGGACAATGGCCCGTTCCAATACGTTGGCTTCTTCCTCGGACTGACGTGCGGCGCGATCATCCTGACCTGGCTGTATAACCGATCCGGCGGCAGCATCTTGCTGGTGGCCATCTGGCACGGGCTCTACAACCTCGTCAGCGGCACGCAAGCCGGCGCGACCGGCATGCTCGCCGCGGTGGTCACCACCCTGATCATGATCCAGGCCGTGGTCTTGATCGTTCTTGAACTGCGGGCCCGCCGGCGCGGGCGGCCCTCGGTGCTGGGCCCGCGTGACCCGCCGGCCGCAATGGCTCTGTGATCCGGCGGCGCGGGAAGGGGTGATCCTGTGACTATCGAGAAGAGGTCAGCTCAACAGCCAGCACGTCCAGGTCGGCGACCGAGACTTGGGCTCGGGGCGCTCATCGGCGCTGGTGACCGCACTGGCGCGTTCGTCCCACCGTTCGCGCTCGTGGGGGTCGCGCTCAACATCGCGTTCCCGGAGACGTTCAGTGTCGGCGGGCCACCCGCCATGGCTGCAGGCGGTATCTGCGCTCGCTCTCGCTATAGGTGTCGCCGTTTGGGCGTGGTCGGTGCTGCTGATCCTGACCAAGGTGCGTGCGGGCGTCACGACAGGGCCGCACCCTGCAGCACCTGCTGGACACCCTCACCGGGACCAACGACGGGCCGTAGCTTGGGCTAGCACCCGTCGCCAGCCCGCTCGGTGGGGCCAGCGGGCGCGGCTGGTGTTGTGGGTGGACGAGGACCGGCGCAGACGGCGTCGTCGCGCTTCCCCTCGCATTCAATACGGCCGCCCTCCGCAGCGAGAGTACCCCCGGCATATGGAGCCGGCCATGCCGTCGGCCTCCATGAGAAATACATCTGCGCCACATGTGGGCTCCTCGTCAGCTGGCTACCCATGAAGACAGTGGCCCGAGGGACCGGGGGGGCGGTGCACGACACTGGCGGGCATCGCAGCGGGTGGTGTGACACTGCGTGGAAGGTAGTACGTGGGCACACGGGCGGCGGCGGGCGGCAGCCGGACCCACGCCGCCGCTACGAGGCTGCGTCAGGATGGCCGCCGCGGCGGGCCGCTGCTGCTGGTCTCCCTTGGCGGCGGTGATTCCAGGCGCGGCCCCATCGTCGGTTTCACTGACGGCGCCTGGCCGACCCGGCCGACAGCCTCGGCTTGGTCTTCATGCTGCCAGGAATGGGCTCTTCGCGGACGGGGGGAATTTCTGAATTACGAACCGACGTCAGCGGACTGGTATGACCTCCTTGGTGTGAGTAATGCCATAGACGGCGTCTTTGCTGGAACGGTCACGATTACCTCGGCGCTTGGTGACTTGAACGCTGCCCGGTCCAGGTGGCCGGGTGTCAGCCAGGACTGGATCGCTGTGGTGGACGCCGCGATCGAGCAGGTTCAGCGGCTGCGGGCGGTTGCTCAGGCTCAGGTGGCAGCGATGGCCAGGCTCGAAGAGTCGCTGGGCACCGCAGCGGGACCTGACGCTTCGTATTACCCTCCTCCGCTGCCGTACCCGGTCGACCGCGTGCTGACTGCAGCGGAACTTGCGATCCTGGAGAATGTGCCCGAGTGGTACCGCAACATCGCCGCGGAGCACGAGCGGGAAGAAGCCGACGCCGAGGTGGAAGAAGAGCAAGCGTATTCCGATTATCTCCAGGCTGAACAGGATTACGAGGACGCAGTAGCCGAATTGGATAGCAATGGCCCTGATGACAGCGGCGGTGATGATGAATGGTGAGGTCCAAAGCATCCACCGATCTCCGCGCACTGCGGCGCGTGTTGGCGCAGCTTGAGTACCTGGAGGTGAGGGACCGGGAACTAGCCGAGCAGGTTTCCGCTCTGCGGCAGGTGGTGGACCGGGGGCTGAGGTCTGCTGCACCTGATGGGACGGCGGCGGACGCGCATCGGGTCGCTGAGTGGTCGGTACAGCTCGGCGTGGCCAGCGCCACGCTGGCATTGCTCCGGCAACGCCGGTCAGCGCTGCAAGCAGCCCTGGAACAGCGGGCGAGGACGCTGCGCCGGGACCTGGTCGCGGGTCGTGTGGTGCGGCGATGACGGATCCGCGTCCGCTGCCACTGTTCCGGGCCGATGGCTGCCAGATTGTGCAGGGCGATGACCTGGCCGCAGTGGCTATCGACGAAGCCGAGCGTGCCCGGATTCGTCTGTGGGTGTCGATGTTCCTCGTGGGGTTGTCAGCCGCCGATGATCTGCGTTTGTCGGTGCGGTTCGTCCTCGATGCCATCTGCCGTGCGGTCCACCGCGGCGTCGACGTGCGCGTGATCCTTGACGATTTCCGTTTTGGCCCTACTGGCCTGCGGCTTAACGCCCCCGCCGCCGGTTACCTCGCCGACCGCGGTGTTGCCGTGCGCCTGTGGGCCGGAGCCCCCGGCCAGGCATCGCACTCCAAGGTCCTCATCGGCGACGACACGGTGGTCTGTGGATCCGGGAACTGGACCCCTGGCGGTTTTGACCGCAACAGTGAGCTAGCGCTGCGGGTCCGCTCGGCTGATCTCGCGGCCGATCTAGCGACCAGGTTCGGCGCAGGCTGGGCCGAGGCCCATCCGTGGGCGCCGGTCCCAGAGGGGATCCCGTGAGCCCGTCGAGGACGAGTGACACCGAGATCGCAGGTCTCCTGTCAGAACGGCTGACCGGAATCGGCGGCTACACCGCTGCGGAGTGCCGTCTGCTGGTGCAAGCATTTCACGCCGCGGCCGCGGCCGTCGATGTCGGGGATGATCTCGCGGAATCCGTCCTCGGCGCCTGGTGGTGGCCCTACCGGCTGTCGGTGCTGGCCCGGACACTAAACGCGGAGGCCGGCCAGGCTCTGGGCTGGCAGCCCCAGGTGCGAATGACTTGGACAGCAATGTCCGGGCCGGCTCAGGTGGGCGGTTTGACACGGGCGGAGACCCGGCCCCTGCTCGACGTAAACACAACCACGGTTACCGAGCTGCTGGCGGTGCCAGGCATAGGGCCGGTCACGGCGCGCCGGATAGCGGGCGCCCGCCCGTACCGGCGTGTCGGGCAGGTGCAGATCGCCGCGGGCCTCAGCGCCGCAGCGTGGCGTCAGGCCCGCCCAGCCCTGATCGTAGACACTCAGCCCATCGCGCGGCGATGGGCTGAAGGAACCCCGGGCGTGGCTGAGTTCTTCGACGCCGCGCACGCAGGGCTGATCGATTTGCCCGGCCTTCCAGCTGCGCCGGACGCAGCGGCACCACCAGAAGCGCCCGCCGCGGCCGAGGCTGCCGCAGCGCGCAAGGCCCGGGCCTGCGCAGTGGCGGCGCTGCTGTTCCTCGCCGGACGGGTCGCTGCCAAACGAACGCGGTCCCCGCTGTGGTCACCCTCACCCCAGCGCCTGCAGCTCGGTTCGCGGGGATTGAGCGCCCGGGACCTGCCCGAACACACCGTGGCTGGCGTGGCACCGGTACGGCGCGGGGCCTATCTGCCGTTGCTTCTGGCGCTGCTGGCTGCGGCAACCGAAGTCTCAATCACCATGTTTTTCGTTTCCTCGGGCCCGGCGCTGGCTCCCGTACTCGATGCTCTGGCGGCCTGCCGTGCCCGCGGCGGGCGGGTGCGCTGTCTGCTCGCCGACTCCCTGCCAGGCGATGTCCGTGGCGCTGCTGACGTCAACGCGGCCGGCCACGCCGCCCTGATCGACCACGGTGTCGAAGTGAGGTCCTGGTGGCCCGAAGTCGCCCTGCATGAGAAGTCGGTCGTTGTCGATTCCCGGCACGTCTTGGTGGGCTCGCACAACTGGACCGCGTCATCCTTCTACCGCTACGACGACACGACGCTGTACCTCGATAGCCCTACTGCTGGTGAGCAGCTGACTGACCGGTTCGAACGCCGATGGCAGATGCTGGCCGGCGACCCCGATGAATGCGTCGTTACCTTGGCCGAGCTCACCAGCCTGCCGACCAGTGCCGCCGACCGGCTCGCGGCGCGCGGCGTCCGCACCGGACGGGACCTGCCTGCCGACCGGCCTACGCTGCGGCTCCTGGCACGCAACGCACGAGTACCGGTCGACGATCTCGCTTTCATCCGTGACGTGGCGGCCCTGATGGCGCAGCTGCGGGTCAGCGAGATAACTGCCGGATGCCTGGTGGCGGCAGGCCTCCGGTCTGCGGATCAGGTAAGCAGCGCGCCGACCGCCGAGATCGCTGATGCTATCGAGCGTCCCCGTGGGCTGCCCGAGGCACTGGAACGGCGCCCAGTCAACCCGGCCGTCGTCCACCGGTTGTCAGGGAGGAACTGATGGCCTACGACCCGGAATTCCCGCCCATTCCTGTCATCAACCCGCCGCGGCCCCCGCGACGTCCCAGAAGCCCTGCGCCACCTCCCGAAGATCCGCAGCCATCAGATGAACGACCCCCGGACCCGCCACCGCCAGATCCCGAGCCACCCGACGAGCCTTCCGCCGATTCCGGCGAGCCCTTTCCGGACTCCCCGCCCGAGGAGGAGCCAGATGAGGGCGGCGGCGACGAAGACGGCGGCGACGAAGATGGCGGCGACGAAGATGGGGGTGACGATAGTCCTGGTGAGCGGGCCAAAGAGGCGCTGGACCGGATGGAAGAGGCCGCGGCACGCGGCGATCAGGCACGCCAGGACGCCCAGGACGCCGCTGCGGCGGGCGCAGCGGCCGCTGCGCAGCAACAAGTCGGGCGGGCCGCGGCACAGCAGGCCCGTGACGCGGGTCGGGACGCCCGCGACGCGCGCCGGGCCGCCCTTAACCTTCCCCTCGCCCAGCTGGCCGGCCCTCCCGCTAAGGGGCTGTGGCGCACCGGCGTCGGTGAACCCGTCGATCCGCTGACCGGCGCCTGGCTGTATGAGCACACCGACGCGATCATTGACACCGCAGCGCCGCGACTGTCGGTCCGCCGTCAGTACGCGTCCCAGCTGTTCCGGCGCGGCTACTTCGGGTTGGGCTGGGATACCTGGCTGGACACAGCTGTGCGGCTATTGGCGACAGGCACGGCCTATGTCGCCACTGGTGACGGCTCGGGCGGTTTCTTCGGGCCGCCGTCAGCGGCCGGTGGGGCGTTTGTGGCCCCCGATCATCTCGAGGGAACACGACTGACCCGCGCTGGCGCGGGGTGGCAGCTGGCCGACCCGGATGGGTGGACCCGGACCCTGGACGCGGCAGGACGCCTGAGCCGGGTGACGAGCCCAGAAGGCACCGGGATCACGGTACGGCGCAGCGGTGATGGCGGGGTCACCGCCCTGGAGCACGACGACGGGCCGCGCCTGAGCATCCGCACCGTCGCCCCCGGGCTGGTCACGGAGGTCCGTGATGACCTCGGCCGAAGATGGTCCTATAGCTACGACGCCGGTGGCCGACTGCTGGCGGTGCGCGGGCCGGCGGGCCGCACCTGGCGCTACCGGTACAGCGATTCGGCGGACCCACGCGCTCAGGGCGCCGTAGTGGAATTGCGGGATCCCGCGGGGAACATCGCGGTTCTCAACACCTACGAGACGGCCGGACCGTGGCGCGGCCGGGTAGTGGAGCAGTCGGCCTACGGCGACCGGTGGACATTTCGGTACGCAGCGCCGGTACCTGTTCCCGCGCCAACCGTCGCCAACCGGAACCGGATTTCGCTTACCGTCGTGGTCACCGACCCGACCGGGACGCAGATCACTCATCAGTTCGGCGCCACCGGCCGGCTGCTGGCCACCAGTGTGCCGACCGCGGCAGGGCCTGCGGTGACCCGCTGGACGTGGGCGACCAGCGGGCAGCTGGCCCGGATCGTACGGCCCCGTGGGGATCGGGTGCTGCTGACGTGGGTGCTTCGCGGTGCTAGCTGGAGGTGCACCCGCATCGCGCAGCGCGCGGGTTCCCTGAGCACAGCGACCACCTTCGCCTTCGACGATGCCGGGCAGCTGGTGTCGTTCGTCGATGCCACCGGCGCGCGCACCGACTTCGAGCGTGACGCGGCCGGACGGCTGCTGCGGGTGCGTGGCCCGGAGGCGCCGGTCGCCGGCGGGCCACCCGCGCGGGCTGTCACCACCTACGCCTACGACGCCCGGGGCCGGTTGGTCCGGCGGGAAGACCCAGACGGCTCGGTCCTGGAGCAGTCCTACGTTGCGGCTGGCCCGGGCGTTGGCATGGTGAGCCGGATCGCACACAACGGAGCCGAAGTCGGCTCGTTCGATTACGACCAGGCGGGCCGGCTGCTACGGGTCCGCGCTCCTGACGGCACGTCAGCGGCACAGGAGTGGGACCAGGACGACCAGGTCCTCGCCGAGGTCGACCCGACCGGCGCGCGACGCGAATACACCTACGACGCTCGTGGCGCCGTCACCCGCGTGCGTCAGCAAATGCTCGACGAGGCCGGGGCCGAGCAGCCGCGAGCGTGGATGACTACCGACGTGGTGTGCGACGCGAAAGGACGGATCACGCGCACGACCACCCGGACAACCGCAGGCACCGCGACGTCTTCTCTGCGGTATGACGGCCTGGACCGTGTAGTGGAGACGCAGGGCCCGGCCGGGCTGCGCACGACGTACGTCTATGACGCGCGCGGCCTGGTGACCGAGCGACGTGACGCGGCCGGGACGCCACAGGAATCGATCCACTGGTGGGAGCATGAGATCGGCGGGCAGGCCGTCACTTACATCGCCCCGGGGGGACACCAGTGGATCGCGGCTGTGGATGGGCTGGGCCGGCCCGCGGCCATCACCCGCCCCGACGGCGTCGCCGACATCGTAACTGTCGACCAGCTCGGGCGGGCCGTCCAGCTGCGCACCCGCGACAGCACAGGCAGCATTGCCGCGCAGGAACGGGTTACCTTCGATCCGAGCGGCCAGGTCGCCGCCACCGGAATCCGGGTCATTCAAGACCCTGAGCAGCCCCGCCCGTGGGCAAATGCCCGGCTGGAGTACGACAGCGCCCGGCGGCTGGTTCGCAGCATTGACCCTGCTGGGGGGGTGACCCGGTTCAGCTGGGGAGCCAACGGGCTGAACGCCGTGACCGATGCCGCCGGGAACGCGGTGCAGTACGAACACGACGCTGCGGGCCTGGTCTCCGCTGTTGTGACCCTGGCACCCGGGCCGGGCGGGCCCGCCGCCGTCCGGATGTCTGCTGAGCACGACGGCCTTGGGCGGCTCATCGCCGAGCAGGACGCGCTCGGCAACCGGTCGGAATACCGCTACGACGGCCTCTCCCGACAGGTGCTGGTCACCGACCCCGCCGGTGTAACGGCGCGGATCGACTACGACGACGTCGGGGCGGTCGCCCGCACCCGCATCACTTCTGGTCCCGCCGTCGCGGAGACCACACTCGTCAACGACCTGGACGGCAGCGTGGTCAGCATCACCGACCCCGACGGGGCGCGCTACACCATGCGCCGGGACGCCCTCGGTCGGGTGGTCGCGCTCACCGGGCCCGCGCCCACGATGATCTGGTCCACCAACTACGACACCTCGGGGCGCGCCAGCACCATGACCACGGCGGCCGGCTGGACGGCGAGCCTGCAGTACGACACAATCGGCCGGCTCGTCCGGGCAAGCACGGCCAGCGGACCCGACACTGTCGTCGAAACGTGGGAATACGACGCACTGGGACACATCACCCGCGCCCGCACACCCAACCACGACGTGCGCAGCCGGTGGGACAGCCTCGGACGGTGCCTGAGCCAGTCGCTAGACGGCGTCGCTGTCCTCCTCGGATGGGATCCGGCCGGGCCATTGCGGCGTGTGGAACTGCCAGATGGCACCCGGGTGGACTATCAGCGCGACGCCGCCGGGCAGCTGACACAGGCAACTACCACCCGGGCTGGGTCCCCGCCGCTGCGCACCGGCGTCGCGTGGTGGACAGCTGCACGCCCAGGACGGATAACCACCAGCGTAGGCGCCAACGACACCACCACGGACTACCTCTACGACCGCGCCGGGCGCCTTGTGCGATGGTCCGTGACCGGGCCCCGGGGCGGGATCGAGCAGCTCACACTGCTGCCCGACGCCCGCGGGCTGCCGGCCGTAACACACCGGCAAGGCCACCAGGTCACCAGTGCCGAGGCCGACGGCCTGCTGCAGCTGACTAGCTGGTGGGCGCAACCCGCAGGACCCGCCCCTGACCTGACACCGTGGCTGGACGGCGGTGGAGGCGATCAGACCGCCCTCGACGCGCGCGCCGCCGCGTTGCGCCCCGTCGGCGCCCCGGACTGGAGCGTCTCGCTCACACCCGGCCAGGACCGGACCCGGCTCACCGCGGCAGGCGTCGTGAGCCTCTGGCAAGCTGACCAGGCGCACCGGTACCTGCAGGCCGGCGGGCGTGCGCTCACCTACGACGTGGGAGGCCGGCTTACCGGCTGGAACGGCTACACGTTCTCCTACGACCATCGCGACCGGCTTGTGCGAATCGAGGACGTCGCAGGCATGCTTGTTCTCGCCAGAACCTTCGACGGCTGTGGCCGGCCGGTCACCTGGACCACACCGGCCGGCACCCGCAGATCCGTCCTGCTCGGTCTTGAGGTCCTGGGCGAGGAAACAGCGGGATCCGCACTTCGGTATGCGCCCGGACTAGGC
>Ga0335074_10015387_pt1 | contig 10745 bp, 5 predicted proteins | sample Lox_Sample_23_FD_206715 | JGI IMG/M metagenome (GOLD analysis project Ga0335074, IMG submission 206715) | Soil microbial communities from Loxahatchee National Wildlife Refuge, Florida, United States - Lox_Sample_2.3 | ecosystem: Environmental > Terrestrial > Soil > Wetlands | place: USA: Florida... | reverse complement strand
AAGAACCACGCCGAGTGAGTACACGTCCGTCCGCGTGTCGATATCGCCGCCGGCGGCCTGCTCTGGGCTGATGTATCCCGGAGTGCCTGCAATGCCCCAGATTCCCGTAAACATCGACTGACCAGCAGCGGCGGACGCAGCGGCCTTGGCTAGGCCAAAGTCGATGATTCGCGGCGCAGCCATGCCATCGAGCTCCACCACCAGAATGTTGTCCGGTTTCAGGTCGCGATGAAGGATCGCCTTCTGGTGTGCATGCTGCACACCCTCGCAAACCTTGATAAACAGCCTCAATCGCTCTGGAATGCCCAGTTTCTTGCCGTCGCAATACTTCGTGATCGGCTCGCCTGGCACGTACTCCATCACAAAGTAGGGTTGCCCTGCGGCTGTTGTGCCCGCGTCGAACACCTTCGCGATGCTTGGATGAACCATCATCGCAAGCGACTGCCGCTCCGCCTGAAAGCGCCGCAACAGTGAATCGTCGAAGGCTGCGGGACGGATCAGCTTGAGCGCAACCTGCCGTCGCAGCGGCTCAGTTTGCTCGGCGAGCCACACCTGCCCCATGCCCCCTTCGCCGAGCTTTCGCATCAGCCGGTAGGGACCGATGGTTTCATGCGGCTGGGGATCCGGCTGGAGAGCGATTGAAATTGCCGGAGTGGAGAGTGCGTCGGAACGTGCATGGGCACAGAGCAGAGATTCAATCTCTTGGCGGAGGGCTGTGTCTGCACCGCAGGCGCCGCTCAAGAATCGATCGCGATCTCCGGGATCGCAGTTCAAGGCTCTATCAAACAGCTCGTTGATCCGCTCCCAACGTTCCATCTTCTCCATGAACGCCCTTCCCCACTTCGCGCGTCAGCCAGGCTTTGGCCATGTTCCAGTCACGCTTGACTGTGGCAGGAGAAATCTCGAGAGAAACCGCGATTTCCTCAACCGTCAAGCCGCCAAAGAACCGCAGCTCCACGATTTTCTCTTTCTGCGCATCCTGGTCTGAGAGCCGTTTGAGCGCGCGGTCCAATTCCATGATGTCGACGTTCTGTCTTGCGGGGAGGTGGAAGCTTTCGTCAAGTTCGACTTTGTAATCAGGGCCACGCTTCGCGGCGCTCCGGCGGCGGGCGTAGTCAACAAGGATCTGCCGCATCAGTTTAGAGGCAAGCGCGACAAAATGGGCACGATTCTTGGCGGGCAGTGCCTCGTCGCCGACTAACCGGAGATACGCCTCGTGGACCAGTTCCGTGCTCTGCAGGGTGTGACCAGGCCGTTCATTTCGCAAACAACGGTGGGCAGCTGAACGCAACTCCTTATAGACGAGGGGAATGAGAGCTTGCAGCGCATCCTGATCCCCGTGTCTCCAGCGAGCGAGCAGTTGAGTGGCCGATTCCGGCGAATCCGGCACGCGTGCGCCCCCAAGGTCCTTGCCTGATAAGAAGATAGACTTACCTCACGAGGCGAGTCAACGGCGATCCGGCCTCCGCAAGCGGGGGCGGCCTATGAGGCGAACGGCGCCCTCGAAGCTGCCTGCTCGGCAATTTTCCCGCGAGTTTCTCTCATTCTTCTGAGCCGTTTTCCTTACGAATTACGCATATACAAGTGAGTTTGCCCCGATCCCCGCGGGCGCTGAGTGCAGCGTCGAGCTGCATCCATCGAGACGATTCCATCTGTGCAGGTTCGCACTGCCTTTCTCACATCCTCAAACTTCGTGATCGAAAACAAGGCAAAGTTTCCGGGAATGGTGCATCCCCAAGCCATTTCAGCCCATAGGAGGTCCCATGCGTGCTTCTTGCTTCCACGCGCTACTCGTCACCGGCCTGCTGTCTTTGGCTCTTGGCGGCTGCTCCATCAACACGATCGGCGCAAATCGTACAACCAACACTTCGGTACCAGTTGCGGGCGTAGCTCTGCAAGGCAGGGTTCACGGCGGGCAGAACCCGATTTCGGGCGCCAGCGTGTATCTTTACGCGGCCAATATCACCGGCTACGGCAATGCCTCTGTTTCGCTGCTCGATGCTCCCGGCTATGTGACCACAGATTCGACCGGCAGTTTCACAATTACCGGCAACTACACATGTCCCAGTGCGACGGCGCAGGTGTACTTGTATGCATTGGGCGGCAATCCGGGCTCGGGAGTAAACTCGGCGGCCGGAATGCTGGCCGGTCTGGGTTCATGCGGCTCGCTCTCATCGTCCACTTACATCGTGATCAACGAGGTCTCGACCATCGCCACGGCCTATGCCATCGCCGGCTACGCCACCGATGCCACGCACGTGTCGAGCTCCGGCAGCGCCCTCGCGGTGAAAGGCATCGCCAATGCTTTTGCCACAATTAACAACCTCGAGACGCTGAGCACAGGCGTGCCCCTTGCCGCCACGGCTGCGGGCAACGGGACAGTGCCGCAGAGCAAGACCGACACACTGGCAAACATTCTTGCCGCCTGCATTAACTCCACCGGGTCCGGCTCCAGCGCCTGCACCACGTTGCTTGGAGCCGCATTGTCGGGCGGAACGACCGGAACCGCGCCGACGGATACAGCGACGGCGGCCATCAACATTGCCCACAACCCATGGGCGAATGTCGCCACGCTGTACGGCCTGCAAACAGCAAGTTCGCCTTTTCAGCCCGACCTGAGCGTCTTGCCGAATGACTACGCCGTTGCCATCATCTACCCCAGCAACGGTTGCTTTAATCCGACGGACTCTGTCCAGAGCGGTCCCGCCGTCGATGGTTCAGGAAACATCTGGGTGGTGAACGCCCCGGGTCCGGGCTGTTCGATTTCCAGTACGATTACAGAGCTCAGCCCTACTGGAGTCCTGAACTCGAACGCACCATTCTCGGGAGGCGGATTGTCAACCCCGAGTTTCATCGCCGTGGACGGCCTGGGTAATGTGTGGGTCGCAAACACAGGATACGTCAGCGGAAGCAGCACCAGTCCCTTGAGCGAGTTCAGCCCTACGGGCACGCCGGAGTCCGGATCCGGGTTCACCGGCGGGCTGGAGCAAGCCGACGCGCTTGCCGTCGACAAATCCAACAACGTGTGGGCCACCGGTTATGTCAACAATGCCCTCGCAGAGTTCAACCAGTCCGGTTCATCCATCTTCAATACCACCCTGTGTGAATCCGACCCCGAAGACATTGCGATCGACATTTCTGGACATATCTGGGTGCCTGACGCATACGACCTTTGCGAGTACAGCTCCTCGGGCGCGCTCCTTTCCCCCGCTTCAGGCTATTCCGTCGGCAACGAAATCGGCTTCTACGGCATCGCCTTCGACGCCACGGGCAATTTGTGGGCTCCATTCGCCGGAAATTCAGAAGTCTGGGAGATCAGTTCCACCGGCTCCAACGAGTCGGGCTCCCCCTTCCTGGGCGGAGGCGTGGATTTTCCCCATGGGGTTGCCATCGACGGCTCCGGCAATGTCTGGGTTACGAATGTAGATGTCGACACCGTTCACGGTTCAAACGGGCAAATCAGCGAATTCACTTCGAGCGGCGTGCCGATCACCGGTTCCATTGGATATCAGGACGGAAACAGAAGCGAAGTCAACCCGGCAATTGATGGCTCGGGAAACGTCTGGGTGCAGGGCCCCGAATACCCCAGCGGTACGGAGGCGCTTGTCGAGATTGTCGGCGCGGCAACGCCTGTCGCAACGCCGATCGTTGCCAACCTGCAGGCCCCATATGGCTCTTATGCAGTTAATAAGCCGTAACGAGAGCAGGGATCAGATGCCGGAGAGCCGGGATCAGAAATCTGGATTGGAGAAGATAATGAATCTGAAGAAGACGCTGTTTGCACTTGGCTTCGCCGTGATGCTCGCATTGGCTCTTCCCCTCCGCGCGCAAACCGGCTGCGATGATTCGCCGGAGGACCCGACGATTGTGCTGGCGCTGGTGGGTGGCGGGGGCGCGATGGCCGCGAGCCTTTTGCGCTTCCGCAAGCGTAAGAAGTAACCATTCACGCAGATCTCGTTCGAAGGTGATCGCTCTCGCTGTCCGGAGGGGTGGAGTGGGTAACGGCAATCTTTGCGATCGCATTCCTGATACCGTTGTCGCATCCTTATTCACGACCTATGCTCGCTGTGCGACAGCAAAGCGCGTCGAGGGGAGGGTGACGAGTCCATGGACATGTTCAACGGCAAAGCGAATCTTCGATTGTGCTTGCGTGCTGGCGGCGCTGCCTGTGCTCGCTCCTCTCGCGCTGGCTGTAGCGGTCGTGGTACGGGTTACCTCGCCGGGCCCGGTGCTCTTTCTGCAAAGACGCACCGCGCAATTCGGCCGCGTTTTCACTATCGCTAAATTCCGTACCCTGGTGCATCTCAAAGACAAGCATCATCGTCCCATCACTACACTGAACAATCAGCCGTTCACTTCCATCGGCCCCTTTCTGCGTAAATGGAAGTTGGATGAGCTCCCGCAGCTCATCAATGTTTTGCTTGGTCACATGAGCCTGGTAGGTCCTCGGCCCAAGATTGCAGAACATGGGATCTTCATCTTTTCTTGCCGCCCCGGACTCACGGGCATGGCGACGCTGGCGTTTGCCGAGGAAGAGGCGATTCTTTCCCGCTTATCCAATGATGAGCTCGACGCTTGCTTCTACAACGTGGTATTGCCTGCGAAACAGCAGATAGATGCCGAGTACGCAGCGCGCGCTACCCTTCTGTCCGATCTTCAGCTTCTCGTCAACAGTGTTCTTCGCCGATGGCAGACGCCCACTGCGGAAAAACTGATCAGACTGGCGGCGCTCGCGCCGCAATCTGTGACAAATCAGTCTGGGGCGCTGAATAAGCCGCTTGATGCGATACCAAACCTGCTCGCAGATTCGGCGCCCGTTAGCTCACCAGGAATTTGAAGCGGCGACAGCGTTCGCGGCCCAATTCTCGATCACTACTTCGGGAGACGTGAATGAGGCGATCGATATTTCCGAGGCAGAGGCTCACATCGTTCCCACATCGATTACTGAACCGTTATGCAGCTCCCTGCAAAAACAGCAAGAATAGGACTTAAAGTCCGCAGGAGCTAATCACTCCGTGGGGGTTCAAGTCCCCCTCCGGGCACCATAAAACCGATGGCTTGCGATTCATCGCCGAGTTCAGCGGCCATGCACACGGCAGGCGGCTTGCCTCAGAAATCAAAGTGGAGCGACATCTGAATCTGGCGCGGCGAACCGATCGTGTGGGTGACGATGCCGAGACCTCCCGGACAGCTATAGAGGCCGCCAAACCCAGACTCGGCCGAAGAGGTGCCGCAACCGGAAGGCAGCGCACTGGCATTGGTCGGGTCGGCCGGCGGAAAGGCGTTGTAGCCCGGGTTCTGCGAGACCTCGTTGCCCGGGATATCGAAACTGGTTGTGTTGGTCAGGTTGTAGACGTCGAAGGAATATTTCAGACTGTACTTCTCGTTGTCGAAGGGAGTGACCTTGACGAGCGAGACATCGGCTCGGCGCTGGGGCGCTTGGCGGAAGATATTGCGCTGGCCGTTGGTGAAGCCGGTTTCGTAGGGATCGTCCGGAGGAATGGCGCCATTCAACCCACCTGCTGCAAGCAGCGGCAAGGTAAAGCAGGATGCATCGAGAGCGGGTTTGCCGCCGCCCGGCGTCCAAGCTCCGGATGCGCCGGTCACGGCGTTCTTTGCCGAGCAGCCTTTGGCCAGCGGAACGATGGGGTTGGTGATGCCGTCGGCGGTTGAATAGTAGATGCTGCCGACAGCGCCCGAGAAATCGATGACGCTATAGGGCTGACCGCTTTGCAGCACGGTAAGGCCCACCAGCGACCACCCATTGACGAACATCCCGGCGAACGCGTTCCCATGCGCGTAGCTGGGCAGAGAGAAGACGTAATTGAAGTTGACCACATGGGTGCGGTCAAAATCTGCCGACCCATAGGCGCTGCGCAGGTTGAGCGGATTGTTGCCGTTGTAGAACAGTCCCAGGCCGCTCTGTTCGTCGATGGCGTGCGACCAGGTGTACGAGGCGCCCACCATGAAATTGTGGCTCATGCGCTTTTCCACGTGGGCCTGGAGCGCGTTGTAATTGTCGATGCCCTCGGCAAGGTATTTGATGGATTCGGCCGCGTAACCGATATAGGGCACGCGCAGATCCGTGTTGCCGCCTTCGTAGGTGGCCAGATAACTGGCAGGCGATCCGAAGCAGGAAGGCGTTCCGGGAGGCAGGCTGTTGAATCCGACGTTATAACCGTAGCTGTAATTCTGCTGGCAGGCGCCGCTTGCGAGCAGCGGGCTCGAGGGAGACGCGATGGTGGGCTGATTGAACGGCACTGGAATGACCTGGTGATGGCCGACATTGCCCACGTATCCGAGTTCGATGGCCAGATCGTTGCGCGGCTGCCACTGAAGATCGAGCGTGTAATTGAGGGTGTAAGGCAGCTTGTTGCCGCGGTCGTAGACGCCGAGCGAAATGGGCTGGCCGTTGTTGACGATCTCGCCGCCGTTTGGCGTGTTCGAGCAGATTCCGGGAATCCCGGAAAGCCCCGTGTTGACGATGCTGCAGGCATTGGGCAGGAAACTGGTCAGGTCGGAGGCCTTCGGGTTGCTGGGGGCGGCGTGTTGAAGGGTCGTGCCATAGGGGTTTTCAAGATTGCCCGTTTGCGCAGTAGGCGGGCCGGTAGGAGGACCGAAACCGCCGTTGCCGCCGCAGGTTGGAATGTAGTACTCGTAAAGCGACTGCGAGGAAGTTGGGCACGTCGATACATTGACGAAGGGGAGTTGCTGATTCACGCCGAACGGTCCGCCGGTGACCGTGCCAATGGCGTAGCCGGGCGAGAAGTAGCTGAAGAGTTCGCCGCGATCGTAGTAGAATCCGCCGCCCGTGCGGACCACCAGCTTGTTGTGAAACAACCCGGGCTGCCATGCGATGCCGAGGCGGGGAGCGAGACCCCACTGGCGACCGGTGAGAGTGGTGTTGCTCACGCCCTGGGTTCCGTTGGCGTTATTGCCTGCAATGATCAGGCCGGGATTCGTGATGGTGTCTGAAGAAGCGCTATAGCTATAAAGCTTGGGGTCGAAGTTGAAAAGGCGTCCGTATTTCTCAGTGAGGCCGCCATCCCAGTCGTAGCGAAGGCCCAAAGTAAGCGCGAGAGCCGGCGTCACCTGGTACTTATCTTCCGCGTACATGCCAAGCTGATTGGCGCGGTAATAGCGGTTGGCGTTGCCTTGCAGGAACGAGGTGACATAGAAGCCCGTCGCCGCATCGCCTGGGGAGACAAATCCCTGCACCATCTGGCTGAAGTCGTCGGACATCACGGTTCCGGTGCCGGTACGCTTATCGATGGTGTTGAGCTGTGTGTAGGAGTACATGGCGCCAAAGCTCACGGTGTGCTTGCCGAGCAGCCACACAGCATCGCCTGAGGGCGAAAGGCGGTTCTGAAACATGCCGACGTTGCTTCCCTGCGACTCGCCGTTGGGCCCGAAGTTCAAGTAAACCGGGCTCACGCCACTTGGCTGGTAGTTGCCGAGGATGTTGTAAATAGAGACGCCGGGAAAGTACTTCGATCCGAACATATTGATGGATCCGGTGCCGTATGAACCGCCGGGGATCGCTGTCGGCCCGAAAGGCTGCTCGTTGTCGGCCCAGTTCTTCTCGCGCAGAAAGCCCAGCGTCTCCTCGGTGCTCAGATTCGATTTCAGGATGAGCGTGTTATTGATGGAAAACTCCTGTGCGCCGGAGTCGAGATGCTCTGAAAACCCAGGAACGCTCGAATAGGCGTAGGGGGCGATGGTGGGATCGTGCTGGTAAAAGTACTTGAGCGCCAGAGTTTCTTTGCTCGTAGCATCGTAGTCGAGATCGGCCACGGCCTGGTCGTTGATGAACCGTCCCGTACCGGGGATGAATGCATTGTCAAGGTGAGCCACGGTGGGAATCGGGTTTGCAGTAGCCGCCAGGGCATCGTTGGGGATCAGCCACTTGCCCGGCTCGCCCGGAAGCGAAGGCGAATTGAAGATCACGAGAGCATCATTGTCAATATCGGCTCCGGTCAGGCTGGTGCCAAACGAATTGTTGGCGAGATCGGCAAGCCCAGACGGACTGCGATTGGAATCAGAGAGGCCAATCGGGACGTCGAGAAAGCCGTCGCCCAGTTCCTGATCGGAGACGTGCAAATGCTGATAGCCGATGAAGCCGAAGAGCTTGTTTTTGATGAGCGGGCCGCCCAGGGTACCGCCAAGTTCTTCGCGGTGCAGCTCAGGAACCTTGTCGTTTGCGGGAACGTCGGGATCCTGATTGAAGAAGAACGGAGCAGAGTTGATCCAATTGGTGCCGTGGTGAAGGTAGGCCGCGCCATGAAGCTGGTTGGTACCCGACTTGGTGCTCATGTCGATATGCGCGCCGGAGGTGGAACCCTGGTCGGCGTCATACATTGAAGCGTTAACCCGCACCTCTTGCAGCATCTCCGGCGCCGGTGTAGGAATGGCGTTGCCGATGGAAAGATAGACCGAGCCGGTTGACATGATGACGCCGCCGCCGCCGCCCGGGCTGGTCTGGATACCGGTGCTGTTGATGACGCGCGCGGAATCCACCTGGCTGGTGCTCTTGCCGTTGAAGAGGTTAGTCGCATCAACGCCGTTCAGCAGAAAACTGTTGGATGTGTCGCGCTGGCCGTTGGCCCAGATGGGCGCGTTGCCCAGACCGGAGTTAGCGCCCGTGCCTCCAGGCAGCTCGGCATCCACTCCCGAGGACAGGATCGCCAGACCGGTAAAGCTTCCGGTAGGCAGCGGTGTTTCAGAAATCTGCTGGGTTTCCATCACATAGCCGTTCGTGGTGTCGACCGCATTCATCAGGGGAGCGGCGTCCACCTCGACGGTGGTGGTGGCTTGGCCGACTTTCAACGACGCATCCACAGTGGCCGTGCGGTCGGCCTGCACCGTGATATGCGGCGTCTTCTGCACCTGGTAACCCTGCGCCTGATAGGTGAGGGTGTAATTATCGATGGGCAGGTTGACAAACGTATACGCGCCAGTGCCGTTGGTTTTGGTCACGCGCGTCAGAGAGGTCTGTTCGTCCGTGGCCGTGACGGTCGCGTTGGGGATGACGCCGCCCGAGGCGTCAGTCACCTCACCGGTGATTCCACCAAGCGTTTGCTGCGCCCGCATCAAGTTGCTGCACAGCGCGACGGCCGTCATTGCCATGAGGGCCGGAAGTGAGCGGCGAAACAGGCGCATGGAAGACATCACGACTAACCTCGGATAGAGAATTCCCCGCAGCAACGTGCCGTTGGGTCGAATAAATTGAAAAAGAAAAAGTCTGACGCTCAAATGCGTGCAAAACCAAACCGTCTGAATTTGCTGCGAGTAAAGCGCGACTTCGGGGCCAGGAACCTGCGCGCGCCTGTGGGTTACTGGAATGCTAACGGCGAAGACATAAAATCCGCATAAAGATTCCCGGCTCTTCGAGCGCGGAACCGGCGGGGATATCCACAGAATCTCAACCCGATGAGTGTCGCCTTCGCCGCAGCGCGTACCACATCAATCCTGCCGCAATGCAAGCGAGGTAGAGATAGGGAATCCGCTGGTGAATGGGATCGGACGCGGAATTGAGATCAAAAATGGCGATCAGGACGATGACAACCACTGTAAGAACGCTGGCAGCAGAGACAAGCAAAGAGTGCCGGCCAAGCGCGCGCCGGGCGAAGGGGAGAGCGAGGGCAACCAGCGCATACGCAGTGAGGAATCCGAAGACGGAAAGCGAGCCGAGCAGATCGTACATGGTGTATCCGGTGTCTCCGTGCACTGCCATAAGAGCAGTAACGGCGAACATGAGCGCCGCAGCCAGCGCAAGTGCAATTCCCGGAGTCCCGTGGCGCCGATTGGTGCGCTCAAGAGCAGCGGGCAGTATGCCGTCGTGCGCCATACGCATGAGCACGCGTGCCGCAGCAGTGGCGCAGGCCAGCACGCAGGCAAACATGCTGATGAATGCGCCGAAATCGATTGCCACGCCCAACGGCGAAACTCCGGCCTTCGTGGCCAATTGGTGAAAGGGGCTGGTGGAGTTGCTGAGTCCGCCGGAGTCGCCACGAAAGCCCAAAACTTCAGAGTAGGCACAGAGCATGAAGAAAACGCCCGCGAGAAATGCACACTGCAGCACGGCGCGGGGAATCGTCTTGAGCGGCTCACGCGCCTCACCGCCCAGCGTGGTAGCGCTTTCGAAACCAACGAAACTGAAGATGGAAAGCACGAGCGCAGGTCCAAGCGAAGAAAGCGAGACGCCCTTCAAGCGGAACTGGCTGGTGTCGATTTTGAGGCCAATATGGAGCGGCAGCAGCAGCAATACGATGAGGATCAAGCCGACCGAACACGCCTCAATCCAGAGCATGACTTCAGCCGAGAGCTTGACGTCGCGGTGGGCAATGTAGCCGGCAACGGCACACACCGCTGCCAGCGTCGGTATGGCCGGCGGCGCCTGGTGAATGAAGTGCTGCGCGAGAACGGTTGCATAATAAAACGCGCCTCCAGCAACAGAAGCCCCGGTGGCCAGGTAGGCAAGCAGCAATCCCCATGCAGTGGTGACAGCAAAGACGGTCGGCAGCGTGTTAGCGGTGTATGAGTAGAGCGATCCGGGCGACGCGGACAGCCGCGCGAAATGGCTGACACAGAATCCCACCAGCAGCATAGAAGCCGTGGCCAGAAGGTAGACAAACCACGTTGCGTTGCCGGCCAGCCCGAAGACCAGTGCAATGGTCAATGACGCGCTGGTGCTGGGAGCCATGGCAGAGACGGACTGCGCCAGCGTTTCGACCGGCCCGAGCACG
>Ga0335074_10015386_pt1 | contig 10745 bp, 10 predicted proteins | sample Lox_Sample_23_FD_206715 | JGI IMG/M metagenome (GOLD analysis project Ga0335074, IMG submission 206715) | Soil microbial communities from Loxahatchee National Wildlife Refuge, Florida, United States - Lox_Sample_2.3 | ecosystem: Environmental > Terrestrial > Soil > Wetlands | place: USA... | reverse complement strand
GACTGCAATCGAACCGCCCGTCACTTTTTTCAACTGCTGCTCTTGCATCCAAGGGGCCGTCCACACATGCGAGGAGCAACGCGACGACGCAATCTCCCGCTTGGTGAGCTGCGGCAGTGCCCGCATCGCTGGTACGCACGCCCGCAGGGGATTGCTTCGTCGCTGCGCTCCTCGCAATGACATGGGTGAGCGCTCACGCCCGGACCATGGTCGCGAAGGTTGGTCATGCCACCATGATCGCGGAGGCGAGTCACGCCGCCACACCCGCGGTCGGCGGCGGCACCATCACGCCCTGGGCGGCGTAGTCGCGCAACTTGTTGCGCAGGGCGCGGATCGAGATGCCGAGGATCGTTGCAGCATGCGTGCGGTTGCCGAGCGTGTGGCCCAGGGTCTCGATGATCAGGTCACGTTCCACTTCCTCCATGCGGCGCCCGACCAGGGAGGCCACGCCGCCGGGCAGCGCAGTGTTGTCCGTGCGCGCGGCCCCGGTGGCGACGTCCGATCCGCCAAGCTCGATCGCGTCGATACCGATTTCGCTGCCGCCGGCCAGCAGCACCGCGCGGTGCATGGCGTTCTCCAGCTCGCGCACGTTGCCGCGCCAGGGGTGGCCGGTCAGGCGCAGCATCGCGGTGGGGGAGACGGGACGGAACGGCAGGCCGTTCACCTCGGCGTATTTGCGGGCAAAGTGTTCCGCCAGCGGCGGAATGTCGCCGGGACGCTCGCGCAAGGGCGGAATGCGCAGCGCGACGACATTCAAGCGGAAATAGAGATCCTCACGGAACGACCCGCGGCGGACCTCGGCAGCGAGGTCGCGGTTGGTGGTGGCGAGGATGCGCACATTCACCTTCACCGGCGCGCCGCCGCCCAGGCGATCGATCTCGCGTTCCTGAACCGCGCGCAGCAGCTTGGCCTGCAGGCGGACGTCCATCTCGCTGATCTCGTCGAGCAATAGCGTGCCGCCATCGGCGGATTCGAATTTGCCGAGGCGGCGGGCGAGCGCACCGGAGAACGCGCCTTTCTCGTGACCGAAGAGTTCGGATTCCAGCAGGTTCTCCGGGATGGCGGCACAGTTCAATGCGACGAAGGGTCCGGCGTGCCGGCGTGACCGGCGGTGCAGGTGGCGGGCGAGGATTTCCTTGCCGGTGCCGGATTCGCCGTAAATCAGCACCGACGCTTCGGACTTCGCCACTTGCTCGGCGCGCCGGACGGTGCCGGCCATGGCCGGATCGTGGAACACCAGGGCGCGGGATTCGCCCGCCGCGGCTTCCAGAATCGCGGCAATCAGATCGGGGTCGGGCGGCAGGGGCAGGAATTCGCGCGCGCCGTCCCGGATGGCGGCCAGCGCGGCGTCCGGATCATGGGTGGTGCCGCAGGCGACGACGGGGACGGCCATGCGTTCGGCGGCGAGCGCGCGCACCACGGCACCCACGTCCTGTGCGATATCGCACAGCACGAGATCCACGCGCGCATCGGCACGCAGGTGGGCAAGCGCGGTGTCGGCGTCGTCCGCCTGATCCAGCTTCGCACCGCGGGCAATGGCAAGGCGGGCCGCCTGCCCCAGCTCGCCGGCGAGCGAGCCGATGATCAGGACCTTCATGAACCTCTCCCGCGCGCGCTTTTCGTGTGCGCGGGCGAGGGTTTGGGAACGCCGGGCGTGGTTTCGAATGGCCTCCTCATGCGCGTTCTGCCTTGACGATTTCCGTCATCGTCACGCCGAGGCGTGTATCGTCCACCATCACCACTTCGCCGCGCGCAACCAGGCGGTTGTTCACATAAATATCGATCGCCTCGCCGAGCTTGCGATCCAGCTCCACCACCGCACCACGCCCAAGCTTCAGCAACTGGCTGACCTGCATGGTCGCCTTCCCCAACACAGCGCTGACCGTCACCGGGATATCGTAAACCGCCTCCAATTCACGGACTGTGCGAGAGGTCCCGCTTTCGCTGGCCTCGTTGAGTTCGGCCAATTCCATTTCATCCGGCATGTTCCAGCTCCCTGGTTTCGGCGGGCAGCGGCGCCAGCCCGGCAAGGTCGAGCGCCTCGGCCACCTGCGTCCACAAAGCAGCCGCATCGCGCGACGCGCCGCCATTGCGCCACGCGATGCGTATGTCCCCGGGCGGGACAGAATCGCTGGGCACGATCTGCAATCGCCCCGCAAGCTCGGGATCTGCTGTTTCGATCTCTTGCGCCGCAGCGGCGGCGTGGCACGGATTGATCCGCACGGTGACGGCGGGCTCCTTGAACAAGCCTGGAAGTACGGCGCGCATGACCGATTGCAGTTCGGCCTCGCCGTAACGCGCAGCGAGCTGCGGCAGCACGGCGCCGAGGCTTCCCAACAGCAAGCGCGCCATTGCTGCGGCTGTCTCTTCCGCGTGGTGCAGAAGTTCGTCGCGCGCGGTGGCGAGGTGGGTGGCGATGGCGGTGATCCCCTGGCGGATGAGGGCGTGGTCGGCGGAGGCGGCCTGCGCGGCGGCAGCATCGCTGCCGGCCTGGAAGGCTTCGGCACGCACGGCTTCGAGCTCGGCGGCGGAAAACGTGGGTTCGATGATTTCGGGTTCGGGCGCATGCAAGACGTCCGACGCGAGGTCGAAATCTTCGGAGAACAGTACCCTGCCGGTGCGATGGCGCCCGATATCGAAGTTGGCGTCCATGTCACGCCGCCTCGCGATTGCAATGGAACCACAGATGCACGCAGATGAATCCGCCGGGCAGCGCTACTGCATGCCGCGATGACGCCATCTGCGTGGATCCGCGTTCAGCTGCGGTTTCACTGCGTTGGTCTGCGGCCCCCCCGACGCCGAACCGGACGCCCTGCCGGCACCCCGTTGCCCCTCGCCGGCGCATGGCACGTCTCTCGCTCAATAGATCAGCTCCTCATCCTTGCCGCTGCTGATTTCGATCTGCCCTTGCGTTGCCAGATCCTTGGCCACCTGCACGATCGCCGCCTGCGCATCATCCACGTCCCGCACACGTACCGGCCCCAGGTTGTCGATATCGTCCCGCAGCATCTTGCCGGCACGTTCCGACATGTTGCCGAGGAACAACTCTCGCAGCTTCTCGGACGCGCCCTTCAGCGCAATCGGCAGCTTGTCTTTCTCCACCGAGCGCAGCAGCACCTGCATGGAAGCCGGCGTCAGCCGCGCCAGATCGTCGAACGTGAACATCAGCGACTTGATCCGTTCGGCGGCCTCTCGGTTGCGCTCCTCCAGCGAGGTCAGGAAGCGGTTTTCCGACTGGCGGTCGAGGTTGTTGAAAATCTCCGCCATCATCTCGTGCGCATCACGCCGCGTGCTACGCGCCAGGTTGGACATGAATTCCGATCGTAAGGTGCGCTCGACGCCGTCCAGCACGTCCTTCTGCACGCTCTCCATGCGCAGCATGCGCATCACCACTTCCATGGCAAAGGAATCCGGCAGCAGCGCCAGCACGCGCGCTGCATGCTCGGCCCGCACTTTTGACAGCACCACGGCAACCGTCTGCGGATATTCGTTCTTCAAATAGTTCGCGAGCACGCTTTCGTTGACGTTGCCGAGCTTGTCCCACATCGTCCGGCCGGCTGGCCCGCGGATTTCCTCCATGATCTGCGCGGCACGGTCACGCGGCAGTGCCTTCTGCAACAGGCGCTCGGTGCTTTCGAAGCTGCCGATCAGATTGCCGGAGCTGCCAATGCTCTCGACGAAATCGACGCACAGCCGTTCCACCATCTCGGCCCGTATCGAGCCGAGCTGCGCCATCGCGGCGGAAATGTCCTTGATCTCATCCTCATGCATCATGCCGAACAGGCGGGAGGATTGTTCCTCGCCCAGGGCCAGCATCAGGATCGCGGCCTTCTGCGCGCCGGTCAGGCCGCGATAGCCTTCGCCCTTCGCGACGTCAGCCATTTTCCTGCACCATCCAGCCACGCATGATGGAGAGCGTTTCCTCCGGGTGCTTCTCCACCAGTTCGGTGATCTTCCGCAGCGAGGACGCACGCATCTGGCCCTCGATCTGCGCGATGTTCACCATGCTTTCGTCTTCGAGCAGCGGCATCGCCGGAGCGGCCCCGCGCAGCAACGCCGCGGCACTGGCGGCGGGCAGCGCGGCGCCGCCAGGACCCGCCAATGCCGGCACCGCGGCACCCGATGGCAGGCCGAGCATGCCGGCCCCCATACCGGCCCCCATACCGGCCCCTATACCGGCCATTGGGCCCATCGTCGTCAGCCGCGTCACCATCGGGCGCAGCACCAGCAGCAGCGCGAGCAAGGCGACCAGTCCGAACAATCCGGTTTGCGCCAGACGCATCAGATCGGCCTTCTCCAACCGAAAGCCCAACAGCCCGGACGGTCCCGGCGCGTTTTCCTGGTCATCGCTGGCGAAGTGCATGCTTTGCACCTCGACCTGGTCGCCACGCTTCGCATCGAAGCCGATCGCGGTCTTGACCAGTGTGGCGATGCGGTCGAGTTCCTGCGCCGCGCGCGGCTGGCGCAGATGCCGGCCGTCCGGCGTCGCAACATCCGCATCGTCCACCATCACCGCCAGGCTGATGCGGTCGATCTGGGGTTGTTCGTGGATCAGCGTGCGGACGGTCTTGCTGATTTCGTAATTCGTCGTCTCCTCGCGCTTCGCCTCCTGCGAGCCGGTGGGATTGGTGCCGGCATCTGCATTCGGCAGGTTGTTCTGGACGGACACCGTGTTGTTCGCCTCGGTGGACTTGCTGCTGCTGTCCGTCGTCTGCGTGCTGCGCGCCACCTGCCCGTCCGGGTCGTAGGATTCATGCGTCTCATTGACGCGGTCGAAATTCATCCGTACTGACGCTTCCGCGCGCACCTTGCCGGGGCCGAGCGTGTTCTCCAGCATGTCTTCCACCGCACGCGCGATGCGTTGCTCCGCGGCGTGACGCAGCTCTTCCGTGGATTGCGCCATCGCGACATCGCCCGCCGGCTCGCCGGCGCGCGCGAGCAGATTGCCGCGCGAATCGATGATCGAGATGTTGCGCGGCTTGAGCCCGGGCACGCCGGCGGCGACCAGGTTCAGGATCGCCTGCACGCCCTCCCGGTCCAGCCGCGCCGCACCCTGCATTGCCAGCATCACGCCGGCCTGCGCATCCTGCTCGTCATGCGCAAAAGGCTGCCGCTGGGGCAGCACCAGATGCACGCGCACCGCGCGTACACCGTTGATTGCGCGGATGGTGCGGGCGAGCTCACCCTCCAGCGCGCGAGTCTCGTTGATGCGCTGCTGGAAATCGGTGGGGGCGAAGCTCTCGCCCCGGTCGAAGATTTCATAGCCGACCGATCCGCCGGCAGGCAGCCCCTGCTGCGCCAGCATCAGGCGGGTTTCCGGCACCTGGTCGGCAGGAACCAAAATCTGGCTGCCGTTCGGCGCGATGCGGTAGGGAACGTGGTGACGTTGCAGCAGATCGACCATCTGCGAGGCGTCGCGGGTATCGAGATCGCCGTACAGCAGTGCCATCTGATCATTGGTGCCATGCAGCGTCATCAGCGCAAGCATCGCCATCATGCCGACGGCAACGGCAGCGAGCGCGGCGATGCGCACCGGGCCAAGCGCCTTCAGACCCTCAAGCAGGGCCTTCATCCGATGAACCCTTCTACGGACTGGGTTGCGTGCATGAGTGCGTTAGATGTCCCTGCCTGGCATCTTGCCATGCGGAACAGCATGCGCCGGATGGCTTACCCGAGTGTTAACAGGGCGGCAGATTCTGCCGGGCTAAGGGTTTATGCGTAGTCGCGTCTGCGGATGGTGTTGGGCGGCACGTGATGCATGCCTGGGTGTTCTTACTCTGCATACGAACGTGCGTTGTGTGTCCGCCCATCCAGCCCACCATGTCATTGCGAGGACCGCGAGCGAAGCGTGGCGGGACGAAGCAACCTCGTTCGAGGCTGCATCGGACAGTCCGTGTGCTCACATGACCCGGGTTGTTGCGTCCCGCCACGCGTCGCTCGCGGTCCCCGCAATGAAACGGGAAGGCGCGCCTGCGCCGACCGGATAGCGCCACGGGGGAAAATTGCCGCTTGACCACCATACCGACTGGTTGGTATGGTCCGGACCGACCAGATGGTATGGACCTCCATGCAGCACCACCAATCCAAGGCCAGGCTGCTGGACGCAACGATCAAGGTCGTCCGCACCAAGGGCTACACCGCGACGCGCGTCGAAGACGTATGCGCCGAAGCGGGCGTGACCAAGGGCAGCTTCTTCCATCACTTCAAGAGCAAGGACGATCTCGCCCTGGCCGCATTGGCACACTGGAAATCCCGCGCGGACGATCTGTTTTTGCACGCAGACTACCAGCGTCTGCCGGATCCCCTGGACCGCCTCCTGGCCTATGTCGATTTCCGCAAGGCGATCCTGACAGGTGAACTGTCGGAGTACACCTGCTTCGCCGGCACGATGCTGCAGGAGATGTACGCCACCAATCCCGAGATCCGCAGCGCGTGCGAGCACAGCATCTGCGGGCACGCGGCGGTATTGGCAGCCGATATCGAAGCGGCGATGCAAGACCATCCCGTCGCCGATGAGGTCACCGCCGAAAGCCTCGCGCTGCACATGCAATGCGTCATCCAGGGTGCGTTCATCCTGGCGAAAGCCAAGGGCGGCGCCGCCGTCGCGGCAGACTGCATCGACCACCTGCGGCGCTACCTGTCATTGCTGTTTCAACGACCAGACGGTCGCCCGCCGGTGCCCGCCCGCCCGGCCAAAGGTCCGGTCGCCGCCGCACGCCGGCGCCGTTGACAGCCAAACACCAGGGAGGAAAGCCAATATGAAGATCTACTGGATCAAGGCACAGGCCCCGCGGCGCGTGCTCGCGCTGGCCAGGCATCTCGGCGTCACGGCCGAATACGTCGAGGTTGACATGATGGGCGGAGGCTTAAAGGACCCCGCCTATGTCGCGCTCAACCCCAACAAGAAGGCGCCCGTGCTGGTGGATGGGGATCTGGTCCTGTGGGAAGCGTCGGCGATCATGGCCCATCTCTGCATCAAGTACAACTCGGATATGTGGCCGGCACATGATCCCGCGGAGCAAGTTGACGTGCTGCGCTGGCTCTCCTGGGGCGATTCACATTGGTCGCCGGTGGTGTCACGTTTCTACTTCGAGCATATCGTAAAGGCGACGTTCGGGCTGGGGCCGCCCAACAAGGCGGACTATGAGGCACGCATTCCCGACCTGATGCGTTATGGCGCCGTGCTCGACGCGCATCTTGCGGGGCGCTCACATGTCGCATGCGGCCGGCCGACCATCGCGGATTTCCAGTTGGCGTCGATGGCGGCCGATTGGCGCGAGGCCGACATGCCGTTGGCGCCGTTCAGTAACATCGTACGTTGGCTCGATGGCCTGATGCGCCTGCCCGCCTGGGCCGATCCTTGGCCCACCAGCGCATCGGCGTAAGGGAAAAATCCCGGTCAGTCGCCGGACTATGGAGAATCGTCATGACGTCGAATTACCGTTGGGTGATCGTTGCCGCCGGCGCCTTCATGAGTTGCGTGGCGATCGGATCGATCTTCTCGCTGCCCGTGTTCCTGCAGCCGATGTCGGCTGCGACCGGCTGGTCGCGCACCGCAATTTCGTTGGCGATGACACTGGACTTCGTCTCGATGGGCCTCGCCAGCTTCGGCTGGGGCATGTTGATGGACCGCTACGGCCCTCGGATCGTATTGCTGGCCGGCAGCAGCTTGCTCGGCCTCGGGCTGGTGCTGGCAAGCCGCACCGCGACCGTCACGCAATTCCAGATCTGTTACGGCATTCTGGTCGGAGCAGGCGGTGGCGCGATCTTCGCACCGTTGATGGCGACGGCGAGCGCCTGGTTCGACAAGCATCGCAGCCTGGCGGTGTCGCTGGTCTCGGCCGGCATGGGTGTCGCGCCCATGACCGTGGCGCCGATCGCCGCCAGGCTTGTCTCGATCTATGACTGGCGTTTCGCGCAGTTGCTGATCGGCATTGCGGTATGGGCGCTGTTGCTGCCGGCGGCGTTGCTGGTGCGCCGCGCGCCGGTCCTGGCGGGCACTGGTCCAGCGGCTCATGCGGCCGAACCGCATGTCACCGCACGAGCAGCCTTGACGTCACGCCCGTTCGGCGTGCTGGCGCTCACCTATTTCCTGTGCTGCGCGACGCATTCCGGCCCGTTGTTCCATACCGTGAGCTATGCGATTTCGTGCGGCCTCCCCGTCACCGCGGCAGTCACCATCTATAGCGTCGAGGGCCTGTCCGGTTTGTTCGGGCGCCTCGGGTTCGGATTGCTTGGCGACAGGTTCGGGGCAAAGCAAGCCTTCGTCTTCGGTCTGCTGCTGCAAGCGAGCGCGGTCGCCTGCTATGTCTTCGCGCGCGACCTGGCCGAATTCTATTCCGTTGCGGCGGTGTTCGGGTTCGCCTATGCGGGCGTGATGCCGCTATACACCGTGCTCATGCGCGAGAATTTTCCGGTCGCGATCATCGGCACTGTGGTCGGGGCAGGCGCCATGGCATCGAGCCTGGGCATGGCGCTCGGGCCGCTCGCCGGCGGCATCATCTTCGACACGTATGGAACGTATGGGCGGCTTTATGTCGGCTCGTGCCTGATCGGGCTGGCCGCCACCGTCATGATGCTGACGTTCAGGCCAGCACGTGCGTTGCGCGCGATCGCGCCAGGTTGACTCGGTCATTACATGGGGCCGTGCTGCCCTTCACTGCTCCCCTCCACTGGTCAGGCTGAGGCATCAGAGGCAAGGTTAAGCGATGGACCGCGACCTGATCGGCTACGGCGCCAACCCGCCCAACCCGCATTGGCCGGGTGAGGCGCGCCTCGCGCTGAACTTCGTGTTGAATTTCGAGGAAGGCTCGGAGCCCTCCATCCCTGACGGGGATGCCGCCTCGGAATGGGGCCTCACCGAATATGGCGGCAGCAGCCCGGGCGTGGCCGGGCGCGATCTCGCCGCCGAGGGCATGTTCGGCTACGGCAGCCGCGTCGGCTTCTGGCGCGTCCTGCGCTTGTTCCACGAACGGGGCCTGCCGCTGACGGTGTTCGGCTGCGCGCTCGCGCTGGAACGTCACCCGCCCGCCGCCGCCGCGATCAAGGCGGCCGGCTACGACCTATGCTGCCATGGCTGGCGCTGGGAAAAGCATTTCGAATTATCCGAAGATGTCGAACGCGAACGCATCGCCCGCGCGGTGGCATCGCTGCAGCGCACGATGGGCGAACGGCCACTTGGCTGGTATTGCCGCAGCGGTCCAGGCGTGAACACGCGGCGGCTGTTGGTGGAGGAAGGCGGGTTCCTCTACGATTCCGATGCCTACGATGACGAGCTGCCGTACTGGACCACGGTGTCCGGCCGACCGCATCTGGTGGTTCCCTACACGCTCTCCACCAATGATTCGAAATTCGGCCGCGGCACCTTCGCGACCGGCGACGATTTCTTTGCCTACTGCCGCGATGCGTTCGACTTCCTGTATCGCGAGGGCCGCACCCAGCCGCGCATGCTCTCGATCGGCCTGCACCAGCGGCTGATCGGCCACCCTGCCCGCGCTGCGGGATTGGAACGTCTGCTGGACCATGTGGGCCGGTTCGCCGGCGTGTGGGTGACGCGGCGGCTGGACATCGCGCGCCACTGGATCGGCAAATTTCCCGCGCCCCTGTCCGGCGCAGATCGCTGAGGCAGACGCAACGCGCACATGACGCGGCTGTAAAATCGCCGGTCGCCCGTTGCACCTGATCGCACGGCGCGGCAATCGCATTCGACGAGGAATGAGATAAAGCTGCGGGGAGCGACAGGCGGCTGCGGGCAACGCAGGGGCGGAACCACGCAAGCAAAGCAAGACTTTAGCACAGAGGGCGCAGAAAAAGATAAAGCCGCAGAGCACACGCGCAACCCACCACCTGGAGCCTCCCGATTGCCCACCCGTCGAGGGGCTGTTATCGCCTGCCTCATGCCGCAGTGCAGCGCATCACCGTGACCACGCCCACCAGCCCCAACGCCCGCACCTGGACCCAGCGCCGCCGCCTCGCTGCCGCGTGGCTCGCCGACCGGCGCCAGTTCGCCGAGCCGCGGCTGCCCCGCACCTGCCCCATCTGCGGCTACACCGGCACCTTCGTCAGCGTCGGCCACCCGCCGCGCTGGGACGCGCGCTGCCTGAACTGCGGCAGCCGGGAGCGCCATCGCTTGCTCTGGCTGTGGATTACGGAAGGCGGCGGCAACAAGCTGGCCGGCAAGCACATCCTGCATTTCGCGCCAGAGAAGGTGATGGCGCGCCTGATGCGCGGCAATCCGTTGTACGAGACCGCCGACCTCCACCAGCCCGGCGTCACCCACAAGGTGGACATCACGCAGGTCGCGCTGGCGGATGCCAGCTATGACCTGGTGATCGCCAATCACGTGCTGGAACATATCCCGGACGACCGCGCAGCCATGCGCGAATTGCTGCGTCTGCTGCGCCCCGGCGGCATGGCGCTGCTGACCACGCCGATCAACGCGTCCCGCCAGGAGACGTATGAGAACCCCGCGATCACGGCACCTGCCGAACGCCACGCGCATTTCAGTGCCGAGGATCATGTGCGCTACTACGGCCTGGACTTCGCCAACCGCCTGGCCGAGGCCGGCTTCACCGTCACCACGTTTCGCGTCACCCCGGAGGAGGAAGTGCACTACGGCCTGTTGCGCAACGAATGGCTCTATCTCGCCACCAAGGAAACCTCTCCCGCGCCACCCGCGGGAGAGGTCAAGGCGCGTGAGCGCCGAGGGTGAGGGTGATCGGGTCGGTACAGGGACCTCCGTACCG
>Ga0335074_10015385_pt1 | contig 10745 bp, 11 predicted proteins | sample Lox_Sample_23_FD_206715 | JGI IMG/M metagenome (GOLD analysis project Ga0335074, IMG submission 206715) | Soil microbial communities from Loxahatchee National Wildlife Refuge, Florida, United States - Lox_Sample_2.3 | ecosystem: Environmental > Terrestrial > Soil > Wetlands | place: USA... | reverse complement strand
TCGCCAAGCGGCGCATGCTCGAATTGGAAGGCGTGCGGCTTGAGCCGAAGGCGCCGGCCCAGGGATCGCTGGCGCTCTAGCGCTGGTATTTTCGAGTTCGAGCGCTTAAAAATCCGCCTCCCCCGGGCTTGACCCGGGGGTCCGCGGATAACTTGGCCAAGGGGCTGAGTTAAACGGCGCAGCCAGCGTGGGCGAGGTGTTCGGCAGAACCTTCGTCGGCTAGCTCCATAGCTGTTTCGTCGCCAGCGCCGCGCCCTGGGCGAGCGTAGCGAGCTTCGCCCAGGCGATTTGCGGGTGGATGCGGCCGCCGAGCCCGCAATCGGTCGAGGCGATGACCCGCTCGCGCCCGACGACATCGGCGAAGCGCAGGATGCGGTCGCAGACCAGTTCGGGGTGCTCGACGACATTGGTCGCGTGGCTGACCACGCCCGGCAGGATCAGCCGGTCGTCGGGCAGCTTGACCTCGCGCCATACTTTCCATTCGTGCTCATGGCGGACATTGCCGGCCTCAAACGAATAGGCGCCGACATCGATCGCCAGCAAACAATCGATGATGTCGCGCAGCGCGATGTCGGTCATGTGCGGGCCGTGCCAACTGCCCCAGCACAGGTGAAAGCGGATGCGCTCTTTGGGCAGCTCGCGTATCGCATGGTTGAGCGCCTCGACGAGGCGCATCGTGAACTCGCGATAGTCGGCCGCGGACGGCTCCGGGTTGACCATGTCCCAGTTCTCGGCGATCGCCGGGTCGTCGATCTGGAGGATCAGGCCGGCGTCGAGAATCGCCTTGTATTCCTCGCGCATCGCGTCGGCGCAGGCGAACAGGAACTCCTCGTCGCTCTGGTAATAGCGGTTGGGGATGCGCGAGGCGCTGCCCGGGGCGATCGCGGTCATAAAGCCCTCCTCGACACCGGCCGCGGCGAGCGCCGCCTTGAAGCGCGCGATGTCGGCCCGGATCGCGTCGTGGCCGACATAGGTCAGCTTGTCGACGCAAATCGGCGAGGGCGGGCGCGGCCCGGTGGTGATGCCGCTGTCGGGGTCGTTATAGGCGGCGGCGAACCGTGTCCGGTCGCGGCGGTCGCCAAAGCTGGTCAGCACCACCGCGCCGGGCGCCGAGCGCTTCGGCTCCATCTCGTAGAGCGTGAGGCCACCCGCCGCAAGCCCGCCGAGGCGAAGCCACGAATAGCGCCACCACGAGCCGTAATTGACCCGCTGCGCCATCGCCTTGCCGAACTCGCCATCGCCGGGGACATCGATCCCAGCCTCCTTCTGCCGGCGCACGACATCGCCGACCGCGTCGTTCAGCACCGCACCGAATTGTTCCGCACCCATCGACTTGTCTTCGTGGAACGCGCGATTGGCGTCGATCAGCGCATCGGGTCGCGGCAGGCTGCCGGCATGGCTGGTGAGGATGTGGTCGCTGCTGTGGCGCATGGCGTCCCTTCCTTCCCCGATCTTAGCGCCAAGCCGCGTGACCTGACGATGAAAGCTGATATTTTGCCGAGCATAGCGATTCACGGAGGAACGAGCATGGCTTCGAACGGCAAGGTTGCGCTGGTCACTGGCGGCGGCAGCGGCATCGGCAAGGCGTCGGCGCTGGCGTTGGCGCGCGAGGGGTTTGCGCTGGTGGTCGCCGGTCGCCGGCCGGAGCCACTCAACGCTGTCGTCGCCGAGATCGAGCAGATGCAGGGGAAGGCGATCGGCGTGCCGTGCGACGTCAGCGATCCCGCCTCGGTCGAGGCGCTGTTTCAGAAAACCAAGGCGGCATTCGGCCGCCTCGACGTGCTGTTCAACAATGCCGGGTTCGGCGCCGCCGCGCTGATCGAGGATCTCGAATGGGCGAAATGGAGCGGGGTCATCGGCTCGATCGTCCACGGCACGTTCCTCTGCACGCAGCAGGCGTTCCGCATGATGAAAGAGCAGAACCCCATGGGCGGCCGGATCATCAACAACGGCTCGATCTCGGCGCATGTGCCGCGGCCCAATTCGATCGCTTACACCACGGCCAAGCACGCGGTGACTGGGCTCACCAAGTCGACCTCATTGGACGGCCGCAAATACGACATCTCGTGCAGCCAGATCGATGTCGGCAACGCGCTGACCGAGATGACCCAGCGCATGACCCGCGGCGTCCAGCAGGCCAACGGCGAGACGGTGATCGAGCCGACGATGGACGTGGAAAACGTCGCGCGCTCGGTCGTGCTTTGCGCCACGGTCACGCCGGAGGCGAACATCCAGTTCATCACCGTGATGGCGACCAAGATGCCGTTTGTCGGCCGGGGCTAGGCCGCGCGAGCCTACTCCTCTTCCTCCGCCGCGGCGCTTTCGTGCCAATGGCGCAGCAGCCGGCGCGAGATGAGGTCGAGCACCAGATAGATCGCGATCCCGGTGACCGACAGCAAGAACAGCGCCGCGAAGAGGCGTGGGATCGCGAGGCGATAGCCGGCTTCGAGGATACGATAGGCAAGGCCCGTTTCGGAACCGCCGGTGCCGGCGACGAACTCGGCGACCACCGCGCCGATCAGCGCGAGGCCGCCGCTGATTCTGAGGCCGGCGAGGAAATAGGGCAGCGCCGTCGGCACGCGCAAAAACCACAGCACCTGGCCGCGCGATGCGCCGTAGAGCTTGAACAGCGCCAGAAGGTTGCGGTCGGCGCTGTTGAGGCCGACGGTGGTGTTGGAGACGATCGGAAAGAAGGCGACGATCCAGGCGCAGGTGAGCAACGCCAGAAACGGAATGTGAATCCAGATGATGATGAGCGGCGCGATGGCGACGATCGGCGTCACCTGCAGGATCACCGCGTAAGGGGAAAAGCTGATCTCGATCACCCGCGACAACGAGAAGACGAGCGCGATCAGCCCGCCGATGATCGCCGCGGTGGCCAGCGCCGCCAGCGTGATGCGCAAGGTGACCAGCAGCGACCCCAACAGGCTCGGGCCGTCGACCCACAGGCTCTGCGCGATGTCGCTCGGCGCCGGCAGGATATAGACCGGCACCCCCGATAGCCGCACGGCCGCCTGCCACAGCGCGAGAAAGGCGGCGCCGACCGCCAGTGGGGCGACGATGCGCAGCCATAGTTGCCCCCCCTGGCGGTTCATCGCGTCCCCATCGCCTGACCGCCCATCGCCTGACCGCCCATCGCCCGACCGAGTGTGGCCGATACACGCTCGCACATCGCCGCGTATTCCGGCGACATCCGCGTCCCCCGGCTTCGCGGCTGCGGCAGATCGACCGCCAGGTCGGCGGCGATGCGCCCCGGCCGCGCGCTCATCACCGCGATCCGCGTCGACAGGTAGACCGACTCGAAGACGCTGTGCGTCACAAAGACGATGGTCGGCCGGTGCCGCTCCCAAAGGCGCAGCAGATCGTCGTTGAGTTGCAGCCGGGTGATCTCGTCGAGCGCCGCAAACGGCTCGTCGAGCAGCAGCAAGTCGGGGTCGGTGACGAGCGCGCGGGCGATCGACACGCGCATGCGCATGCCGCCCGAGAGCTGGTGCGGGTAGGAAGCTTCAAACCCGGCGAGGCCGACCGCGCCGATCGCGGCGAACGCCCTGTCACGCACCTCACCGCCGCGCTGGCGGGCAATGCGGAACGGCAGCAGCACGTTCGCGGTCACCGTGCTCCATGGCATCAAGGTCGGGTCCTGAAAGACGAAACCGATCCGTCCCGGCGCACGGTCGACCGCCAGCCGGCAATCGCCGGCGCTCGGCGGCGTCAGCCCGGCGACGATGCGCAACAGCGTGCTTTTCCCGCAACCGGAGGGGCCGAGCAGGCTCAGGAACTCACCGCGCGACACCGCGAGGTCGATCCCCGAAAGTGCTTCGAGGCCCGGGCCGAAACGTTTTGCGACGCCGCTCAGCTCAAGGATCGGCCTGTCCGTGCCCTCGTCCTCATTCCCCTTGGCCGGACTTGATCCGGCCATCCACGTCTCCATGCTCAGACGTTCGCGGATGAAGACGTAATCCCCCGGGTCAAGCCCGGGGGAGGCGAGTGCAAAACCGCCGTGATCACCCTCATCTCAGGGTTTCATCCCGACTTTCTTGTCGGCAAACCGCAGCGTGTAGGCCTTCTTGTAGTCCATCCCGGCGGGGTAGAGGCCGGCCTTCGACATCGTTTCATAGAAGTCCTGCCAGCGCGCGTCGGTCATCGCGCCGATGCCCATGGTCTTGGCGTCACCGCTGTCAACGATGCCATATTGCTTGATCTTGGCGATGCCATAGGCGATCAGTTCGTCGTTCTCCTCGGGATTATCCCTTTTGATGAGGGCGTTGCCGGGTGATGGATCGCCGTAAAGATAGCTGTACCAGCCCTCGATGCTGGCGTTGACGAAACGCTGCACCAGGTCGGGCTTTTCCTGCGCCAGTTTTACCGAGCACTGGATGATCGAGCCGTAGCTCGCATAGCCTGCGTCGGCCAGCAGCAGCACCACCGGCTTTACGCCCTCCTTCTCGATGGTATAGGGCTCGCTTGACAGATAGCCCTGCTGGATCGCCGTCTTGTCGGCAAGGAACGGCGCGGTGCTGAAATTGTAGGGGCGGATCTGATCGTCGGTATAACCGAATTTCTGCTTCAAGAAGAGCCACCAGCCGGTGCGGGTGTCGCCCGAGATCATGATCGGCTTGCCCTTGAGCGCGGCGAAGTTGTCATTGCCCTCGCCAGGATGGGCGATCAGCACCGACGGGTCTTTCTGAAAGATGGCCGCGACCGCGACCATCGGGATGTTCTGCTGGGCAAAATTGAGCGGCCCGAACGAGTTGGAGGCGAGGTTGAAGTCGAGCACCCCCGCGGCCAGCAACTGCGCGTGGTTGACCTGCGGTCCGCCCTGGCGGAGCTCCACGTCGAGCCCGTATTTCTTGTAGATTCCGGTGGCGATCGCCTGGTAGTAGCCGCCATGCTCGGCCTCGGCCTTCCAGTCGGTGCCGAAGGTGACGGTTTCGGCCCGCGCGGCGGCAACAAAAGTCGCGGCTGTGATGAGCGCGGCAAGCGCAACATGCAACTTCTGCGTCAGTCCCCTGTTCATGCTGTGCAGTCCCCCCGGCGGCGCAGTGGCGGGTCACTTTAGTCGGGGCCTGCGGCAGGGTCTACGCCATAGCGCCATGCCACAGCGCCGCCGGGCACGCTCTCGCCGGGGGCGAGGGCGTGGTGTATGATCGGCGAAACGATGCCTGTCGCGATTGCGCGGCGGGGCTTCGCGAGCGGGGTGGACGATGAGAAATCTGCTGGCCGTCATTGGTGACGGCAATGCGGGCCCGGTGCTCGACGCGGCGCTCAAGGTGGCGCGGCGGTTCAACAGCCATATTGTCGGACTGCACAGCCTCACCACCGAGTACGCGGTAGTCTTCGGCGGCGAGATGGGGTTTTCGATCTCATCCGAGGTCGATCGTACCCTGGAGCGCGAAGGACATGACCGGCGCGATCAGGCGCGCCGGCTGTTTCGCGATTTCATGAGCGCGCAGGGCGTGCCGATCGGCCCGGTCTCGCCCGACAATCCGGGCCCCAGCGCGTCATGGCGCGAGGAGGACGGGCGACAGAATGCGGTCGTCGGCATGAGCGGCCGGGTCTACGATCTGATCCTCGTCGAGCAGCCGGAAAAACTTGCCTCTATCGCCGAGGCGACGCTTGAGGACGCGCTCTTCGAGAGCGGGCGCCCGGTGATGATGGTGCCGAAAGCGTTGCCGGCGACGCTCGGCGACATCGTTGCCGTCGCCTGGAACGGCAGCACCGAGACCGCGACCACGGTCGCGCTCGGCATGCCGTTCCTGGAAAAAGCCAAGGAGGTCGTGGTCGTCGCCGTCGGGCCGCAGCATATGCCCGAGCCCGGCCCGACAGGCGACGAGCTGGCGCGCACCCTCGAGCGGCATGGGCTCAAGGTCAGTCTGCGCACCGCGGTCGGCCGGCAGAAACCGCAGGGCGAATCCTTTATGCAAGAGGCGATGGCCGCGGGCGCCGATGTGATGCTCAAGGGCGCCTATACGCAAAGCCGCATCCGCCAGATGATCTTTGGCGGTGCGACGCGCCATATCATCATGGAATCGAAAATCCCCGTGGTGATGTCGCGCTGACGGGCGGTCCGGAAAAACTGACAATAAACGGAGCTTCTCATGACAATGGTTCGCGTTGCTTTCGGCGCGGTCGCGTGCTTGGCCTTGGCGGCGCCGGCGATGGCACAGATGCCGCCGGGGCCCGACTTTACCTGTCTCTGCCTCAAGCAATCGGTCGACGACTCCCATACCGATATGCAGGCAAAACAAGGCGAATTGGACGTGGCGCAGTCGCAGCTCGGCGATCTCGATCGGCGGCTCAACGCGGCGCGGGCGCAGGAGGACGTGAGCAACCCGCAATCCGTCGCCCAGTTCCGTCAGCTGCTGGCGCAGCGCGACATGGCGTTCAAGCAGGCGAACGGCGATCTGATCGCCGCCGCGCAGGCCGCGACCGCGCACTACAACCAGGCCGTCGCGAATTATAACAACCAGTGCGCAGGCCGGCCGCTGCCCCCGCCGCCGCCCGGCCCCCTTGTCTGCGCGCCGAACCATTGAGGGGCGGCCCTCAAGCGTGGTTGCCATATAGCTCTTCCGGCGAGACGACGGGCTGCGCGATCTCGACCCAGCCGCCGTCGCGCCAGGCGCGGAAGAAGCAGTTGCGCCGCCCGGTGTGGCAGGCGACGCCGTCCTGGTCGACCAGCAGCAGCACCGTATCGCCGTCGCAATCGAGGCGGAATTCCTTGAGCGTCTGCACCTGGTTCGAAGTCTCGCCCTTGCGCCACAGGTTTCGCCGCGAGCGCGACCAGTAGCATGCCCGGCCTTCCTGGAGAGTCACCCGCACCGCGTCGCGATTCATCCAGGCGACCATCAGGATTTCGCCCGTATCGTGCTGCTGGGCGATCGCCGGGACGAGCCCATCTGCGTCGAACTTGATCTCGGCGAGCGCTTTATCGATCGCGTCGCTCATGGGCCTACACTCCCGCTTGACCCGGTCATCCGCGTCTTCTTGCGCCATGCCGATAAATGAAGACATGGGCCTCCGGATCAAGTCCGGGGGAGGGGAAATATTTTAGTGCGCAGCTCAAACTAGCTGCGCCAGCGCAAGGTGCGCGCTTCGACCGGGTTCTCGAACGGCCGGTCCTCGGCGCGCGCCGCGCGATATTCGCGCTTCAGCCGAGTGTACCAGCGCGCCTGGATGTCGGCGTCCCCGACCAGCATCAATTGGGGATCGTATTTGAGTCCCTCGTTCTGCCGGCCGAGCGCGTCGCGGTCCTGCCCGAGAAAAATGCGGATGAACGGCAGCAGCACCGGGCGCAGCGCGTTGAGCCAGGGCATCGTCCAGTAGATGCAGTTGTTGAGCTCGACCGTCTGGTCGTCGATCGGCGTCATCGCCGTCATGTTGCATAGCGAATGACGACCGATCTGGGTGTGCTCGATCCTGACGCCGGGCAGCGTGAAGCTGATATCGGTCTCCATTACGCCGCCGCCCAGCAGCTTGTAGGCGCGCGAATTGCCCGAAGTCTGGTGGCGCACCATCGTGAAGCCGTAAGGTGACGGCGCGAACGACTTCTCCTTTTCGGCAAAGTCGCGCCCCGAGCGCCAGAACCACGAGCGGTGGACGAACGGGACGTGGCCTGGGTCCATCAGCCCGATCACCGCGTGGTCGTAGCCGGCATCGAACCGCACCGTTTCGGCGACTTGCGGCGCCGTATCTGCAGCGAAGCCTTCGAGTATCGGGATGGCCGGCGCGGCGTCGGGATCGTCGCCGAAATAGACCCAGACATTGCCGTTGACCTCGCGCACCGGATAGCGGCGCGTGGCGATGCGGCCGAGATTGATCTTCTGGTCCTCGACCAGCGCCGGGATCGCGGTGCAAACGCCGTCGGTTGCGAAGCGCCAGCCGTGATAGCAGCACTCGATCTCGCGTCCGTCAAAGCGGCCGAGCGACAGCGGCATCGCGCGATGCGGGCAGAGGTCGCGCAGCGCAAAGACGACGCCGGTGCTATCGCGGCCGAGCAGCACCGGCTCGCCCAGCATCACCTTGGCGAGCGTCTTGCCGCGCCGCAGTTTTTGGCTTGGCACCGCGTAGTACCAGGCTTCCCGCAAGAGCGCCGCGTCGTCCACGTCAATTTCCTTGAGTCCGGCCCCATTCTAGCTGCGGAAGCGCAGCACCCGCGCCTTCACCGGGTTGACGAATGGCCGTTTTTCCGCACAGGCGCGCGCATATTCCTGCTTCAGTCGGTAATACCACTTGGCCTGCGTGTCGGCATCATCGATCAGCATGGTTGGCGGATCGTATTTCGCGCCTTGCGCTTGCAGCCGCAGCGCCCCACCGTCTTGCGCGGCAAACGCGCCGACGATGACCCGGCCCAATGGCTTCAACAGGTTGAAGAGCGGGTTGGTCCAGTAAATGGCATAGCTTTCCTCGATCTCGTTGTCTGAGATCGGAGTGACGGTGTTGAGCGTCACCAGCCGGTGCTTGCCGAACGCCATATGCTCGATACGGATGCCCGGCAGGCGAAAGATGATCTGGGTCTGCGCGCCGCCGCCAAGGAGCTTGTAGGGCGCGTAATTCCCCGACGGCGTGTGCGGCACCATCGTGAAGCCGTACTCAGACGGTACAAAGGATTTTTCCTTCGCCCGCGCCGAGCCGCGGCGGCGCCACCACCATGAGATGTGGATGTACGGGTTGTGGGTCGGGTCGACGAGGTTGTAGAGCGCGTCGTCCGGCCGCGCCGGCACGCGCACCGCGTAGGTCAGGTTCGGCCGGTGCTCGGCGGCAATGTCGGGAAGCAGCGGAATGTCCGGCGCGCTTTCCGCGGCGGCGCCGAAGAACACCCAGACATTGCCCTGCACCTCCCTGACCGGATAGCTCTGCACGCAAATCCTGCTGACATCGTGCGGGTGCGATTCGGGCAGCGCCGGGATTGCCGCGCATTGGCCGGACGGGCGGAACCGCCAGCCGTGATAGGCGCACTCGATCTCGCTGCCATCGAATGTGCCGTGATGCAGCGGGATGCCGCGGTGCGGGCAGAGATCGCGCAGCGCGAAGGCCGCGCCATCGGACCCGCGCCCGAACACCAGTGGTTCGCCGAGGTAAAGCCGCGCCGCGAGCGTTCCCGGCTTCAGCGCCGCGCTCGGCATCGCGTAATACCACATCTCGCGCAGCGGCTTCGCACGCTCGGCCGCCTGATCTCGTCCCCGCATGGCAGCGGAAATTAGACCAAACGGGGAGGATGGCGCGAGCGACTATCCTCTCGTCGCCGCAGCGGCTATTTTCGCGCCGAATCATGCCCGGCCTGCGCATCATCCGCCACCCGAACTCATCCGCGCCCTATCGGCGCGGCGCCGCCCTGGCGATGGGCAATTTCGACGGGTTGCACAAGGGCCACGCGGCCCTTATCGCCCATACCGCGACGCTGGCGCGCGGCAACGGCGCGCCGATCGCGGTGCTGACCTTCGAGCCGCACCCGCGCAATGTCTTCGCGCCCGGCTGCGAACCGTTCCGGCTGACGCCGTTCCGGGTCAAGGAGCGCGAACTCGCCCGGCTCGGGGTCGATTTCCTGTTCATCCAGCATTTCGACGCCGAATTCGCCAAGCAGAGCGCCGAGGCGTTTATCGACGAGGTCATTGTCGGGGCAATCGGCGCGTCGCATGTCGTTGTCGGGCACGACTGCACCTTTGGCAACAAGCGGCGCGGCACGCCCGACCTGCTGCGCGAGCGCGGCGCGGGGGCGGGCTTTGGCGTCACCGTGGTCGATCCGGTGCGCGGCGAGGGCGCGGTCTATTCCTCGACCCATATCCGCGAGCTGTTGAAGGCCGGCAAGCCACGCGAGGCGGCGGCGCAATTGGGCCGCTTCTGGGAGATCGACGGCCGCGTCGCTCTGGGTGATCAGCGCGGCCGAACGATCGGCTTCCCGACGGCCAATCTCGGCCTCGGCGAGTATTTGCGGCCGGCACTCGGCGTCTATGCGGTGCGTGTGTCGGGCGACGGGTCCGACGATCCGCTCGACGGCAAGACCATCGATGGCGTCGCCAATCTCGGCTTGCGTCCCACGGTCGGGGGGCTCGTGCCGCGGCTCGAGGCGCATCTCTTCGATATCGACCGCGACCTTTACGGGCGCCATTTGCGCGTTGCACTGGTCGAGTTCATCCGTCCCGAAAAGAAATTCGCCGACCTTGACGAGTTGAAGAACCAGATCGCCGCCGACGCGCAAACCGCGCGCGAGATACTGGCGGCTGAGCCGCGTGGCGATTGACCCTCTCGAATTTCAGCGAAGTCGCTGTTATATCTCCGTTATGGCGATGAGTTGCGGGTCGATGCAGCGAATTAGGCACCCGGTCCTCGACTGAGGATCGGGCCGCTCTCGTTTCTACGCATCTCATTCAAGGACCCGCGATGCCAACGGATTACCGTCCGACCGTCTTTCTGCCCAAGACCGATTTCCCGATGCGGGGTGATTTGCCGAACCGCGAGCCGGCGATCCTCGCCCGCTGGGAGGCGATGGGCCTCTACAAAAAGCTGCGCGAAGTCTCCACTGGCCGCGAGAAGTTCGTGCTGCATGACGGCCCGCCTTACGCCAACGGCGAGCCGCATCTCGGCACCGCGCTTAACAAGATCCTCAAGGACATCGTCAACCGGGCCCAGCAAATGCTCGGCAAGGACGCGCCCTACGTGCCGGGCTGGGACTGTCACGGCCTGCCGATCGAGTGGATCGTCGAGGAAAACTACCGCAAGAAAAAACAGTCGAAGGACAGCGTGCCGAT
>Ga0335074_10015384_pt1 | contig 10746 bp, 9 predicted proteins | sample Lox_Sample_23_FD_206715 | JGI IMG/M metagenome (GOLD analysis project Ga0335074, IMG submission 206715) | Soil microbial communities from Loxahatchee National Wildlife Refuge, Florida, United States - Lox_Sample_2.3 | ecosystem: Environmental > Terrestrial > Soil > Wetlands | place: USA: Florida... | reverse complement strand
CAGGGTGGCCAGGCCGCAGGGCCGGTCGGGGCGCACAACGGCGGCAGCGTGCAGGGCGGCGGCGACGCCGAGCGGCCCGTCGAGCGTGGAGGCGAGGTACACCTCATAGCCCGCGGCCCGCGCCCGCTGGGCGCCTGCGATCAGCCCGGTTATGCCCCCGGACGCTGAGACCTTCAGGCAGACGGCGGCGCACACCCGGCGCTCGAAGATCCTCGGATCGCTCGCCGTCTCGTCGGCCGAAACGGGCACCCGGCTGGCCAGGGCAACCTCCGCCAATCCCGCCAGTCCATGGACGGGCTCCTCGCAGCACTCGATCCCGGCCGGTGCGAGCCGCTCGAGCGCGGCGACCGCCTCCGCCACCGACCAGGCTCCGTTGGCGTCGATCCGGATACCCATGTCGGGGCCTGCCGCCGCGCGCACAGCGGCCACGCGCCCGGCGTCGTCTCCCAGGCCCACCTTGACCTTCACGCAGCCGAATCCCGCCGCGCGCGCGCCGATGGCTTCGCGCGCGGCGCCCGCGCGGTCCTCGGCTCCGATCGTGGCATTGACCGCTACCGGGGAAGGCGACGGAGCACCTAGCAGCCGCCACACCGGCTGGCCCGCGCGGCGCCCGGCCAGGTCCCAGCGGGCGAGATCGATCGCACAGAGCGCCTGGGGCGCCACCGGTGCAAGCGCCTCGCCCCGCTCCAGGGCCGGCCGGCAGGCCTCCAGGGCTGACAGGACATCCGCCGCCGTGACGCCGTCGTAGCCGGGCAGCGGCGCCGACTCGCCGTAGCCCACGACTCCATCCTCGTCCTCGAGCTCCAACCTGATCAGGGACCGAACCTGCACGGAGTCCGCCGACGAAACCAAAGGCGCGCGTAAGCGCGCCTCATAAGAAGAAAACCTGACCCTCACCGGCTCAGGAGCAGGCCGGCGGACAGCAGCACGCAGAAGGCAAGCGCCAGCCTTCCGGTGTCCGCGAGCGCCCGGTTGAGCGAGGGCCCGTCGGCGTGGTTGCGCACCAGCTTGACGACGGGGGCGGCGAGCGGGATGGTCAGCCAGGGCAGGAACAACCACGGCTTCAGGGGGCCGAAGATCCAGGGGATCAGCACGAGCGGGTAGGAGACGTAGACCATGGTCGCGTACAGGCTCCGTGTGCGGGGGCGGCCGAGGCGAACAGCCAGCGTCCGCTTGCCGGCACGCCGGTCGGTGTCGATGTCGCGGACGTTGTTGACGACGAGAATCGCCGCCGCCAGCAGGCCGACGGGCACCGCCAGGGCGAATGCTTCCCAGTCGACATGCTTGACCTGCACGAAGAAGGAGCCGGCCACGGCGACGATGCCGAAGAACAGGAACACGAATAGCTCTCCGAGGCCCTCGTAGCCATAAGGCCGCGGTCCGCCGGTATACAGCACACCGGCGAGGATCGAGGCCACGCCGATGAGCACCAGCTGCCAGCCCGCGACGACGATCAGGTATACGCCGCAGAGAACGGCCAGCCCGAAGGTGACGTAGGTGGCGATCAGGACCTGGCGAGGCGGGACGAGGCCGCCGGCTGTCACCCGCACCGGGCCAAGCCGGTCCTCGGTGTCGGCGCCGCGCCGAGCATCGGAATAGTCGTTACTCAAATTGGTCCCTACCTGGATGAAGATCGCCCCGAGCAGAGCGGCGACGAACCGCAGCGGGTGAAAGACGTGGAAGAAGCCGGCCAGTGCGGTCCCGACCAGGACCGGGGCGATGGCAGCGGGCAGCGTCCGCAGGCGGGCGGCCATCACCCAGATCCGGATCCCGCCCGGCATCAGGCTCGGTGCGGGAACTTGGAGAAGTCGGGCCGGCGCTTCTCCAGGTACGCCTGGCGTCCCTCGGCCGCCTCCTCGCTCATGTAGAACAAGAGGTTGGCGTCGTGAGCGAGCTGCTGGATCCCAGCCAGCCCGTCCTCGTCGGCGTGGAACGAGGCCTTCAGCATGCGGAGGGCGAAGGGGGACAGGGCGAGCATCTCCTTGCACCACTTCACCGTCTCGTTCTCCAGCTCGTCTAGCGGCACGACGGTGTTGACCAGACCCATCTGCAGAGCCTCCTGCGGGTCGTACTGGCGACACAGGAACCAGATCTCCTTGGCCTTCTTGGGTCCGACGAGCCGGGAGAGAACGGACGCCCCGAAGCCACCATCGAAGGATCCGACCTTCGGGCCGGTCTGGCCGAAACGGGCGTTGTCGGCGGCGATCGTCAGGTCGCAGACGACGTGCAGGACATGGCCGCCGCCGATCGCATAGCCGGCCACCATGGCCACCACCGGCTTGGGTAGCCGGCGGATCTGGACATGCAGGTCGGTGACGTGAAAGCGCCCCGCACTCTGGTGGTGCCCGGCCTGGGACGGATCCGCGCCGGTGACGTAGCCGCCCTTGCTGCCGCGTACGCGCTGGTCCCCGCCGGAGCAGAAGGCGAGCTTGCCCTCGCCGGTGAGGATGATTACGCCGACGTCGGGGTCCTCGCGGGCCTTCTCGAAGGCGTCGGAGAGCTCGACCACCGTTTCGGGCCGGAAGGCGTTGCGCACCTCGGGGCGGTTGATGGTGATCTTGGCGATCCCGGCGTTCTCGCCGGTCGAGGTCTCGTAGCGGATGTCCTCGTACTCGGCGGCGGGTTGCCAGGCGACGCTCACGGCGGGGCAGACTACCGTTTAGCCGGTGAACGACTGGCTGGAGCGCGCCGCGGTCTGGCGCCCGGAAGGCGTGGCCGTGGACACGCCCGCCCGGGCGCTCACCTACGACAGCCTGGCTGCGCAAGTGCGCGCTCGGGGGCGGTCGCTGGCCGACTCCGGAACGCGTCCGGGTGATCCGGTCGCGATCGAGTTCCACGACGGCCTCCAGTTCGCCGTCGATCTGCACGCCTGCCTGCAGCTGGGCGCTCCGGCCGTGCCCATCGACCTGCGGCTGAGCGCGTCCGAGCGGGATGTCCGGACCCGGGTCCGGGTGATCGGCGAGGACGTGGCCACGATCATGCATACGTCCGGCACGACCACCGATCCCAAGCCGGTCGAGCTGACGCACGGCAACTGGCTGGCGAACGCGCTCGGCTCGGCGGTCATGCTCGGACTGGACCTCGACGAGCGCTGGCTGTGTCCGATGCCGCTAGTCCACGTGGGCGGGCTCTCGATCCTGATCCGCTCGACCATCTATGCGACGACCGCGGTCCTGCACGAACGGTTCGACGCCGGGGTCGTGCTCGAGGAGCTGATGGATCCGGACCGGCGGATCACGCTCGTCTCGCTCGTGCCCACGATGCTGGCACGGCTGCTCGACGCCGGGTTCGAGCGCCCGCCGACGTTGCGCTGGGCGCTCCTGGGTGGCGGCCCGATCCCCGCGGCGCTGCTGGCGCGGGCCGCGGACGCGGGAGTGCCGGTCGCCCCGACGTACGGGATGACCGAAACGTGCTCCCAGATCGCGACCTTCGGAGTGCCGCTGCCGCAGGCGGAGATCGTGATCGCCGACGGCGGTGAAGTGTTGGTGCGCGGACCGATGGTCGCGCCGGGCGTCCTCGCGCCGGACGGCTGGCTGCACACCGGCGACCTCGGTTCGCTTGACGAGCACGGGCGCCTGCGGATCGTGGGGCGCAAAGCCGACACGATCATCAGCGGCGGGGAGAACGTCGCCCCGGCCGAAGTCGAGGCCGTGCTGCTCGAGCATCCGGCCGTGGGTGACGCCGCCGTGTTCGCCCGCGAGGATGCGGAGTGGGGGGAGGCGGTCGTGGCGCGGGTCGTCCTGCGCGACGAGACCGACGTCCCCGAAGCCGAGCTCCGTGAGTTCTGCGCCGGCCGGCTGGCCCGCTTCAAAGTGCCCAAGGCGATCCAGTTCACTTCCGAGCTGCCGCGGACACCGTCCGGAAAGCTCATACGGCGCGAGCTTCGCTGGGTAGAATGACGACCGCGAGTAGACCCGCGGGGGTTCGACCTAGGCGGAGGAGATGCCGCACCCGGACATCGAGCAGATCGACCGCCGCACATGGGCTTCGGGTAACTACGTGCGGGACTACGCCAACCGCATCCTGCGGCCGGTGGAGGTCGTGTTCCTGGCTCGCTACGGCAGAGCGCTGAGCGGCCGCACGCTCGAGCTCGGCTGCGGCGCCGGGCGCGTGCTCGGCTATATGGCACAGATCGCCAACGAGGCCCATGGCGTGGATCTGTCGGTCCGCATGGTCGATTACTGCCGTCGCACTTACCCCCGGGCACACGTGACGCAGGGCGACCTGGCCGACCCGATGAGCTACGGCACTGGCGCCTTCGACATGATCTGGCTGGGAGACAACGTCATCGACGTCCTCGGCGACGCCGAGCGGCGCCGAGTGCTGAGCGCACTGCGCGAGCGGCTCGCTCGAGAGGGTGTCTTGATCTTCTCGTCCCACAACCTCGATGCCGTCGAGCCCCCCGCCGGCGGATCCGCAGCCACCGGCGGCAACCATCGCGGCCCGAGCCAGGCCGCCCAGCTCATCCATCGCTTGAGCACGCTGACGCTGGCCAAGGGCATCAGCCGGCTCCGGCGCACGCCTGCCCGATACCGCAACCGCCGTCGCCTGGCCCCGCTGGCCTACCGCTCCGATCGCTACGCCATCCTCAACGACGAGGCCCACGACTACAGCCTTCTGCACTACTACGCCCGCCGTGACGCCCAGGAGGATCAGCTGCGCGAGCTGGGCTACACGCTGCTCGAGTGCCTGGACACAGAGGGCGAGCCCGTCGCCCGCGGGCAACTCAGCTCCGACACCGAGCTGCACTACGTCGCCCGGGCAAATAGCGCCGAGTGATGTGACATTGAATGCCGTTATGATCGGGCCGTGCCCGCGAGCAACGGTGACCGGTCGCCGAACCAGCTGACGATCGAGCAGTTGGCAGCGCAGTCCGGGATGACCGTGCGCAACATCCGCTCCCACCAGGCCCGAGGATTGTTGGCGCCGCCCGAGGTGCGGGTTCGCGTGGGTTACTACGGCCCGGACCACCTGGCTCAGCTGCGTCTGATTCGCGCCCTGCAGAACGAGGGCTTCAACCTGAGTGGAATCAAGCGTCTGCTCGACGACACCGAGGGCACGGCGGAGCGCCTGGCGCGCTTCCGCTCAGCGCTCACCCACCTGGCCGAGGAACCGCCGGAGACGTTGACCGTCGCCCAGCTCGGCAAACGTTTCCGGGTCAGCACCGAGGAGGCTCGGGGCGTGCTCGACCGAGCGCAGCGGCTCGGCCTGCTCGTGCCCGCCGGCGATGGCGTCTACGAGATTCCGAGCCCGTCGCTACTGGCCGTGGCCGAGGAGGTGGTCAGGCGCGGGATCGCGCTCGAGGTGGCGCTGGATGCCTTCGAGGCGCTGGAGGGCCACTGCGACGCCGTGGCCGCCGAGTTCGTGGCGCTGTTTCTCGCCCAGGTGTGGCGGCCGTTCCAGGAGGCCGACATGCCGGCCGAGCGCTGGCCCGAGGTCGGCGAGGCGACCGAGAGGTTGCTGCCGCTGGCCTCCGGCGCGCTGATGGCCATCTTCCAGCGACGGATGCGCGATCAGGTCCGCCGGGCGCTCACGGAGATTGGTGAGGAGGTCGAGGTGCCAGGCCCATGACCAGCCACGAAGCCGACGTCCAACGGGAGCGGATGGCCGAGATGTGGGAGAGCGTCGCGCCCGGCTGGGGCCGGCAGGCCGACCGCATCCAGCAGATGGGTATGGCGGTATCGGCCTGGATGGTGGAGCACCTCGAGCTTGTGCCCGGGCAGCGCGTGCTCGACCTGGCCGCCGGTCCCGGCGACACCGGGTTCCTGGCCGCCGAACTGGTCAAGCCCGGCGGGACGCTCATCTGCAGCGACGCCAGCGATGCGATGCTCGAGGTGGCGCGCGAGCGAGCGGCGCAGCAGGGCATCTCCAACGTGGAGTTCAAGCGCCTAGACCTCGAATGGATCGATCTGCCCACCGCCAGCGTCGATGCCATTCTCTGCCGGTGGGCCGTGATGCTGCTGGTGGATCCGGCCAGCGCCCTGTCCGAGTGCAGGCGGGTGCTGAGGCCCGGGGGACGGTTGGCCATGGCCGTGTGGGATGAGGCGCAGGCCAACCCGTGGGCCGCGGTGCTCCAGGGCATGCTGCTGGACCTGGGGTTCATCGAGCCGCCCCAGCCGGGCGCAGCGGGGATGTTCGCGCTGGGTGCGCCGGGCAGGCTCGAGGAGATGCTGCGTGATGCCGGGTTCGTCGACGTGGTCGCGGACCTCGTGCCGATCATGCGGGACTACGAGGGGATCGAGGACCTGGTCGCTGAAGCGGCCGACGTCTCGCCGGGCCTGTCTGGGGTGTGGTCGAAGCTCTCGGCTGCGCAGCGCCAGGAGGTCGTCGACGACCTCACCGCTCGGACCGAATCGTTTCGCGATGGCGAGAGACATCTGCGCCTGCCCGGCTCCTCGCGGGTGGCGCTGGCGCAGGCGTGAACGAACTCTTGCACCCTGGGACGTCCTTTGCAGGGGTTTTTTCCGCTCGGACGAGCGGTGAGACTGCGGAGCATGAATCCTCGAATCCTCGGGGCGGGGCTCGCCTCCGTCCTCTTCCTCCTCCTGCCGGCCTCTGCGCTGGCCGACTTCCCCCACGTCGTCCAGCCGGGTGAGACGCTGACCTCGGTGGCCGCCGAGGACGGCCTCAGCATCGACGCCCTCGCGGCCGCCAACGGGCTGTCCCCAGGCGCGGAGCTGATCACGGGCACGATCCTCGAGATCCCGCCGCAGACTGCCTACACGCAGGCCGGGTCCCCGTCCGTCGATGCCTCCACGGGCGCGGACACCTCCACCCCGGTCAGCGAGGGGGGCGGATCCTACGTAGTGCAGCCGGGCGACACGCTGACTGCGATTGCGCAGCGGGACGGGACGACCGTGGCCGAGCTCGCCGCCCTCAACGGACTTGACCCGAACGGGATCCTCTATGCCGGCGCGGCGCTCGAGCTGCCGGCAGCGGGCTCGGGCAGCGAGTACGTGTCAACCAACGACTCCAGCTCGGTGGCCGAGGGACAGCCGGTGGGCGCCGCGGCCGAGGGGAACCCCGATGATGGCCCCTACCCCACCGACCAGAGCGTGGACGGAGGTGAGATCGCCTCGATCGCCAATGCCGGCGGCGTACCGGCGCCGCTCGCCCAGGCCATCGGGTGGCAGGAGAGCGGCTGGAACAACGACGAGGTCTCGGTCGACGGCGCCGTCGGCGTCATGCAGATCCTCCCCGGCACGTGGCAGTGGATCCAGAACTCGCTGACGCCCGGGGATCCGCTGTCGCCGTACTCGGCCGCCGACAACGTGGAGGGCGGCGTCCTGCTCCTGCACTCGCTGCTCGACGCCACCGGCAGCGACGCGCTGGCCGCGGCGAGCTACTACCAGGGCCTGTCCTCGGTGCAGCAGTACGGGATGTACCCGGACACGCAGCAGTACGTCAACGACGTGATGTCGCTGGAGCAGCAATTCGGCGGCGGTTGATCGTCTGGGAGGGCGCCGGAGCGAACGATGTGTACGCTCCGGCGCCATGTTCTACGACGACGACGCTGACCTCCATCTCCTCGACGGCAAGACCGTCGCGATCATCGGCTACGGCTCCCAGGGCCACGCCCACTCGCTCAACCTGAAGGACTCCGGCGTCGACGTCGTCGTCGGACTGCGCCCGGGATCCGACAGCGTGGCCAAGGCAGAGGAGCATGGCCTTCGTGTCCTCGAGCCGGCCGACGCGGCCAGCGAGGGCGACGTGGTGATGATGCTCACGCCCGACGAGCTCCACCAGCAGGTCTGGGAGGCAGGCGTGCGGGACGGGATCGCTCCCGGGAACATGCTCCTGTTCGGCCACGGCTTCTCGATCCACTACGAGCAGATCATCCCGCCGCCCGAAGTCGACGTGGCGCTGGTCGCCCCCAAGGGCCCCGGCCATCTCGTGCGCCGCCAGTATCTGGAAGGCTCAGGCGTTCCGGGGCTGGTTGCCGTGCACCAGGACGCCTCGGGGAATGCCCTGGCCCTGGCGCTGGCCTACGCCAAGGGGATCGGTTGCACCCGGGGTGGAGTGATCGAGACGACCTTCAAAGACGAGACGGAGACCGACCTGTTCGGCGAACAGGCGGTGTTGTGCGGCGGCGCCACCGAGCTCGTCCGGGCCGGTTACGAGACCCTGGTCGACGCCGGCTACGACCCGCGGCTGGCCTACTTCGAGTGTCTGCACGAGCTCAAGCTGATCGTCGACCTGATGTACGAGAAGGGGATCGCCGGCATGCGCTACTCGATCTCCAACACCGCGGAGTACGGCGACTTGACCCGAGGCAAGCGGGTCATCAGCGACGCCACCCGCGAGGCCATGAAGCAGATCCTGGCCGACATCCAGAGTGGAGCTTTCGCGCGCGAGTGGATCGCCGAGAACCGCGCCGGCCAGGAGAACTTCAAGCGTCTGCGCGAGGAGCAGGCCGGCCACCAGGTCGAGGTCGTCGGGCGCGAGCTTCGCGACCAGATGGACTGGATCGATACGGCGTTCCATGAATAGGGCCGGGGTCCGATAAGCGGGCTGGCAGGATGCCTGCCCGTGGAGAGTGCCGGCCAAGCGGAGCGGTCTCCCGCACTCAAGGAGCGAAGCGCTGGCCGGCCATGGAGCCTGGACGGCGGTCACCCGAATCAGGGCGAAGCCGTTCCGGGTGAGCCAGACCTGATCGCCGGGTCCGTTAGACTCCATGATGCCCGTCGTGACTGGCGCGAGAAGGTGGAATGACCACCGGGAAGCGACGGAGGAACAAGAGCCGCGCGCCTGGGCATCCCGTTTCCCCGACCATCGAGGAGCCAGCGTGGCCCAGACCCTCCTGCAGATTCCAGACGAGCTCAAGCCCGCCGACGGCCGGTTCGGCTCGGGCCCCTCCCGAGTCCGCCCGGCTCAACTCGATCACCTGGCCGATGCCGGCCGGTCGCTGATGGGCACGTCCCATCGCCAGAAACCCGTCAAGGCGCTGGTGGGGCGCGTGCGTGAGGGCCTGCGTGAGCTGTTCGCGCTCCCGGACGGCTACGAGGTGGTGCTGGGCAACGGTGGCACGACCGCCTTCTGGGACGCCGCCACCTGCGGGCTCGTACGCCGGCGCGCCCAGCACCTGACCTACGGGGAGTTTTCCTCCAAGTTCGCCACCTGCACGGCCGGCGCGCCGTTCCTGGAGGACCCGCTCGTCGACCAGGCGCAGGCGGGGGACGCTCCGGCCCCTGCCGAGGTGGCCCGGTCCGGCGTCGACGTGATCGCCTGGGCCCACAACGAGACGTCCACTGGGGTGATGGTGCCGGTGAGCCGGCCGGCCGGGCTCGACGAGGGCGCGCTCGTCCTGATCGACGCCACGTCAGGAGCCGGTGGCCTGCCGGTCGACGTCTCGCAGGCCGACGCGTACTACTTCGCCCCCCAGAAGGGCTTTGCCTCGGACGGAGGGCTGTGGCTGGCCCTGCTCAGCCCAGCGGCGCTGGAACGGATCGCGCAGATCGACGCGGACAGGCCGACGGTGGGGGCGGAGCGCTGGATTCCCGAGTTCCTGTCCCTGAGCACGGCGCTCGACAACTCGGTCAAGGACCAGACCTACAACACCCCGGCCCTCGCCACCCTGTTCATGCTTGCCGACCAGATCGACTGGATGCTGGCAGGAGGAGGACTGGCGGGGATGGTCGCCCGCACGACCGCCTCCTCCTCCCACCTCTACGGCTGGGCCGAGGCGCACGCGCACGCGACCCCGTTCGTGGCCGACCCGGCCAAGCGCTCGCTCGTCGTCGGCACCATCGACTTCGACGACGACATCGACGCGGCAGGAGTGGCCGGCACGCTTCGGGACAACGGCATCGTCGACGTCGAGCCCTACCGCAAGCTCGGGCGCAACCAGCTGCGGATCGCCATGTTCCCGGCCACCGATCCCTCTGACGTGCACGCGCTGACCGCCTGCATCGATTGGGTCCTGGAGCAGCAGTCATGAGCGCGGTGAAGGTGAACGGCAACCGTCCGCGCGTGCTCGTGGCGGAGAAGATCGGCGACTCTGGGATCGAGCTGCTGCGCGAGCACTTCGATGTGGAGCTCGGCTTCGACTGGAGCCGCGAGCAGCTCTCAGAGCGGCTGGGAGATTTCGACGGGATCCTGATCCGCTCCGCCACGAAGCTCGACTCGGAGCTGATCGCGGCCGCCACGCGCCTGCGGGCCGTCGGCCGGGCCGGCGTGGGCGTCGACAACGTCGACGTCGTCGCCGCCACGCAGCGCGGCATCATCGTGGCCAACGCGCCGGAGTCCAACGTGATCACAGCCGCCGAGCACACGCTGGCGTTGCTGCTTGCCTTGGCCCGCAACGTGCCCCAGGCGCATGCCTCGCTGATCGGCGGAGCCTGGGAGCGCTCGAAGTTCTCCGGGGTTGAGCTGTACGAGAAGACGCTCGGGGTCCTCGGCTTCGGCCGTATCGGCCAGCTGGTGGCTCAGCGGGCCCGCGCTTTCGGCATGCACGTCATCGCCTATGACCCCTATGTGGGTGCCGAGCGCTACCGCGAGCTCGGTGTGGAGAAGGCCGACTCGTCCGACGACGTGTACGCGGTGGCTGACTTCCTCACCCTGCACCTTCCCAAGACGCCGGAGACCGAAGGCTGGCTGAACGCCGGCGCGCTCGCCAAGTGCAAGGACGGAGTCAGGGTGCTGAACGTCGCCCGGGGACCGCTGGTCGTCGACGAGGACCTGAAGGCGGCGATCGACAGCGGCAAGGTCGCCGGCGCCGCCCTGGACGTCTTCCGCAGCGAGCCGATC
>Ga0335074_10015382_pt1 | contig 10746 bp, 7 predicted proteins | sample Lox_Sample_23_FD_206715 | JGI IMG/M metagenome (GOLD analysis project Ga0335074, IMG submission 206715) | Soil microbial communities from Loxahatchee National Wildlife Refuge, Florida, United States - Lox_Sample_2.3 | ecosystem: Environmental > Terrestrial > Soil > Wetlands | place: USA: Florida... | reverse complement strand
TCTCGGTGTATTCGAGCGCCTTGACGAAGTTCTGCACCTCGCTCTTGTGCGAGCTGAGGTAAGACGAGGTGGTCATGTAGACCGAGCTGATCACGTCGAACGGCAGCCGGTCACTGCCGGGACTGATGAGCCAGTGCGCCTGCTTCGCAGCGATGGCCGAACCAGCGTTGCTGGCGAGCTCGGGTGCAGCCGTGTAGCGGCCGGCTGCGACGCCACTGATCGCGAGGCCATAGTCCGACACCTGGTCGATCTTGCAGTGCAGTCCGAACTTCCTGCTCCAGTAGTTCGGGTACGTGTAGAAGTCGCCGTTCGTGAACGAAGCGAGGATGCAATTGCTGCCCATCGCCTTGAGATCCGCGATCGACTTCACCGAGTTGGTGCCGAGAAGACCGACTGGAGTATTCACCGCCACAGTGGCGAAGATCTTAACGCCCTTGCCCTCCTTGGTCAGGAGCGGCCCGGTCGAGAAGTCCGTCCTTTCGATGTCGGCGCCCCCGGTCTCCAGCGTGGTGGGAGCTGTCGTCCCGTTCACGAACTCGGCATTGAGGTGGTACTTCTGGAACGCGCCGATGCCCATGCCGGTGAACGCGATCGCGTCGATCATGGTGACGCTGTCGGCGCCCCACGTTACCGTCTCCGTCGCATCGCCGGCGGCGCCGCCAGACGATGTAGAGCCGCTGGAACAGGCGGCGAGCGCGATAGCGCCCATAAGGCCAGCGGCGAGCACTGCAATACCGCGCCTCAGCCTTGGTCTGGAAAAGACAGCCATTGCAAGTATCCCTTCGGGTAATGCCTTCGCCCATCGGGCGGCCGGTGTGCTGATGCGCTGACCGAGAGCGTGCCAGCGGTGGTTCAGGTGTGGTTCTAAGTCAGTGGCTAAGATGGTTGGACGGTAGTGGCAGGTCCGTTATCGGATGCGTTACAGGCATGTGACGGCGAAGCGGCGTAATGCCCCGGCTATCCGGACCACCAGACGGGTCAGGCGTCCGGCCGGGATGCCAGGTCACCCGCTCGGGTGCCGCCGCCGCGGCCCTGGAACACGCCGCTGGGCGTCACACCTGGGAAGCCCGCCGACCACATGTCGGCTGTTGCCGGGCCCGCCTTGAGCAGCCGGCCATTGTAGGTCTCGTCGAAGATCTGGTCGTGCCCGGTGCAGAACTCGATGCCGATGCCGGACGCCGGATCCTCGACGTAGGCAGACACCGAGCCGGAGGCGGCGTGCTTGACCAGGTCCTCGCTCTTGACGCCGAGCGCACGGGCGTGATTGCGGAACTTCACCACCGTGTCCACGCCGTCGAGAAGTATGGCCATGTGATCGAGCTGCCCGGCCTCACCCTTGGCCAGCGCGACCGAATGGTGGTAGCCATTGGCGCAGCGGAGGAACACGACGATGTCCTCGATCTGGTCGGACCGCTGAAAGCCCAGAACCCGCTTGAAGAACTCCCGTCCCGAGACGACGTCCTCGACGAAGACCACGGCATGCAGGGCCCGGTCGAAGCCGCGGGCGGGTACCGGGGAGGCCGGGAGGACCACTTGCTCCTCGTAAAGCTCCAGCTCGAATCCCTGCGGCGTGCGAAAGCGAATCGCGTTGTCGATGCGGTCGTCCCTGACGGACCCGCCCTCGGACCACTCGATGCCCTCGCCGCCGAGCCGCGACTTGATCTCGTCGAGTGCCGCCGCGTTCACTACCCGGAAGCCCACCCTGATCAGGCCCGGCTGCGTGCTGTGCTCCAGACGGAGCCATGCGTGCCTGGCGTCGCCTGTCAGGAAGACCGTGTCGGGCCGCCGCTCTGACACCTCGAGCAGGCACACGTTCCGGAAGAAGTCCACGGACTCCTCCAGGTCGGTCACGCCGTAGGCAACGTATCCGAACTCCTGAACCAACGCCATGATCAGCTCCTTTGCCGGTCAGCAGGGGTTGCGTCCGACGAAGAACTCCTCGTCGGTTTCCGTGGCGGCCAAGATGCCGGCGTCACGTGCGCCCGCCCGGTAGGCAGCCATCTGCGTCGATACCAGCCGCTGGGTTGGCATCCGCAGCGGTCCACCGTTAAACCCGGTGAGCCACGCCTGGTACTTCCACGCCATCCGGTGCACGGAGTTGGCACCGGCCACCCCGATGCGCTCGTTGGCCCGGCGCGCCGGATCGACTCGCCAGAAAAGCTTCATGGCATCGTCGTACTTGCCGTCCTGGCACAGCGCCAGCATCTCGGGCACGGCGCCGCCAAGGCACTCCGTGTTGGATGTCGCGATGAGCCGCAGCGGAAGAATCGTGGCGAGCGGGATGGCTTGCTGCTCCAGCGGCATCGTCACGACGACACGGTTCCCGAGCCGTTTCCAGGTCTCGGTGAATCCCGCGATCGACGGCATGCCTCCCTCTCCCTTGATCGCTACTACATTCGAAATTCTATCTACCATCTCCTGCAGCATCTCGATCGGGATCGATGCCGGGTGAAGCCGCTCAAAGCCCCAGAGCGGGACCGGGAAGAGCATGACCCCCAGGTTCGTGGCCGAGCAGAACGCCTCCGTGTAGTCGTAGATCTCTCGAAGCGAGCGCGGGTAAAAGGACGGCGGATACGACAGCAGCACCATCTCGGCACCCGCCCGCTCGGCCCGGCGCGCCATCTCGACGTTTTCTTCCAGGGTGTTGAAGCTTGCGTGGAAGAAAAGCATCAGCCGGCCCGCTGCCTCGTCCGCAGACCACTGCATGAACTGGCCGTACTCGTCGTTGGACAGCGCCGTCTCGCTCACGAGAAGGGCTCCGCGAAAGCCAAGCTCGATATCACGCCGGACGTCATGACGAATACCCTGCTCATTGAGCGAGCGGAGATCAGAGCTATACGAGGGGATGATGACGTTGCATACGCCGCTCAACTCGGCGAGAGCCCAGTCGCGCGCTTCGGACTTGAGGTACCTGGCCATTGGGATCCCTTCTGCTCAGTGCGCGCTCAGAATTGCTTGGGCAGCGCGATCTCGTCCACGGTGACCCCGGCTCCGCGCCGACGGGCTTCCTGCAGAATGTAGGAGGCGCCGATAAGGTCCTGCGCGCCGGTGCCGACGGACTTGAAGAGCGTGATTTCGTCCGGTCTGGTCCGGCCGAGCGCCGAGCCCACGAGGATCTGGTTCAGGGCGACGCCGGAGTTCCAGCCGGGTGCCTCGGTGAGCAGCGCCGCGACGTCTCCCGATTCCTCGCGGATCTGGCCGAAGTCGGCATCGAAGACCACCACATCCGCCCGGCGGAAGGTTTCTGCGTCAATCTCGCGAAGCACCGGGGTGGTGGACCCGATCGAGACGACGTGCTGTCCGGGCTCCAGGTGCGCGCCGTGGTACGCGATGATCCCATCCGGCCCGGTGTTCGTCGCCACGACGACGATGTCCACCCCGGCCACGGCCTCGGCAGCGCTGTTCACCGCGGCGACCTCGGTTCCGACACGCTCGCACATCCGGGCGGCGAAGGCCTCCCGGCGCTGCGCGGACCGGCTATAGACCTTCACCGAGTCGACCGACCGCACGGCGCACACCGCTTCCAGGTTCGTCTCGGCTTCGAGTCCCGATCCGATCACGCCAACGGTGCGCGAGTCCTCGCGGCTCATCAGCCGCGTCGCGACCCCGCTGGTGGCGCCGGTACGGGCCGCGGTGAGGTAGGCAGCGTCGAAGAGGGCCATCAGCTGCCCCGTTCCGAGCGACGAGAGCGCCACGACATAGCGCACGCCCTTGGCCATCGACCCCTGGAAGAACTTGAGGCCCATCAGGTCGGCTTCCGGCAGCAGGACCGGCATCACCCGCAGGAAGGTGTTGTTGTGGCCGATATTCACCCGGTTGGGGATGACCGGGCCCGGCCCCTTCGCTTCCTTGCGCAGCCCTTCCTCCAGGGCATTGATCATGCCGCCCATGTTGCACAAGGCACGCACTTCGCGGTCACTGAGCAGACAGGTCACCTATACAGCCCCTTCGAGCGTATGGCCGCCCCACAGCGACCGGACTTCGCACCGGAAGGCGATTTCGCCACGGCAGCAGGCTGCACGCGGGCCTTCGGGTGATAAGTCTCGGTGCTTCGCGTTATCTGGCTCGTTATCAGTAGCTTGCCAGGGACCGGATCGCGGCCAGCACCTTTTCCGCGGTCGGAATGACTTCCTGTTCGAGCACGTCGGCGAACGGGAGCGGGACACACGCCGCCGCCACCCTGCGGATGGGCGCATCGAGATCCTCAAAGCCCTCATCGGCGACGATCGACGCCACCGTTCCGCCCCACCCGCCCTGATACGGATTCTCCTCCACGACGATCAGGCGTGAGGTCCGCCGAACCGACGCCAGAACGGTCGCCATGTCGAGCGGGATGAGCGAGCGCAGGTCGATGACTTCGGCGGCCACACCCTCCGCGGCCGCCTGCTCGGCTGCGGCGACCGCTAGCGGCACCGTCGATGCCAGCGCGACCAGGGTGACGTCGCTGCCGTCGCGAACCACCGCCGCCCGGCCAAGCTCGACCAGGTGACCCTCGGGAGCGGGCACGCCCTTGCTGGCAAACAGGCCCTTGTGCTCGAGGAAGACCACCGGGTCGTCGCTGCGGACCGCTGCGGCCATCATCCCAACGACGTCGGCCGGGGTGGACGGGGCCGCGATCTTGAGCCCGGGGATGGTCAGCGCCCAGTTCTCCACGGCCTGCGAGTGCTGGGCGCCGAAGCCGAGGCCGCCGCCATTCGCGGTCCGCACCACCAGTGGCACGCTCACCTGACCGCCGGTCATGTACCGCATCTTCGGTATCTCATTGGCCAGGTAGTCCCAGCAGCACGCGAAGAAGTCCGAGAACATGATCTCGGCGATGGGCCGCAAGCCGGTCATGGCGGCGCCCATGGCCGCGCCCAGGATGGCCTGCTCGGAGATCGGGGTGTCCCAGACCCGTTCCGGGCCGAACTCATCGAACACGCCGGACATCGTCTTGAACACCCCGCCGGCGGCGCCGATGTCCTCGCCCAGGCACACCACCGCCGGGTTGCGGCGCATCTCCCTCGCCACCCCCTCGGCGACCGCCTCGCGGTAAGTGATCACGTCCGCCATTGCGCGCCTCCGTCCGCCCACACGTCCCTGAATGCCTCGCCCGGGTCCGGCGGCGGCGCCTCCCTGGCATCGGTCACCGCCTGGGCCACGGCGGCGGCCGCGCGCTCGGCCGCGGACGCTACCGCCTCGGCGGTGACTCCGGCCTCCGCCATCCGCTGCCGTGCAAGCTCCAGCGGGTCATGCGCCAGCCACTGCTCCACTTCCTGGGCGGAACGGTATTTAGCGGGGTCGGTTCGGCTATGCCCAAAGTGGCGATAGGTCCGTGCTTCCAGCACCGTGGGCCCGTCCCCGGAGCGGGCGCGCGCGGCGGCCCGTGCTACCGCGTCCGCCACCACCACGACGTCGTTGCCGTCGATCACCTCGGCAGGCAATCGGTAGGCGGGGGCGCGGTCGGCGGCGGGGCTGGCCACGGCGGTCACCTGCCCGATCGGCGTGTACTCCATGTACAGGTTGTTCTCGCAGACGAACAGGACCGGCAGGGACCACACGGCGGCAAGGTTCAGCGCTTCGTGGAAGGCGCCGATGTTCGTGGCACCGTCGCCGAAAAAGGCCACGGCGACCTGGCCGGTGCCGCGCAGCTTGGCCGACCACGCCGCACCGACCGCCATCGGCAGGTGAGCCCCCACGATTGCATAGGAGCCCAGCATTCCCGTGGACGCCTTGGTGAGGTGCATCGAGCCGCCCTTGGCCTTGCACAGGCCCGTGCCGCGGCTCATCAGCTCGGCCAGGCACTCCGCAGGCGAGGCGCCGCGCGCGATCGCGTGATGATGGCCGCGGTACGTGGCGAACACGTAGTCGCCGGGCCGCAGCCCGGCACTCGCACCGACAGCCACGGCCTCGTGCCCGGCCGCCAGATGGGTCGTGCCCTTGACCAGCCCAGAAAGGAATAGGTCGTGCGCGGTTTTCTCGGTGCGCCTGATGACCTCCATCTGCTCGTAGAGAGCCAGGAGCTGCGCGCCGGTGACGGCGGCCTGCGTTGCTGCGGCTACTCTTTCGTCCACCGTCATAAGCGGTTATCTCCCTGCTCGCCGGTTGGTATTCCCCGCTTCACGATCGCTTCGGGTGATTGTGCGCGTCCTCGACGTAGAACTGGGTGACGCAGGTGTCTTTCTTGATCGGCTCGAGGAGCTGGCGGAGCTTTTCATGGACCGGATGCGCGCTATATGCGGCCCATCCGTCACCATCATCGAAGTCGACCACCAGCGCGTAGTCGTACCGGCCGTCCCGCAGACCGGCATCGGCACCGTGCGACAGGGCACGCACGGACTCTGCCTGGTCCGCGAGCTGGTCGATGGCCGCCTGGACGTCAGCCAGCTCGGCGGCGCTCAGCGGATGTGCCCAGTTCATGAGCAGCACGTGCCTAAGTACCCCCATCTTGCTCGCTCCTCCGCAGTCTCGGCAGATCGGGCCCGGGCACCGCACCGCAGGCGCGCAGCTCGTCAATTTCGGCTGCCGTGAAGCCGTAGTCCTGAAGGACGCCTGCCGTGTGCTCGCCGATCAAGGGCGCGATCGTGGCCGGGCGCGACGGGAGTCCCTCGAAGCTGCACGGGGTATTGACGCTGAGGTGCGTGCTGCCGCCGCTGCTCACCTCGACAAACGCGCCACTCGCGCGGATGGCCGGATCATTGACCGCCTCTTCCAGGCTCCGGACCGGTGCCCAGGTGATCCCGTGCTCCGCCAGCCGCTTCTCCCATTCGGCGAGCGGGCGATCACGGAAGATCTCGTCGAGCAGTTCGATCAGCGGCGCGCGCGCCGCGTGCAATTTCGCCGACTCGCCGCCGCGGAATCGCGGGTCGTCATCGATCCATTCCGCGTCGAGCGCCCGCAGCAGAGCGGCCCAGTGGTTCTCCGGGACCATCACCTGCAGCCAGAGCCAGCGCCCGTCGGCGGTGCGGAAGCAGTTCAGCGTGGGGATTCCGGCCTCGCGCCTGTTGCTGTGGCGCGCGACGTGACCGGTGGCCAGGACGTCACTGACGTCCGAGGCCAGCAGCCACATCGCGGTGTTCACCAGCGACGTCCGCACGTAGCTGCCGGCTCCGGTGCGCTGGCGCGCGTACAGCGCGGCGGTGATGGCGCCCGCCAGGACCGAGCCCGCCGCACGGTCGCCGAATCCGCCGACCGGCTGCGGCGGCTCGCCGTCTGGCCCGGCGAACATCGACGCCGCTCCCGAGTAAGCCCAGTACGCGCCGTGGTCGTAGCTGCGCTGCCGGGCTGCTGGAGTATCCAGGTCATAGCCGCTGATCTGGGCCACTATGAGCCGCGGATGCTGCTCGTGCAGTTTCGCTGGCGCTATGGACAGGCGCTCCAGCCCGGTCGGGCTGAGGTTCGTGACGAAGACGTCGGCACACCCCAGGATGCGGTGCAGGGCGGCGAGGCCGCTGGCCTGAGTCAGGTCGATGGCCAGACCGCGGCGGGTCCGGTTGTGCACGTCGAAGCGCGGGTTGACGGGCTTGCTGGCATCCGGGGCCGCCGCGACCGATCCCGGCCCGCGTGCGGGGTCTCCGGAAGGCGGCTCGATCTTGACAACATCCGCGCCCCAGTCCGCGAGCAGCGTCGCGCACGACGGCCCGGCCGCGAACCGGCCAAGCTCGATGACGCGAGTTCCCGCCAGCGGAAGGGCTGGCTGATCGTCGGGTATCGGCGGCGCGGCTTCGGTCACCCAGACAGTGTCAGGTGACCGGCATTACGCCCGTCATTATCCGGCGCGGGCGACACGGCGCCGGGCACGCTCGCGGCGATCGGCGTCGCCCGCGGCGGCCGCGGGACGCTCGAGCATGCGCCGCGCGTCGCCGGGCTTCAGGCCAAGCTCCGCCAGCGCCTCGGTCGCCCGCCGGTACACCGCGAGCGCGGCGCTCTCGCTTCCGACCTGGCGCTCGATCGAGAACAGCAGCCGGTAGGCCGGATCGGAGTAGCGATTTGCCTCGAGGACGGCCTCGCACTCGGCCCGGGACGAGTCGTGCTGGCCCGAGTCCAGGAAAAGGCGGGCGAGCTCGAGCCGGCCCTCCTCGAAGACGATGTCGAGGTAGTGCCGCCGCTCCTCCGCCCAGGGCAGCACACTGCCCTCCAGGTACCTGCCGGTGACCAGCCTCAGTGCACCGCGGAGTTGTTCCATCCTGGCGCTGCCGCTGAGCGAGTTGGCCGTTTCGAGCAGGCGCTCGAAAGCTATGTCATCCGAAGTGATCTCCAGGCTCTCGGGCAGCCGGACCAGGTTGCCGTGCCGTTCCAGCGAGACGCCGGTGCCGTGCCGCAGCTTGTAAACGATCTGCCGGAAGTGGTTGCCACGGTTCGCCTGCTCCGCTTCGGGGAACAGGCGCTGCTGCAGCTGGAGCCGGTCGATCCCGTCTGGGTTCAGCGCCAGCACGGCAGCCAGTTCCAGGATCTTGGTCCGGCCGATGTGGGCGGGGACACCGTTGAGATACAGGTCCCAGTCCCGGCCGAATGGCTGGATCCGGAGCGCGGCGTGCTCGCTGTGCTGCGGCTGCTGCGGCGACGGCGGCTCGGGCACCTGCGCGGCCGGCTCGGGTCGCGAGCGTACCGATGGCGACGCGACCAGCCGGCGCCAGCGGGAGTCCTCCGGGTTGCGCGCGACCTCACGCCGCTGGACGTCCGGGAACATGCGCACGGTTTGCACGAGCACCGCGAACGAGCTGGTCAGCTGCGCGATGTGGTACGCGTGCTGGGCGGCCTCGTGGGCCGCCTCCGGGCCGCCGGTTCGTGCCTCTGCCTCTGCCAGCGCCGCGGCCGCCATCGGCAGGAACAGGCGCCGCTGGCAGCGCGTCATCGACCTGACGACCTCGCGCAGCATCAGCAGCGCCTCGGCCTCGCGGCCGACGTGCAGGTAGGCCGTGCCTAGGAAGCACTGAGCCCACTCCACGTACGCAGTCTCGCCAGACCGGGACATCGCGTCCAGCAGGGGCAGCAGCTGCTCGATCGCCGCATCCGGCGATCCGTCGGCCAGCAGGGCGTAGCCAACGAAGATCTCGTACACCGGGCCGAGCGAGAAACCCGAACGGTGCGAGTCCGCCAGGGCCTGGCGAAGGTGCTTCAGTGCCGAGGCGCGCTCACCGCTGGCAAGGTCGACCACGGCCTCGATGAAACGGGAGTGCGGCCGTTCCCGGATCTCGGCCGGCACCCGCAGCCACAGGCTGCGCGCCGCATCCGCCTGCCCGCGAATGGCGGGCGCCAGCACGACGTTGGGGTTCAGCACGGGCGTGTCGCCGTCGCTGACCTCGAGCCTGGCCAGATCGCTGAGGCGCCCCTGCAGGAAAAAGCCCCAGCTGAGCATCCGTTCCACATCGCCCACGTCGTCCACGATCGGCGGGCTGGCCGGCCGGCTGCCGGTCGTCGTCTCCGTCATGTACCGGACCACGTCCGCGCGCTGGTCGCCGTCGAACTTGTCCAGCAGCGTGAGGACCTCCTGGGGGTGCGACTGCAGTGCCCAGGCGGCGGTGGCGAGCAAGCTCGGATCGGCCTCGATGGCGCCGCGCAGCCGCCCCTCCCCGTCGAGCTGCCGGACGAGGGTGCGGGCGCGGTTGAACTCCCGCAGGCCATGGACCGTGCGGATCTGGGCGCCGAGCAGCAGCGGATCGCTCCGGACGCTTTCCTCCCCCAGCGCGCCCAACCACCGCCTGAGCACGGGCCAGTTCGCCTGGGCGAACAGGGAGGGGAGCGCCTGCCTGGCGGCGTCGATGGCGGCGCTCAGATCACCGACCGAGAACAGGATCTCGGCCGCCTCGGTGAAATGGCGCCCCGCGGACAGATGCGCGGCATAGGACCGTAGCTTGGCGCCGTGACGCTCGGGGCTCAGCTGGATGAGCCGGGCCTGGAGGAACGACCGGAAGAGCGAGTGGTAGACGATGGTGTTCCCGCTGATGCTGGTGGCCGGAAGGCGCAGGGACAATGCGGCACCGAACAGCCGCTGACCCTCCGTCCCGCACAGGGCAACCGCTACCTCGCTGGTCACCGCGTCGGCGACGGACGTGTCGAGCAGGAAATCCTGTTCTTCGAGCGGGAACGGCTCGAGGACCTGCTTCTGCAGGTAGGTGGAAAGGTCACGCGGGTTCGGCTCGTGCTCCACGCCGAACCGGGAGGCAAGGGCGACGCCCGCCACCCACCCCCCGGTTGACGCGAATATCCGCCCGGCCTGCTCTTCCGACCCGGCCAGCCCCCTGACGTAGTCGACGGTCTCGTCGTAGGTCAGGTTCAGGGTGGCGTCGTCGACCTGGGCGATCTGGCCGTGCACGTAGCGCTTCTGCAGCGGCCATGGCATCTCCTCGCGGGCCAGCAGCAGCACGCGCATCCGCTCGGGGACGTACTCCAGGAACGTGTCGAGTGTCGCCGCGGCATCGGCGGAATCGACGATCTGCTGGCAGTCATCGATGACGAACAAGCAGTCCGACCCTCCGACCGCGCTGGCCAGGATGGCCGCGCCTTCCTCGGCGGTTCCCTCACGCTGCAGCGCGCGCCGGGCGGTCTCGACCGTGTCGCCAGCGACCGGGCGGAGCGCCGTGGCCAGGTCGAACACCAGGCCAGAGGCTGACAGGTCATGCTGATCCAGGGTCAGCCAGGCCAGCTTGCCGCCCGAATGCGGCGCGTACAGCTGCGCCTGCACGGTCTTGCCGCAGCCGGGCGCGCCGATCATCTCGACAACCGAGTAGGCGTCGAACAACTCGCTGAGCTGCCGGTCAAGCCGCG
>Ga0335074_10015381_pt1 | contig 10746 bp, 15 predicted proteins | sample Lox_Sample_23_FD_206715 | JGI IMG/M metagenome (GOLD analysis project Ga0335074, IMG submission 206715) | Soil microbial communities from Loxahatchee National Wildlife Refuge, Florida, United States - Lox_Sample_2.3 | ecosystem: Environmental > Terrestrial > Soil > Wetlands | place: USA... | reverse complement strand
TGCGCTTGGTGCTGGGGTTATGTAACAATTTATCTGTACATGTTAACGTATCTCATCTCATCGTTTTCCGTGTCATCGGATAATTGGGAAACATATCTGCATCAGAGAGTGGTATTCTTGCTCGTGAGATGTTTGAGAAGCTTTTCAGCTCTATTGACTGCACCCGAACGCCTGCCGCTGATATTCCTTCCTTATGCGTTGTTCCACTGACGCTAGCTACAAGCCATGCATATATATCCACAAGCCTTCAAAAAAGCTCAAGCACCGGCCATGATGCCCGAGATGCGTAATGATAGATCTAGAATTGAGAGATGCTCATCTGAGCCGTCGACAAGCCGCTTGTCAATCTCGGAGAAGATCATGACAATCTTGTTCTTCTGCGTGTCTGGGATGGATTCATTATAGATGATAGACTGGTAGAGCTTTACAATGTCAGCATGTGTTCGCGCATGTTCAAAACACCCATGTGCCATTGTACCCACCTGTGTCACAACTTGAGTAGCACTCCAACCATCCGCAACCATATCTTGCACGACCTTCGCGACGGCCTCGTAGACTAAGCCCGCTGAGCGCGGCTGCATGGCTTTTACAAGGCTTTCAATGGTCTTGTCAGGAATCACACCTGCGATATCCTCGACACTCTTCACCGTAACTATCTTCCCACTCTCATCCACATCCATCGCATCGTCATCCCCCTCATTCGCCTTCCTCCCCACCGCACTCACCAGCCGCGCCGCACTCTGCAGGAACGTGATAGCTTTCCGTAGATCCCCTTCACTACATCTAATCAGCGCATCCACTGCCCCCTCCTCACACCTCACGCCCTCCAACTCAGCAATCTCCTCTAGCCTCCTCTTGGCATTCCCCTGATCCAGACTTTTAAAGCGAAACTTCGAACACCGACTCGCCAACGGATCAATGATCCGCGTCACATAATTACAGATCAGGCAAAACCGCGTTATCTTGCTGTACGTCTCCATCGTTCTCCGTAACGCACTTTGCGCGTCCTGCGTCATGCTATCCGCTTCATCTAACACGATTATTTTGTAAGGCGGACAGGGGTATAGCTTTGCGTTGGCGGCGGAGGGGGCGGATAGCTGCATGCGCGCGAAGTTCTTTACTTTTTCGCGGACGATGCTGATGCCGCGCTCGTCCGAGGCGTTGAGTTCTAGGACGCGGGTTTTGGAGAGCTCGGGGCCGAAGAGCTCTTTTGCTAGGGCGAGGATGGTGCTGGTTTTGCCCGTGCCCGGGGGGCCGTAGAAGAGCATGTGGGGGAGCTGGGGGAGAGGTTAGTCTTGTCGAGTTGTGGGGAAAGAGAGGGAAGCTTGCGTTGGTGGATTGGAGGGTGCGTTGGAGGACGGTGATTGTGTGGTCTTGGGCTGTGACATCGCTGAGGTTCTTGGGCCGGCTGTGGGTTGAGTTAGAAAGTTGGTTACTGATGGTAGCTGGGGAAGCTCACTATTTCTCAACCCATGGCTGGAGCCTACTGTTCTCTTTTGGAGGAGGTGCCTTTGATGATGAAGCGCCATTGGCCGCTGCGGCTTCTTTGCGAGCCTTGATATCGAAAAAGTTTGCCATTACTGAAGAATTGACAAGCCAACGGTTATCGAAGTCTGAGTGACACGAAATTATACGTCGCGTAAAGTATCGCGTTCTCGGCACGATATGTGATTAGATAAGATCGAAGCACTTTAAGCTCCCATAATGTCATTGGCCGGGACAAAATAATTATGAAGTAGGAAGATTCTGTCAGGGTCTTCAAGCTTGCTTCAAGTAAAAATCGCTTCATCAGATATCTCCATTACATTGCTTCTTTCTTCTCCGTACTTCAGAAACACCTATAAGCTTGTAGGCTGAAATGCATATTTCTTCGAGTCGATCTATAGCAAAATACTTCCAAAATATTGTGAGAGATCATAATTTTTCTGTCTCTATTTGCATATATGACGCCCAGCCCAGGGGTTCAGATTAACAGCATTAGTAATTTCATTTTACTTCCTTTCTTCTCTCTTGCGCGTGATCCCTTCTGCAGTTGTCGGATGAGACGACCCTTTCTTACAGCACAGCGTGACATTACCGTATGTCTTGGCGTTGACAAATGTAAACATAATCAAAGACTGTCCATTGCGAAGCCCATATCGTAGCCCGGGTACATGACATGCTTTTTGGGGAAGCGGCGATACGGCTAATCTCCTAGACATGACCGAGAGCGGGACGACTAAATTGGGAGAAGACAGATATTGTAAACTCGGTAAGCGTATACTGAAGTGAGCTGATTTTCCCAGCTTTGTGTCAAAATAACGAGGTTCAGCAGTAATTACCTTGTTTGTGTAACAGGTGCTGATATGACCTTGTCAAGATGCGAGGAAGGGCTTTGTAGCAGCACGACAGCTGATATTTGGATATATTACAGATATAAAGATGAAGTATAAAGGAGACGGATAGAAAGTTTATATGAATATGACGAATGTAATGTGAGAGTCGGCACAGCTTCCTTAGTCGAATATGACAACGAGCTGGCTTATGCTTTGATCAGCCGAAATGGACATACCTCCGTTTCGGTATCTAAAATCAAATGCACGTCAAGGCCAACGCTTCGAATTTGCAAACATACGTAGCTCTGGATATCTATCTTGTTAAGAATGTATGTAGATATGGACATCTCTGAACGGTAATTGTTGGGAAAGACATAAAGGGGGCTTTTTCTCGTTAGGTATTATTTCAGAAGACATAACTTAAAGGGATGAAATGTAGACTTATGAAGAAGACCGACTCAGGGAGGTCGGTCATCGTGGAAATTAAAGTTTCTATGATAGGAGTTCCACTAAGGATGATATATAGAGTTTCCACTAGGATTGTGTTGTAATACGGGACAGAATCGCAAAGTAAAGAACTGATAACGACGAAAGTAATAACTTGAAGGAAGTAGCGATAGTAAGGCCAGGAATGATAGCAGAGAAGGGAATAACAGCAAGAAGGAGAAAGGACATCTACGATGGAAACGAGAGGAGGAAGGCGTGTGACAAGACAGTGTATATTGGACGATAACCTGGTAGAATTGGTAGGCGGCTAACCGAAAAAGATGGTCCGGTCTCATCAAAGGTTACCGACAACAGCTGTCTTCTTGAAGACACTTAATGTATCGATCACGCATTTATACCAGTGAGAGCTTAGGAGTGCCGAGAGCTTCAGCGACTTGAAGGCTTCTGAAGCCGGATATGTTCTTCCTCACTTCATCAAGCTATGAATGATGATCCCACGTCAATTTCAGCTGCGGACTTGCCACCTAACATTAACAATGGGACGAGCTCGGCGGAAGTTGAGGAGTCAAGCAATGACGATAGCGCGAAGGCACAGATACGGAAAAGAATCGCCGCGCAGACGAAAAGAAGAGCAGAGTTCATACATGATATTATGTTCAACCTGGATATCCTGATCTATGCTGAGCTCTGTGTGCTGTATTATATGGAGTATGCTCCGTGCACCCCTGGCCTGCTCTATGTATGTTATACTAATACATGCAGTTGCTCGTTCTTTCGATTCATTCTACGTGTGCTATTTCAGGTTATGTTCCTGACGCCCAAACCAAAATTTGTCCCGCCCACAGCAAAGCATCGTCCGTATATTGGCGCCTTAATCGGTGGCAACATAATCTGTACCCTGCTGCACATATTTACGCATCGACCAGAAGCAGGAGAGCTCACGAGAGGGTATCTTCATGGCGGTATCATAATCGACTTCATTGGCCAGAAAGGGCCTACGTCTAAGATCCACCTGGTCATCATGGACTTGCTGATCACAGCACTTCAGTGTTTCATGATAGCGGTACACGTCGAAGAGAAAAAGCTTAAGGAGGTTCTTGCAGTACCTAAGGCGTCTGTTCCGCCGACTACCACTGGGAATATGTCTCAAGATCATGATGCAGAAGAACGAGGCATTACAAGGAATGCGGGTACAACTTCTGAGGATATTGAATTGCAGGAATTACCTCGGTCAAGAACAGAAAATGGCGCTCAGGTAATGCGCAATGATGATGAACAGGCTCAACTTCTTTCCGACGCTGGCGGTCGAGCAGGTGAGGATGCCGTTGATGGGCCTCTTGATCTATACTATTCGGGCAATGTCATAGTGGGAGAATTTCATGTCCTACATACTCTGCGAGGCCAGTGGGAGGATTATGATAGCGCAACTACTACGGCGTTGCATACAGTGGGTACTTCGGCGGGGTACCACTTTGGTAGAGTTAACCATCAACTGCGACTAGATACGCTACGGTGATACGAATTCTCAGGGCCTTCACGGAATTAGGAATGGTAGGGTGGCAGGCATGGATGATGAAGGCTGTATTATATGGGACGGAGTTCAAAAGACTACTTGTTAGGTAGTCAGAGAATATCCTCCTCCTCCTCTCGGACGTGGATCACTCCCAAGACGCGTTGTCAGAATCCTGTGATGCACGATGCCTCATAGCATTTATTTATGCTACTTTCCTACCCACGTTCCCAATACCGGTGCCTTTGACGCTGACGATAATATCTCCACTTTCACTATCTTCAGCATCCCTTAGACCCCAACTGCTTGCCCCAAATGTCTTGAGATCCCTTGCCAAACTTAAAACATCTTCGGTCCCTACCACATCTCTGCCCATTCGTAACCGACCAACGTCTTCAGAACCCATCGCCATCAGCGTCAGCACAGTCGTCGCCCCGGCCCTACTCACACAGCCGCCCTGCGAGATTGTTTCCAATAATTGAAATGCGCACTGCCTCCCAATATCCTCCGGCGTCACACCACCCTCCGGCGGAGCCGCCACATCTGCAGAATACAATGTCCCAACCGTACTCCCCTCTGCCACCAAACTCAACCCAAAACCCACGCCCATCCTCTTCTTCGCCTTCGGATCCGCTTTATCCCCCGCCGATACCAGCGGCGCTTGATCATACTGCGCCGCAACATGCACATCACTAACAAGAGGATTCAATACCCCCCTTGCCGCATGTATCATCCTTGCATTCCCACTCGCCGATACCCCGGTACAATACGACACGCCTCTAACCCTCCGTATCCTGCCTGGCCCACGATTAAGATGCAACGTCTTCGGCAAACGCACTTGAGATGCAAATCGCAGCTCTACAATGCCGCCGCCTCCTTTGCCGCCCGGCCCAGCACACGACCGCTGCAAGACTCGCAGCTCGAGCTTCGAGCCTAGGATCCCAAACGCTTCGTACAGTGGCAGGATCGCAGTCCGCACGCTGTCGACGCTCATGTCGCCCGTTTGCGTCGCAGCCGTTATGACGCCCGGCCCTGAGAAACGAACGTTGAGAGGTGCGGTAGAGAAGGGCGCGAGGAGGCACAGCGGGAGAAGGAAGTAGCTCACGCCTCGGGTGCAGGTTGCTGGGAGAATTTGCTCGATGACATCGCCAGAGGCGCCTAAGCCGGCGACGCTACCGGTGATTAGGCCCGGATTGTAGGTTAAGGTCGTCCCAGTGTAGGAGATTTGGATGGAAGAGCCATTGGTTATGGCTTCGAGGAGGCGGAGGAACGAGATCTCGTGTGGGGCGAGGCCGGGGAAGGTAGGTGAGGAGGAGCGAATTTGGGAGATATGGACTGGGCGGCCGGTGAGAGTGGAGAGAACGAGACGGTGTATTAGGGATTTTTGACCTGTGAATCGGAGAAATTCAGGCGCTGAAGCTGCCATGGTATTTTTGGGCGCTTTCGTAGTATTAATTGAATTATTTTCTTATCAACTTTTCTGCCGCGGGCTTGAAGGCGGTGAGTGAGGTCCTCATGTATTCCAAAGCAGGTAGAAAGAGGAAAACTTGTAAGAAAAGAATTAGCATGGAGGCTTTTCAGTAGCTATATCATTCTACGAGGTCATGACTGGCAGATGGGCTGATATTATTGATTGTTTTAATTCCTAATCAAGCTGATGCAAAAGTCGTCAATTTCTTGCGTGAATCTCATGCTAATTTGCCGCCCTCCACCAGAATCACCATAGGAGATGAGGTTCATACAATGAACATGGAAACTATAGTGTGCAAGTGTAGCACAAGCAAAGCCAGACGCCGAATGCTCGATTATAGGACTGCTATAATCTGATGTTACAAGCAAAAGCATGAAGCAAGTGCTGACGTCGACCTCAAGATTTGACCTGAGTGACGAAGGGAGTGCAAACGCGGACAATGATGAGCACGAGCCCAATGCGACCATAGTCAGACTAATGTCGAATTGATGAATGACTTCAAAATTGCCGAGTATTTGGACCCATTAACTGGAGATGCAAAAGGTATTGATAATTCAAGGACGCTGCTTATACAGCAACAAGTTCCGCGGTAGCTGGCTAGAAATGAGGATTAGTATGGGACACGTAGGACAGGCGGGGATGAATCGCTTCATTTTACCTTGGAGTCATTGGCTGGCTGCGGTTGCTCAACTGGCTCTTCTTTTGTGGTGAGATCTGGCGCAACAGTGTTTGTATCAGTTGTAGTGATGGGCTCCTCAGCCTTGGCTTCCTTCTCTTCGTCTTTATCCTCAGTTTTAGCTTGCGCCGATACACCGTTAGTAAGCTCCTTCGAAGAGCTTTCATCGCCTGCTGCTGGGGTGGATCCTGATACAGCTGGTTGCTCGGCGCTCTCTAGGATTTTATTCCACTTCTCAAGCAGACTCTTCGACCGGTCCTTGAATTGGAACTCGTTTTCCTTTGGAATCTCAGCGAGTTTAAGGATTGCTTTAAGCACCTTGTTAATTTTCGTCGCACGTATAATACTGACTTCGAGGTCCGCGTATCCTTCGAGCTTGCTGATGAATTCTGACATCTGCTTCATCTCCTCCTCTTTTGGCTGCTGATCTCTGGTCAATAGGCCCTTCTGCAACTTGTGTCTCAGGAATAGGATCTCCTTCTACGATGGGGTTAGCCATGGGTTCTCAGTGAGATAATCGATGTACAAACTTACCTCCTTCTTTACTCTCTTCTCCTCAGGACTAAGCTCTGGCTCCTTTGGAGTAGCTGGTGCAGCCTTCTCAGCCGTACCATTGGTGGTAGACTTCTTAGGCTTGGACTTAGAAGGCTTGGAAGCCGAATCCTTCTTGCTTGTGGACTTTGGAGTTGCACCATTTGCTGCTTTAGGGGTGGATGAAGTAAGGGGTTTGAATTTAAGCTTCTTCGCGGACGAGGATACTTGGGGTGTCTATTTAGAGAAGTTAGGATCTGTAATTAGGAGGATTGTTGAACGCTTACGTTTGGGTCTTCAGCATCAGCTACGGCTTTCCGTTTCTTTGATGCCTTTGGTTTCTTCTCATCCGTACCCTCATCAACTTCCAGGTCTCCCTCGGCATCAGCCATCTCAACATCCTCGTTCTCTTCTTCACCTGCCTCTGCACTAGCCTTGGTCTTCTTCTTACTCTTCCCGCTGGACTTATTGGCCTCCTTCGCCGCCTTGGCTGCAGCCTTGGCCTCAGCCTCGGCTGCACGTTGCTCTTCGAACTCACGTAAGACTTGCTTGTAGTAATCCAAGTCATGCTTCTCGGCTGCCAATTTATGTGCTTGGTAAAGATCCTTGCGCATTTTCGCGTCAACGTTCCCAACCTCTTCAAGATCGAGATCAACTAGATCGTAATTGGGAATCCAACCGCTGCAATGACAAAATGATTAGTTGAAACTTTTTACTAAGATTAGCAGCCGGATTCCAGACGTTACTCACAATTCATTGGTATAGAGGTACATGACCGGAAACGTGCGCTCATGAACCTTCTTACCACCATCTTCATAATCGGCACGATAAGTTCCATCAGCTCTCGCCGCAGTAACTGGTCTTGTGGTTATGAGGCTCTGCGGGAGCATAGATTCATCACAAACGATACCCGGCCATAGTGGATAACCCTTCAATCTAATGAAATAATAATCACCAGGCTTTGCATCTGCGTGCGACATCTTGACCTTTGATGCTTTCTTATTGAGTTTCTTGCTTTTGTGTTCTGGCACGCCTGCCGACTTACGGCGCGCCTTAGACTTGCTGCCTGATGCTGGGGTAGTTGCTGCAGGATCTGTGGGGCCTTCACCGACCGCAGCAGGTGAAGTCTCATCTCCTTTGGCCTCAATATCCATCGTAGTATCCATTACGTCTGTGGTATTCTGCTCAGTGGTGTTGGTAGACCCTTGAGCGGTGTGTTCAATCTCGGCACCATTGGTATCTAAGATAAGAATTTTCATCAATTAGCGATCGCACGAAAATCTGCAGATCGATATGTATGATATATACCTTTAATCTCAGTCGTAGTAGATGTTTCATTCACAGCGTTATCGGCGCTGAGCGCGATGCCAGCCTCTTTAACTTCATTTACCACGCCACCTGAACGCGCCATCGTTGCATCCGGTGGAGCCGGGACAGCAGCAGATTGAGCAGTTGTCTCGTCAGACATTGTGGCGAGCGTGACTCTTACTGTGGGAAGATTAGATCAGCAAAAGGTTGAGGGGTACGTTCTGAGGACGCGTTGCAACTCACATCAGAGTTGGGCAGATCGCAGATATTGGCGATGTGTGAAGGACAAGACCTGCGTTGATGGGGCCCTGATTGGGAACGTCGTGGGGGTTGATGCAACAGGTGTTGTATTTTGAAGAAACGCGAAAGCTCGAAGCTTAGATAGAATTTGGGGAATTTCTATGGAGACGAGCCGCCTAGTGAGACTAGTCACGTGGCGGACGATTGATGATCATGAAGCAGCAACACCACAATAAGGATGATCTTATTGTGATGGATAGGAAGAGAGAACTTGAATAGGCACAATAAGATGAGTTGCACCACCTCCTATGAAAGACTTTGGAAAAGATATTGATAGGAAAGAACTAACTCACGACTGAAATCGCAACGAAGAATTGTTCGCATTCACGCACTTGCCAAGGATTGACACCGGAGGCACAGCCTGATGGCCAATCATGATGGCAGTTGCCCGTAGTAGGCAACAACGGCCAAGACGTGAATCAAACAAAACACCACCCGTCCTTGATAGGGCATGGTGAGACTTAGGGAACCACAGAAATCTTTGCCATGATCTAAGGCCCTTTCCTTCTCACCAATCTACATACACGGCTCCTGAATGACTAAAAGACTTTTGCGTTTATTATTCCGCGTCGTCTTCCTCTTCTTCATCATCTTCGTCCATGCCCTCCGCAACTGTGACATTAAAGCTGGGGTCTTGATCAACACCTACATAGCTATCGCTCATTAAGAATAGCTTGAGTGCATGCTCGCCTGGTGTTGGCACTGTGTACTCAAGCCGCAAAGTGAGTTTCCGACCAATGGTAATCCGTTTTATGGCGAGGAGAGTCTTCGAGCTCTCCTCCCCAACCACCAGCCACCAATTCTCCATCTTCTTGACGGGATAGAATGGAGCATGCACAGTGGTGTCAATTTCCGTATCCTCGTCCTCCTCTCCTATCTCCCGCTCGATGTTGACTTTGATATATGCAGCAGATCCTGCGGTGATACTATCTGCATCCTCGAGTTCGTATTCGAGAGTAATATCAGGATACTTCGAATTTGTGAAATTCGCTGCCTCTGCCAGTTGGGTTTGAGACAGGCCAAGTTTCTTGATTAAGGCACCATGATTTGGGTTTTCTGTCGGATCCATAGCCTCCATGAACTCGAAGATGTCCCTGATCCTGTTCCAACTTGAGTTAGTATCATATAAATGGACGTGTTGGGTTGAAACATACCCCGATTCATTGGCAGCTTTGATAACCTCAGGAGTGAAATGAGGAATTTGCTTCAAGGGGCTATCTCGATCCCACATAGCTTGCACTACCATTTGTGACATTTCCATAGCATTCATCGCATTTATATGACCTTCGGATGACAAAACGTCAACTGTAGCGCTTAATAGGCTTAGTACTTTAGTGAGGATGATCTCCTGGTCTTTAGCTAGGTCAATCGGCAATTGCATCCGTGAAAAGTGGGCTTGTAAAAGCACGAAAGCTTTGAAGTGCGGAGAGTCATAGCTGGGTTGTGCCATCTTAACCGGAACTCTGTCATATATGCGACGAAGCAGGCTATCTTCATGCCTTCTGATCTGGATCGACTCGAACTCCGTTGCTGAAGTTACAATCTCCAGAATGCCTTTGAGTTTCGTGCGTCCACTCAAAGACATTAAGAAAGTCTGCATGGTAATGTAAGAGATGTTGTAGTATGCTGCAATCATGGCTGGGTTAAGTGCCGTTACGGTATCATCTTCTTTGTCTAGATCAATAATTTTAGTATCTGATAATTCGTTCAGTGTATTCTCCACAAGCTCCGATAGATGTGCGCTCAGGCCTTCATGGGAAGTATCCGTTAGGCTGTAGTAGCTCGGATTTGCCAACAGCCTACGGTAGAAGTAGGTGAAAGTTGTCCAGTTGATGGCATCGTCAGCAGATTCAATCATTTTTGTGCTGATCTCTGAGACAAATGCATCGTGTAAGTAGATTTGAAGATGACTTTCAATAGGGAGTGCCTCGTTCAGGAATTTCTTGTAGTATTCCCGTTTGACGGCTGGCAACATTAGAACACCTTTGCTGATTTTGTCAACCATGGGCCGAGTGGCTTTACCGAACATCTGGAGGACTTCGCTAAGAGGGTAGTCTACATAGCGATGCTCGCGTCCTTCGAAGAACTGAGTGCCCATGACTACGACGAGATGTGCTGTGCAGTCGAGTTCCCAGCATACGTCCCTTGATGCCACTAGCACCTGAATGGCACCATTGTTATACAAGTG
>Ga0335074_10015378_pt1 | contig 10748 bp, 9 predicted proteins | sample Lox_Sample_23_FD_206715 | JGI IMG/M metagenome (GOLD analysis project Ga0335074, IMG submission 206715) | Soil microbial communities from Loxahatchee National Wildlife Refuge, Florida, United States - Lox_Sample_2.3 | ecosystem: Environmental > Terrestrial > Soil > Wetlands | place: USA: Florida... | reverse complement strand
CCGAAAAGCCGAGTTCCTCTCCCCCCGTGCCGTTGAAAGTGGCGGCCGGCGCCGGGTCCCCCGTCCAGGTGCCCCCAGAGGCGCTATATACGAAGGCGGCCCCGTTACCGCCGGGGGCGGCCCCGTTACCGCCGGGGGCGGCCCCGTAGGTGCCCACCAGGGCGGTCTCCCCGTTGCCCGATAACGCCACCGACCACCCGAGCTCCTCGGTCCCCGTCCCGTTGAACGTGGCGGCCGGAGTTGTCGACCAGGTGCCGGCGGCAGAGGTATAGACGTAGGCGGCGCCGGCATTCGAGTTGAGGTTCGGCGCGCCCACAAGCGCCGTCCCCCCGTCGCTCGACAGTGCCACCGAGGTACCGAGAGCCCCGCCAGCGCCCGAGGGCCCGTTGAAGGTGGCGGCTGACGTGGTATAGGTGGCTGTCGTGTTGTAAACCAGGGCCGCACCATCCCCCGAGTTCGCAGCGAACGCGCCCACCAGGACCGTCTCCCCGTCGCCCGATAGCGCCACCGAGTCGCCGAGAGCCTCGCCCCCGCTCCCGTTGAACGTGGCGACCGGCGCGGGGGTTGCCGGCCAGGTGCCCCCAGAGGCGCTATAGACATAGGCGGCACCGTCGCCGTTCTCGTTGGCGGCGCCGACGAGCGCCGTCTCCCCATCGGCCGACAGAGCGACCGAAAAGCCGAGGAACTCGCCCCCGGCCCCGTTGATGGTGGCGACCGGCGCCGGGGTTGACGACCAGGTGCCCCCAGAGGCGGTATAGACGTAGGCTGCGCCGCCCTCTGAGTTTGCGTCGCGCGCTCCCACCAGGGCCGTCTGCCCGTCGCCCGATAACGCCACTGAATAGCCCAGCGAGTCGCCGCTGGCCCCGGTGAAGGTGGCGACGGGGGAGGGGCTCGTTGCCCAGGTACCTCCGGAGGCGGTATAGACGTAAGCGGCGCCGGCATTGCCCGAGCCGGCGTTGGCCGCGCCCACCAGCGCCGTCTCCCCGTCGCTCGAGATCGATACCGAGCCGCCGAGAGCCTCGTTGCCGCTCCCGGCGAAGGTGGCGACCGGCGTTGTAGACCAGGTGCCGCCGGGAGCGCTGTAGACGTAGGCGGCGCCGCCCGAGCCGGCTGCGGGGGCACCCACGAGGGCCATCCCCCCGTTGCCGGACAGCGAGACCGAAAAGCCGAGTTCCTCTCCCCCCGTGCCGTTGAAAGTGGCGGCCGGCGCCGGGTCCCCCGTCCAGGTGCCCCCAGAGGCGCTATATACGAAGGCGGCCCCGTTACCGCCGGGGGCGGCCCCGTTACCGCCGGGGGCGGCCCCGTAGGTGCCCACCAGGGCGGTCTCCCCGTTGCCCGATAACGCCACCGACCACCCGAGCTCCTCGGTCCCCGTCCCGTTGAACGTGGCGGCCGGAGTTGTCGACCAGGTGCCGGCGGCAGAGGTATAGACGTAGGCGGCGCCGGCATTCGAGTTGAGGTTCGGCGCGCCCACAAGCGCCGTCCCCCCGTCGCTCGACAGTGCCACCGAGGTACCGAGAGCCCCGCCAGCGCCCGAGGGCCCGTTGAAGGTGGCGGCTGGGTTCGTGGAAGGTGCGATATAGGGGTCGAGCGTCACTGGGTACACGGCACCGGCATCACGCACGACAAGCTCCAGGTGGCCTTTTTCCGCCACAATGCGGGCCGGGAGGACTCTCCCCTTCGCGTCGGTGGCCCGTAGGCCTCCATAGCCGACGAGCGCTCCCCGGGGCCCTGAGATGGTGACGGCCCGCCGGTCCTGGGCGCTGAGGCGTACGTTCCCCAGGTAGGCAAGGCTGATAGCAAAGCTCTGCCCAGGCCCGGCTGGCCTGTTCCGCAACGTAAATCCCTGCTCAAAGCCTGAGCTACGGTCCTGGTACCACACGTCTAGGCCATGGCCGAGCGCCTCGGTAGTCCTGGTGCCCCCGAAAACGAACGGCCCCTGGGAGAGGGGCTCTCGCCCTGACCGCCCGATCGAGACTGGCTCGAGGCCGAAGCGGCCACCGCCGTTGGCGAGCGAGAACCAGGCAGTGCCGTAGGTGCCCCATTGCAAGCTGAGCCCCGAGGGCGAGCTCTCCGGAACTGCCGAGAGGGTCTTGTCAATGGCCGCCTGTAAGCCGGTGGGGACATGGGACGCCTTGACTGCCGAAGGAGGGGCAAGTCGACCCGCTCCCGGGCCGGGCACGGGGACATGGGCCACCGTCGATGCGAAACTGGCTGCGACACTGCCCAGGAGCACCAAGGCCATCACCGCTGAGGCCCGTCCGGCGATGCGCAGAGTGGTCGCTCCAGTCGCCCGCTGAACGGGTCGAGACGCGGTCTTGGGCATAAAGGTCCCGGCAGGCCACTTGGTAGCAGATGTTGGGCCGGCCAGCATCTTTAGCCCTGGCGAGGAAGGTCGTGCGAGCCTGCAGAAAGGTGATCGGGAGAGGGCGGGCATGGTGGCTCCTTGGTCGCGTCCGTGCTGTGCTTCGGTTCCCGTGGGGAAAATACGGGCCGCCCCGTCGCCGTTCAATCCCTGAAATTGGGGTTTAATCGCCTAGGCCGGACGCCCGCCGGACGGGCGTGGGACACCTGCCCTTGGCCGTGCCGCAAGCGCTCCCCGGACCGCCAACCGCGGGTCGGGGCCTCGCCATCGTGGGTCGGGCATCTTGACGGGCCGCCTTGTTGGGAGCTGCCTGCGAGGCTCCCTTCAGCAGGGCGGCCGATATTAGGGGCGTTGGTCTGAAATGCCCGGAAACCCTTGTAGGTCAACGCATAAGGCCGATCTGCTCGCACTCGAAGATCGACCGATCGGCGGTATTTTGTATGCCATCTCGTCGACCTAACGGATCTGGTTGACTGAAGGCTTCGGGGCCCCGTCGTCAGCAGGGCATGAGCCCAGAAGGCCAAGGTGCCAGTGGCCGAACCCACGCAACCCGCAGATCGAATGGTGGTGTGCTACTTCATTGTTTCCGGCGATGTGGAGCGCTCCCGACGCTTCTATACCGAGGTGCTGGGCGGCAAGGTCGTCTTCGGCCCCGAGCCGACCAATGTCGCTCTCGCCAACAGTTTCATCGTCATCAACGCCGGCGGAGGCCCCACAGACGACAAGCCCATGGTCACCCTTGAAACGCCGAGCGACCCTGACCGAGTCAGCAGCTTCCTCAATATCCGGGTCCCCGACATCCACGCCGTGTACACCGAATGGAGCGCCCGAGGGGCGCAGTTCCTGACGCCGCCAAAGCAGCACCGGTATGAGATCCGTTGCTACATCCGAGATCCCGACGGTTACATCATCGAGGTCGGTCAAACTACCGACCCTCGAGGAGACTGGTTGCCCGCCGACTGGCAGGACGTCAACCACGCCCGCCAATGCGACTGAACCCGCCAGGGAGGACGGACGCCTGGGAGTCGAACTGCATCCAGGTGGGCCCTGACTTCGTACGGGAGTTCCCAGGCGCGAGCGGCACCGCGACGGAGTGCTATGCGAACATCATCCGCACCGGCGATCGCTTGATAAGTCTGCACGACCACCAGGTGTGGGACGGCTACCGCGGTGCAGAGCTCGATCGTGGAGCATGCAGAGGACCCCGTCGATCGCGATGCCAAGCGAGTGCGGCCGGCCCGCCGGGACGAGCGAAAACCCAACAGTTAGATGGTTTCGCCCAGCAAATCCACCACTCTGGCGACGGACTGATCGGCTGGCCCGCTCCCGCCTCACACCTGGCCACTGCCTTCCTGCCTATGCCGCCTGGCACGCTGGCCCAGGTGTTGGTGCCCTGGGGTATGGACGGGCGCGCTGCCTGCAATACCTCCACGTCAGCAGCCATCACCGAAGGCGTTGGCCTGCGCAACCATCACGACATGGTTGGTGGCGTCACTTGCACGTAGCGTCTGAGTGGGGGTTCACATCGACGGGGGGACTTCAACGATCTCCGACTGGCGGCTCGTATTGTGGGGACGGCAATGACGTAAGCGTGAGAGGCTCGGTACGTGACACAAATCCCCCCGGACGATACCGTCAGGCAAGATCTTGCACTCGGCAAGGCTGTCGACGAAATCGCCGCTCATCTCATTGCAGAAGGCGTACATCCCATCCCTACAATCAAGGCGCTGCTGAGCGGTACCGGCATCTCGCTCCGTGAAGCGAAGACCTACGTCGACCACAGCCTGAGCGTCGATGTGCAAAAGGCTAACGAAAGACTCCGCGACCTGGCCGAGGCGGTCCTAAGCGCCGCTCAGACCATTGATGAGGCTCGGTGCACGGGAGTGCCCCCGGCTGTCCGGCCGACGTTGGAGCTTTCGTCGTCTATCTGACCGATCCGGGCCAGGGGTCCCATGCAGTACCGCCTCTTGTCATTGAGGGGACTTGCCGGAGGCACCGAAAGCGCGTCGAAGAGCACGCTCGCCGTTCCTCCTTCGGTTGGCTCCAACCGGGTCTGGTTCCGGCGGGGCAGGTGCTCGACATGCTGGAATGGTTCTACGGCGATTCCGGCCTCAGCGCAGGACCAAGGGGTCTGAGCGTCGGGACAAGCCATCTTTAGGACATTTAGCGACGCTTCGGCCCGCCGACCTATCCGTCGATAGCTCTCTTGTGGGCGTAGCCGAAATCGAGTCCCTCGTTCACCGGGGCAGGGGCCTCGCGCTAGCCGGGGGGCTGTGCGGAGGCTTCGGCATTCTGATTACGCGTGGCGAGTATCGGGAGCGACGTGGTGGGCCCAGGTGGGCCGCGAGGTACAACCGGGCGCACTTCGACGCTCTGAAGGGCGTCTCGCCCTTGATGTTTGCGGCAGGCGTCGTCGGCTCTGGGCCGACGTACGCTCTCAGGTGAGCAGCGAGCTTGGCCGCCAAGAACGCCGGCACCTCGATTACGCGCTTGTCGGCGTCGCTCTTCGGCGGGCCGACCTCGCGCTCGCCGCCGTGCAAGTTCTGCGCCTGCTTCGTCACGCTGAACGCTCCTGACGAGCTGTCGGTCGGGTCGAAGAGGACGCCGTCCAAAGCCCCAGGCGGGCCGGTCTGTGGTAAGTAGGCGTGTACAGCCGTCCCGCTGTCGAACTCGATGTAGTTGGAGCTGGTCGAGCCAACGATGAAAATGCCGCCCGTCGAGGCATAGACGGAGTTGTAGTCGTCCTTCAGGAGCGCCTGGGCCGGCCCGACACTTGTTGAGCCGTACTCGCTTTGCCCGTACGTCGTCACGTCCCCCTGGTGCCAGCCGCAGGCTCCGTTCTCCAGGTGCTGCTGCGCCCAGGTGCTCGGGGTGCCTCCGTCGAACGCTGCGGTCAGGTCGGACGCGAGGTCGTCAAGGTCGGCGACATTGAGGCCGACCGGCAAGGAGCTACCGCCCAGCACGGTGCTCATATCGTCGATCATGCCCCGCACGTTCGTCCCGTTGAACCCTGACAGGTCATCGCCATATGCAGACGTTGTGAGCCCGCAGACGGTCAGGTCGCCGAATCTCAGACCGGAACTTGAAGCAAGGTAACCGGAGTCGGAAAAGTCGACATCGAGCCTCAGCGCGACCACGTCACCGCCGAAGACCCCGGCTGACGTGCTTGTCGGGTCAAGGAGAGTATCCGTCAACTGGCCCGGTGGCTCCACGAGGATGTCCCGTTCCTTGTTGAACTTCGGCGGTGACCCCACTGCTTTTTACGCTGCTGCTTGATCGTAGCTGTCGGGTGTGACAGGGGCGCCGGTGTGGTGACGGAGGGCTGCGACGAGCGCCGGCATTTGCTTGTAGCCGACGACCCTTCGGAAAGAACGCTGGGCTTCGGCCATACCGGCGGCCACCCAACGTTTTTTCATCTCGCCGCCCTGCCAGTGCTTGACGTTGCGCAAAGTGGTGCGGGCGACCGAGATCATCGGCTCGATGCAATTGGTCGTGGTGAGGGTCTTGGCGAGTGCCCCGGTCACCCCGAGGCGGCGGAGTGCGAACATGTCCTCCAGCCCCTCGAGCAAGCTCGCAGCGGCGTCGGGGTGGTCGCCTCTCACTTCGGCGGCGAGCGCCTTAGCTTGGCCGAGGCCTTTGGCCGGGTCGGGATTTGCGAAGATGAGCGCCAGGCGCCGGTCCACTTTCTGGCCGAGCTCTTTGGGAAGGTGGTCCCGGACATTGCGCCGTTTGTGCAAAGTGCAGCGTTGTACGACGGCTTTTTCACCGAAGACCTTGGCCACGCCGGCGGCGAGGGCCTTGGCGCCGTCGATGACGACGAGCAGGCCGGCGTCAGAGCTCAACCCTCTGGCGACAAGGTCGGCCAGCCATGCTGTGACGACGGCTTTGTTCTCGGTGCCCCCGAGCCACAGGCCCACTGGGACCTTGGTGCCGTCAGTCGTGATGACCAGGGCTGCCACGCAGCACTGGCGGGCCACCTCGATGCCGTCCACAAGGACCACGGCGACATCGAGGTGCGAGAGGTCTCGCGCCATGAGCTCGGCGAGGGCAGCCTCGGTGGCCCGTTCCCAACGGCGCGAGACCGAAGAGCGCCCGGTCCCTTTCACCTGGTCTTCTACTTCGGAGCTGAGGGGCTCAGAGACCTCGACGTGGCGGCGCATGGCGACCCCGGCGAGCACCCTGTCGGCCCTCAGCTGGTCAAGCATGTCCTTGGAGGAGAACACGGCCCAGCTGTCAAGGGTCATCTCCTCGCCGTCTGTGCTGCGGCCCCTCGGGCGCTCGACCGCTAGCAACCGCCGGCCAAGCACGACGCTGCCGGTCGTCGTGCCGTGCCAGTTGCCGGCCCGGCCGGGCAGCCTTGCGTGCTTGGGGCCGATGCGCCGGGTGAGCTCGTCGTCCATGACCTGGTGCATGACCCATGAGGCCGACATCGGCACAAAAGCCGAGCAGCCCATCTTTTACCGCACTTGCCAGGTCGGCGAGTGCCACGGTGGCTTCGAGGGGCAGACCGGCCAGGCGGGAGGCTTCCTCAACCTCGGCGACGGTCACAACGGGTACTTTCTTCTTCAACGGTGGTCCTCCTTGGTTGTCTTGGTGAGACACCCGAGACCTACCAAACGGCAGGCCTCAGATGGGGGACCACCGCCTCTACTTCAACAATTTGAGGGAGTGCGCCCAGTGACCGAGAGGGGTGACGTCCATGAAGACGTGACCTGACTCGATCTGAAGCTCGTCGTCGCCAGCCGGTGCAAGTCCGGCACGGGTAACCGCCAGGGGGCCCGTTAGCAGGCTGGCGGCTCGGCCTGGGAACGGGCCGGGTCGAAGCCCAGCGTCAAAAGCCCTATAGGGGGAGCGACCGGGCGGTCCGTAGCATTACGCGAAGCCTGCCGCGCCGTGAATGTGCTCGCGCCAGCGGGACAAGGGAGAGCCGAGCCCCGTCTCTCAGGGTGAAGGCTATGGAGGGGGTGAAGAACCTGGAACACAGCCACGAGGAACTCCCCGGCGTAGAGGGCTCGGAACGTTCGGAAGGTGGCGACGGGAACTGGGGAGGCCATCCCCGGCCGGGTGACTGCGAAAGCACCGGAGCAGGGCGTCCTATAACTGGTGCAGAGCCAGGAAGTGGGCGACCAGCCGGGATGGCGTCGGAGGCGGCCATAGTACTGCTCGACCCGGCGGGCAACATAACCGCCAGGGAGGGAAGGGCCGCTACTTCGTCCATGTTTGTGCGAGAGGAGAGGCCGGTGAGTGCCCCCGCGGCTAGTCCCACCCTTGGTGCCGAAGCCAATGCCTTCGACACGGTCCGTGCTTTGCAGCACAAGCTTTACCGGGCGGCCAAGGCCGAACCCGGGCGACGGTTCCATGCGCTCTACGACAAGGTCCATCGCAGGGACGTGTTGTGGAGGGCGTGGGTGCAGGTGTGGCGCAACGGCGGCGCACCAGGCATCGACCGGGCCACTATCGCCGACGTCGAGCGCTACGGGGTGACCCGTTTGCTTGACGAACTGGAGAACGAACTGCTGGAGGGCACCTTCAGACCGCTCCCGGCCCGACGGGTGTACATACCCAAGCCAGGCCAAGCGGAAATGAGGCCGCTCTCGATACCTGCGGTCCGCGACCGCGTTGTGCAGGCTGCCTTGAAGACCGTGCTCGAGCCTGTCTTCGAGGCGGACATGATGCCGTGCAGTTTCGGGTTCAGGCCCAAACGATCGGCCCACGACGCCCTGCAGGTGCTCATCGACGAGTCCTTTGCAGGAAAGCGTTGGGTGGTGGAGACGGACATCGCCAATTGTTTTACGGCGATTCCGCATAACGGTTTGATGTCAGCACTCTCTGAGCGCATTTGCGACCGCAAAGTCCTGGCGCTGCTGCGGGCGTTCTTGTCCGCAGGGGTGATGGAGGACGGAGCGGTCCGGCGGCCGGTCTCGGGTACTCCCCAGGGCGGGGTTGTTTCGCCCCTGCTCTGCAATGTGCACCTGAACCGGCTGGACCGGGCCTGGCGCCTCGCCTATGGGTGCCTGGTCCGCTACGCCGACGACCTCCTCGTGGTCTGCTCCAACCGGGGCCAAGCTGAATATGCCCTAGCCAAACTGACCACTCTCCTGCAAGAGCTCGGGTTGGAGCCCAAGGTGCAGAAGACAAGGATCGTGCAATTAGCTGAGGGAGGGCCGGGGTTCGATTTCCTCGGCTTCCACCACCGGCTTGTGCGCTCCAGGCCACGCCGAGGAGCTGACGGGTACGTGTTCTTGGCCCGCTGGCCCTCCCAACGGGCGGTGCAGCACGCCCGGGACCGCATCCGGTTCCTCACGATGCGGGCTCGGCTTGTGGCACCGGTCGAACAGGTCGTGGCAGAGGTCAACCTCTTCTTACGTGGCTGGGCCGGTTATTTCCGGTTCGGCAACTCGGCCTGGGTGTTTGATAAGACCAGGGGCTATGCCCTGATGCGTATCGCGCTTTTTGTCGCCAAGCGGCACAAGCGCGGCCGCGCCTGGGGCTTTTCGCAGATGTACCGTGACCCGGTGCAGCTCGGCCTGGTCTCGTTGGACGGGACCGTCATCGCCCCACGGCCCAACAAGCCGTGGCGGGTGAAACTGAATGCCGCCGGTGAAGGGCGTCGGTGAGCCGGGTGCGGGAGAACCGCATGCCCGGTTCGATGGGAGGGAGTTGGAGAAGGAACCGCCATGGCTGCCGATCAAGGCGGCCCTCGGGAAACCGAGGGACTTGAGCCCGGTTCCGCCTACGGCCCGTCGCCTCGCCAGCTCCCTACCCGACCAACCTCGGCTCCACGGCCGGAAGGTAGTCGAGAAGGGCCTCTGGGCTATCGAAGGCGAGGTAATAGGTCCCGCCGACCTCTAGGTCGCCTGGGTACAGGGTGTAGAAGTGGTCGGTCACGAGCTGGGCCGGACTAGTGCTAGTCCACCCCAGCTGCCCGTACGTCGTCAGGTCCCCCTGGTGCCAGCCGCAGGCGCCGTTCTCCAGGTGCTGCTGGGCCCAGGTGCTCGGGGTACCGCCTTCGAACGAGCCACTGAGGTAATAGGCGACCGCGTCGAGGGTGTCGTCCGTGTCGGTCGTGGCCTGACCTCCGAGCACAGCGCTTAGCGCAGCGAGCACTTCCCGCACGCTCATCCCGTTAAACTCCGACGTGGACGTGGGGGTATCGGTGAGCCCGCATACTGTCAGGTCACCGAACTTGAGGCTGGAACTCGTGGGCAGGCGCCCGGCATCGGAGAAGTCGACGTCGAGGCGAAGGGCCAGCACGTCGCCGCCAAAGCTACCCGCGCTCGTCGATGTTGGGTCGAGCGCGCTGGCGTTGAGTTGACCGGCAGCTCCTGGGGCAGGCAGGTAAGCGAGAAGAGCTTGAGGGCTGTCGAAAGCGATGTAAAGCCCTCCATTGGACGGGTGGCCCGGCACGCCGGGAGTATAGAGCCGCCCGAGCACCGGCTCAATGACGGAAAGCCGTGATTAAATGCGGCCCCCGGGGGCCCGCCGACTTACGCGCCGGTGCCGGCCGCCAGCGCCTGGCGCGAGCCAGTCAGCCAAGTTCGCCCCTGGTCAAGCGCCTGTTGGAGCCCGGGAGGAGAGCCGGCCTCCTATCGCCTGGTTACAAACCAGACCGGGCTAGGCGACGTACCGACCAGCCCTTGCGCAGGTCGTGCACGAGCGAAAACCCAACTGTTAGATGGTCTGGGACGAGTGCTGTTGGCGGCCAAGGCGCCTTGTACGGCTAGCTGTGGATCGTGCGGAGAGCCGGGCGACGTCGCTCAAGGGCAGGAGCCGTCCACGAGATTGTCCTGAGCAAAGGTGGTCGGAGCTCCTTCGTCGAATGAGGTGCTGAGGTCGTAGGCGACCGTGTCCAGATCGTCAAATACATCGCTCGAGGCTCCGCCGCCGAGAACTGAGGCCAAGGTGGCGAGCACGTTCCGGACGCTTTGCCCGTTCAAGTCGGTGGCGAAGGTCAGACCGCAGACAGTCAAGTTGCCGAAGTTGAGGCCAGAACTAGCAGGGAGGAGCCCGGCGTCGGAATAATCAACGTCGAGCTGGAGGGCCAGTACATCCCCGCCGAATCTCCCGGCGGACGTGCTTGTGGGGTTGAGTAGGTCTTCGTCCAGAAAACCATTCGGGCCAGCAGCAGGAAGGTAAGTGGTTACGGCCTGCGCCGTGGTGAACTCGAACGCGAACCCGTTGGGATCCCCGACTTCCACGCTGCCGTTTGGGTACACCGTGAGGAAGTTGTCGGCGAGGAGCGTCGAGGCTGGGGGTAGTGGCCAATCATACTGCCCGTACGTCGTCAGGTCCCCCTGGTGCCAGCCGCAGGCGCCGTTCTCCAGGTGCTGCTGGGCCCAGGTGCTCGGGGTACCGCCTTCGAACGAGCCACTGAGGTAATAGG
>Ga0335074_10015375_pt1 | contig 10749 bp, 8 predicted proteins | sample Lox_Sample_23_FD_206715 | JGI IMG/M metagenome (GOLD analysis project Ga0335074, IMG submission 206715) | Soil microbial communities from Loxahatchee National Wildlife Refuge, Florida, United States - Lox_Sample_2.3 | ecosystem: Environmental > Terrestrial > Soil > Wetlands | place: USA: Florida... | reverse complement strand
CAGCGCGCCGTTCATGATGGTGGGAGCGCGGCCCGTGCGTTCCAGGATCCAGCCAAGCATACCGGTGGTCGTCGATTTGCCGCTGGTGCCGGCAACACCGACAGGGAGCGGCGCCGCATTGAACAATTGAGCCAGCAGTTCGGCCCGCGTCACGATCGGCGCACCGACACGCCGCGCGGCCACCACATCGGGTACCGTTTCTTCGACAGCCGCAGAAATCACCACGGTCTGCGCGGCGCTCGCGATTCCGCTTCCGTCCTGCGGGAAAAGCACGATGCCCCGCGCGCGCAGGAAGTCGAATTTCTGGGCCGTGCGGCCCTGATCGAGCGCGCGATCCGAACCCGCCACACGCCCGCCATGCGCGGCGACGATCAGCGCCAGCGGCAGCATGCCGCTGCCGCCGATGCCGCAGAAGAACCAGTTTTTTTCCATCGCCGGAAGCTATAAGGCGAAGGAACGGGTGACAAGAAACGCGAGCATGAGCACGGTCAGAATCGGAATCGTCGCGCCGGGGTCACGCATCGACGACGCGCTCGCCGCGCGCGTGACAAGGCTCACGGCCGATCGCTATGGCGGCCTCGCCGAGCTGCGTTTTCATCCCCAATGTTTTCTCGCATGGGGCCATTTCGCCGGCGACGACGATGCGCGTGCCGACGGGTTTCTCGATTTCGCCAATGATCCGGACATCGACGCGGTGTGGATCGCGCGCGGCGGCTATGGCGCCTGCCGGATCGTGTCGCGCGTGCTGGACAGGCTCGCGCCTGAGGCGATGGGCAAGACCTATCTCGGTTATAGCGATGCAGGCTCGCTGCTTGCCTCGCTTTACGGCCGGGGCGCCACGGGCGTCGCCCATGGCCCGATGGCCGCGGATGTTCTGCGCGAAGGCGGCGAGACAGCCTTGCGGCGCGCGCTTGCGTGGCTTGTCGCGCGCGACCCGTCGGCGCTCGAACCGTCGATTACAAATACGACGCTGACCGCGGCTTTCAATCTCACTATTTTATCGAATCTGATCGGCACGCCTTACGAGCCCGACCTCGCCCATCACGTGATCATGCTCGAAGACGTGTCCGAACATCTCTATCGGATCGACCGCGCGCTGTGGCATGTCACAAACAATCCGGGCGTCCGCAAATGCGCCGGCATCAGACTCGGCCGCGTCAGCGACATCCTGCCCAACGATCCGGAATTCGGCCAGACGCCGGAAGAGATCGCGCGGCACTGGTGCGCGGAATCCGGCATCCCCTTTCTCGGTCCCGCCGATATCGGCCACGACATCGACAACAAGGTCGTGCCGTTCGGCGTTGTGTTATAACAACCCAGCGAAGTGATGCATCCTGCGCAGGAAAGCACGCTCCGGTCGCGTCAGCCCGGTCGCGAAATGTGCAGCTGCTCCAATGCGCGCACGAAGCCCGCGCGTTCATAGGCGCGTTCGGCGGCTTCGTGGCCGGGCGTGAGCCAGGCGAGGTCCGCGGCGCGTGCGAAGTCGTGTTGATCCGGCGGTGGCGAGGAATGAGGCGCGTCGAGAGTCAGGCCTGCCGGCGCGCAACGTTCCGCCGCACCGCGCTTATGCGGTGTCGAATGTCGGCGGTTCGCATGGCGCCTCCCGTCAATGTGCGTTATCGCGCGGGCCGGAACGTTTGTAGCAGACGAAGGGCAACGTCACAACCGGGTCTTCGCTACCGATGGGACGGGGCCTTCACGAGCCCGGATCGGTATCTGCGGTCAGATGAAACAATACCGTATTGTTGTGCGCGGCATCGCGGCTCGTGCCGTCGAATTCCGAGTAAGAGACGAACTCGAGCGACAGCTTCACGTTGAACCAGTTGAGCGGCGAGCGCGCATCGTCGGACGGCAGATAATCCAAACCGGCGATGAAGCCGTTGCTGTTCGGGCTTCCGTCGAGCGTTCCGAGACGGACCGGATCGGACGAGCCGGCGATCCGGAAATATTGCACGGCCGGAGCGATATTGCCGCCCCGTGACCAGCTCAGATCGCCGCGAAATTCCGTGAGCTCATCGCTCTTTCTGGTTCCATAGATGGCGTTGCTCGCAATCAGGCTTTCGCTTTCGTGAAGAACGATGACATGCGCCGTGAACATGTCGGAAAGGCTGCGTTCGGGATGCGCAACAAAGCGCCAGCTGCCATCCGCCGCAATGTCCGTATAGGAGTCATTGCCGAAGCCGGAAATCGCCGTCTGCCGCACGCTGACCTGCGCGCCATAGGCGCCGAGCGCGAGTTGCTGGTGCGCGTCCAGGAAATCGCGCTCAAGCGTCAGACGGCCGTAGGGAATCGCGCCCGACACGCCGTCGGAACCGTCGATCGCCCGCATGCCGGCAACGCGCAGCGTATCGCGCGCGAGTCCGCCATAGGCCGACATTTCGCTGAACCTCATATCGTCCCACATGGCGTTGTAACCGCCGATATCGAAGGTCGGCGAATTGGGATCGTCGGTGAAATCACTTGCGTCGGGCATAAAGCGATAAGTGGGCATCGCACCCGGCACGCCCGAGACGGGAAGCGCCAACCAGACATTGCCGACCGGCGGCGCAAAACCGGGGAACAAAGCGAAGCCTGGATTGTACATCTGAGCCGCGACGCCTTGCGGCTGGCCTGGAACATCCGGCATGCCGGGCAAAGCGAAGGCGCATTGCGGCAGCAGCGCGGCGCAAACGACCGATCCCAAACCCGACCAGCCCCAAGCCAGGATTTTTTCGGCACGCACGGCAGCACGCGTTCTCTCTGCTGTTGCACGAACGAGGTTCCGCCACACCCGTTAATTTTCACGTGCGCGATGGTGCGGAAACCGCCCGCGTCAAGCGAACGGCGCGAAATCCTGCCGGATGGATTAATTATGAGTTGCCCGAAAACTACGGACTCCGCAAGGAAACAGCGACAGGGCAGCCACGCCGCCAGGGACGTTCGTACACCAAACGGTCTCGAAATGATTCTTCTGGACTTTTCTGATCAATTGTGCTAGCGATTCTGCCAATTCAGGAAATTGGGCCCGGCGCCGTTCTCGGCGGCCGGGTTTTTCTTTTCCGTGCTTCGGCACGCTCAGCATGAGGACAGGAAATGGGCAGGAAACTGAGCGGCGTGGGCTACAGGCGCCCGCCGCGCGAACATCGCTGGCCGAAAGGCCAGTCGGGCAATCCCAAGGGCCGGCCGCGCGGCCACCGCAATCTCGCCGCGGCGCTTACCGCCGTGCTCCGCGAGAGCGTAAGCCGGCATGTCGACGGCAAAGTCTACGAAATAACCAAGCTCGAGGCCGTCACGCGAGAGCTCGTGGACCGCGCGCTCGAGGGCGATCCCCGTCTCCTCCACGAATTGCTTGCCGAAATCCACAAGAAAGAAACACAGGCCGAACCGGACACCTCCGGCGAGCCGCTCGCCGAGGTCGACCGTGAAGTGCTCGAAGCCTTGTACGCGCGGGTACGGCTCGAGGCGGCGAGAGGCGGATGAACCCGCTATGCGAGACGCGAAGCCGATGCGGTACAATCGTCGCGTGGCGAGCCTGTTTGAGTGCCCGGCTCGGCGAAAGCGTTGGGCAAGCCAGGCGTTCAGCCTGACGCAGATCTGCAAACGCGACTGTGCCCGCAGCACGACCTGAGCTGGTGCAATTCGCAGGCGCCGCGCAAAGAAAGAGCCCGGCGCGGTGAACGAACCGGCCTGTTTTCTGACATTTCTCAAAGTCAGCGGCTGGCGCGGCGCTCAAACTCTCGTGTTGCTGCCACGCGGAGCATCCGCCGCATTCTTGAGCTCAGAGGAACCGACCATGACCGACGTCACCCCCCCGCGCGCCGGCGCGCTGTTCGCCGTTGCGATTGCCGCCGCCTGGGTTCCGGCCACCGCGCCGGCACGGGCCGCAAACTATTCCGTGATCCATGCGTTTACAGGCACTCCCGACGGCCAGAACCCGCAATCGTCCCTGCTGGATGTAAACGGCACGCTGTATGGAACGACGATCTCTGGTGGCCATTCCAGCTGCGATTGCGGCACCGTATATACGCTGACAGCGGGCGGCCATTACCACGTGATCTATCGCTTCCGCGGCGGCAAGGATGCGGAGGCTCCCTTCGGCGCCCTCACCGACGCCGGCGGGACGCTCTACGGGACTTCCGCGCTTGGCGGCATTGCGAATGCGTGCAGCGATAGCGGATGCGGCACGGTGTATTCGCTGACCCCGGGCGGGGTTGCAAGGGTGGTCTACACCTTCCGGGGAGACAGCGACGGGGGCATGCCGTTGTCCAGGCTGACCAAAATGGGGGGCGTCCTGTACGGAACGACCCTGATAGGAGGAAACACCGGATGCGAATATACCGGATGCGGGACCGTGTTTTCTGTAACTCCGTCCGGCAGCAAGACGACGGTCTATACGTTCAATGGCGGCGACGACGGGTCGTCGCCCCGATCCGGCCTCCTGAAAGTCGGCGAAATCCTATACGGAACAACATCAACTGGCGGCGGCACCGGTTGCGGCGGCAGCGGCTGCGGCACGGTTTATTCGGTAACTCCGGCCGGCGCGGAGCAGATAGTCTATTCGTTCAGCGGCGGAAACGACGGCGCGAACCCGTCATCCGACCTTGTGGATGTTGCGGGCACGCTTTACGGAACGACACCGTCTGGCGGCGGTTCGGGTTGCGGCGGCAGCGGCTGCGGCACGGTATTCTCGCTCACCACGGCCGGTGTCGAGAACATCGTCTATGCGTTTGCGGGCGGCAGCGACGGATCCGCTCCGCAAGCCGGGCTTCTTTATGACGGGCACACGCTATACGGAACAACCTCCATGGGCGGTGACAGCCGTTGCAACGGCGGATGCGGCACGCTCTATTCCATGACCCTCGCCGGGACCGAAAAAATCCTCCATGCGTTCAAGGCCGGGACAGACGGCGGTTGGAATCCCGTTGCCGCCCCGACCGTCGTCCACGGCACACTATATGGAACGACCAATTACGGCGGCTCCGGGTTCTGTCCCCTCTCGGGCGGGGCCGATCCGCCCGCTGCGGCCACGCATTGCGGGGCGGTGTTCAAGCTGACGCCCTGATTGCCGGGGAAAAGGAACGAAGCGGCTTCAGCGGCCGGCGCGTTCGGCCTTCACAGCGGACCTGCGAACGGGCAGAGAACGCGCCCGGTCCGGCCGGGCGCGTCCCAGGCTCCGCTAGTTTGACGACCATTCGAACGCGGAGTTCGCGCCGCCGGTATCGGTTCCGAACAAATCTCCCTGCCCGTCCCCGATCACGCCGCTTTGCGGAGTGTTGCCTCCCGCACATGTTCCACCGGCGCAAAAACTGTAAAGCACCGATTCCACAGGTGGCGCAAGCGATATGTTCAGCGAGAAAATAGTTCCACTGCCGTTTTCTCCTCCTCCCATTGTCGTGCCGTAAAGAGTGCCGACCGTCGGATGCGGCTCGAAGAAGAGTTCGCCCGACGGGAACATACCGTCGGCGCAGCCGCCGCCGGAGCAGAAGCTGTAGAGCACGTTCTCCGTCGATTCCGTGCCATTCGGTACGACCTTGAAGACGGTGCCGCAATCGACGGTCGCTCCGGACGAAGTCGCGCAATTGTAATATGCGCCGCCGAGCTGGCTGGTGCCATAAAGGTTGCCGCTGCTGTCCATGGTTACCGGTCCTGACGGCAGCGCGGCGTCGGTGCAGGTTTGATTCTGCGTGTCCGAGCAGAAGGCATAGAGCGTCTCTGGAAGATACACGTTTTGGACCGGATAGTATTTTTCCTCGAACACGACACCGCAGCCGGCGACGCTTCCGGTCTGGCAGATGGAATAATTGTTACTGCCGCCATAGGCTGTCGTTCCATAGACGTTGGCGGCGGAATCGACGACAATCCCGGTTGGAAGGGCGCCGTCGCTACAGCCGGTTTGGTGGCAGAACCTGTATATTTCGCGCATTTCCTTGAAGTTGTTCGGCGGCACGAACCTGAAGCCGAATATCGCGCCGTAGGTGCTGGAGAGGTCTCCCGGCGTGGTTCCGAACAGCGGCTCGGACTCCACGCCCTGATAGGTGGCGCCGGTCGCGGCGCCGGGATAGGTCAGCCCGGTGTTGGGAGCCGTGCCTTCCGGACACCCGTTATCGCCCTGGCAGAAGCTCCAAAGCGTGGTGAGCGTCCAGAAGCTGCCAACTTCGGACGGCGACAGCTCGAAAAGCGTTCCTGCTTCGACGCTCCCGCCGCCCGAGGTTACGCCATACAGATTTCCGCTCGTGTCTATGACGAGACTGCCGGCCGGCTGCGAACCATCTGCGCAATTCGGCATCGCGCAGAAATCGTAGAGGTCTGTGTAAGTATACACTCCCGACGTCGAATTGTAAGCGAGCTCATAGACGTTGCCGTTATTGCTGCTCCCCCCGTTCTGGGTCACGCCGTAGAGATTGCCGTTCGCGTCCCGGATGAGCGGACCAGGCGATGTGCCTGCGGGGAATGTGTTCAGCACCGAAAAGGTTCCGGCGTGCAGCGGGTTCGAAACAAACAGAATAGTCCCGAACGCGCCGGCAACGAGAGCCTTGCGAGATGGGGAAGTCGGTGATGCGCGGAACATGGATGGCCCTCCTTAGTTGCTGCACGACGGAGCTTGCGCCCAATTCGGAACGCGAGCAAATTTATTTATTTGAAGATTATTTGAATGATCGCGGCCCGAAGAGCCGTGGCAATCGCTCGGCTAGCTCTCCGTTCCTGCGCGTTCGGCCTTCACAAATGCGTTCCATTCCGCGAGCGTGTCGGCGGCAGGCGCGACGGGGACTTCGTTCAGGATCCCGTGCACGAAAACGCGGAATTCGGCGCCGCATGTCGCATGGTTCTGGTTGAGTCCACGGTCTGGATCGATCTCTTGCGCAAGCGGCAGACGACGGCCGTCGCGCGGTTGCGCAAATTGCTCGAGCTCGGTGAAGCCGCCGCGGCGCCGGTCATCATGCAGGAGGTCGTGCAGGGCGCGTCAAATGCCCGGGCGTTTGCGGCGCTGCACCGTTATTTCGCCGGCCTGCCGCTTCTGGGCCGCGACCATGCGGTCGAATTGCACGTCGCCGCCGCCGAACTCTACGCCCGCGCCCGCTGGCGGGCCGTGACGCCGCGCAGCCCGCATGATTGCCTGATCGCCGCCACGGCCCTGTTCGCGGACGTGCCGCTGCTGCATGACGACCGGGATTTCGAACGGCTTGCCGGCGTCGAGCCGAGGTTGAAGCTGGTATGAGGCAGGTTTGAAGGAGCGTTGGCGATGGACGTCGCGGACCAGACCCCGCGACGAAGGATTTGAACCCGCGATGCCGCGGTGAATATACTGGCGCCCTACCGCGGGACACCCTTCAAGGCGCAGAATTTCATTGAGACCCCATCGGGCAGGCGCCAACGCATTGTGCATGGCCGCGATCGCGCTCGCCGCAACGTGTTTTCTGCTGTCGCTGATAATTGATCCGGTTCCCCGGTTTCACCTGGAGGATTCAGCGGATTTTCTCTTGCCGGGATTTTCCCGCGTCCGTTCGTGGACCTACGGAACAGCGATCAGCTTTCTGATAAGTGCCACGGGCCGGCTTGCTTCGGTGCCCGTCGCCCAGATAATTCTTACGTGGTGCTCATTCGCAGCGTTCCTGACGGCGGTAACCAGGGCTACGTATCTGAAATGTCCGCTGCTGTTTGTGTTCCTGGTCGTTGGGTGTTGCGAGCCGCTGGCCTATTACTGGTCGCACGCAATAATGGCCGACAGCGTCGCGCGGGCAGCGTTCGCGCTGGTCTGTGCCGTGCTGCTGATGCCCTTGAGGCCGCGATTGCGTTTTGCGCTCGTGTTCCTGGCCGCACTTGTTCTGATCAGCTTCAGGGTCGTCTATTTTCCGGCGCTCGCGGCAGCCGCTGCCGTTGCCGTTGCCTGGCAAATTTGGAGGCGGCGCAACGACGCGGTCTTCCGGCCTGTGGCGCTGGCAGCCATCCTGTCGGCAAATCTCGGCTATGCCTGTGCAAACACGCTCGTCACGCAAAGCAGGGTCTTATCGACAAACATCTCGGACATGGATTTTCTTGTCGGCGCGCTTTCCCCGCTGATGGGCGACGAACTGGGCAACACGCCGTTGACGCCGGCCGAACGCAGCAGGCTCCTGCCGCTGGTTTACGAGAATCGCCTGGGCAATACGTTCAATCCGCATGGTCTCGTGCCGTTGATACTCTCGCACTTTTCTTCGATCGAAAAAGCCCGGCTGCTCATGAGACAACTCGTTGTCGATTCCGTCCGGAGGCATCCCGCCGGATTTGTCCGACTGGTACTGCGGCAGTGGGGAGATTATCTGAACCCGGTTCTGGTGATCCGCTCGCAAGAAGCGGGCAGGATGAGCGGCGCGGTTGCGGCATTCCGCAATGATAGATCGGTAATCCTGCCGGACTCGGTGGTCGCGGTGTTGCGGCAATGGCATGTAAGGCCCGCCGCGAACCCCGATCTTCCATCGCAGGCTTCGCCGGCGCTGACCTATCTGGAAGAGGCCGGCGGAGTGTGGTCGCTGGTGCTCGCGTATTATGCCACGTTTTCACTTCTGTTCGTTGCTGCCATGCCTGCCCGCTGTCGAACCCCCTTCCTTGTCTTCATCAACAGTTTTGCGTTTCTGTACCTGATGAGCATCGCGATCGGCGCAAACGAGCTCGTCAGCCGGTATCTTCTTCCGCTCGACGTGCCGTTGGCTTACACGATTGCGGTCGCGCTCGATTGCGCGAGGCGACGCGATTGCTCGCCCGCGCCGGGAAAATCAGAGCTCTAACGGTCATCCAACACAGGAAATTATCAATGACCTTCGACACCTGCCCGTCGGGCGGCGCGGTTGCGCCTGCTCCTTACGAAGCACGCCCCGATTCCGACTACCGCCTGCTGCTCCAGAACGATTTCCATCTCTTCCTGCACCGCGCGTTCTGCGAGCTGAACCCGCGCACCACGTTTCTCGACAATTGGCACATCGCGGTTTTGGCGGCGAAGCTGGAGGATGTCAGGCGCGGGAAAACCACGCGGCTCATTATCAACCTGCCGCCGCGGCATCTGAAATCGCATGCGGCGTCGATTGCGTTTCCGGCGTGGTGGCTCGCGCATGAACCTTCCGCGCAGATCCTGTGCGTGAGCTACGGGCAGGAGCTGGCGGACAAGCTCAGCCGCGATTGCCGCGCGCTGATGACGAGCAAATTCTATCAGCGGCTGTTTCCGACCAGGCTTTCGCCCGCCCGCGCGGCGGTGGAGGAATTCGCCACCATCAACCACGGCTTCCGGCTCGCGACCGGCGTGGGCGGCGTGGTCACGGGCCGCGGCGGCGATGTGATTATCATCGACGATCCGCTGAAGCCCGAAGAAGCGGTGAGCGATGCGGCCCGCGCCCGCGTCAATGACTGGTACGACAACACGCTCTATTCCCGCCTCAACGACCGCAAATCCGGCGCCATTGTCATTATCATGCAGCGGCTGCATGAGGACGACCTCGTCGGCCATGTGCAGGGCCAGGAGGACTGGGATGTTGTTTCCTTCCCGGCGCTGGCCGAGGAAGAGGAGAGCTACAAAATCGAAACCGCAACCGGCAGCCGCACATTCGGCCGCCGCACCGGCGAGGCGCTGCATCCGGCGAGGATGGACGCGGGCGAGATCGCGCGCCTTCGCCGTGCGCTTGGCGCGTGGAATTTCGCCGGGCAATATCAGCAGCGGCCGGCGCCCTTGGGCGGGGGCATGGTGAAGCGCGAATGGTTCGGCTGGTACGAGACCGCGCCCGCGCCCTTCGAGCGCATCGTGCAGAGCTGGGACACGGCGAACAAACAGACCGAGCTCGCCGATTACAGCGTCTGCACCACCTGGGGCGTGAAGCAAAGAAATTACTATCTGCTGCATGTGCTGCGGCGGAAGCTGAACTATCCCGAACTCAAGCGCGCGGTGGCGGCGCAGGCCGCGCATTTTTCGGCGGATGTTATTCTGATCGAGGATCGCGCGTCGGGCACGCAGCTGATCCAGGAGCTGGCCGCCGAGGGGCTGCACCGGGTGAAAAAGGTGGTGCCCGAGATGCACAAGGTGATGCGGCTCCATGCGCAGACCGGCGCGATCGAAAACGGGTTCGTGTATCTGCCCAAAGCCGCGCCCTGGCTCGATGACTATCTGCTCGAACTCCTCACCTTCCCGAAAAGCCGCCATGACGACCAGGTGGATTCCACCTCGCAGGCGCTCGCCTTCCTCTCCCAGCCGGCTTTCGATCATCGCGGATTCGCCCGCGCCATGTGGGGCGTGGATGTTGCAGCCATGGACAGGGAGGCGAACCGCGAGTGCCGCCCCACCCCTCCCAAGCCGCGGCGGGTGTGCGAGACGGTGATCAATCCGGTGACGGGCGCAGAGATGACGGTGTGGCGGATGGGGGAGTGAATCAACTGAAGCGGCGGTTTCGACTCCGCCTCTCTTTGCATGCTTTCGTCGGAACTAAACAACTAGCCAGCTGTCATCGAATGTCGCTTTCTGGGAAACCGCATTCGGCACGCGCGATTGCCCGCAACGTCCTCAGCCTCTGCCGTCAATTAGTTCGGGAAGCCGAACGTGCGGTCAGGCTGCTGCGTTGCGAACATTCGCAGCACCTTGTCCATATCGTACGGCCTTTCACGTAGCGATTCCGGATCCCACTCGCTGCGCGTGACACCGAAGAAATCGCCGCCATAAACATGAATGGCCGCAGTCGCGCGCGCCAATGGATTGACGACAGAATGGATGATATCGGGGCCGAAGGCTGCGGCCTCTCGCTCGCCCAACGACTT
>Ga0335074_10015374_pt1 | contig 10749 bp, 8 predicted proteins | sample Lox_Sample_23_FD_206715 | JGI IMG/M metagenome (GOLD analysis project Ga0335074, IMG submission 206715) | Soil microbial communities from Loxahatchee National Wildlife Refuge, Florida, United States - Lox_Sample_2.3 | ecosystem: Environmental > Terrestrial > Soil > Wetlands | place: USA: Florida... | reverse complement strand
CCCGTCGTGACGAGCTTCTGACCACTCGCGGACGCCAAGAGAATGCTTGCCGGGAGGCCGACGGACGCGCGCAGGCGGCGGATGAGAAGCTCAAGAGCGAACGTCGCGAGGCCGAGCCGGCCGTCGCGCGCTGGGAGAGCCTGCGGGAGCGGGCCATGAAGCACCGGCTGCTCGGCGGCGCGCTCGCTGCGGGCCAGAACGAGGTCAGCGCAATGCGAGGCCACGTCAATCTCGTGCAGGAGGCGCAGCAGCAACGAACGTTGCTCCTCGAACGCCTGCGCGGCGCCCGGGGTGGCGCCACCCTGCTCACCGAGATCGAGATCCTGCGCGACACATCGGACGTGGCCTTCGCAGAAGGGCTGCTAGAGCTCTGGCTCACCGTGCGCGACTGGCTTCGCCGCCGTCTTCCCGCACAGGTTGCGGAGGTCGACGATCCGCGCGAGGCGCTCGTCAGACTCCGCGATCAGCTTTCGAGCCTCGAGGGACGGCTCGCGCGCCAGGAGGATGATCTGCGCGGCGCGAGCGAGGACGTCGCGCGCGGCATCGATGTGCAGATCCGCAAGGCGCGCGGTCAGGTCAACCGCCTGAACAAGAACTTGGAGGGCGTGAGCTTCGGAGGCATCCAGGGCATCCGTGTCCGCCTGATTCCGGTCGAGAGGATGGAGCAGGTTCTGAGTGCACTCCGCGAGGGCGCCGCGCAGGCGCTCTTGTTCCAGGAGAACCTGCCGATCGAGGACGCTCTCGAGGAGATCTTCCGCCGTTACGGCGGCGGACGCACCGGTGGGCAGCGCCTGCTCGACTACCGGGAGTACGTGCACCTGCAGGTCGAGATCCGGCGCAAGGCGGGTGCGGATTGGGAGATTGCCAACCCGACACGACTCTCCACGGGCGAGGCGATCGGTGTCGGCGCTGCGTTGATGATGGTTGTCCTCACTGAGTGGGAACGCGACGCGACACTTCTTCGCGGCAAAAGGTCCCACGGCGCACTGCGATTTCTCTTTCTCGACGAGGCGAACCGGCTCTCGCATGACAATCTGGGCGTGCTCTTCGATCTTTGCCAGACGCTCGATCTACAGCTCCTCATCGCCGCGCCCGAGGTTGCACGAGCGGAGGGCAATACGACGTATCGGCTCGTCCGCCGCATTGCAGCGGATGGCCGCGAGGAGGTGCTCGTCAGCGGTCGACGCACCAGGGCTGAAATATGATGTGGCGCAGGCCGGAGGAGCGCTTGGCGCTGCTCGAGCTGCTAGTCTGCGGCACTCTTCGGCGTCGCCGGGCCCAGGCTACGGCCTACAACGTCCTCGCCGATCTTCCATGGACGCGTGCGACCGGCCGGCGCGATGAAATCGCGCTCATCGAAGGGCGCCGAGCCGAGCTCGTCGCGTTGATCGAGAGGGTCTGGGCAACCTGGGGCCAAGCTTTAACCGATCTCACGGCACGCGGTCTACCGCCTACGCCTACGGGCTGGGGTAAGCTCGAAGACGCGCGTCGCGCGGAAGGACTTCCTGAGCTACCCGAACGACTCAACCGTCGCACGGCGGCGGCGTTTGCCGCATCGCATTCCAAAGCGACGCTCACCGGGCGACGATTGGCCGCGCTCGGGGATACCGAACCTACGCATGACGGCTCGGTGAGACTTCGTCCACCTAAGGGATTCATCGCGAAGACTCGTCGCGGGGTCGTGGACCTCGCGGCCGTCGCGGAAGTACTCGGCGAAGTTGCGATTCCGGAACGTGCCTTTAGGGACGGGCTTGCATTTGACGGGAAAATTCGTGCCGTGCTGCTCGTCGAGAACCTCGGCGCATGGCGTGACCTCGTCGAACTCGAGGGCTGGCTGGTGGCTCACGTACCCGGGTGGGATACGACGACTGTAGCCCAACTTCTCGACCACGTCGGCCAACAGGTACCTGTTGTTCACTTCGGTGACCTAGATCCGAACGGGGTCCGTATCTTTCGGCACCTGTGTAAGCGGCGTCCCGATCTGCAGTGGTTCGTGCCGTCCTTCTGGAAGGAACTCGTAGAATCGAAGGGCCAGCGCGGTGTATGGCCCGATGACCTCGATCTCCAAGAGGCACCCACACTGGTGCGCTACCTCGCGGCGCACGGCCTGTGGCTCGAGCAGGAGCCCATGGCCGTCGATGGCCGGATCGCGGGCGCGTTGGAAGCGATGCTGGGGCAGCAGCCATTTTGATACATGGTTACTGCGCTTCCATATCTTTAGATTTGATCCGCATGGACAGCTCGACGTCCTCTGCGAACGGCGTGGACAGGTAGCCATTCGCCGGCGAGCGCACGCGTGCCAAGCAGGCGGGGCTATAATCGGCGTTGTCGGCGATTACGAACGCGCCCGGCCTGAGGCGGCTCTCCACCAGGCTGAGGATCTCCGGGTAGAGTGCCTTGGCGCCGTCGAGCAAAACCAGATCGATGGTTTGAATGGCTGGCGCCGGATGTGCTGGCCGCACCTTGGTGGACGGTTCCGTAGGGCTTTGGACGGAGACGCCGAGTCTGCCCGCGAGAGTGACGGCGGACGAGCGCGATGGATTGAAGTCGTTCGCCATCTATCGGCAGCCAGCAAAATGGTTCGACGGTCAATGTGCCGGTAAGATTGAATCTTGCGATCAGGGAAAGTGCAGGCGTTTCAAGCGCTTGGAGGCGCCAGACGATTGAGCGGGAGTGAAGGGCGGTTTGCCCGTGATAGATTGCGCGCACGCACCCTCCTGGATCGACGCGCGAGGCTGAAGATTTCGTGATCGACCTCGTCATCGAGCAGCGGCGCCGCGACCTCGGTGGCTTCGAGGTGGGACGGGTGCTGCCCTTTGCGCGGCGGCGGATGGTCGGCCCGTTCGTCTTCTTCGATCACATGGGGCCGGTCGCTTTCCCGCCCGGGATTCCGCGCTCCGTGGACATCCGTCCGCATCCCCACATCGGTCTCTCGACGGTCACGTACTTGTTCGACGGCGAGATCATGCATCGCGACAGCGTGGGATCCGAGCAGGCGATCCACCCGGGCGAGGTCAACTGGATGACCGCCGGGCGCGGCATCACGCACTCGGAGCGCTTCGAGCGCGCCCGCGCCGCAGGGGACCACGTGCACGGAATTCAGGCCTGGGTCGCTCTGCCGAAGGAGGCCGAGGAGTCGGAGCCGAGCTTCCGCCATCACGGAGCCGCGGACCTGCCGACCTACGAGACGGGGGGTCTTTGGGCGAGGCTGATTGCAGGGGCGGCGTTCGGTGCGACGTCGCCCGTGAAGACACTTTCGCCGATGTTCTACGCGCATTGGAGACTCGCCCCCGGGATCAAGGCGCAGCTTCCGGCAGAGTACTCGGAGCGCGCGGCCTATATCGCGGTCGGCTCCGTCGAGGTAGACCATCAACGCTTCGAGCCGGGGCGGATGCTGGTGTTCGCGGCGGGCAAGCCGGTCGTGTTCGCCGCGATCGAGCCCTCGATCGTCATGCTGCTCGGCGGCGAGCCGCTCGGCGAGCGGTTCATCGAGTGGAATTTCGTCTCCTCCTCGAGAGAGCGAATCGAGCAGGCGAAGGCGGACTGGCGCGCGGGCCGGATGAAATTGCCGGACCTCGACCAGCGCGAGTTCATCGCGCTGCCCGAGGACTCCGCAGCGCACTGAGCGCGCTCGACCATGTCAACCCGTGCACGCCGCGCGCGTTCCGCGCGAGTGGCGCCGTGCTGTTTCAGGCACCGCGGTTCGGGAGGTGCGTCGTGAACCGAAAACGACCCCTGGTCGCAATGGGCGGCTGCTGCAGTCTCGCAGCCGTCCTGGCGGCGTGCAACGGCGGACGATTCGCCGCCGGATTCCAGCCCTCGCCAGCGCCGCCGCCGCTCATCTCCACGGACGGCTCCAACCCGAACGCGTTGATTCAGGGCGCCGACGGCAACTTCTACGGAACGACGCAAAGCGGGGGTCAGTACGACCAGGGCGTGATGTTCAAGCTCACGCCGTCCGGGGTCGAGACCGTGGTGCATTCGTTCGCGGGTGGGCCGGACGACGGCGCCGTGCCCCAGGGTTTGATTCTGGGCAGCGACGGCAACTACTACGGCACGACGCTCGCGGGCGGAAGCAGCGCGTGCGCGGGTCCGGAAGCCGGAGGCAACCGAACGCAGTCGAGCTGCGGGACCGTCTTCAAGATCACACCGGCGGGTGTGGAGTCGCTCGTGTATTCGTTCGGGGGTGGCGTGGATGGTGGCGCACCGAGTCCGAGCCTCGTTCAAGCGAGCAATGGCGATCTGTACGGCGCGGCTTCCGCGGGCGGAGCGCGCGGCAACGGCGTCATCTTTCAACTGACGCTCGCCGGCGTGGAGACGGTGCTGTACTCCTTCGCCGGTGGCAGCGGCGATGGCGCGCAGCCGGCGAGCTTGACGCTGGGTACCGACGGCAACCTCTATGGTGTGACAACCTATGGGGGCCCATCGAATGACGGCACGGTGTTCAGTGCGACTCTGGGCGGGGTCGAAACCGTGCTTCACTCGTTCACGGGCGGCAGCGACGGTGAGCTGCCGGCGGCGCCGTTGGTTGAAGGCAGTGATGGAAACTTCTATGGCACGACGCCATTCGGCGGCACGAGCACGAACCCTTCATCCCGGTGCCAGCACGGTTGCGGCACGGTGTTCAGGATCACGACCGCGGGAGTCGAGACGGTCCTCTATGCTTTCGGAGGCGGCATCGCCAACGGCGCGAATCCCGACGGGGGCCTCATCCAGGTGAGCGACGGCAACTTCTACGGGACCACGTCGTCCGGTGGAAACGCGGGTTGCACGGGCGGCTGCGGCACCGCATTCACGATCACGCCGGTCGGCGTCGAGACCGTGCTGCACTTCTTCGGAGCGACTTCGTCGGACGGTCTCGCGCCTGCGGTTGGGCTGATTGAGACGGTCGACGGAAACTTCTACGGGATCACACCGTTCGGCGGGCAGTTCGACGCGGGAACGCTCTACTCGATGACACCGACCGGCGTCGAGACGGTGCTCTTCTCCTTTGGCGGCAGCGCGAATCCTTGAGCCAGCACTGTCGCCGTCCGCAGACATCGCCGTTTAGCGGTTTAGCCGCTTCGCCGTTTACCGCTCCGCGGAAAAGCCGCATCGAGCCGCCCTTCCTGGTGTGCTCCAGGTCCCATTCACTGATGATTGAATGGACATTGAGATCGAACCTCCACGATATAATTTGCGCCGCGGATCCATTCGCTTGGGGTCCGCACGTTCGAGAGGACACGCCCGTTCGTCGTCCGGGAGCGCCGTCAACCCGAAGCGGCGGCCGGCCGTTGAGCGACTGTCTTTAACCCACGATGGAGGTCGTCTTGAAGACCATGAAGAGGACCCTGTATTCCGCCCTGCCAATCCTCGCCGCGACCGCGTTTCTCGGCGCGACGCCGCCCGCCTTCGCGCAGGTGGCGATCGACATCCAGGTCGCCCCTCCGGTGCCACGGGTGATCGTCGCGCCGCCGCCGCGTCGCGGCTTCGTCTGGGCGCCCGGCTACTGGCGCTGGAACGGCCGTCGTCACGTCTGGATGGACGGGCACTGGATGCGCGAGCGTCCCGGCTTTCACTGGGTGCCCGAGGCCTGGGTCCCGCACGGCGGGCATTACCGATTCGTGCCGGGTCACTGGGTGCGCTGAGCGCGTCTCGCACCGCGCGGGGGAGCGCGACACGCGCTCCCCCGCGCAATGCTTACTTCCAGAATCCCGGCAGCTTCGCGAGGCGCACGACCGTTTTGTCGATCGCTGCGACGCACGACTCGAGCTGTTTCTGCTCGCGCCCCGTGATGAAGCCCATCGCGAGCGCCTTGCGTGCCTGCGCGTGCGCATCCTTCCGGGGACGGGCGATCTGCGCCGCCATGTCCTTGTGAACCTCGAAGTCGTTGAGCTCGCCCAGCAATCCCTGCAGAGCGCGCAGCGCCTTGCAGAAGCGTTCGCGGCGCGCGCTTTGCTTCGGTCCCGGAAATAGGCCGGCGAAGAATTCGCACGCGTAACGTAGCTTCTTCACACCGATACGCAGCCGGTGCCGCGCCCGAGCATCGAGCTTTCCAACCCGGCGGGCTTTCTTGAGCATCTTCTTGGTGCGCGCGCCGAGGGTCTCGGCGGCGAGCTGCGCCGCCGGCCGTTCCCGAAGCGCCGCGCGCGCGGGATCGTCGCGTCCCAGCCAGCTTCCCTCGGCGAGCCACAGCGCGGTGCGCAGGCCGCCGCTTCGGTAGCGCTCGCTCTCGACGGCCGCCTTGGCTTTCGCAAGCTCCGCGGCGCGGCGCGCATCGAGGTCCTGCTCGAGCACGGCGGCTGCCGCTCCGATCGGCGCCGCATTGCGCAGCGGGCGAAGCTGCTTCTCGATCAGCACGTCGAGGTCACGTGCCGCGGCGAGCTGATCCGTGAGCCACTTGAGCTCCGTCTTGATCGCCTCCGTCTCGGGCCCGTGCACCAGATCCTTGAATATCGAGATGGCCGTGCGCAGCCGGCGCAAACCGACACGCATCTGATGAATACCTTCGGCGTCGCCTTCGCGAGTCGCCCGCTCGTTCGCGATGGCGTGATCGAGACAGGCCAGTCCGATGATCCGAAATGCATCGCCCGCCGAGACGCGCGGGTCGAGCGCGATGGCGGCCCCGCGAACGCCCTTGCCCGCCTCGTCGGCGCTCAAGGCGTAGCCGCGCTCCGCCTTCGACCGCGGTCCATAGGTGACCGAGAGCGAGCGCGCCAGGCGCTTCGCGAGCTTGGCGATCTCGACGGGATCGCCGCGTTTCACCTCGATCTCGATCTCGCTGATCGGCTCGCGTTCACGACTCCCGTGCACTCTGATGTGGCCGCGGTCGAGCGCGAGCTCGAGATCGGCCTTCTCGGAGTGAATCGGAAAGGTGGTGCGCTCGATGACGGTCTCGAAGATGGGTTTCAGCCTCCGCCGCAGCTTCTTCGTGGCGAGCGGCTCGAGCGCCGTGCCGTGGGCGAGCTTGAGGTCGGGGGTATCGCCGGTGATCTCCTGCTCCCATTCGTAGCGGCCGAAAGGGGCGCGACCATCGGCGCCGAGCGCCTTGATCGCCTGCAGCCGACGCCGGCCCGCGCGGCGGACGCGAATGGCGACACCGCGCTCGCGGAGCTCGAATTTGGAGGTGTCGAAGTAGACCGTCACCAGCTGCTGGCAGCGGGCGGGACCGCTGAGCTCGCGCAGCCATTGCAGCCGCCGAACCTTGTCCGCCTCAGCCGCCGGGATCGAAAGTTTCAGCTCTACTTCGGTGCCCATCGTCGTCGTCTAACTCTAAAGCAAATGCTCGCGGCGGGTGGAAGGATGTGGCCCCAGAGCCGGCGCGGCGCTGCAACAGTGAGATGCGGGGCGCGCAGAGTTCGGACATGCTGCCGGGATGGGCAGCGGTTCGGATGAGAATTTCATGCGCAGGGCGCTCGAGCTCGCGGCCGCGACGCAAGGTTGCGGGGAGGTGCCGGTCGGCGCGGTGCTGGTCCGCGGGGACGTGATCGTCGCCGAGGGCGCGAATCGGCCGATCGCAGCGCACGATCCCACGGCACACGCCGAAATCGAAGCCCTGCGCGCGGGCGGCCGCGCGCTCGGTGACTACCGGCTCGTCGATACGACGCTGTATGTCACCTTGGAGCCGTGCGTCATGTGCGCGGCGGCGATCGTGCAGGCTCGCGTCCGGCGGCTGGTGTTCGGGGCCTGGGACCCGCGGGCCGGTGCTGCGGGGAGCATCATCGATGTGTTCGCCCTGGGGGGGCTCAACCACCGCGTGGACGTTTTCGGAGGCGTGCTCTCCGATGATTGCGCTCAGCTCCTGCAGCGGTTCTTTGCCGTCCGGCGCTAGCGCGTCCCTCGGCCCGAACCGCCGGGCAGGCTCACGCCTGCGGCGCGACGCGGGCCGCCGCCCCGGCGACCGTGGCCGGCGATTGCCACTCCAGCAGCTTGAGGAACCGCTGGATCCGGTCGACATACTGGACGGGCTCCCAACCGCGACAGAACCCCCGCTTGACGCGCTCGTACCACTGTTCCTCGGCGAGCAGGGGTAACTGCTGCCGCACATCGCTCCAGGAGTCGGGGTTCTTGCCCCGCATCTGGGTGAGGACGCGTGCGTCCTCGAGATGTCCGAAGCCGACGTTGTAGGCCGCCACTGCAAACCAGGTGCGATCGGGCTCCGGGATGCGGTCCGGGATCTTTGCCAGCACCTCGAGGAAGTACTGGGCTCCGGCCAGGATGTTCATCCGCGCATCGGCGCGGTTCCCGACGCCCAGTGACTGGGCGGTGCCGGCCGTGAGCATCATGAGGCCGGAGGCGCCGGCGGGCGAGCGTGCCGCCGGATCCCACTGGGACTCCTGATACGCGATGGCCGCGAGCAACCTCCAGTCGACGCCGGTCGCGGCCGCCGCCTGCTCGAACCAGGCACGATACTGGGGCAGCCGGGCGGTCACGAGCTCCTCGAACTTGCGCGACTCCTCATAGCCGAAGTGATGCGCGTCTCCGGAGCTCATCGCGATGAGCGAGGCGAGCTCACCCGAACGGTCGATGTCGTGGAAGAACCGGTTGACCGACTCGTACAGCTTCGTGGCGCCCTGGCGGACCACCCACTGCACCGGGCGGTCGTCGGCGAGCGCGAACCCGGGGGCCACGTCCGGGTACAGGTGGTGAGAGAAGGAGAACTCGCGGGCATCGACGATGGCGTAATCCGCCTGGCCGTCCTCCACGTCCTCGACCGGGTCAGCATCGCGGGGGGCCGTCTCGATCCAGGCGAGGGAGGGCGCCACCGTGTGCTTGAGCCTCTCCAGGAGGTGCTCCTGGGGGCTCCCGGCGCGCACCGAGAGCTTGGCCGACTCGATCTGCAGCGTCTCCCGAGGCTGCGGCTTGCCCATGCGGTAGACGACGAGCTGGGGAATATGCTCGTAGACGTTCGCCGGCTCGCCGACCTCCCGCCAGCTCGAGTCCATGGTGATTTGCGCCGCAGCAATGTCGGCGCGTCCCGCCGCAAGTTCCGCCTGCATCGCCCGGACGTTCGCGACCGGGTACATATAGAGGCTGAGGCCCATCCGGCGGGCGAACTCGCTCGCCAGCTCGAACTCCAACCCCTCGGCGCGATTGGCCCCGAGATAGTAAGAGGTCGGGCTGTTGAGCGTGACGACGCGCAACTCGGCACTCGCATGGAATGAGTCATCCGCCGGCGGCCGCGGGGTGCAGCTGCCGATCAGGGCGAGCACGGCGATGGCGAGCGGCGGCCGAAGCAGTCCCGTCGGCTGCCCAACTCCGAAAACATGTCTCAGCCGGCGATGCATTCGCACCTCCCTGCGGATCGGGTTTGTTTAGAATACCAGGGCGAGAGGCCCGGAGGCTTCCGCCTCCAGACAGAATGCAGGCAGAATGAGTCGAGTCACGGCTTCGATCGCGATTTAGGTATATTTTTCAAACACTTGCGATTCGCGCGGAGAGGTACCGAAGCGGTCATAACGGCGCCGATTCGAAATCGGATGGTCGGGTAAAACCGGCACGTGGGTTCGAATCCCACCCTCTCCGCCAAGACCAACGAGACCTGGCGCAGGCTTGGCTTTCAAGCTTATGTTCAAGCTGGAGGCCCGCGGCGACCGGATGGCAAGGTTTCCGGCATAGAATGCAAGGACGGAACCAAGAAGAGCCTCAGGGGTCCCCACAAAACAATGGCACCGCTCCGGGCCTTGGCCGTTTCGATCCTCGGGCTCTGCCTCGTCGGCTGCTCGGCGGCTTCCAGCCAGTCTGCGGTCACGTGGAGCCCCAAGGCCGCGGCCGCGTACCTGGATCAACGCGAGGACTGGTGGATGCAGTGGCGCGGCTCCGCCCGCGATCACGGCACCTTCTGCATCTCGTGCCATACGGTGCTGCCTTACGCGCTCGCGCGGGCGCGCCTCGATCCCCTGGTCAACCCGCATGGCCCCGGCGTTGCCGAGCGCCGATTGACGCGCGATGTCCTCAAGCGCGTGCAGCTCTGGAGCGAGACGCGACCGTACTACACGGATGCGCAAAACGGCGCGCACAAGTCCGCGCAGTCCCGCGGCACCGAGGCGGTTCTCAACGCGCTGATCCTCGCGACGGACGATGCGCGTACGGGCCGGTTGACCGGGGACACTCGCGCCGCATTCGATGCGATGTGGGCCACGCAGGAAACCGCCGGTGAGGCCGCAGGCGCGTGGGCATGGCTCGACTTTGGTCTGCAGCCGTGGGAGATGAAGGACGGCCAGTACTTCGGGGCGGCCATCGCCGCGCTCGCGGTGGGCACGGCGCCGGAGGACTATCGCTCGACGCCGGCCATCCAGGAGCCGCTGCGCAGGCTGCGCGATTATCTCGACCGCAACTACGCCGCGCAGCCTCTGCACCAGCGCCTGGCGTTGCTGTGGGCCGATACGGCGCTTCCCGGCTTGCTCGCGCCGGACCGTCGCAAGGCGATCATCGATGCGGTGTTGAGCGTGCAGAACTCCGATGGCGGTTGGAGTCTGTATGCACTCGCCCCCAGCTATCGAAGCGGCGCGCGGATTCTGGGCCTGTGGAGCGACGGATACGCGACGGGTTTCGTCACGTATGTTCTCCAGTTGGCTGGAGTCTCGCGGGAGAACCCGCAGCTGCAGCGAGGGCTCGCGTGGCTTGCGCACCATCAGCGGCCCGACGGACTGTGGGCGGCATACTCGCTCAATGCGCACATGGACTGGTCCACGCCGAAGGGCCGCTTCATGAGCGATGCGGCCACGGCCTACGCGGTGCTCGCGCTGACGGAATCGTCCGCCGCCGCGC
>Ga0335074_10015373_pt1 | contig 10750 bp, 10 predicted proteins | sample Lox_Sample_23_FD_206715 | JGI IMG/M metagenome (GOLD analysis project Ga0335074, IMG submission 206715) | Soil microbial communities from Loxahatchee National Wildlife Refuge, Florida, United States - Lox_Sample_2.3 | ecosystem: Environmental > Terrestrial > Soil > Wetlands | place: USA... | reverse complement strand
CGTGGCCTCCCGGCTGAACTGTGCGCTGGGCAACGAGGCGCTCGCGGTGCTGGAGAGCGGGGCGGCGTCTGCCGAGGCCATCGACACGGCGGCCAGGCTGGGACTCAATCACCCGATGGGGCCACTCGAACTGCTCGACCTGGTTGGGCTGGATGTCCGGCTCGCGGCGCTCGAGACGCTGGAGGCCGCGTTCGGCGAGCGGTTCCGGCCCCGTGACTTGCATCGCAGGCTGGTGGGAAAGGGCAGGCTAGGGCGCAAGTCGGGCCGGGGCATCTACACCTACGACGCCGAGGGCCGCCGGACCGGGGAGGCGGATCGGTGAGCGCCACGGCGAAGGGTCTGCTTTTCCGGGCCGGCACCGAGGGTCTCGCGCTCGCCGACCTGGACCTCGACGACCCGCGTCCCCGTGAGGTGATCGTCCGGGTGCACGCGGCCGGGATCTGCCACAGTGACGTCCACTTCATGGAGGGGCGCAACGCCGCGCAGGCGCGCGGGCTCTACGGCCTGTCCCTCGACCACCGCATGCAGCCAGGCATGTGCGAGCGCCGCCAGGAAGAGGCCGAGGCGTCCCTGCTGGTGATGGGACACGAGCCCGCGGGCATCGTCGAGGCGGTCGGCTCCGCGGTGACCAGGCTGCGCCCGGGTGACCGGGTGATCGGCGCGGGCACGTCCGCGTGCGGCGCCTGCCTGCAGTGCGTGCGGGGTTGGCCCCACCTGTGCCTGGAATTGCCGCGGCGGCATCCCGGCGAGGTGCCCCGGCTGCGCTCCGGCGGGGAGCGGGTGACGCAGTTCGCCAACCTGGGAGCCTTCGCCGAACGGATGCTGGTGCACGAGACGAGCCTGGTGCGAATCGGCGAGGACGTGCCGTTCGCGTCGGCGGCGATCCTGGGCTGCAGCATCGCCACCGGCGTGGGGGCCGCGCTGAACACGGCGCGGGTGGCACCGGGCGCGTCGGTGGCCGTCTTCGGCGCCGGAGGGATCGGGCTTTCGGTCGTGCAGGGGGCCCGGATCGCCGGCGCGTCGATGATCATCGTGGTCGACGTGACCGACGCCAAACTCGACCGGGCCCTGAAATTCGGTGCCACCCACACCGTCAACTCGGCCGGGACTGACCCGGTTGCCGCGGTCAAGGACCTGACCCTGGGCGCCGGCGTCGAGTACTCGTTCGACACGACGGCGGTGCCGGCTGCGGCGCAGGCGTCGTTCGACTGCCTAGCCCTGCGCGGCGTGCTGACGTGCCTGGCGACACCGCCGGCGGACCTGCGATCGATCGTCGGGACCGAGCGTGTCGTGCGGGGCTCCACCCTGGGATCGACCCGGATCCAAGACGATCTGCCCCGGTACCTGGAGCTTTACCGGCAGGGGCGCTTGCTGCTGGACGAGATGATCAGCCTTGAGCTGCCACCAGGCGGGTTTACCCAGGCGGTGAGCGAGCTGGCGGCCGGCCACGTCGCCCGCGCCGTGCTGCGTTTCGACGCCGGCACAGCCTCGGCTATCTAACGCCAAGCCGAGGCTGCGCGGCCCAGGCTCTCTTGACTTACAAGTCTTACGGTGTTTAACTCATAATCATTACCAGAAACCCACAGTGGGGTGAGGCGACGATGAGTACAATGGAAGAGCTGTTCACCTATCCGCCTTCCCGCGACATGTCCTGCCCCTTTGACCCGCCCCCGGGTGTTACGGAAATCGCGCGCAGCGACGAGCCGATCCGCCGGGTCCAGATCTGGGACGGCACGCCGGCCTGGCTCGTGACCCGGTACGCGGAGGCCCGCCAGGTGCTGGCCGACAACCGGTTCAGCGCCGACCCGTCAACGCCTGGATTCCCCGAGAAGAGCGCCGCCTACGCGGCGACGGTCGGCCAGGACAAAAACCTCCGTACCCTGGACAACCCCGAGCACGACCGGCAGAAGCGCATGGTCATCCGCGACTTCACCGTCAAGCGGGTGGAGGCCATCCGGCCGAAGATCCAGGAGACGGTGGACGGCCTCATCGATGCCATGCTCACCCGGGGCGCCGCGGATGTCGTGACCGACCTGGCCTTCCCGGTACCCACGATGGTCATCTGCGAACTGCTCGGCGTGCCCTACGCCGACCGGGCCTACTTCGGCGGGCGCAGCAACACCTGCCTGTCCCGCGAGGCCACCCCCGAGGAGGCGGCACAGGCGGGCAAGGACCTGTACGAATACCTCGACGGGCTCATCGACCAGAAGATCAAGGAGCCCGCCGACGACATGGTGTCGCGGCTGGCGGTCGAACAGCTCGCCAACGGGACGCTCAGCAGGAAGCAGGTCGTCGAGATGGCCCGCATCATGCTGGTCGCAGGGCACGAGACCACCGCGAACATGATCGCGCTGAGCACGCTGGCCCTGCTGCGTCACCCGGACCAGGCCGCGGAGATCCGCGAGAGCCGCCACCTGCCCTTCATCGCCAACGCCGTCGACGAACTGCTGCGCTACCTCTCGGTGGCGCATACCGGCCGCAGGCGCGCCGCCAACGAGGACGTCGAGGTGGGCGGGGTGCTCATCCGCAAGGGCGAGGGCGTGATCGTGGCGAACAACGTTGCCGACCGGGACGCCTCCGTGTACGAGAACCCCGAGCAGCTCGACATTCACCGGCCCAACGCCCGGGCCACCGTCGCCTTCGGCTACGGAATCCACCAGTGTATCGGCCAGCTGCTGAGCCGCGTGGAACTGCAGGTCGTGCACGGGACACTCTGGCGGCGCATTCCGTCCCTGCGGCTGGCCGTGCCGTTCGACGAGATCAAGTTCAAGGACGACGGCTCGGTTTACGGGCTCTTCGCCCTCCCCGTTACCTGGGACGCCGGATGACCGATCCCGGCTCACCGATCTCCGTCAGCGTGGACACCGGGCTCTGCGCCAGCTCGGGCAATTGCGCGATGACGGCCCCCGCGGTGTTCACCCAGGACGACCAGGAGGGCACCGTCATTCTCCTTCAGCCCCACCCTGGCCTGGAGGAGAAGGCCAATGTCGAGCAGGCCGAAGAGCTCTGCCCCGTCAGCGCGATCCGTGTGGCCTGGGCGGACCCGGCCACACGGACCAGCGGCAGCAAACAGAAAACGCAGTAACAGGAGGCACACCCCATGACAGAGCCTGTAACCCAGGCGATCAGGGACGCCATCGAGCCCACCGTCAAGGAAATCGACGAGGCCCTGGGCAAGGAAGGCGCGAGCCTCGACATCCGAATCGAGGAGTCGACTCGCACCCTCACCGCGGCTCTTGTCCGCCACCGGATCACCTGCGAGGCATGCCTGCTGCCCGAAGACCTGGTCACCCGGATGCTCAAGCAGTCCCTCAAGGCGAACGATCAGGTCAGATCGCTGCGCTACACGGTCAAGACCGAGAACTGGCTCTCTTAGAATGTCGGCCCGCGATCATCGGCCCAGCGATCTCACCCCGCAAAAGTAAGGAAGAGGCGAAAAAACTCATGACCGAGCAACTCGTGACCGAACGCCCCGACTCGACGTCTATTGACGAGGAGGCGAGGATCGAGGTCCTGAGCCCGGTGGCGGAGCAGGACGACCGTGCCTACGCGCCGTCGCCGCGCATTGACGCGCTCAACGGCAAGATCATCGGTCTGGCCTGGAACCGCAAGCCCGGCGGCAACATCGCGCTTGCCCGGGTCGCCCATCAGCTCGAGGAGAGGTTCCCGGACGCCACGCTCGTCTACTTCGACGACGACATTCCGTTCGCACCGGAAACGATCGAGCGGATCGTCGAGAAGTGCGACGCGGTGATCGGCACAACGGCCGACTGCGGCGCATGTTCGTCCTGGCTAGCCCATGACATGATCGAGATCGAAAAGGGCGGCATCCCCACGGTGATGATCACCGCGCGGGCATTCATCGACGACGCCGGCATGTCCATGAAGGCGTACGGCATGCCCGACCTGCCCGTCGCGATGTTCGACGGCGAAGAGTTCACCAGTTCCTCCGACGAGTCGATCTACGCGCTGATCGACCCGATCATGGACGACATCGTCAACGGCCTGCTGAACCCGCCCATGAAAACGGCCAGCACCGGCCCGGCCGAGCTGATCGCCGACTGGGCCGAGAGCGAGGTCTTCACCGGGCCTGACACCCTCTCGGCTTGGCGGAGGTTCAACGAGGAGTTCCTCGACCGGGGCTGGGGCGACGGCTTCCCGCTTATCGCGCCCACGCCCGCCTCGGTCCGCGAGATGTGCACCGGCACCGCCCGGGATGCGCAGGATATCGTCGCGCTGCTCGAGCCGGGATTCGGCATCGCCACCGTGGAGAAGCTGGCGATCTGCGCGGTCATGGCGGGCTGCGAGCCGGCGCACCTGCCGGTCCTGATCGCCTGCGTCGAGGCGATGATCGACCCGAAATACTGGCTGCGCAACGTCGCCGTGTCGACGAGCCCGCACGCGCCGATGATCGTGATCAACGGCCCGATCGCCAAGCGGCTCGGCGTGAACTCCGGCCGGTGCGCCCTCGGGCCGGGCAAGCCGTCCCGGGTCAACACGGTGATCGGCCGGGCCCTGCGGCTGATCATGATGAACGTGGGACACTCCTACCCCGGCACGCTGGACATGGACACCATCGGCGCGCCGAACAAGTACTCCATGTGCATCGCCGAGAACGAGGACGACAGCCCCTGGGAGCCGTTCCACGTCTCGCGCGGGTTCAGGCGGGACCAGAGCGTGGTCACCATGTTCAGCGTCGAGTCGCAGATGGAGATCTACGACCTGAAGAACCACACGCCCGAGACGATCCTCAACGGCTACGCGGGCACGGTTAACAGCCTAGGCAGCACACACACCCGGCAGTGGATGTATCCCCGCAGGCACGCCGACAACTGCATCCTGCTGTCGCCGACGCACGCCAATGCCATAGCCGCGCACGGGTGGTCGCGCATCGACGTCCGCCGCTACCTTTACGAGAAGGCAACCGTTCCGGCCGAGATGCTGCAGATCATCCTGGACGAGGACCGGATCATGCCATCGATGCGCTGGGTGCTGGATGCCGCGCCGGGGACGCCGATCCGGGTCACCGGCGGTTCCGACTGGTTCCACGTGGTCGTGGTCGGCGGTCCGGTGGGCAAGAGCTCCTTCACCTCTGGTCATGGCCAGTGCGTGTCGCGAGTGATCGAGGACAGGTTCTGACCGATATCTCCGGCCTCTAGGCGGGAACCGGGCCGGGCGGCTGGAATGCAGCCACCCGGCCCCGACCCGCATCCAATGGCGGATGTGCGTCGAGTGAGGTGAACAGTTATGACAGCCCGGACGGTAAATGCCGGTGAAGTCGCCGTCGACTTTGGTGATCCCGACTTCGTCCGCGATCCATGGCAGACGATGGAACACATCCGTCATGAGGGCCCCGCGGTCTACAACCCGCGTCTCGACGCGTGGATGGTGACCAACTACCGCGAAGCGGCACGTGTACTCGGTAATGCACGGAGCTTTACCACAGAGAGGCTCGGCGATTCGCTGTCTGGGCTCTTCGGCGGCAACACCATGCAGTTCGACGACTCGCCCCGGCATGACCGCATCAAGACGGTCTGGGCCAAGACCTTCCGGCGCGACGACCTCGCGCCGCTGGAAGGGATGGTCCGCGAGGTCGTCGACCTCCGTCTGGCCGGCTTCCTCGAGCGGCTGCGGTCGGGCGAGACCGTCGATGCCCGCGAGCACCTGACCCGCGGAATCCCGACGATCGTCATCGCCCGGATGATGGGCCTCCCTGAAGAAGACCACGAGACCTTCAGCGGGTGGAGCGACGCCATGGGCCGGATCCTCGGCGGCAGCATGGACCCCACGCCCCGGGGCCAGGAAGCGGTGCGCGTCGGCCGCCAGGGCACGGCATCGATGAACGAGTACCTCCGCGAGGTGGTCCTCGACCGCAGAAGCCGGGGCACGACCGACGACCTGGTCGGCGCCCTGGTCAACTCCGAGGTCGCGGGCTCGGAGATGACCGAGCAGGAGGTCATCGCCAGCGTCACGCAACTGGTGTTCGCCGGTAACGAGACAACCGCCAACCTCATGGCACTGACCGTGCTCGCCCTCGCCCAGCATCCGGACCAGCGGCGCCGGATCGCCGAGGACCGGTCGCTGATCCCGGCCGCGGTCGAGGAGGTCAACCGCTGGCAGACCCCCGTCGCGCTGAAGAACAGGCACGCCCGGGGCGGCGCCGCCGAGATCGCCGGCGTCTCCATCCCGGATGACGCGCTCGTGGTGACCCTGCAGATCGCGGCCAACCGGGACCCCAGCCGCTGGGCCGAGCCGGAGCGCTTCGACATCGCACGCGCCCCCGTTCCCCATCTCGGGTTCGGTTTCGGCCGGCACGTCTGCCTCGGCCTCAACCTGGCCCGTCTGGAGATGACAGTCTGGCTGAACCGGCTGCTCGACGAGGTGCCCGACTGGGAGCTAGCCGGCGACGTGGACTTCGGCAACAACTTCTGGGTGCGGGGACCGAAGACGCTCCGGATCGCCGCGGCCGGGCGCTGAGCTGTGGCCAGCCTGGATGAAATGGAGCATTGTGGTTGACGTGAAGTTCCTGGGCAGCAGAGGGGATGAGCGGTGAGCGTCCTGAAAGATTACGCCGAGCGTTACGAGAGCGTCACGTTCGAACGGTCGGACAACGGTGTGCTGACCATGCGGTTGCACACGGCCGGCGGCCCGCTTGTCTGGGGTACAACGCCGCACCGCGAACTCCCCGAGGCGTTCGCCGATGTCGCGGCGGACCGCGAGACCCGGGTCGTCCTACTCACCGGCACAGGGGACCGGTTCTGCGCCGACCGGGACGACACGCTGTCCGCGTTGCGTTCGAGTCCAGAGGGCTGGGACCGGATTTACTGGGAGGGCAAGCGCCTGCTGTCCAACCTGCTCGACATCGAGGTGCCGGTCGTGGCGGCGGTGAACGGCCCCGCCCTCTATCATGCCGAGCTCGCGCTGCTGTCGGACGTTGTGCTCGCCGCCGACACCACCAGCTTCCAAGACCGTCCCCACTTCCCCAGCGGCGTCGTGCCGGGTGACGGGGTGCAGGTGGTCTGGCAGAAGCTCCTCGGCACCAACCGCGGCCGGTACTTCCTGATGACCGGCCAGGAGCTGTCCGCGAAGGACGCGCTGGACCTCGGCCTGGTCGGCGAGGTGCTGCCCGGGGACCAGGTGCTCGGCCGGGCGCGCCAACTCGCCGACTCCTTCGCTGAACGATCGACGCTAACGCTTCGCTACACCCGCGTCGCAATGGTCGGGCACATCAAGCGGGCGCTGGCCGAGGAACTCGGCTACGGACTCGCACTCGAGGGACTAGCCCTGCAGGCGCGCTGACGACAACACGGCATGCCCTATCCGCTCATTCGCATCACCAAAGGAGTAAACGACGGTGCGCGATGCCGTGATCTGCGAGCCGGTGCGAACTCCAGTCGGAGGTTTTGGAGGCGCCCTGCGGGAGGTCCCCGTCGCTACCCTCGCCGCTACCGTGATTACAGCGCTGATGCAGCGCACGGGATTGCCCGCTGAGGCGGTAGATGACGTGGTGCTCGGCAACTGCTACCCGACCATGGACGCGCCCGCGCTCGGCCGGGTCGCGGCCCTGGACGCAGGACTGCCGGTAACGACCTCGGGATTGCAGCTGGACCGGCGCTGCGGCTCGGGACTGCAGGCCGTGCTGTTCGCGGCCATGCAGGTGCAGACCGGGGTTAGTGACCTGGTCGTGGCGGGGGGCGCGGAATCAATGTCCAATGCGCCGTTCTACTCCACCTCGATGCGCTGGGGCGCCCGCGGCGGCCCGGGAGTCATGCTGCACGACGCGCTCGCGCGCGGCCGGATCACGGCCGGAGGAGCGCTGCATCCCGTACCCGGCGGCATGATCGAGACGGCGGAAAACCTGCGTCGGCAGTATGCGATCTCCCGTGAAGAACAGGACGAGTTCGCCGTACGGTCGCACCAGCTGGCGGCGGCGGCGCAGGCCGCCGGCCGATATGCCGACGAGATCGTCCCGGTCACCGTTCCCGGCCGTAAGGGCGATACGGTCGTCGAGCACGACGAGCACATCCGCCCGGACACAAGCACGGAGGCCCTCGGCAGGCTGCGGCCGGTCATGGGCGCGTCCGACGATGCCGCCACCGTCACGGCCGGCAACGCGTCAGGGCAGAACGACGGCGCCGCCGTATGCTTCGTGACCAGCCCGGAGAAAGCCGGAGAGCTCGGACTCCGGCCCTTGGTGCGCCTGGTGTCCTGGAGCGTCGCCGGGGTACCGCCCAAAACGATGGGCATCGGCCCGGTTCCTGCCGTCGCCAAGACGCTGGACGCGGCCGAGGTCGCCCTCAAGGACATCGATCTCGTGGAGTTGAACGAGGCCTTCGCGGTGCAGGTGCTCGCCTGCACCCGAGAGTGGGGGTTCGCTCCCGGTGACTTCGACCGGCTCAACGTCAACGGCTCGGGCATCTCCCTGGGGCATCCCGTCGGAGCGACGGGTGCCCGCATCCTGGCGACCCTGGCCCGAGAGATGGCACGCCGGGACGCGCGCTACGGCCTGGAGACGATGTGCATCGGCGGTGGCCAGGGACTCGCGGCCCTTTTCGAGCGGGTCTGATCGGCACTGGACAGCCCTCGCCCTCACTAACCAGCGGACGATCTCCGCCATGACACCGCCGTACTGGGCCATGGCCTCGGACAGGTAATCCTCCATGTGCTCGCGCATCGTCGCTTCGGCGGCCTTGACGTCTCCGCTGATGATCGCGTTGCCGATCCTTTCGTGGATCTCGGCCACGGCAAGTCGGCTGTCCGGCGGGTAAAGGTAGTGCGCCGTCCGGCTGGCAACCACGTCGGTGCAGCTGTTGACCATGAAGCCGAGCACGCGGTTCCCGGCCATCTGCGCGACCATGACATGGAACCCCTGACCCACGACTTGAAATGCGCGGTCGTCCGCGAGTGTGGCATCGCGCGAGGCCTCGAGGTGGGCGCGCAGCCTCTCGGCATCCTCCGGCGTCCGCCGCGCGGCCGCCATCGCCGCCGAGGCGGCTTCCAGCGTCAGGCGAACCTCGAGCAGCTCCCGGTACGTGGCGTCGATGCGCTGGTAGTACAGGGTGGCGATCTTCGAGAACTGGCGGACGTCCGGGTTGAGTACCACCGGGCCACCCCGCGGCCCGGGCTTGAGCTGGACGAAGCCGAGCGTCTCGAGGATCCTCAGCGCTTCACGGAGCGAACCGCGGCTGACCTCGTAACGCTCCATCATTTCTGTTTCGGATTCCAGGACCGCACCCGGCGGCAGCTGATCCTCGACGACATGCGCCACTATCTCTCGGGCGACCGAGTAAGCGACCTTCTCAACCCTGCTAGTCATCTCTCCCCGTCCCGCGTCGGGCTTGTAAGGCAACAGACCGTTATAATGATAACGGTCTTTACGGTGATGGTGGCGCTTCTGCGTAACGATGCGCGTAGTTACTCAGCGGTGCGCTTGCTGCGGCCGACTTGGCGGCCGTCCATTGTCGGCGCCATTCGCCTTGCCGTCAGGCTGGTACCTCGCGCGCGAGCCTGTCATCAGTCCCGGGTGGCCTAGGCGAGCTTCGAAACCGGCTGCTCAACCCTGCCGCCCGCGGCGACTTGCCGCAGCTGTCGTGGCCAAACCGTGCCTCCCTCTGGCGCACACTCGAATCATACCCTATAACTATTACAATGGTTACTCTGGATGTTTGACGCGAGTGCAGGCCGGAACGGCCGTTTTGCGCAGTGGCCACCTACTCCAGTGGCCACCTCCTAATGAAGGGAGAATGGGATGAACTCGTTGGACGGGAAGGTCGCGGCGGTGACCGGGGCCGGCCAGGGCATCGGCCGTGAGGAAGCGAAGACCCTTGCCGCCGAGGGCGCGACGGTGATCGTCAACGACCTCGGCCGCACTCCCGACGGCGGGAATCACGCGGACGCGGTGGTCGCCGAAATCCGCGCGGCCGGCGGCACAGCGCTCGCCCACTACGACGACATCTCCGCCTGGGCGGGAGGCGAGAGCCTGATGGAGCTCGCCGACCAGGCGGGCGGGCTCGACATCCTCGTCTGCAACGCCGGGATCGTCAGGGACCGGATGCTGCACAACATGACCGAGGACGAGTGGGACGAGGTCATTCGCGTGCATCTCCGCGGTCATTTCGTACCGACCCGGCTCGCGGCGGCACGCTGGCGCGAGCGGAGCAAGGCGTCCGGCGAGCCGGTGCACGGCCGGATCATCTACACCACGTCCGAGGCGGGCCTCTACGGTCACATGGGACAGGCCAACTACGCGGCAGCCAAGGCCGGCATCACCGGCCTGTGCTTCACCGCCGCCCAGGAGCTGAGCCGACTGGGGGTGACCTGCAACGTCGTCAGCCCCCGGGGCCGGACGCCCATGACCGAGGGCGCGTTCGGCGACTTCCAGCTTCCGGAAGGCTTCGATGAGTGGGATCCCGCGAACGTGGCGCCGTTCGTCACCTTCCTGGCCGGGCCGCACGCCGGCAAGATCAGCGGCCAGGTCTTCATCGTCTTCGGCGGCACGGTGATCCGTACCTCCCCCTGGCCGCAGACCGCCGAGATCTCGGTGGACCACCGCTGGACGCTGGAGGAGTTGCTCGACCAGGTGCCGAAGATCGCCGAGAACCTGGAGGCCCCGCCGCCGGTCTTCGAGGTCGTCACGCCCGGTTCGATCACTCACGGGCAGTCGTGATGGGCGCGGCCACTGACAGCCGGGAGTCAGTCCCGGCCCAGCCGGAACTGCTGCGGCTGGACCCTGGAGGCCCGGTGCTGCTCG
>Ga0335074_10015372_pt1 | contig 10750 bp, 9 predicted proteins | sample Lox_Sample_23_FD_206715 | JGI IMG/M metagenome (GOLD analysis project Ga0335074, IMG submission 206715) | Soil microbial communities from Loxahatchee National Wildlife Refuge, Florida, United States - Lox_Sample_2.3 | ecosystem: Environmental > Terrestrial > Soil > Wetlands | place: USA: Florida... | reverse complement strand
GCGCAACCGCCGAACGCTAGGGAATGCGGTTCAGCTCGATAATTCGCGCTCCGTCACGGCGCAGTTCCAGAGTGCTCATCGATCCCAGGCCGATTTCGACGCGCAGCGAAAGATCGAGCGGGATCCCGGCGTAGAAGCACACGGCGGCCCGAATGACCTCTGCGTGCGTGAAAATCGCGATGTGTTGATCTTCATGAACGCCCATAAGCCGGTTCAACTCGCGCGCCACGCGCGCCTGTATCTCCACAGCCATTTCTCCGCTCGGGCAGCTGGTGCCGCTGCGAAAACTGTTATAGAGCGGCCAGGAACGGTCCTGTCCCAGCGCGTTCCATGTCTGGCCGGTCCAGTCCCCTTGATCTACCTCGTTAAATGCGTCTACAGCTTGCACGGAAATGGATTTTCGGCCCGCGAGAGGCTCCGCCGTTCCTATCGCCCTCTCCAGCGGACTGCTGTAGATCGCGTGTATCAATCGACTTTGCAGGTGCTCGGCAATTTTGTCCGCTTGTGCCTTGCCGGCGGCGCTGAGTTGAACGCCTGGTCTTCTCCCATACAGGCCGTTGCTTGTGACATTCGTCTCACCGTGACGTACCAGGTAAACGATCATTTTGAAGAAACACGGCCGCCGCTAGCCGGGTCCAGACTGTGACGGTACCACACTCATAGGAGCTTTCCTCATGTATCACCATCTTAAGAAGCTGATGTACACGGTTCGGGTCGGCGACCCCGACCCAAGATTCGGCAACATGCTGCTCGAGCAATTCGGCGGCGCCAACGGCGAACTGGCCGCGGCGATGCAATATTCCATCCAGGGATTGAACTGCGAGGATCCGGCGCGCAAGGATCTCCTCATGGACATCGGCACCGAAGAACTGAGCCACCTGGAAATTGTCGGCACGTTGGCGCGAATGCATTTGAAGCCGTTGAAGAGTTCCCGCGACGCCGCCGAAGCCGATCCCTTAGTCGCTATCGCGGGCGGCGGCGGGGTGGGACTGTTCAATTCACAAGGCGACGCCTGGACCGCGGATTACCTGAAGATCACCGGGGAGTTGGATGTGGACCTGCGCAGCAATATCGCCGCGGAAGCGCGCGCGAAAATCGTCTACGAACGCTTGATCAATTTTTGCGACGACGCCGGAACAAAGGATGCTTTGCAATTCCTGATGACCCGCGAAATCACACACATGAAGGCCTTCACACTGGCGCTGGAAAGCATGGGCAAGAAGCCGTTCACCATCGGCAAAATCCCACCCACCGCCGACCTGGTGAACCAGTACTTCAATGACTCGACAGGCGAAGGACCGGACGGAGAGCGTGACGCGCGGGGACCGTGGAATCAGGGCGGCGATTGGGAATACGTGGAATCGCCCGTCAGGGAACTGGTGCATCACTAGGGTCGGAAGTGGAAGCCCATCGTTGCGATGCTTGCAGAGGGCGATCACGCTTGACACGCGGTCCCGGTTCATAGCACCCTGAAACCTGCGAGGTGAACCGATGCGCAGTTTTGCATTTCTATTGTTAATTGCGGGGAGCGGCTTTCTAGCCACCGTCCCAAACGCCGAGGCTCAGGTCAGCATCAACATCGGGGTGGCTCCTGTTTGCCCCTACGGATACTACTCGACTCCTCCTTACGCGTGTGCTCCCTACGGTTATTATGGTCCCGAGTGGTTTGTGAGCGGCGTCTTCATCGGCGCTGGCCCGTGGTTTCACGGCCCGGCCAATTTTCGCGGCCATGTGAACAACCATTTTCATCCCGCGCACGGGTATAAAGGCCCAACGCCCAAGGTTGGCGAAAAGCCCGATCCGGGAAAACGTCTCGATAAGGTGGCCCACTTCAAGGGGAACGAGATGCGGGATGGGCGCGGCCACGTAGTGGGTAAGCGCTAGTCCGGTTTTTCTCTCAAAACGGCGCTCACCGCGACCTTCGCCCAACCCGCGCGACTCCGCACCGCCATCAATCTTTGCCATTCCGTCTTCGGCGCGATTCCCGCTCACGGCTAGCATCCTGAAGGCTTTATAGCCGGCGACCCGTTCTGGATGGAACCGGAGTGGACCGCTCCTCGTACTGGGCCCCCCAATACCGACCGTTGGCGCGGGGCGGCCGGAGGCGGGTTCTCGAAAGCGTTTGCAGGTCGAAAATCAGCCGGCTGTGCCGACAGAAACTCCGCGTGTGAAGGGCAGCTCGAGCGAGTTTGGAGCGATGAAGTCCGCCGTCACGGTGGGCGGATGTTCGGCCAGTATTTCGTGCAGTTGCAATAGCAGGTCCGGGGCTAAGTCGGAGTCTTGGACCCGGAGACGATCGCGCGCCAACAGCGTGTCTTTCTGCGAGTCCTCGCCGAAGGCGCCGACGGCCACGCTGACCTGTTCGCGCGGCAGGCCGCAGTAATCGAAAACGGCCTCCAGCGCGGACCTGCTGTTCGACACTAAAGTCTCGTAACGAATCGCCAGAATCGGGATGCCTTGCGCATGCAGCGCGAGATACCTGTGCATCGTGGACAGCCACAGTAATGCCAGAAGTTTGATGGACGGGATAGCGCTGATGTGCGGGTGTACAAATTCCAGGGGATCTTGCAAACGATCCCGGAGAATCGGGACCTTTTGGCCGGCCGCCAGCAGGCCCAGCCGGGCCAGGCCGAAGACTCCCAACCGCCGGCGCAGTGTCCGTTTGATATAAGCCGGCACTAAAGGCGTGCAGCGCATAGCCTGTTCTATTTCGCTGAGCGCGGCGCCGCGGCCGTCTTTGTTTTTTTCCCCCTTCGCTCGCGCCGTCGGGGATTGGCGCGACGCGTCCATGCGCCGAATAAACTTGGTGAAGGAGCCTAGTGTGGCGCTGGCGTCCGGCGTCTCGAGAACGGATTGGGCCAAACGTCCGGCCGAGCGAAGCCATGCCTCCGCGTTGCGGTATAGAAACAGATTCCTGGCTTGGGGAAACGCTTTGTGCATCAGATCGCCTACTTCGATGGGGAAGGCCCGAAACTTGAGAAAAAGAGTATCTGGGTTCTTTCCGGGGGGAGGGTTGTGCAGAAGTCTCGTCGACGAGCGTAAGAGCCGCACCAGTTCCGCATCGCGTCTGCCATTGCGCGCGCGCAGGAGGACGATACTGTTGTATACATCCGGCTCGTCCAAGCTTAAAACGTGGTCCAGGCGGCTCATCGCACGGCTCAGGACCGTACCGCCGCAGCGTCCCACCGTGTACATCGGAATCAGCGATTGAAAGCGGTCTCCGGCAGCGTCGGCCAAATCGTGGAAGGTTCCGTAATCGACCGTCAGCAGGCGCTGGGCCGTGGAATATTGGGTGCGATACATGAACGGCCCGCGGCTTACGTCCACGCCCGGAGCGGCTTCGGTGAAAACGGCTTGGCCATGCTGGTCGTCAAGGCAATAGAGGCTCACATGCGGCTGATGCAGAAGCGTGCGGGCGTCAATGCTCGTGCCAGGACGGTAACGAAAATCCCCGAGGCTGGTAAGTTCCAACTCGGCTTTTCGTACCTTGTCTTCGATGTAAAGAACTTGGGCCTTCATCAGGTTAAGGTTCGCCCAGGCAACGAACGCATGTCAGCAGAGAAGAGGTAAGTTCGAGTATAACGGTTCCCTGGATTCACGTTCAACCTACGTGCTCGAAGGAATCATTTTTTCCTTATTGGCCGGCAGTAGCTTCGGCGGCGCCAATCAAGGATGCTCCGCCTTGCGGTAGAACGTTTCCGAGGAAATCCGTGGCGCCGGGGTTGATGCCCAAAGTGGTGAGATTGAGGCCTTGGTTCACCAGGGGGGAGCCGGGAATCGGCGTGTAGGCCGTGAGTGTAGAGAACAGACTCGGGTTGTTGAAGGTCGGGCCGGCGCCGGGTGCGGTCAACTCGGGATTGGTTCCCACTCCGGTGGGCGCGCCATTGAGCGTTTCCTGACCGGAAGCCTGCCGAAAGGCCGCCAACGTATTAGAAGTGGTGTTGTCCCAGTTCAGGTTTAACGGCAGCCCACTGCCCCAGTAAGCATTGCCTTGCAGGATCATATTCACCTGGCCGCCAGCGATGGAGATTTGCTCCATTCCGCCCGTTCCGCCCGCGGTCATGAACACATTGTTGCGGACATCGATGTTGGTGGTTGGCCCGGTTATTCCCAGGGCGGCATAGATTCCGAGGGTATTCACTGATCCATATATCGTGTTGTTGTAGATTTGTGTGTTCTCGGTGGGGCCCGCCATCATAATTCCGGCCCAGCTTATGCTCTTGCGGCCATCGTTTTGGCTGATGTTGTAGCGCACGATGTTACTTGAGAACTGGATGCGCACGGGGCTGGATTGAGCCAGGTTGATTCCCGACCCATCGTTGTCGTGGATGTAGTTGTACTGCATCACGCTATTGGTTACTCCAGCGTCAAAATCGATTCCTCCGCCATCGCTTCCGGACGTGAGGGTGTGATGCACCTCGTTGTTTTGAACGACGATATTATTCGATTCCATCGCCATGATCCCCATGGGACCCGCCACGGACACGGTGTTTTGGCCGTTGTTATACACGACATTCTGTTCGATCACGGCTCCATTCACGCTCTCGAGAAAAATACCGAAACCCGAGTCGGTGATAAAGTCCGTGGCGCCGGTGTTGTTGTAGAACTGGCAATTGCCGATGTACACATTGCTGTCGGAATATCCCTGAAACGTGGGCGCTAAATAACCACCCATCCACATGCCCGCCATGACGTTATTGTGCGAAGAGACGTTGGTAATGCGTATGTCGTTGTAGCCGCTAGTTCCATTCTCGCCAAAGATGCTGATACCCGCCGAACCAAACCCGCTGATTTCCACATTTGTTATGCGGATATGGTTTAATGTCACGTTTCCGGGCAAATCCGAGTAGAATTGCACGCCATCCTTCGTATTGCCGGGGGCTCCTACAAAGTTTAGATTGCTCACTTCAATGCCGGCCGTGTCATATGCCAATAGGCCCACTAAGGTACCCGGGTTTATGGTCGCGTTGCCGGTACCGTAGGAGGTGATTACGATCGGATTCGCGGTGGTCCCCTGACTGTTGGCGGCAAGGTACATTATGCCGTTGAATGTTTGGCCGCCCTGGAGGTAAATATGGTCGCCGGGATCGAAGGCGCCGGTATCGAGCCTCAGAAAAGTTTGCCAGGGAGTGGCGGGTGTCCGGCCGTCGTTATCGTCGTTCCCTGACGGGCTGATATAAAATTCGCGATAGCCGGCGTTCGGCGCCCAACTCAACTGTGCGTATGCAACGTCCCAGCCGTCATAATAGTCAAGCTCGATCAGGTGCGTGCCGGCGGTGAGGGTTTGCGTAATGTCGTTCGATCCCGCCGGAGTAGTGGCCCAGCGGTTCAGCACCAACTGGCCATCTATGTACAGCCTGGCTCCCTCATTGGCGCTGACGGTAAAGCGATAACTGCCCGCGTTGAAATTGAAATAACCTTGCCAGCGGGCGGAGAATTGAAACACCGGCCCTCCGGGATAGGGCCCGCTCAACCCCCAATAAAAGTTAATTTCCGGGTCCTGACGTTCAAGCAGAAAGGTATTAAAGGACGTACCAGAATAAAAACAGGCTGTAAACACGTCGGTGCCTGGCGTGCAGGTATTTTGGGAAGAGCTTTGGCCCAGCGCGGGAGTAGCGATCGTTGAGAGGCCGGCCAGGAAGGCGACTGCAGCGAGTGTTCTTCGGAAGGATGTCATCGTAACGGCTGTAGAAGATAATTTCGGAATCATGTCACTCCATAATCAACAGAGGAGATCGTTCGACTCGACGGCCGCGGCGGCGCGCCAATCCCTTTGTGATCGGCGATCTGGCCAGGCAACTTTAGCAGGATGATGAAAAAGGCTCCGCAGGACCCCGAAACACAGACAAGATTGTCTGTGCTACACGCAAACTCAGCAGGTTACGGAGCCGAGTGGCATAGGCACTCGTGCCTGTGAGGCCTTTTTCATCATCCTGTTAGGGTGTCAAAGCGCCTGAGATTTGCAAAAGCTCCGGCTGGCCCGAGCGATTCCCCGCGCCATCAATTGGTACGGTTTGGGATACGCGAGAGGACGAGAGGCACTTTACCGGTGGCTCCAGTTTCGAAGGCCGCGACCTCGCGCACATGTATGGGCGGCGCCTGCGCTCCCCGGCTTTCGAGCGTCATGCGAACGGCTTGGGCGATGTCCGGAATACGGCTGGGATCGCGCACGCCGGTCAGCGACACCCACAGGCCGTTTTGGTCGTGCATCAGCTGCCAGCCGGTGGCGACAGGATCCAAGATGGCGTAAAAGAGCGTCGGGTATATCAGCACAACTTCCTTGCCGTCGCCAGCCGCGGGAAATCTCAGAACATCGCGAACGCGTCCTTCGACGTCCTCGATGAGCTGGAGTTTCCTGCCGCATCCGCATTCACCCGCAGCCGGGCGCACCCGGTCGGTGATCTCATAGCGAATCAGCGGCTGCGTGCGCCTGGCGAAGACGGTCAGCAGAACTCGCTCGCCGCAGGTTCCGGGGGGCACGGCACGGCCCTCGCCGTCAACGATTTCAATGATCGCCCCGTCCTCGAACAGATGCTTGTTTCCGAGCGGGCACTCGGCCGCGATGGGCGAGTACTCGGTGGCGTTATAGCTGTCGCAGATGTTCGTCTTCCAGGCTTCTCGCACTCGCGCGCGCGTCTCGCCCGTCAGAACCGCGGCACTGGTTGCGACGCGCTGGACATTGAGATGCAAACGTCCGGCAATTTGTTCTTCCGCCAGCAGCCGGATGATGGGCGGGTAACCGGTCAAGAATTCCGGCTGCCAATCGTTCAGGCGGCGGACCAAATGATCCAGCGGCTCGGCGGCATCCAAGTGGAGGAGCGAAGGCGTGGCTAGTGATGATGCAACGCGGGCCGAATGGTGCCAGGAGTTCGCGGAGGCGATGATCGCAGCACGCCGGGGCCCGGAACCTGGTCCGCCGGAAGACGCCCAGGCCACCGGACGAAGGACATTAGCGAGCACGGTAATCCACTCGCCGGGATTGAATACGAAAACTCCGTGACTGCCCGTGGTGCCGGAAGTCATCAGTACGACATATCGTCCGCGAAACAGATTCGGGCCCGGCTCGGAGTCCAGAAATTTCTGAATTTCCGCAAGGCGCAGATTTCGATCGGTGACCAGGCGATCGAAGTTCTCCATCAAGATGGATTTGGTGAGAACGGGAAGATCTTCGAGCGCGCGGTTCGCCAGTCCGCGATGGAAGAGACGGTAGAACGCCGAGTTTTCCAGGGCGAAATGGCGCAACCGGCTCAGCAACCGGGATTGATGGCGCGTCAATCGATCGCGGCTCCAACGGCTGGTCCGATCGAGCCAATGGCATCTCCACGCGACGCGTAACTGCAGGCCTAGCGGCAAGTGTTTGGGCCGGGAGCGCGCGACGAGTTACCGCCGCAGAGCCGCTGGATTGCGCCCCAGGGCAGCTTTAAACGACCTGACCTCGCCCTCCGGGAGCAACGTTACAATTTGTTCGCTTAAATCGCGCCCGACATTATCGAGCACCATGATTACGAAGGCCAGCAGAACATCGCCGGACGTAAAGGCGCAGTGCCCATAAGCCGCCACCGGCAGGTTGACGCGTTTCGAGGAGGTCCCGTCAACAAGCGTCTTCACCGTATAGAGCGGCTCATGCCAGTAAGGAACGATGGGATCGAGCGTGGTATGCAATGTCACGATGGGAATTTGCAGCTTACCCGACGTTTCATAGTTGGCGGCCACGGCCGCGAGCGCGACGGGCGACGCAGTATAGCGCTCGACTTTTTGATTGAGCAGCCAATCGTTGGAAGAGCCGAAATAAAAACGGTTGTGATTATCGTATGGCTGGCCGCCCAAGGTAGCCGTGGCATCCGCGGTTGCGAACACGTTGTACCAAAGGATGTCGAGAGCGGTCTCGGAGATGGTGGAAGGATCGCTGGTTACGGCCGCTTGGGTGACGTTGATGAGTTGGGAGGCGGCTTGCGGATTGGCGGCCAGCGCGGCGGTGATTTTGGATTCATACACGCTATCCCAATCGGTAATCACTTCCTGGGGGATATTGATGGCGCTCCCGGGAATCACGCCCGGAAAAAAGTAATCGAACACAACCCGGAAATCTCCGAGATAGTTGATCTGGCCTTGGAAGCTGCCGATGGGTCCGCAACCCGACCCGGCGGTGCTGTAAACCTGCGGCAATTGCTCGGCCGAGAGCGTCGTCACCAGGCCTCCTTCGGATGCGCCGATCAAGTAAACGCTGGAGGGATGCAGCATGGGTTGCAGGATGTTCTCGACCAGATCGCGAGTGTCGTGGAAGCCTTGCAGGATGGCCAGGCCATTCTTGCTGTAGCTGGAGGCGGCAAAGCCGTATCCGAGCTGGTTGAAGGTGGCAGGCAACGAGAAGCCATCCGCGGAGAGTTGGTCCTGCGGCACGCCGATGGGGAGCTGGGGGGCCACGTAACCGTGCGCGAACACTACCATCTGCCCGTTCCAACAGCCGCTCTCCGGCATGTACAGGTCGTAGACGGCGCCGCTCGACTGGCTGCCGGTAGTGAGATTACTCTGCTGGCAAGCCGTCGCCAGACTCGCCAGAACGGAAACCGAAGCCAAGACTCCAAACAAAAAGCGCATTGAATGTCCTTTCCCGCAAGATCGAAGAGACCGTACCCGGCGGCCGGAATGGAGGCCAAAACGTGGCTTCCGCGATCCGGACGTCACTCGAGTCTGGCGCTCGGAACTTCTTCCAGACCAAGTTCCACCGACACGCGGTCCCTCGCGGGGCCCTTCGCCCTGGAGATTTTTCTGGCGGGAGCGCCCGCCCAGGTTTCACCATCCGGGATGACGGTGCCGCGAATGACGATGGAGCCGGCGCCCACACGAGCATCGCTCCCGATCCGAACGTCAGGGAAGACCACGGCTCGCATTCCCACCACCGCCCGGTCCCCGATTACCACGCGTCCCAAAACCACCTCGCTTCCATAGCCGAGGTGTCCTAAAATAACCGCCTCTGTCCCGATAAGTACGTTCTCGCCCATTTCCACGAACCAGGGATCGGAGATGCGCGCCCGTGGTCCGAGCGCCACCGACCAGGGCATTTTGGCGCCCATTCCGCGATAATAATACACCGCCAAAAGAGACAAGCCGTTGATCATAGTGCGGAAGAGGCAGTCGGATACGATGAGGGTCGTAGTGAACGCCCTGAACCACCTCATTCCATCTTCCCGATATAGATTCGTCCGCCCCGTGCTATCCAGAGAACCTACTAGAATTTTTTTGGTAAGGACGAGCAACGATAGGAATATGAATCCACCGACGGGAAATCCGAGGATGGCCAGGATCAAGAGGACGGGAACAGGCAGCGCTCGAAAGTGAGCGATCAGGAGCACCGGCCCTAGCAAGCTTAGGAAGTACAGTACACCTTTGCACGCCCAAAAAATCGTAGGGATCGCGAACCGAAGCAGCAACGACCGGTCTTCGTCCTTTGCGCGGCTCATAAGCGAGACAAGGGTGTGGGCCCTCTCGTTTCCAACCGAGCGGGGAAGCTACGAGTTTACTACACCCGCTTGTGTGTTGTCGCGATTCGCAGGCGGCGGCGTGCAAAAAAAACCACCAGCAGAAACGCAAATGTCGTCAGGCTTAAAGTGCCGGGCTCGGGAGTGCTGACCGGAGAGCCATCGACGAAATTAAAAATGTACTGGCCTGGTATGTTGCTGTTGAGACTGTTGCTGATTAATGCGTTTGGACCGCCGTTGATGAACGATCCAGGGACACCGGAACCGGGGAGTTGGTAGGCGGTAGGTGCATACGAGGTGCCGTTCACGAATCCGGCGATGGCCGAATAGCCGCCGAGTCCGTCAACGCCATAGTCCGCGTCGCCGGTCTCCCACTCGATGTCGCCGTAGTTGAACACGATTTCAAAATTTCCAGCGCCCTCGTCCACAAGCAGAGCTTGGAAGGTGTCGGTCTTGTCGGTTTCGTCGTCGAAGTACCCGACGGCGTCCCAGGTGACGCCGAAGGCCGGGTCGCCGTCGAAGGTTCCCGTGCCGAAGCTCACCGTGCCAGTGCCACGCGTGTCGACGTCGGCGAGGAAAGGCGCCACGATATCGTCATACGCATTGATAAGTCCACCGGAATCGAGGATTCCCGAGGCATACGGCAGCGGGGCATCAAAGCTGAGAGCGCCGTCGGTGTTGATGTACACCGAATTGTAGGTGACGCCAAAGAAGTCAACATTGAATCCCAGCGGAACCGGCGTGCCCGCGCAAGTGCCGCCGGGATAGGGATTGGTGCAGCCATCGGGAGCGGTGTAGGTGCCTGAATTGTTCGGACCGTCAGTGGTGGAATTGAAGCCGCTCACGATTGCGGAACCAAAACTCAACGAGGTGACGAACATCAAGTTCGCAAGCAGTGCGAGAAAGCGGCCGGACGATCGCATAAAAAGCGTCCCTTCAAAACCAAAGTTTTAGGATCGAATCGATTATAAAGGGCTTTATGTTTGGCCTTCAAGGTCCATTAGTACTTTAGGTTGAAATCACGAACGCGAGCGAATTGAGGTTGTAGGAGTACTGAAGCCGGATGGGCGCATGTAGGGCCCCAATGTTACGCACTCGTGTTCGCATGCTGCTCACGTATGACGTTTAGCATACGGGGAAAACTCGCGCGAGTACTGTTAGTACGGGCAAGTAGTACGAGCGATCTAAATGTCATCGCGATTTCTCTTGACTGGGGGGGAGCGGCATGGTTCAATCGACTGGCAAGCCTTCATTTTTGACACGTTTGCGTA
>Ga0335074_10015370_pt1 | contig 10750 bp, 8 predicted proteins | sample Lox_Sample_23_FD_206715 | JGI IMG/M metagenome (GOLD analysis project Ga0335074, IMG submission 206715) | Soil microbial communities from Loxahatchee National Wildlife Refuge, Florida, United States - Lox_Sample_2.3 | ecosystem: Environmental > Terrestrial > Soil > Wetlands | place: USA: Florida... | reverse complement strand
GTTTTCAAAGGATGATCTACGTCGGGGATCGTGCCCAGGGTGAGATTCTGAGCGTTAGCTCCTCGGAACTGCGCGCGCGAATTCTGGCCGGCGGTGCGCAAGCGGTCGGAATCTCGATGGGTTTTGGGACGGGACGGGAAAGAGGCTCACCGCCCCGCATCGCCGGAGCGGGCGAAGCGTTGCTGTCTCCTCCCACGGTTCCCTGCGATATCTCCCTGGACGAGATGGCAGGCCGCAGGGGACGACTGTCGTTCGCCACGGCTCCAGAGCGCGTGGCGCGAATGTTTCCTCACGCGGCCCGCCACTGGGGGCCGCGACGGATTGCGGCGCTCGCCTGCTCCTCATGCCTCGTCGGCATGGTCGTGCCGGGGCGGCATTCGCTCTTCGGAGGATTGGACGTCAATGTCTGCGATGACGGCATGGCGGCGGATGAATTGAAGTTCGCCGTGGAGTCGGTGGACGAGCGGTTTCGGCTCGTGCGTCTGTCGGTGCTTGGGGGAGGCCTGGTAGGTTCGCTCACGACCTCGAGCCGGCCGCCTCCCGTCGCGCAGCCGAGGATGGCGGTGGTCGCGACGAAGGTGTCGCCGGCGGAGTTTCGCGATTCCACGGCGCTCGTGATCGGTGGGTCGCGTGGCCTCGGGGAGCTGACCGCAAAGCTGATTGCCGCGGGCGGCGGCCGCGTCATCGTGACGTACGCGAGCGGTGCGGCGGATGCCGCGGCCGTGGCCTGCGAGATACGCGAAGCCGGGGGATACTGCCGCACCAGCCGCTACGATGTCCGGGAGAGCCCGGTGCCGCAACTCGCAGCGCTCGGCGACTCGCCGACCCACGTGTATTATTTCGCGACTCCAACGATCGCGCGCCGCAAGGCGGGCGTTTGCGATCTGCAGCGTCTGCAGGAGTTCAACTCATTTTACGTCGGGGGTTTCCTCGAGCTCGTCCTCGCGTGTGCGGGAGCGCGACCGGAGGGCGTGAAGGTGTTCTACCCCTCTACCGTGTATGTGGAGAGCCGCCCCACCGAGCTGACGGAATACGCGATGGCGAAGGCCGCCGGTGAGATCTTGTGCGCAGACCTGAACACGCACCTCGGCGGGGTGCGGGTGCTCGTGCGGCGGCTACCCCGTGTGCCCACCGATCAGACGAGCTCGCTTCTGCCGCTGGAAACCGCTGATGCGCTCGAGGTGATGCTGCCCATCGTCAGGGAGATGCATCGGGCCTAGGTTGCAGGATCGAACGGTAGGGCCGGCGGCCTGTGGGAGCCGGTGCCAAACGTGAGTGAGGACACGCTCCTGCCGCGGCGGTCTTCTTTATACTGCGGTATAAAATCAAGCGCGGCGCTGGCGTTCATCCCCGGGAGGTCCGCGCGGAGGATCCCATGCGCATTCGGCTGTTCGGCCAGTATCTGCACATGTCGATGGTCGTCCTGGCGGCCTTCGAGACCTTGCTCTGCTTCGCCCTGCTCATCGCAGCCGGCGTCGTGCGCTTGGGGACGGACTTCGGCGAGATCGATCGCCTGAACGGACCCCTGTGGCCCCGGGCGGTGCTGTTCAGCGCGACGATGTTCGCAAGCCTGTTCGGCTTCGGTTTGTACAGCACGCGCCAGCGGGCTCGCAGCGTGGGAATCTTTGTGCGTGTGATCGCGGCGGTCGCCGCGGCTATTGCTGTGACGACCGTGGCATTTTATGTCATCCCCGACCTGTGGATCGGACGGGGCGTGCTATCGCTCGCGGCGCTCAGCGCCGCTGCGGCCGTGATGGTTCTGCGGCTGGGGTTCAGCCGTTTCATCGACGACACGCCGCTCAAGCGCCGAATACTGGTCTATGGCACCGGGCGAAGCGCCGCATCGGTCGCCGGACTGCGCCGCCGCTCCGATAAGCGGGGTTTCGTGCTCACGGGCTTTGTCCAGCCCGACGGTGAGAGCCTCCACGTTCCGGAGGAACGTGTCTTGAGAGAGGCGGGAGAGTTGCTGAGCCTCTGCAAGTCGCTCGACATCGACGAGGTCGTGGTAGCCATGGACGACCGACGCCGCTCGTTCCCCATCCGCGAGCTCCTCGAGTGTCGCCTCGCGGGAATCGACGTGACCGAGCTGCTCACGTTCCTCGAGCGGGAGACCGGGCGCGTGCGGGTGGACGTGCTGAACCCGAGCTGGCTGATCTTCGGCGAGGGCTTCCGGCGCGGATCGGTCCGGCTCTTCACCTCCGGAGCGATCGACGTGGTGGCGAGCCTCATCATTCTCATCATCTCCTTGCCCGTCGTGCTCACCGCGGCGATTGCCATCAAGCTCGAGGAAGGCTGGCGCGCGCCGGTCTTCTACGCACAGCAGCGCGTGGGCCTCGGTGGCGAGGTGTTCAAGCTCCTCAAGTTCCGCAGCATGCGGATCGACGCGGAGGCAAAAGGCGGCGCGCAGTGGGCGCAGAAGAACGACCCTCGGGTAACGCGCGTCGGAGCGGTCATTCGCAAGCTGCGCGTCGACGAGCTTCCGCAGATCCTCAACGTGCTGCGCGGCGACATGTGTTTCGTCGGCCCGCGTCCCGAGCGGCCCGAGTTCGTCGCGGAGCTCGCCGAAAAGGTCCCATACTACGTGCAAAGACACTGCGTGAAGCCGGGCATCACCGGCTGGGCGCAGCTGTGCTACCCGTACGGCTCCTCCGAGCGGGATGCGCTCGCAAAGCTTGAATACGACTTGTATTACATCAAGAACAACACGCTACTCTTCGATCTTTCGATCCTCGTGCAGACGGCCGAAGTCGTCTTTCTTGGCAAGGGCGCGCGATAGGGAACCTGCCGAGTGGATCGCGTAGCCGCCGTGGTGATCGGCGCCGGCGTCGTCGGACTCGCGGTGGCGCGGGCGCTGGCCGAGCGAGGCCGTGAGGTGCTGGTGCTCGAGGCGCAACGCGCGATCGGAACTGGAACGAGCAGCCGCAATTCCGAGGTCATCCATGCCGGGATCTACTATCCCACGGGCTCGCTCAAAGCACGACTCTGCGTGGCGGGGCGCCAGGCGCTTTACCGTTATTGTGCGGAAAGAGGCATCCCGCATCTGCGGGTCGGCAAGCTCATCGTGGCCGCATCGGACGAGGACGTCCCGATCCTCGCCCGCTATCACCTGCAGGCTCGAGAGAACGGCGTCGGCGATCTGCGCGAACTCTCGGCGGCGAGGGTGCGCGCACTCGAGCCTGAAGTGCGCTGCATTTCCGGGTTGCTCTCTCCCTCCACGGGCATCCTCGACTCGCACGCGCTCATGCTGGCCTACGAGGGCGATCTCGAGTCCCACGGTGGCGCCGTCATTCTCGGCGCTCCCGTGACGGGAGGTACGCTCCGCGACCGCGATGTGCAGCTGCACGTGGGCGGAACAGAGCCGACGACGCTGCAGGCGGGTCTCGTCGTCAACTGTGCCGGTCTTGCGGCGCAGCACGTATCCCGCAGCCTCGAGGGGATGCCGGCGAGCGCGGTGCCGGACCGTCATCTGGCGAAGGGACATTACTTTCTTTTGACCGGCCGCTCGCCGTTCCAGCGCCTCGTCTATCCCATCGCAAGTTCGGCGGGGCTTGGTGTGCATGTCACGCTCGATATGGGCGGTCGCGTCCGATTTGGCCCGGATGTCCATTGGGTGGCTGACGAGGACTACAGTTTCACCGACGGGTTGAGACCCGTCTTCGCCGCGGCGATCCGCCGGTACTACCCGGGAGTGGACGAGACGAAACTGGTGGAGGGCTATACCGGCATACGCCCCAAGATCAGCGGTCCGGCAGAGCCCGCCGCGGACTTCTGCATTCGAGGGCCCGAGGAACACACCGGTCGGCCCTACGCAGCGCTCTACGGAATTGAATCCCCGGGGCTCACGGCCTCGCTGGCGATCGGCGACTACGTCGCGAGGCTTTTCCCTTGAGATCCGGTGCCGGCGTCTGCTTCGGGCTGGCGTACGGTGCGCGCCGCGGGGTCTCCAAGGAGGCCCCGTGCGAGCAGCACCTCGCGCATCGGCGCAAAGCGGAACTCTCCGAGCAGCCGGCGCAGCCGCGGCTCGCAGCCGCGCAGATTCGTGTAGTGTCGAAAGCGCGCGAGCCAGCCAACCTTGACGCGCGGCTGGTCGGGATCGACCTCCCACGGATGAAGATAGAAGGTGAAGGGGCGGCCGTGCACGCGGTTGATCTGGCGCAACCCCCTCCGCGTAACCCCGTAGGGAAGCAGCCTGAAGTAACCGCCGCCGGAGACCGGCACTCGCAGGCCAAGGAAGGAGGCGGCCGACATCGGGAACTCCGCCAGCGTGCGGCCCGAAGGCGCAGCCAACAGGGCGGGTTCGGGTGAGAAGCCCGGGATTCCGTAGCGATCGTGGCGAATGGGGAAGATCGACGAGTCGTAGCGAAAGCCGGCATCGATCAACACATCGAGCGCCCAGAGGGACTGTCGCGTGATCGAGAAGCTGGCGGCCCGATAGCCGATGACGGGTGTCCCGATGAGATCCTCGAGCAGGCGCTTGGATCTCATGGTCTCCTCGCGGAACTCCGCCAGCGGCTGACGGTAAATGAGCCGGTGAGAAAACCCGTGGCTGGCGACTTCGTGGCCCGCCCGGGCAATGCGCCGAACGAGCGCGGGGTGACGCTCCGCGATCCACCCCAGGACGAAGAAGGTGCCACGCGTGCCACGTTCGGCAAGCCGTTCCAGCAGGACCTCGGTGTTGCGCTCGACCCGCGATTCGCGCGCTGACCAGGAATCACGAGAGATCGCGGAGCCGAGATTCGCGACCTGGAAATAGTCCTCCACGTCCACCGAGAAGGCATTGACGATCGCTTGGGGCATCGCCCGGCACTATACGGTCGGATGGTCGGAAGCGGCTAGCGACTCGCGCAGGTATCCGGGATGGGTATCCAGATCCGCGTCGAAAAACCTGACACCTCGGCGCGCCACGGCTCGGCGTTTCGTTATCATTTGGGCCGATGTGGCTCTGGGAAACCCTGGTTGCGGCTCGAGAAAGCGGCTCTCCGTCAGTGAGCTCCGCCAACGCTGCTGCGGCGCTTCCCGATCTGGCGCAGGCATCGAGCCTCGCAGGCCGGTTGGAGGAGTTTCGCGGGCGCGACGTGCTGCTGAATGTCCGGGACCCGTTCTCCGCGGCGCTGGCCCTCATCGAGCTCGACGGTGTGGCTCGGCGGATGGTGCTCTGCCCACCCGATCTCGCGCCCGGGCAGTTGTCGGCGGTGAGTGCAACCTCGGGCGCGGATGCCTGCGTGCACGATCGGCCGGCCGGCGGGATGGAGAAGCTGGAGATCCCCCTCTGCATCACCACCGAGGGAGTGCTTGCTCAGGGCTCCGTCGCCCGCCGGGCCTCCCACCGGACGGAGTGGGTTCTGCTGACTTCCGGCACGACCGGGGCTCCGAAGCTCGTCCTGCACACCCTCGCGAGCCTCACGAGCGCCATCGCTCAAGAGCCTCCGCCGCCCGGTCGGGTGGTGTGGAGCACGTTCTATGACATCCGGCGCTATGGCGGTCTACAGATCTTTCTGCGGGCGCTCCGGGACGGCTCGCTGGTGCTGTCGAGCTCGGAGGAGGCGGTTGGGGATTTCCTGGCTCGCGCCGGCGAGAGCGGCGTCACGCACATCTCCGGAACCCCCTCCCACTGGCGCCGAGCGCTCATGAGCGGAGCGGCCGGACGCATTACGCCTCGGTACGTCCGACTATCGGGCGAGATCGCTGATCAGGCCATTCTCGATGGCCTGCGAGCCGCGTACCCCAACGCGAAGGTCGCCCATGCCTTTGCATCGACGGAGGCGGGTGTCGCATTCGAGGTAGACGATGGGTTCGCCGGGTTTCCGGCAAGTCTCATCGGAGCGCCGGCAGCGGGCGTCGAGATGCGGATCTCGGACGGTACGCTTCGCATCCGCTCGGAGGGCAATGCGATCGGCTACCTGCGCGATCACACGAACGGCAAGGATGTGGTCGGACTCAAGGATCCGCATGGCTTCGTGAACACCGGGGATCGCGTGGAGCTCTACAACGGCCGGTACTACTTTGTCGGACGTAGTGGCGGTGTCATCAATGTCGGGGGCCTGAAGGTGCATCCGGAGGAGGTCGAGGCGGTCATCAACGCTCATCCCTGGGTGCGCATGTCGCTCGTTAGGGCGCGCCGCAACGCGATTACGGGCGCCATCGTCGAGGCGGAAGTGGTGCTTCTCGATCGTGAACGCCTGAATCGCGATGGCGCTCCCGGCGCGCGGCCGGCGGAGGAGGCGCTCGGCCGCGAGATACTGGAGAGGTGCCGACGTCTGCTCTCTCCGTACAAGATTCCCGCGCGCATCCGCTTCGTGCCGGCGCTCGAAGTTTCGGCCTCCGGAAAGCTCGTGCGTCCCGATGCGTAATGTGATCGTGACGGGTGGCAGCCGGGGCCTGGGGCTCGCGATTGCATCCACGCTCTGTGCAGCGGGTTATCGAGTCATCGCGGTGGCGCGCACCCGTACGGCGGAGCTGCGCGCGGCCGCCGCGGCCGCCGAACCCGAGCACCAGGGGGCTTTGCATTTCCGCGCTTTCGATCTCGCAGATACACGCGGCATCGGATCACTCGTGCGGGGCCTGCGCAAGGAATTCGGGTCGCTCTACGGCCTCGTCAACAACGCAGGAATCGGCACGCACGGCATGCTCGCCATGATGCGTGACGAGGAGATCGAGCGGATCCTGCGACTGAACTCGGTCGCACCGCTGACCCTCACCAAGTACGTGCTGCGCTCGATGATGGTCGAGCGGGCGGGGCGGATCGTGAATATCGCCTCGATCGTCGCCTCGAACGGCTTCAGCGGGCTTTCCGCCTACGCTGCCACCAAGGCGTCATTGGTCGGCTTTACACGGTCCCTCGCGCGCGAAGTCGGCCAGCTCGGGATCACCGTCAATGCGATCGCGCCGGGGTTTCTCGAGACCGAGATGACGAGCGAGATGAGCGAGGAGGACCGCAGCCGCTTGGTCCGGCGCAGTGCGCTCCGCCGGTTTGCAAGCACCGACGAGGTGGCGGCCGCCGTCGAGTATCTGCTCAGCGACAAAGCAAAGAACATCACCGGAACCACGTTGACGATCGATGCGGGCAGTACCGCCTGAGGCGTTTGCGGCTCGGGCTGTGTGCTCCGATGTTCCATCGACCGCTCACAAGCGCAGCTCTGCGCTGCAGATCCGGTCGAAGAGTCGTGCATCGAGCCTCACGTACGCCTGCGTCTGCCTGTCGTCGAAGTAGATCTCATCGCGCACGACACCCGGGTCGTACCCCTGCTCTGCAAGGTCTTGCTTCCTCAGTTTGAATGTGGTCGTCCGCTCGAGCGCGGCAACGATGCGGACGAAGAGGGGCCTCGCGTAGTCGGGCAGCTGCGCGGCAACGTGGCGCCGGAGCTTTGCGAGCTCGAAGGCTTCATCGACGATGATCGCAGCCATTCCAGCGCGACCCTCGGTGGCCGGGACACGTACGCCGTACACGGCCGCCTCGACCACACCGGGGCACTCGGCGATCACTCCGGCCACCTCGCTCGTTGAAACGTTCTCTCCCTTCCAGCGGAACGTGTCGCCCACGCGGTCGACGAAATAGAAGAATCCCTCGGCGTCCTGTCGCATCAGGTCGCCGGATCGAAACCACGCATCGCCGGGCGCGAACACGTCGCGCACGATCTTCCGTTCGGAGGCCTCGCGATCCGCATAGCCCTCGAAGCGGCCGCTCGCGCCCCCACCGGGGTCGCGGAGCTGCCCGATCGCTTCGCCGATCTCGTTCCGCCCGCAGCGCATGCAGCGCCCGGCATCGTCGCGGAGCGGAGCTCCGGTTGCCGGGTCGAGCTGGATCAGCGCGACCGGGATGCGATGCGCGAGGAACGGTGGAATACGTCCGATCGCCCCCGGCCGACCCTCGCAGTTGTAGAGCGAGAAGCTGCCCTCCGTCGAGGCGTAGTACTCGAGAATCTGCGGGATGCGAAAACGTCTCCGAAACGGCTCCCATACCTCGGGCCGAAGTCCGTTGCCGCAGCACAGTCGCAGCGCATGCTGCGTCTCCTCGGGCTGCGGGGGGCTGCGGAGCAGATACCGGCAGAGCTCACCGATGTACTGAAAGAGCGTGCAGCGCTCGGCGAGGACATCCTTCCAGAACTCGTGCGCGGAGAAGCGGTCGCGAATCACCACGGCGCCCCCGCCGACGAGCGTCGCTCCCGTTGCGACGACTCCGCCGATGCCGTGATACATGGGCAGACAGTTGTACATGCGGTCCGAGGGCTGCGTATCCATCATGCCGGCGAACCAGTGGCTCCACTGCATCACCCGGAAGTGGCTGACAAGCGCCGCCTTGGGTAGGCCCGTGGTGCCCGAGGTGTAGATGTAGAGCGCTCGGTCGTCGAGCGCAGGCGAGCGGCGCTCGGCGCCGGTGAGAGGGTCGCTCGGCAGACCGGCCAGCTCGCGCTCGAGTGACGGCAGGTCCTGGTCCAACCCTGGCACGGGGCCGGGCTCACTGCGGCCGAAAACCCAGCATCGCACCGCAGGCGGCGCAATCCTGAACCGCGCGCTCTGCAGCGCCCCGGCGAGCGATGCGTCGGCGATCACACCGCGAGGCGCGACGATCTGGATCGCGTGCGCCAGGAGCTCACCGCTCAGCTGGGTGTTGAGAAGCGCCACGACCACGCCGACGCGATTGAGTCCGAGCCACAGCGCCATGTACTCCGGACAGTTCCGCATGAGCAGGCATAGGACATCTCCCGGTGCGAAGTTCTGCGAGAGCCCCCACCGCGCGTAGCGGTTGCAGCTTTCGGCAAGCTCACGATAAGTCAAGTTCCCATGCCTGGAGATGAGCGCCGGTGCGGCGTCGAGGCGCTGGGCGAGCTCGTCGATCACGGCTGGCAGCGTCGCGCATTGGCGGCGCTCGATCGGCGCGGTCCTCTCGAGCGCACGCAGCCAAGCCTTGTGGGACGCGCTCACGCTTCCGACCGGCGAGCGGTCATAATGACGGCATGAAAAAGGAGACGATCGCGGTACACGGCGGGTTCGATTCGGATCCGGCCACCAAATCGGTGGCCGTTCCAATCTACCAGACCGTCGCCTACTCCTTCGACAGCGCCGCTCACGGTGCCGCGCTGTTCAATCTCGAGGTGGAAGGCTATCGCTACACCCGCATCTCCAATCCGACGAACGACGTGCTCGAGCGTCGCGTCGCGCAGCTCGAAGGCGGCATGGCCGCTCTCTGCACGAGCAGCGGACAGGCCGCCTTGCTCTATGCCGTGCTCGCGGTGACCGAGGCCGGGCGCAACATCGTCTCCGTGCCGCAGCTTTACGGGACGACTCACACGCTCTTGGCGCATGTCCTGCCGAAGTACGGAGTGGAGGGGCGCTTTGCGCCATCCGATCAGCCCGCCGCGCTCGCGCCGCTGATCGACGAGCGCACGAGCGCGCTGTTCTGCGAAACGGTCGGAAATCCGGCCGGCAACGTCTGTGATCTCCAGGCGATCGCACAGGTGGCGCATCGAGCGGGCGTTCCGCTGATCGTCGACAACACGGTGCCGACGCCGATCTTGGTCCGGCCGATCGAATACGGCGCGGACATCGTGCTGCACTCTCTCACCAAGTTTCTCGGCGGGCACGGCACCACGCTCGGCGGGATCATCGTCGATAGCGGCAAGTTTCCCTGGGAGCGGTACGCCGCACGCTTCCCGATGCTGACGCAGCCCGATGAGTCCTACCAGGGGTTGGTCTATACCGAGCACTACGGACCGGCGGCCTATATCGGGCGCTGCCGCAGCGTCTTTCAGCGAACGATGGGGGCGGTGCTCGCGCCGCTCAGCGCGTTCCTGCTGCTGCAGGGAATCGAGACGGTCGCGCTGCGAGTCGAGCGTCACGTGGAGAACGCGCGCCGCGTCGCGGAGTTTCTGCGTGATGATCGCCGCGTTGCCTGCGTGAGCTACGCGGGTTTTCCCGAAAGCCCCCACTATCGGCTCGTACAGAGGTATCTCGGCGGGCGCGCCTGCGCGCTGCTCACCTTCGCGATTCGCGGCGGTTACGATGCGGGCACGCGCTTCTACGATGCGCTCAGGCTCTTCAAGCGGCTCGTGAACCTCGGGGATGCCAAATCGCTCGCCTGCCATCCCGCATCGACCACGCACCGGCAAATGTCGCCGGAGGAGCAACGCTTGGCGGGGATCGGGCCGGAGACCATTCGCCTGAGCATCGGGATCGAGCACATCGACGACATCATCGCCGACCTCGACCAGGCGCTGAACGCAGCGACGACCTGACCGCGCGGGAGCCAGCCCTACGGGCCGCGCCCCGCCCCCGCGAGCGTCTCGAGCAATCCCTCGATCGAGGTGATCGAGTGGAAATTCTCCGGCGTGATCTCGGATGGGGGAATGGTCAGGTTGAATTCCGCCTCGACGGCGAGCATCAGATTGACCATCTTGATCGAGCTGATCCCGAGATCGGACAGGCGCGCATCGATCCGGATGGGCGCGGAGGCGGCCGGTGGCCCGAGGATCTGGCGCACAAGCGCGATCAGGCGCTCCCGGGTCGTCAGCCAGTCAGCCGGTCCCACTTCATTCATCGATCATATCCCCTCGGTGGCCAGCGCGCGGCCGGACCGCTTGGCGGCGGCGATCAACGAGAGCCAGTTGGCGTAAATTCTAACGGCCGAGACGTCCCAGCTGTTGTGCAGGCCGATCGATGCCGCCTCCATCGGGAAGCTCGCGAGAAGCTCGGGGGAGGGTGCAGTGAGGGCCCGGTCGCGGAACTCGTGAAGCACGGCGGCGGCGGCGGCGGA
>Ga0335074_10015369_pt1 | contig 10750 bp, 10 predicted proteins | sample Lox_Sample_23_FD_206715 | JGI IMG/M metagenome (GOLD analysis project Ga0335074, IMG submission 206715) | Soil microbial communities from Loxahatchee National Wildlife Refuge, Florida, United States - Lox_Sample_2.3 | ecosystem: Environmental > Terrestrial > Soil > Wetlands | place: USA... | reverse complement strand
GAGGCCCCAGGCGCCGAGCGTCGGCGACTCCCAGTTGTCCTCGACGAAGCGCACGTCGTGCACCAGCGGGTCGAAGCCGAGCGCGCACAGGCTGCCGAGATACTGATCGAGGATGTCGAGCGGCGAGGGCTTGATCACCACCTGGAACTGGTAGTAGTGCTGCAGCCGGAAGGGGTTCTCGCCATAGCGCCCGTCGGCCGGGCGGCGCGAGGGCTGCACGTAGGCGGCGCTCCAGGGCTCGGGGCCGATGGACCTGAGAAAGGTGGCGGTGTGGAACGTCCCCGCTCCAACCTCCATGTCATAGGGCTGCAGCACCACGCAGCCACGGTCGGACCAGTAACGCTGCAGCGCGAAGATCAGCTCCTGGAAGGTACGGGGCGCCGTGCCAGTTCTCATGAATTGCGGTGGGCTGCAAAAGAGCCGGCAAGTATAGCCCGGCAAAAACCGTGCTTTTGCACCTGGCGGCATGCACCAAAACGAGACGCGGCACCCGTCCCGAGGGAAGGCGGCCGGGGCGAATGGCGGTAGCATTTGCACCATTTCGGTGCCAAACTGGAGCATTCGCACCAAGTAGGTGCGACTATGCTTCCGAGAGCCCGCTAAGTCCTTGATCCACCGAGCCGCTCGAGCTGGCACAGCGGCTGCACTGCTGGAGCGCCACCCGGACGTCTGTCCGGTCGCTCGCCGCCTTCGGCGGCTCGACCCTTTTTCCGGAGGAGATATGACACCGACCGACGTGCTCAAGCTGATCAAAGAAAAAGACATCAAGTTCGCGGACCTGAGATTCACCGATACGCGTGGCAAGGAGCAGCACGTGACCATCCCCGCGCGTCTCGTCGACGAGGATCTGTTCCGCGACGGCAAGATGTTCGACGGCTCCTCCATCGCCGGCTGGAAGGGCATCAACGAGTCGGACATGATCCTCATGCCGGAAGCCAACACCGCGGTGATCGATCCCTTCTTCGAGGATGCGACCATCGACATCCGCTGCGATGTCATCGAGCCGGCGACCATGCAAGGCTACGAGCGCGACCCGCGCTCGCTGGCGAAGCGCGCCGAGGCTTACTTGAGATCGACGGGTATCGCCGACTACGCGCTCTTCGGTCCGGAGAACGAGTTCTTCATCTTCGACAGCGTGCGTTACGGCAACGACATGCGCGGCTGTTTCTACGCGATCGACTCCGTGCAGGGCGCCTGGAGCTCGGGCACGGAATACGCCGAGGGCAACAGGGGCCACCGACCGGGCATCAAGGGTGGTTACTTCCCGGTGCCGCCGGTCGACGCTTTCCAGGACATCCGCTCGGCGATGTGCCTCGCCTGCGAGGAGCTCGGGCTGAAGGTGGAGGTGCACCACCACGAGGTGGCGACCGGCGGCCAGGCGGAGATCGGCATCGGCGCGGGTACGCTCGTGCAGAAATCCGACCAGGTGCAGATCCTCAAGTACGCCGTGCTCAACGTGGCCAACCGCTACGGCAAGACCGCCACCTTCATGCCGAAGCCGCTCGTCGGCGACAACGGCAACGGCATGCACGTGCACCAGTCCCTGCAGAAGGAAGGCAAGGCGCTGTTCGCCGGTGACCGCTACGGCGGACTCTCGGATCTCGCCCTCTACTACATCGGCGGCATCATCAAGCATGCCAAGGCGCTCAACGCCTTCACCAACGCCGGCACCAACAGCTACAAGCGCCTGGTGCCCGGGTTCGAGGCGCCGGTGATGCTGGCGTACTCCGCCCGCAACCGCTCGGCCTCCATCCGCATTCCGTGGGTGTCGAACCCCAAGGCGCGCCGTATCGAGGTGCGCTTCCCCGACTCGAGCGCGAACCCTTATTTCGCCTTCACCGCGATGATGATGGCCGGCCTCGACGGCATCCAGAACAAGATCCATCCCGGCGACCCCGCCGACAAGGACCTCTACGACCTCGAGCCGGAGGAGGCCAAGCACATTCCGACGGTCTGCCATTCGCTCGACATGGCGATCGACTGTCTCAACAAGGATCGCGAGTTCCTGACTCGCGGCGGGGTATTCACCAACGACGTGATCGATGCCTACGTCGGTCTGAAGATGCAGGAGATGACGCGCTTTCGCATGGCGACCCACCCGGTGGAGATGGAGCTCTACTACAGCTGCTGATGGGCAAGCACGGCTCTCCGAGAACCGCCGCGAGCCGGGGCACCCCAGGAAACGGGCCCCGCCGCCCTGGGATGCCCCGGCCGGATCCGGGGCACGCGTGGCGCCGGGATCGCGCCGCGCGACGGCCATCGGCACGACCGATTCCCTGCGACGGGCGTCCTTTGTGCATGAACCCGCCTCGGGCTATGCTCGGGCCCTATGCGCGACAGCCGATTTACCTTAATCCAGCCGGTCACCGTCCGCGGGTTTGCGGCGGCTCTGGCCGGGGTGGCGTGTCTCGGTCTCCTCTGCGCCGCCGCCCTGGCGGACAACGGCGATCGGACCACGGTCTACAAGTGGGTGGATGCGAACGGCATCGTCCATTACAGCGACCAGCCGCACCCCAACGCGCAGAAGTTGGAAATCAGCGGCGCCCAGACCTTTGCCGCGCCGCCGGAGCCGGCCTCGTCCTACGCTCCCGCACCGCAGGAGACTCAGCCCTCCGGGCCCGCTTACCAGAGCTGCGAGATCACCCAGCCCACCGATCAGCAGATGCTGATGAACGTCTATCAGACGACGGCCGTGGTGCAGACCTCGCCGCCGTTGCGAGCCGGCGACGAAGTCCGCCTGTTCGTCGATGGCAAGCAGATACAGGGCTCGGGCACTTCGTTTACCTTCCCGGTGTTTCGGGGTCAGCACTCCGTCGAGGCGGTGATCCAGGACAACACCGGGCAGATCGTCTGCGAGACGAGCACGGTCACCTTCTTCGTGCACCAGCCCTCGGTGCAGAACCCGCACAACCCGGTTCATCCGCACTAACTGACCGTGGCGCGAAAAAGCCGGTTCGGCGCCTTCTAAGCGGACCGCCGGTGACGGCGCGCGCGAGCCGCCGTGGCCGCTGAGCAGCATTTTCCCTCGGCGCTGTCGCATTTCGAGCCCACTGATCTGCTCGATGCGCTCTCGACCGGCATCATCGTTCTCGACGCGCAGCTTTGCGCGATCTACGCCAACGTCGCCGCGCAGGACCTGCTCGCCTTCAGTCTGAACCAGGCGCGCGGGCGGCCGTTCTCCGACTTCCTGATCGAGGGTAACGGGCTGCCCGCCATTCTGCGGCGCGCGCTCGAGACCGGCGAGGGCATCGCCGATCGCGAGCTCGCCATCCGACCCGCCGGCGCCCGCGAGTCGCGCACGCTCGATATCACCATCACACCGCTCGAGGGTCAGATCACGGGCACCCACCTGTTGCTCGAGCTGGCCGACACCACTCAGCGGCAACGCATCTCGCGCGAGAACGATCTGCTCGCGCGCCTCGATGGCAGCCGGCTCATGATCCGGCAACTCGCCCACGAGATCAAAAACCCGCTCGGCGGCCTGCGCGGCGCCGCCCAGCTTCTCGAGCGCGAGCTTCAGGGCGCATCGCTCAAGGAATACACCCGGGTCATCATTGGCGAGGCCGATCGCCTCACCACGCTCGTCGACTCCATGGCGGGCCCGAAGCGTGTGCCACAGAAATCGCTCGTCAACGTGCACGAGGTGTGTGAGCACGTCTATCACCTGCTGCGCGCGGAAGCGCCCGCCGCCATCCACATCGAGCGCGACTACGACCCGAGCCTGCCGAGCGCCATGCTCGACCGCAATCAGATCATCCAGGCGCTGCTCAACGTGGCGCGTAACGCCATGCAGGCGTTGGCCGTGCGTGGCCACATCGTGCTGCGCACCCGCGCGCTTTCCAACGTCAGCATCGGCTCGGCGCGGCATCGCCTGGTGGCCAGTGTGCAGGTCGAGGATGACGGCCCGGGAATTCCCGAGGAGCTGCGCTCGAGCATCTTTTATCCCCTGGTCACGGGACGTGCCAACGGCAGCGGCCTCGGGCTCGCGGTCGCCCAGGAGCTCGTCTCACGCAACGGCGGCCTGGTCGAGTTCGAGAGCGAGTCGGGCAGGACCGTGTTCACACTGTTGCTGCCCCTGGAGGAGCCCACATGAACGGCAGCGCGCTGCGAGTCTGGCTGGTCGACGACGATGCCTCCATCCGTTGGGTGTTGGAGCGGGCGCTGCGCAACGGCGGCATGACCCCGCGCGCGTTCGAGGCCGCGGAGCCGGCGCTCGAAGCGCTGCGGCGCGAGGCCCCGGACGTCCTGATCACCGACATCCGCATGCCCGGCCAGTCCGGACTCTCGCTGTTGCGCCGCATTCGCGACACCCGCCCCGCGCTGCCGGTCATCGTCATGACCGCGCACTCGGATCTGGGCAGCGCCGTCTCGGCTTACGAGGGCGGCGCCTTCGAGTACCTGCCGAAGCCGTTCGACATCGATCAGGCGGTGGCGCTGGTCAGGCGCGCCGCGAGCGCCGTGTCCGCCGCCGCCACGGAAGCGGCGGCGACGCCGCGGATCCCGGAGCTGCTCGGAACCGCGCCCGCGATGCAACAGGTGTTTCGCGGCATCGGCCGGCTGTCGCGCTCCAGTGTCACGGTGCTCATCACCGGCGAGTCCGGCACCGGCAAGGAGCTCGTGGCGCGCGCCCTTCACGATCACAGTCCGCGCGCCGGCAAGACCTTCATCGCCCTCAACACCTCGGCGATTCCGGCGGACCTCCTCGAGTCCGAGCTCTTCGGCCACGAGAAGGGCTCGTTCACCGGAGCGGACGCGCAGCGGCGCGGGCGTTTCGAGCAGGCCGACGGCGGTACGCTGTTTCTAGACGAGATCGGCGACATGTCGATGCCGCTGCAGACCCGGCTGCTGCGCGTGCTGGCGGAGGGGGAGTTCTATCGGGTGGGCGGCCAGACCTCGATCCGCGTGGACGTGCGGGTCATCGCCGCGACGCACCAGAATCTGCAGGAGCGCGTGGTCCGCGGGCTGTTTCGCGAGGACCTCTACCACCGCCTCAATGTCATCCGGCTGGAGCTGCCGCCGCTGCGGGCGCGCGCGGAAGACATTCCGGAGCTCCTTCGGCACTACCTCGATGTCGCCGCGCGCGATCTCGGCGTCGAGCGCAAGGCGCTGGCCCGGGACGCGGAGGCCATGTTGTCCTCCTACGGCTGGCCCGGCAACGTGCGCGAGCTGGTGAATGTCTGCCGTCGCCTGTCCGTGCTGGCGCCGGGCAGCGAGATCCGTGTCGAGGATCTGCCGCTCGAGATCCTCGCCGCCGATGCCGGCGCCAATGCCGGCGCCGACTGGGAGAGCTCCCTCGCCAACTGGGCCGACCGTCAGGCGATGAGCGGCAAGCGCCCCCTCCTCGAGCAGGCGTTGCCCGCGCTGGAGCGCATCCTCATTCGCGCCGCGCTCAAGCGTACCCAGGGCCATCGCCAGGATGCCGCGAAGCTGCTCGGCTGGGGCCGCAACACCCTCACCCGCAAGCTGAAGGATCTCGGCATGGCGGACGGGGATGGGGAAGGGCCCTAGCCCGAGAGCGGCGCATCCTCGATCTCTTTCGCCGTGCGCAGGCTGCCGGTGAGCTCCGTGACGCTCTCGAATCCGTTCGCCCGCAGATAGCCGGCGATGCCGTCGTTGACCTTCCTGCAGACGAAAGGATCGTAGAAGAGCGCTGTGCCGATGCCCACCGCGGTGGCGCCGGCGATCAGAAATTCCAGCGCATCGGTCGCGGTCGTGATGCCGCCCTGCCCGATGATCGGCACTCCGTGGGGCTTCGCCACCTCGTACACCTGGTGCACCTTCAGCAGCGCGATGGGCTTGATCGCCGGCCCCGACAATCCGCCCTGAATGTTGCCGATGACCGGGCGGCGGGTGCGCGCATCGATCGCCATGCCCATCACCGTGTTGATGACCGCGAGTGCGTCCGTGCCCGCCTCGATGCAGCGCCGGGCGTTCTCCCGGATGTCCGTCTGATTCGGCGACAGCTTGGTGATGAGCGGTTTCTGCGTCACCCGGCGGCAAGCCTGCACCACCTGCGCCGACATGTCCGGGTAGTTGCCGAACGCGACGCCACCTTCCTTCACGTTGGGGCAGGAGATGTTGATCTCGATGGCATCGATGGGTGACTGATCGAAGAGGCGCGTGACCTCGGCGTATTCCTCCACCGTGGAGCCGGAGACGTTGGCGATGAACCGCGTCTCGCTGAAATCCAGCTGCGGCAGGATGCGGCGCACCACCTGCTCGGCGCCGGGGTTCTGCAGGCCGATGGCATTCAGCATGCCGGCAGCGGTCTCGAACACGCGGTGAGGCGGGTTGCCGAGCCGGGAGCGCAGCGTCGTGCCCTTGAGAACCACCGCGCCCGCGTCCCGGTTGGAGAACCCCTCGATCCGTGTGTACTCCTCGCCGAAGCCGACGCAACCCGAGAGCAGCACGATGGGGGAGGCGAGCTCGAGGCCGCAGACCTTCAGGCGAAGCGACTCCGGCGGTGCGTTAGGGACGGTGGCCATTCGTCAAAGCCGGCGCACGTGGACGTCGATTCGGCCACGCGGGCCGATCAGCCAGGAGCCGAGCCAGCCGGTGATCCAGACGATGAGGGCGGTTTCGAACGCCGACCAGAAGCCGCCGTAGATGTGAAAGCCCGGCAGCATCCAGGCGACCAGCGCCACCATCGCCGTGTTGACGATGAGCAGGAAGAACCCGAGGCTGAGGAGGGTGATCGGCAGTGTCAGGATGACGAGAATCGGCCGCACGACCGCATTGACGACCCCGAGCAGCAGGCCCGCGAGCACCAGCGTGCCGGGGTTGTCGATCCGGATTCCCGAGACCCAGCGGGTCGCGATCCAGAGCCCGATGGCGCTGATCAGTGCGCGGACGACGAACCCGGTCATCTCGCCCCCCGCTTGGCGGCCATCTCGATCAGGGCCTTCAACCGCGTCATTGCCGCCTGCCAGCCGGCCCGCAGCCGCAGGTACTGCGCGTCCCACTCCGGAGCCCCCGGCACCCCCGACCCGAGCAGCCGCAGGATGGTGCCGCCGCCCTTGGCTGGCTCCAGGATGAAGTCGTCGATGAGGGCGCTGTCCGTCGGCGGCAGCGCCTTGCTCGGCAGGTAAATGAGCCGCAGGCGCCGTCCCGGCTCGCAGACGTCGATATGCGCCTCGAGCTCGGTGACGCGGTCCACGCAGGCCCGAAACAGCCCGCCGGCGCGCGCGCGGATTTCAGCCTTCGGCGAGCACCAGGTGCGAAGCAGCGCCGGATCGGTCAGCGTCCGCCAGACCGCCTGCACGTCCACGGCGAGGTCGATCCGGTGGGCATAGCCTCGAGTCTTGTCCGTCATGGGCGCCAATTGTGCCATCAGAGCATCGTCGGGGAGTCTCGGGATTCCCGATCTCGACTATCCTAGCGCTTACGCTTCCGGAGGTACCATGGCGCTCGTCAACCTGATCGTCGCTCTTGCCCTGCTGCAGTTCTTCGCCTTCGCGACCGCGGTCGGGATGGCGCGGGAAAAGTACAAGGTCGCCGCGCCGGCCACCACCGGCAACGAGATGTTCGAGCGCTACTTTCGCGTCCAGATGAATACGCTCGAGCTGCTCATCATGTTCATCCCGGCGATGTGGATCTTCGGCTTTTACGTGAATGCGCTCGCCGCGGCGGCGCTCGGGGCCGTCTTCATCGTCGGTCGCATCGTTTATTTCTTCTCCTACGTGAAGAACCCCGGGAAGCGATCGCTCGGCTATGGCCTCTCGGCCGCTCCGGTCGCGGCGCTCGTGATCGGGGCGATCGTCGGCGCCGCGCTCGGCGCCGTTCACGGGCTCTGAGCGGCGGCAGCTCGGGAGCTCGAGCGCGCGCGCGTTATCTCGGCATCGCCGTAGGTACCGGGGAGCCTTCCCAGGCGGGCAAAGTCACGGATCATGGCGAAGTAGCCGGGCTCGTAGCGCGTCGACACGCGCGTGCCGTCGGCTCGGGTCTCGAACAGCGTCATGCCGTGCTCCGCATGCCGATAGTAGGCGAGCGTGAAGGGCCGGCCGGCGGCGACGAGGGACTTGATGCGGCGGCTCGTTTCCGCGCTTGGCGCCTCGTAGTCCTCACCGCCCACGATCCACAGCTGCGGCGCCCGGTCGGCGCGCAGCGTCGGCATCGGGTCGTAATAGAAAGGCGTGTGCCAGTCGAATTCCTTCGCCTCCTTGCGCAGCTGCGTGTCCGAATGACCCAACACGAACCAGGCGAAGTCACCGTGCACATCCTGGTACCAGGGCGCATGGCCATACTGCGCCTTCATCTCGTCCAACTGCCGGTAACCGCCCTTGAAATCGTGAACGAACACGTTTTCGGCCGCGCGGGCCACCCGCTGCGCCTTGGCAATCACCGCCGGCGGGTAGCCCTTTTCCCGCATCTGCAGCGCGACGCCCTCCTGGTCCTCGTCGATCACGTTGACGGCCAGACCGTAACAGACGATCACGAAGTCCACCTGGGCGCGGTTTGCTGCGATGGGTGCGACCCAACCGCCCTCGCTCCCTCCCCAGAACCCGATGCGCCCCAGTCTCGCGCGGGCCAGGCGCCGAGCCTCGCCCACGGCGACAACAGCGTCGGCCGCCAACAGCTCGAAATCCTGGGTGTATTGACCCCCGGATTTTCCGGTACCCCGCTTATCGTACGCGAATACGCCGATTCCTTCGGCGGGCAGCATCCGTTGCAAAGTGGACATCACGCCGGAGGAGGTCAATGCGGAACTGTGCTCCGACCCATGTACGAGAACCACCACCGGGACTTTATCGCTCCCCTTTGGCATGATGAGTCGGCCCACGAGTGTGACGCCGTGGCTCTTGAAGGCCGCGTCCTTCACGTCGAATGCAATGCGATGGCCGCGGACGCCGTTGAAGTCGATACTCCCTGCGGCGCAGCTCGGGAAGCTGACGGTTATTCCGTCCTTGTATTGGGTCCAACCCCGAGTGCTGATCCACGCCTTGCCGGTCGCGGGATGCAATAGCCCTGTGATCCCATCGAAGCGCGTCCAGCGATACGTACCCTCATCACCGCCGGGCCCGATATCCACGAGACTGCCGCCGGCCAGCCGGTAGCTGCCGATGTGACAGTCCGCGCTCAGCGCAGCGCGCGCACCCGGCATGGCTGCCATCAGCATGCATGCCGCGAGGCAACGGGTGAAGCTTCCGACGTGGGGTGTCCGCATTCTGTTGATCCGCCTGCAAGGGTCTCCTATCTACCATGCCGGAGGGCTCGCGGGATTGGACGGATTCAAGGTCCGTCCGTAACATCGAGCGCAGCTGATCTGGAGGCGGGAACTTGCTCCTCACGAGCTGCAGCGGAGCTACTGTCAGGAGGGTCATCGATCGTGCCAACGCGCGGATACCTGAGCACGCGCACGACTGGCCGGTGCTGTCGCTGTTCGTGATCGGCGGCTATACGAACCACAGCGCGCTCGGCGAGCGGGTCATTTCCGGCCCGTCCGCGATCCTCTACCGGGCCGGAGCCGCTCACCGTAACGAGGTCGCCGCGGAAGGGTTCGAGCAGATCGAGATCGAATTCGATCCGGCCTGGCTCGGCTGCGGCGAGCAGGGCGTTCCGGTCCGACGGTGGATCGGCGGTCGGGTGGGGGCGCAGGTACGCGGCCTCGTCCAGCAGCTCGGTCGCGACCTGCCGGAGGAGCATCTGCGCGCCGAGCTGCGGCGCTTCATACAGAGCGCTGTCCGTGAAAACAACCGCGGCCTGCCCCGGTGGAGCGGCTGGGTCGAGCGGCGCCTGCGGCAAGACGCGGGCGCGAGCGTGGCGGATCTGGCCCGGGACCTCGGACGGCATCCCTCGTGGCTCGGGACCGCTTACCGTCTGATCAGGGGCGAGGGAATCCCCGAAACCGCCGCGCGATTGAGGGTCGAGCGCGCCGCTTATCTGCTGCGGGAAACGGCGCTGTCGCCGGCCGAGATCGCGGCCGAGGCCGGGTTCTGCGATCAGAGCCACATGCATCGCACACTGCGGCGAGTCCTCGGCCGGACGCCGTCGGCTGTGAGGGGCGACCGGGACGACCTCAGGCAGGCCTTCGGGCCTGCGCCCGCCGCTACTCGGTCTCCGACTTGATCGGGCGCGTCATGAGCGCGCGCACCGCATCGCGCGCCGGTACGCCCGCGTAAAGCACCTGGTACACGCCTTCGCAAAGCGGCATCTCGACACCCGCCCGAGCGGCGACGGTGTGCAATGCTTTGGCCGCCGGGTATCCCTCCACCACCTGATCGATGTCCGAGAGCGCCTGCGCGGCCGTGCGGCCGGCTGCCAGCTCCAGGCCGAAGCGCCGGTTGCGCGACTGATCATCGGTGCAGGTGAGTACCAGATCCCCGAGTCCCGCGAGTCCCATGAAGGTGTCGCGCTGCGCCCCGAGCGCGACGCCGAGCCGCATCATCTCCGCCAGGCCACGTGTGATGAGCGCCACCCGCGTGTTGGCGCCGAAGCCGAGGCCATCCGACAGACCCGCGCCGACGGCCAGCACGTTCTTGACCGCACCGCCGACCTCGACGCCGACGATGTCGGTCGAGGTGTAGGCGCGGAATTGCGCGGACGAGAGGTCCTGCGCCAGCGTCCTGGCGAACGCCGCATCGGACGAGGCGATCGTCATCGCGGTGGGCAGCCCCGCCCCAACCTCGCGCGCGAAAGTCGGTCCCGACAGCACCGCCACGGATCGCTTGGAACCCAGCACCTCGCGCGCCACCTGGTGGGGCAGCAGCCCGCCGGGAAGCTCGAACCCCTTGGTCGCCCACGCGAGCCGCAT
>Ga0335074_10015368_pt1 | contig 10750 bp, 5 predicted proteins | sample Lox_Sample_23_FD_206715 | JGI IMG/M metagenome (GOLD analysis project Ga0335074, IMG submission 206715) | Soil microbial communities from Loxahatchee National Wildlife Refuge, Florida, United States - Lox_Sample_2.3 | ecosystem: Environmental > Terrestrial > Soil > Wetlands | place: USA: Florida... | reverse complement strand
CGGTCACGGTGACAGCGTCAACGGCGTTAACGCTGTCGACGGCGGCGCCGTCGCGGGCGCGGAGCGGCGCAGGAAACGGCTGGACACGAACGCCAGGGCGTACAGGACGCCGACCACGATGAGGAGAAACCTATAGCCGGTGATGAGCGCCGTGTACTCGATGAGGCCGCCGACGATCGCGCCGAGCAGGTTGGCTGCGAACGCGGTCCCGGTCGTCTCGGCGTCCGAGAACCGCTGGGCGAAGATCAGGTTCGCGATGTAGATCGGTGCGAACGCGAGCGCGCTGGCCGCCAGGAAGCGGGGGATGAGTGGCAGGCCTAGCGGCGCGTCCGCCGGGACCAGCCAGGTCACCGCCAGCGACGCGATCAGCGCGGCGTGCAGGAACATCGGGCGCGGCAGCCGGACGTGCCGTGCGGTCTCCACGGCCAGGTACACCGCGACCAGGACCCCGGCAGAGACCAGCGAGTTCACGAACCACGTCGCGCCGAACAGCAGCGCGAACTGCACGATGTTCTTGGTCTCGAGGAGCATGAACGCGGCGCCCATGAACGCGAGATCGGTGTAGCGATGCATTCGCCGCAGGGGCCCGGAACCGCCGCCGACACGGAGCAGCAGCACCGAGCCCAGCAGGATCGCGATGAGAAACCAGACGTAGGACATGGGCATGCCGGGGCTCGGCAGGTAGGGGAACGGGTAGTCGTCGGTGGCCGGCGCGACCCTGGTGCCGTGCCAGTAGCTGGTGCAGTGCGGAACCGCGCCGCGGCTGTAGACGGTCAGCACGGCCAGCTGACGGCCGCCGAGCGGGGGCCCCACGTCCTCGCAGGGCACCCGGCCGAATACGTCATCGATCGTCGTCGCGTACCTGTTGAGCAGGAACGGCGCGTAGTAGTTGTACATCGCGAACGTGCCGCCCGGCGCCAGGTGCGCCTTGACCGCCGCGATCGACTGCTTGGTCAGCAGGAAGCTCTCCAGCCGGACCGCGGACTGCCCCGACACGGCCGCCAGGGAGTCCGGCAGCGCGAACAGAATGAGGTTGTACTTCTTGTTCGTGTCCTGCAGGTACTCGCGGCCGTCGGCGACGTGCAGGGTGACGCGGGGACTGCTGTACGGCTGGCTCGGGGCCCGCTGCTCGCCGAGCCGCAGCAGTTCCGGGTCGATCTCCACGGCGTCGATGTGCCTCGCTCCGCTGGCGAGCGCGACCGCGGTGTCGTTCCCGGTGCCGGCGCCGATGATCAGCACGTCGTCCAGGCTGGCCTTGGTCACATGCCGGTACGGGTACCAGTAGAACGGCTTCTGCCGGGCGAGCACGGCCAGCGACCGGGCGGCCTGGTAGGGAATGTTGTTCGCCGACACGTTCAGAGCGGGGTTCTTCCCGGTCTGCTGGTAGACGGACAGCTTGTTGTACGGCGACCACGTCTGGCTGGGGACGAACGACTCGATGCACAGCGCCGTTACGATCACCGCAACCGCGGCCACCTGCCACCAGCGGATCTTCGGCGCCAGCAGCGCGAGCAGCCCCGCGCAGGCGATGATGCCCCAGGTGGCCGGCGGCTGGTCGAGGAACGACAGGCCGGAGAACACCGCGATACCGGCGATGCTGCCGACGATGTCCAGGCGGTAGGCGTTCAGCGCCCGGAGGCCGACGAAGGGCCGCGCCATGGCCTGGCCGAGGCCGGCCATCACCGCCGCGGTCAGCACGAAGATGATCCCGAGGCTGACCGGCTGCGGCAGCGCGAGCATGTGGCGCAATCCCCGGTACGGATGGGACCCGCTGAGCGAGGACAGGATCACCGGGAACAGGAGCACGAAGCCGACGAGCGCCAGCAGGGCGACCGGGGTCCACCGCAGATAATCGCGCCGCGCGCGAGCGTTGAGGAACCCGATCCCGATCCCGAGGAAGCTGGCCAGCAGGACGAAGTTGGTTGCCTTGGTCACGTAGACGTTGTTCGAGGTGATCCACCGGATGAGTGCCAACTCGACGAACAGCATCAGGAAGCTGGCGAAGGCGAGCCTGGCTCCGCTGCTGGGCCGCTGCGCCCGCTGCCGCGCGGGCCGTGCGGCGGTCAGCCCGTCGGGCCCGGCGCCGCCGCCGCGGTCATCGTCCCAGGCAGCGTCCATCTCGATGAAGGGGGTTCCGGAGTCCACCTCCGCCACCGTAGTCAGTTAGCGAGGCTAAATCTTGGTCTCTTCTATATTTCCAGCGAACCTTTTCTTTACCTTGACTTGACTCTTGCTCGGTAACGGAGTGCCTCCGGGTTGCCCCTGGGCTGGCCCGCCCTTGCCTCCCGCCGGGTGCTCGGCATCCGGCTGGGCACGAGCACGGGCCCCGGGTTCGGCGCTGCCCAATCCTCCCGGTACTGCGGCCGAAATGACTGTGGCGTAGGGGATTCAGTGAGGCGAGAGGGATTGCCTGAAGAAAGTTCGAGGAAGTTTTCTCTCTCAGTTTTAGGGCTCTGACCTGGGGTATTCACATAGTCACCACGATGTGGCATCGTAGGTGTACGAAGGGTGATCACCGTAGCGTGACCGGCGAACAACGCCGAAGATGTGGTTTCGGTCACGAGCGATGATTACCCCGGCCAGGCCGAAACGGGGGAACTAGGCCTGGGGCGGGCCATCTGGCCCGCGGGCCTGCTCGCATCGAGTGCCCGGCGGATCTCGGGGGCCCGCCGGAGCCACGAGCAGGCCGCAAATGTGGGGGGAGCGCGCCCCCGGCCCGATCGGGCCGGGGGCGCGCTTGGCTTTCCGGGGTGCTGCCTCCGGGGCGGCATGGCCGGGGGCGCTATCACCCGCACCGGTGGTCCGGGAATGAGTATGGTATCCATCAAATGTCCGAACTGTGCCCGGAGGCTGGCCGTGTATGACTATGTCATCGTCGGCGCTGGCAGCGCCGGCTGCGTTCTGGCCGGCCGGCTCACCGAGGACCCGGCCACCCGGGTGCTGCTGCTGGAAGCCGGCCCGCCCGACTCCGCCGGCGAGATCCACATACCCGCGACAACGAACCTGCTCTTCCAGAGCACCTACGACTGGAACTACCGGACGGTCCCGCAAGAGCGCGCGGCGGGCCGCTCGGTGTACTGGCCGCGTGGCCGGACCCTCGGCGGGTCGTCGTCGATCAACTCGATGATCTACATCCGTGGCAGCCGCTACGACTACAACTCCTGGCGCGACGAGTACGGCTGCGAGGGCTGGGGGTACACCAACCTGCTGCCCTACTTCCTGCGGGCCGAGAACAACTCCCGCGGCGCGTCCGCCTACCACGGTGCTTCGGGCCCGCTCAGCGTCACCGATCCGCGGCACAAGTCGCCGCTGGCCGCGGCGTTCACCAGCGCGGGCGAGAACGCAGGCCTGGCGGCCAACGACGACTTCAACGGCCCCCGGCAGGACGGCGTCGGCTTCTACCAGGTGACCCAGGCACGCGGGCGCCGCTGCAGCGCCGCCGACGCCTACCTGCATCCGGCGGCCGGCCGGCCGAACCTGACCATCCAGACCGACGCGCTGGTGACCGGGATCGCCGTGTCCGGTGGTCACGCGGTCGGCGTCCGGTACCTGCTGCGCGGGGAATCCCAGACCGCGCACGCCGAGGGCGAGGTCATCCTGGCGGCCGGGGCCATCGGCAGCCCGCAGCTGCTCATGCTGTCCGGGATCGGCCCCGCCGACCACCTGCAAGCCCACGGCATCACCGTGGAGGCGGACAGCCCGGGAGTAGGCGGGAATCTGTCCGACCACCCGGCGGTGACGACGATGTGGCACACGCCGAAATCCCGCGGCCTGTGGGAGCAGGTGGGCCGGGCGAGCCTGGCCCGCTGGCAGCTCATGCACTCCGGGCCGATGACCACGAACATCGCCGAGTCCGGCGGGTTCAGCCGCTCCGACGCGTCCCTGCCGGCGCCGGATATCCAGTGGCACGCGCTGCCCGCCCCGTTCCAGAATGGCGGCCTCGCCGACCCCGCGATCCGCGCGCTGTCGGTGATCGTCGCGCTCGTGGCGGTGCGCAGCAGGGGCCAGATCCGGCTGGCCAGCGGCGACCCTCGGCATAAGCCGCTGATCGACCCCGCGTATCTGTCCGACGGGGCCGACATCGAGCCCTTGGTCACCGGCGTGAAGATGGCCAGGGACATCGCCTTGCAGCGGCCCATGTCGAAGATCTGCAAGTCGGAGCTCGCGCCCGGCGGGGACGTGCAAAGCGACGCCGAGATCAGGGACTTCATCAGGCGCAACCTGACCACGATCTACCATCCCGTCGGCACCTGTGCGATGGGCGGCGACTCCAGGCTGGCCGCCAGCAGGCTGACCAGCGTGGTCGACCCGGAGCTGCGGGTCAGGGGGATCGAGGGGCTGCGGGTGGTGGACGCCTCGGTGATGCCCACGGTGCCGAGGGGCAACACCAACGCGCCGACGATAGCCATCGCGGAGAAGGCCGCCGACCTGATCTGCGGGCGTGCCCCGCTCGCCCCCGTCGAGCCCGCTGACGCGGTGCTCTCGGCGTCATCGGCGCCGTAGCGTGCGCGCCTAGCCGAGCGGCACGCGCGTTCCGGTCATCCGGCTGCGCTCGGCAGCGAACGCCATCAGGTGGCTGTCCAGCGATTCCCGCGGCCCGGTGCTGATGAGCGAGCGGTCACCGGAGGCGACCGCGTCGGCGAAGGCCCCGATGACGCCGAAGTCGCCGCCGCCGTGACCCCCGCCGGCCGCCACGGCCGAGTCGTCGACCGGAACGGGTGCCGCCTGCCCGGTGACGAAGTCGGTGACGGTGATCTGGTGCCCGTCGCCCTCGAGGAACCCCCGAGAGCCCATGATCCTGGTGCGGCGGCGACCGTACGGCGTGAACGCGGTCATCGTCAGCGTGGCGGTGACCCCGCCGTCGAACTCGAGGGTGACCACCTGGTGGTCGGCCACGTCGTTGTCGCACGCGTAGACGCAGCGGCCGTACGGCCCCTCGCGCAGCGCCAGCCGCACCCCCCGCTCGGTCAGGTCGGTGGTCAGCACCGAAAGCGGCCACTGCCTGCGCTTCGGGTCGGCGAGGAAGCCGAGGTACAAGCGGGTGGCCGAGTACGGGCAGGTCGGCTCCACGGCGCAGTCGAGGCAGCGGTCGGCGGCGCCGGCCGGCCGGCTGGCCGCGGTGAAGTGGTGCAGCCCGCCGCGGCTTGACACCGCGACGGCGGGCTTGCCGACCACGTAACGCAGCCAGTCGAGGTCATGGCAGCACTTGGTCAGCAGGCTGGGCCCCGATTCGTCGGCACGGCGCCAGTTGCCGCGCACGTACGCGTGCGCGAAGTGCCACCACCCGACCGGCTCGAGCTGCTCCACCCCGACGACCCGGCCCAGCCGGCCCTCTGCCACGACCTGCTTCACCGCCTCGGTGTACGCCGTGTACCGCATCACGTGGCAGACCGCGAGCATGACCCCGGCCTTCTCGGCCGCTTCGACCACCCCAACGCACTCTTCCCAGGTGGGCGCCATCGGCTTCTCGAGCAGCACGTGGTAGCCGAGCCCGGCGAACTGGATCGCCGCCTCGGCGTGCTCGCGGTCCGGCGTGGTCACGATCACGGCGTCCGCCAGCCGCTCGGTGGCGGCCAGTTCCCGCCAGTCGCGCAGCCGCTGGCCCGCGGGGACGCCCAGCCGGTCGGCCAGCGCGTCGCGGCGGTCGGCGCGCGGGTCGGCGACGGCCACGATCGCGGCCTTGCCCGGGAACCGCTCGGCAAAGCCGGCGAAGACGTTGCCCCGCGCCCCGGCGCCAAGCACCGCCATCGTTACTGGTCCAGCCATCGCGATCGCTCCCACGTGCCGTCAAGAACATTGCCGCCAAGATCGGCTAAAGCACCATCATCGGGCCATTCGCGGTCGGGGGCGCGTCGCCCCTGCAACGGGACGATGACAGGTGAGTCACGATGCGCCGCGTGCTGCCCGTTATACCCATAAATACGAAGTTCGCGAGGCTTAGGATCGTTAGGGCATCGCGGCACGCGCCTGCCCGAGGGAGCCGGGATGGAAGACGACATCGCGCTGAGGGTGCTGGGTCCTGTGGAGATCCCGGCCGCCGGAGCGCGGCCGCCGTCGCAGCCGCCGCAGCAGCGGCTCGTGCTCGGCATGCTGGCGCTGCGGGCGGGGCAGCCGGTTCCGGTTGCGGAGCTGATCGACGCGGTGTGGGACGACCAGCCTCCGCGCTCGGCGCGCGGCAGCCTGCAGGCGCTGGTCACCGGCGTCCGCCAGGCGATCGGCCCGGTGCCGGGCGGCCGCCTCGACCGGTGCGGTGAGGCCTACCGGCTGCAGGTCGAGGCCGGCCGCGTCGACGTGCACCGCTTCCGGTTCCTGTCCGCCGCCGGGCGGGCGGCCACGGACCGCCGGGACCGCGGGGCCGCCGTCGCCGCGTTCGACCGGGCTCTGGGGCTGTGGCGGGGACCCGTGCTGGCCGATGTGCCGGGGACCGCCGCCGTGGCGGCCGCCCGGTCAATGCTGGCCGAGGAGCGCCTGTCGGTGATCCAGGATCGCGTGGCCACGCTGCTCGCGTGCGGGATGGAGCGGCAGGCCGCCGCCGAGCTGCCGGGGCTGCTGGCGGAGTACCCGCTGGCCGAGCGGCTCGCCGGGCTGCTGATCGTGGCTCTGTACCGGCTCGGGCAGCGCGACGGCGCGCTGCGCGTGTTCCGGGCGGTCAGGGACCGGCTGGCCAGCGAGCTCGGCGTGGAGCCGGGCCCGGAACTGCAGGCCCTGCACCGGCGGATCCTGGCTGGCGACCCTGACCTGGCTGGCGACCCGGATCTGGCTGGTGACCCGGACCTCTGCGCGGCCCGCCAGCTGGACCCCTCCTGGCGCGGGGCGCATGGCGGGGCCGCCGTGGTGCCGCGGCAGCTGCCGGCCAGCCCGCCGCACTTCGCCGGGCGCACGGCCGAGCTGAAGGCCCTGGACGAGCTCGCCGCCCGCGCGGCGGACGGCGACGGCCGCGGCGCGGTCTGGGTGCTGGTCGGCCCGGCCGGGGTCGGCAAGACGACGCTCGCCGTGCACTGGGCGCACCGGGTCGCCGGCCAGTTCCCGGACGGGCAGCTGTACGTCAACCTCCGGGGCTTCGCTCCCGAGGGCGTGCCGGTCACCCCGGCGGAGGCGCTGCGCGGGCTCCTTCGCGCCATGGGCGTCCTGCTGCCGCAGATCCCGGAGTCGCCCGACGCTCAGGCGGCGCTGTACCGCAGCATGCTCGCGGGCAAGCGGATGCTCGTGCTGGTCGACAACGCGGCAGACGCCGGCCAGGTGCGGCCGCTGCTGCCCGGTGGCACGGGCTGCGCGGTGCTGGTCACCAGCCGCAGCCAGCTGAGCGGCCTGGTCGCCGTGGAGGGCGCGCACCCGGTCTTCCTCAATGTGCTGTCGGAGCCTGAAGCGTGCGAGCTGCTCGTCAGCAGGCTCGGAGCGCAGCGGGTGATGGCCGAGCCCGCGGCGGCAACGGAGCTGGCCGGGCTCTGCGCCGGGCTGCCGCTGGCGCTCTCGGTCGCCGCAGCCAGGGCCGCGGCGCGCCCCAGCTTCGCGCTGTCCGCGCTCGCCGCCGAGCTGCGCAGCGACGAGGGCCGGCTGGACGCACTGGGCCTGCAGGACGCCGGCGGCAACGTGCGTGAGGTGCTGTCCTGGTCGTACCGGCAGCTCAGCGAGCCGGCGGCGCGGATGTTCCGGCTGCTCGGCGTCCACCAGGGACCGGACATCTCGGCGGCGGCAGCGGCGAGCCTGGCCGGCACCGGGGTTCCCCAGGCGCGCCGCGCGCTGGCCGAGCTCACCGGAGCCCACCTGGCTGCCGAGTCCGCCCCGGACCGGTTCAGCTTTCACGACCTGCTGCGGGCGTACGCCAGCGAGCTGGCGGCCGCCGACGTCCCCGGCGCCGAGCGCGACCCGGCGCTCCGCCGGGTGCTCGACCACTACCTGATCACCGCCAACGTGGCCCTCCCCGTGCTCTACCCGGCGCGGGATCCGCTCGTCCTCGCCGAGGCCGCGCCGGGCACGACGCCGGAACGGGTAACCAGCCGGGCTCAGGCCAGGGCCTGGTTCGCCGCCGAGCACCAGGTCCTGCTCGCGGCGGCGGCGAAGGCCGCGGCAGCGGGGTTCACCACGCACGCATGGCAGCTGCCCGCGGCGATGTCGGAGTTTCTCGATCGCGAGGGGCTCTGGCACGACCTGGCGGTCACCCAGCGGTCCGCGCTCGCGGCCGCCGGGCACGCCGGCGACCGGGCCGGCCTCGCCCACGGCCATCACGGCCTGGCCATGGCGCTCCTGCGGCTGCGCTGCTACGACGAGGGACGCGCACACGCCGGCCAGGCCATCGAGACGTTCCGGCAGCTCGGCGAGCCGGCCAGGGAGGCACGCAGCCGCATCTTCCTCGGAACGGCGTGCGGGGAGGAGGGCCAGCACGCGGCCGCACGCCGTCACACCGAGCTCGGGCTGCGGCTCTACCGCAGCATCGGGCACCGGGCCGGGCAGGCCCACGCGCTGACGAATCTGGGCTGGCACACCGCGGCGCTCGGCGACTACGAGGCGGCGCTCGGCTGCTGCGGGCAGGCCCTGGGCCTGCACCGCGAGCTCGGCAACGCCCTCGGCGAGGCGCACACCTGGGACTACATGGGCTACGTCAGGGACCACCTGGGTCAGCACGATGAAGCCATCGGCTGCTACCGGCGCGCGCTCGCCCTGCTGCTTCAGGTCAGTGACCGGTCGGAGCAAGCGGGCGTGCTGACCAGGCTCGGCGACGCCCACCGGGCCCTCGGTGACCGCGCCGAGGCGCGCGAGGCCTGGCAGCAGGCGCTCGCCGTCCTCGATGACCTGCAGCATCCCGACGCCGTGCAGGTCGTGTCGCGCCTCGACGACCTGCGCGCAGCCGGATAACCGCCCGGAACGGTCAGCCCCGTGGCGGGTCGGCCACGACGTGGAACTCCACCCGGTAGAGCAGCGTGTCGTCGCCGACCGGGCCCGCGTGGGCGGCCCTCCGCCGAAGCGTCTCGAGGTCGGGCTCGCCGGAGCGGCGCACGTCGGCCGCGGTGATCGCGGCGAACGGCAGCAGCTCGACGGAGTCGACCTCGATCTGCCCGCCGCCGACCCGGTAGCGGCCGCCCGCCCGCACCTTGGGACGCTGCCAGAGCCGGAACGAGACCGTGATCGCGCCGCTGATCACGTCGTCGCGCAGCTCCTTGCTGAACTCCATCAGGCCAGGCTATGCCGCGCCGGCTCGCCCGCCCCGCGCGTCCCGGCGCCTCGGCACGCTGGCCCGGACCCTGGCACGCCAGCGGTCTGCCCTGGCGTCGGCGAGGATCTGGTGCACCACGTTGCGGCCCGGTATGCCGGTGACGCCGCCGCCGCCGTGCGTCGCCGACCCGGCCTGGTAGAGCCCGCGCACCGGGGTGCGCAGGTCCGCGTAGCCGGCCGCCGGCCTGGCGTGGAACATCTGGCCCAGGCTCAGCTCGCCGTGGAAGATGTTCCCGCCGATCAGCCCGTATTCCTGCTGCATCTGGTCCGGCCCGATCACCTGGCGGTGCAGGATCGAGTCCGTGAAGCCGGGTGCCACCGCCTCCATCCTGGCGATCACCCGGTCCGCGTACGCGGCGACCTCGCCGGCCTGCGGCGCGTCGGCGTACGCATGCGGCACCCACTGGGTGAACATCGACATCACGTGGTGCCCCTCGGGGGCGAGCGAGTCGTCGAACACGCTCGGGATGCAGATGTCGGCGAACGGCAGCGCCGACGGGCGGCCCGAGACGGCGTCCTGGAACGCGATCTCGATGTCGTCGAGGCTCTCGGCCAGCACGATCGTCCCACCGTGAACATCCGGGTGGAAGCCGGGATAACTGGCGAACTCCGGCAGCCGTTCCAGCGCCAGATTGATCTTCACGGTGCCGCTGCGCGTCTGCCAGCCGCGGATGTCCTCGACGAAATCGGGCGGCAGCACGGCGGGGTCGAGCAGCCGCAGGAACGAGATCTGCGGGTGCGCGGTGGTGACCACGATGGGCGCGTCGATGTCCTCGCCGCTGGCGAGGGACACCCCGGTGACCCGCCCGCCCCTGGTGCGGATGCTGGCGACCTCGGCGTCGGTGCGCAGCTCAGCCCCGAACGAGCGGGCGGCCGCGGCCAGCGCGCTGGTGACCCCGCCCATGCCGCCCCGCGGGAAGCCCCACGCGCCCGCGTGGCCGTCGGTGTCGCCGATGTGGTGGTGCAGGGTTACGTAGGCCGTGCCGCCCGACCTGGGCCCGGCCCAGGTCCCGATCACGCCGGACACCGAGAGCAGCCCGCGCAGGGCATCGCTCTCGAAATACCGCTCGACCAGGTCGGCGATGCTCCCGGTGAGCAGGCGGGTGACGTCGACGGCGCCGCGCTCGTCGAGCTTGCGCAGGTGCCGCAGCAGCAGGCCCTGCCGCCACAGGTCCGGGGGCCGCCGAGACCCGAGCCGGGGCGGGATCTCGCTGAGCAGGGGCCCGAGCACGGCTCCGAGGCGGGCCAGGTGCGCCTCGTAGCCGTCGTAGGCGCTGGCGTCTCGTTCCGAGAACTTGGCTATCTGCGCCCGGCGGTCCGCTGGATCGTCGGGCAGCCGGAGGTAACGTCCGTCCGCCCGCGGCGCGAAGTACGGGCCCTGCGGGAACACGTGATAGCCGTGGCTGGCCAGCCGCAGGTCACGGGCCAGCGCGGGGGGCAGCAGTGAGACCACATAGGACAGCGAGGTCACCGTGTAGTCGGGGCCGAACGGGTGCTCGCTCACCGCGGCACCGCCGAGCACACCGCGTCGCTCGCAGAC
>Ga0335074_10015367_pt1 | contig 10751 bp, 8 predicted proteins | sample Lox_Sample_23_FD_206715 | JGI IMG/M metagenome (GOLD analysis project Ga0335074, IMG submission 206715) | Soil microbial communities from Loxahatchee National Wildlife Refuge, Florida, United States - Lox_Sample_2.3 | ecosystem: Environmental > Terrestrial > Soil > Wetlands | place: USA: Florida... | reverse complement strand
TCTGCGGCTCGGCGAGCCGCAGACCGTCGCGCCTGTGCCCCCTCCCCCCCGTCCAGCACCAAGTGAAAGGGGTCCAGGGGACGACTGTCCCCTGGCAGGGGGTCGAGGGGGACAGCGTCCCCCTCGCCTTCCTCCCAACAGCACCCAACCCGGATCACGGGCATGAGGGCGCGCTCCGTGCTGGCTGGGCTGGCGGCGGTGCCGAGGCGGTTTCGGTTTGATGCGGCGGTGCGGGTGCTGGCGAGGGCCAGGCGGTCGGATGATCCGGCTGAGGTAATGCGGTTTCGGACGCCGGGTGGGTTGGTTTATCCGCCGGCTGATGTGTTGGAGGTGGATGCGCGGGGGCCGCAGCCGGAGGTGATGGTGGGGATGATGGGGCTGACGGGCCCCTCGGGTGTGCTGCCGCGGTCATATACCGAGATCGTGACGCGGACGCGGCGCAATCGGTCCACGGCGCTGCATGAGTTCCTGGATCTGCTGGGGCATCGGTTCGTCGGGTTCTTTGCCCGGGCGGCGATGAAGTATCGGCCGGCGCGGGCGGCGGAAGTGGCCGCTCTGCGGGGACCGGATGCAACGGACACCGTGACACAGACCCTGCTTGCGCTCACGGGGTTTGGCACCGGGAATTTGGCACCGCGGTTGCCGATGGGAGTGGACCCGGTGCTGCACTATGCCGGGATATTCGCCATGCGGCCGCGCTCGGCGGATCGGCTGGGGGCGATGCTTTCCGACTGGCTGGGGATGCGCGTGCAGGTGGAGGAGTTTGCCGGTGCCTGGCTGAACCTGCCGGTGGACCAGCGGACGCGGATTGGCGCGTTTGGAGCGTTCAGCCGGCTGAGTGTCGATGCGGCGGCGGGGGTGCGGGCCTGGGATCCGCAGGCGCGGTTCGTGCTGCGCATCGGACCGCTGGACCGGGCGGGGTTCGAGCAATTGCTGCCGGACCGGCTGGCGCTGCACCGGCTGGTGGCGTTGACCCGCGCTTATGTCGGGTTCGAGCTGGGGTTCGCGGTCAACCCGGTGCTTGCCGCGCGTGACGTGCCGCCGCTGCGTATGGGGAGTGACGGCGACTCGCGGCCGCAGTTGGGATGGAATACCTGGCTGCCCGGCGCGCCTGGCTCGGTGCGGCCGCGGGGCGATGCGGCAGACGCGGTGTTCGAGGCCGAGGTGATCGAGGCGCAGCGTATCGTGGGACAAGGCGTGGCGGCATGAGTGGCTGGGGCGGCGGCTATGTGACGGACGTTGCGTATGTCACCGGCTGGTACCGCGAACAATCGCCTTTGATCATGGCGCTGGCCTGCTTGCTGGGCGGGGTGGCTGCGCCGATGCCCGGCCCGGATGACGCGGTAAGTCATCTGGAACTTGGCTGCGGCCACGGGTTCGGGGCGATGGCGATTGCGGCGAGCAATCCCGCCTGGCGCGTGACCGCCATTGATTTCAATCCGGCGCACATTGCCACCGCGCGTGAGCAAGCTTCCGAGGCGGGACTGGAGAACATTGCGTTCATCGAGGCGGACCTGGCGACGCTGGCCGATGATGCCGCTGCGCGTTTGATTCCGATGGCGGATTTTGTGTCGATGCATGGCGTCTGGTCATGGGTGCCGGCGGCGGTGCGGGCCGGCATTGTGAAGCTGCTGCGGGACAAGGTGCGCCCGGGCGGGGCCGTGCATGTCAGCTACAACGCGCTGCCGGCGTGGGGTAATGCGCTCGGGTTTCAGCGCTTGCTGCGCGCGGCCGGCCGCCAGCGCGGTGGCCGCAGCGACCGGCAGGCGGGAGAGGGACTCAAATTCATCCATGATTTGTACGACGCCGAGGCGTTGCAGCTGCGGCGATCTTACGTTGTGCAGACACTCATGAAGCGTCTGGATGCGCTGCCTCTGACTTATCTGACACACGAGTACATGAATGAGTCGTGGTCGCCATGCTTTATGGCGGATGTGGCGGAGGCGATGGCGGGTGCCAAGCTGGAATGGGCCGGTTCGACGAGCCTGGTAGAGAATTTTGCCGAGCTGACATTGACGGAGCGCCAGCGGACGCTGGTGCGGCAGTATGATGATCCGCTGATGCGGGAGTTGGTCAAGGATCACTGCCTGGAACGTCTGCTGCGCCACGACGTCTATGTCCGCGGCGCCCGCGCGCTGTCGCCGGCGCAGCGTGATGCCGCACTTTCGGAGCTGTCGATCGGATTGAACGTTCCGCCGCGGGACTTGCCGCTGGAGGCCGAGTTTCCGGTTGGCAAGGGCGAGCTGAACCCGAAATTCTACCAGCCGATCGCTCGTGCCCTGGCTGATGGCCCGCGTCGCGTGGGGGAGTTGCTGCAACTGCCTGACATCGAGGGCCGGCGCGACAATCCTGCGGAGCTGATGGGCATCATGGTGGGATCGGGGCTGGCCGACCCTGCCTTGCGGCCGTCGGCGCCGCCGTCGCCGGCGGCGCGTCGGTTCAATGCAATGGCGGCGCGTTGGCTGATGCAGATCGAGCCACCCGATCGTCCGATGGCGGCGGCGAGCCAGCGGATGGGTACGCCGGTGCCTGCGTCGGTCTTCGACCTGATTCTGCTGGAGCGCGCGATGGCCGGCGAGGGAAGCATCGAAGCGCTGGTGCGGTATGTTGCGGGCATTGCGAACGTCAGCGACGAGGCAAAGCTGCAGGAGGCGGTGGTTCGCTCGGTGGAAATGCGGCTGCCTTGTCTGCGGGCGGCCGGCGTCTTGTGAGGGCAGCGCGTTTTCGCGGCGAGGAAACCGTTCCAATTTGCTCGCCTTGGATCGTTTCTGTGCTATACGGATGTCCTATGTGTTGAGTGGAGGAGACTGACCGTGCGCAGCTTCATTGCACCTCTGATCCTGGCTCCGTTGGTGTTCGCAGCCGTGCCGGCCTTCGCGCAGAGCAATCCATCGGCGGACCAGATCATCAATTCGCTCAAGCCCACCGGGAATCTCGCCGGCGGTGGCACGCGGGGCATTCGCCTGGCGGCGCCCACCGGCGAGACGATGTCGCCGCAGCAGCAGGCCACGCCGGTTGCGACCGGCGCACCGGCACCGCGTCACGTTGCCTCGGCGCGGCCTGGCCCGGCGGCCGCGGCGCAGAGCGCGGGACCGTCCGTCAATCTGACGGTCGACTTCGCCAACGGTTCGGCCGACCTGACGCCGCAGGCGATCGCGACGCTGGACCAGCTTGGCAAGGCGCTGTCGAGCAGCGACCTGGCGAGCTACCGCTTCCGGGTCGAGGGTCACACCGACACCGTCGGCTCACAGACCTACAACCAGTCCCTGTCGCAGCGGCGTGCCGAGGCTGTGGTGAGCTACATTGAGAGCAAGTACGGTGTCCCGGCAGCCCGGTTGGAGGCGGTGGGGATGGGCGACAAGGGATTGCTGGTTCAGACCCCGCCGCAGACACCGGAGCCGCGCAACCGCCGCGTCGAGGTGATCAACCTGGGCGCATGACGCTGAGGGCGTACCGGCCTCGGCTATGCGCTCTCGATCCCCGGTGGACGATACCATCCGGCTGACTCCGTCGGCCTCGCTCCGCATGAATTGGCACATGGCGGCAGGGGCTGCCATCGCAGGGTTGGTGGTGGGTCTTGCCGCCTGGGTGGTCTGGCCGGTGTTTCATCCGGCGGTGCCGCCGGGGGGCGGACAACCTCCCTTTACGCGGCCGGCTCCGCTGCCGGCGGGCGCGGTATCGTCGGCTGTCTCGCCCCCTCCTGCAATTCCGGCACCGGCGGTCACGGTTGTGGCGCCTGCGCCGGTCCCGCAGTTCGCGATAGCCGTTGAGGACGAGGCGGCGATCGACGCCGATGTACCCACCGGACTGACGATATTCCGGTTTGCTGACGATCCTGCGATCGTGGTGCTGGACTTTGCGTCGTTACGCAGCCAGGGATTGATGCTGAACAGGGTGGCTGCCTTCGTGGAGAAAGCGGCAGCGCCGCGGGACCGGGTGCTGGACGATGCGCAACTGGGCGCGCTGATCCGTGCCGGTGGCGATACGGTGGAGACGTTCTACTACGGGCACGATTACAGTGCGTCGGCTTTGGCGCGGTTCTTCGCGGTGGCAGAGCAAGATCATATCACGCTCGATCCGCAGGAGGAGGCGCTGCGTGCGCTTTTGGCCCAGCTTGGCTGGCTGGCACCGGGCGTTCAAGCGGGGCTGATCTCGCTGCCGAGGGCGGGCGCGAATGCCAATGTGACGGCTGAGGCGCGCCGCGTGATCCTGCGGCTTGAACTGGCGCATGCTGCGTATTTCAGCAATCCGGCCTATGCGACGTTCGTGCGCTCGTTCTGGGAACTGGCGCTGAATGATGCCGAACGCAGCGCGATCCGCCGGTTCCTTGCTTCGGAAGAATACGACGTAGGGAACGATGCGTTGGTTGAGAACGAGATGCAGGCGTATTTGATGTTCACACATGACCCGGCGATCTTCACATCGAAGGATATCGATATGGCACCGCGGCGGTTGGCCGAGCTGCAGCTGTTGTTCTATCGCAACATGCCCGCCGGGTGGCTGCGGGATGTGCTGGGCAAGGCGTTGACGCAGGATTCGGCTGCTGCGCGGTGATTGCCGTGCGGTTTTGAGGCCACTGTCAGGAGCGCAGCGGACCAAGGTTGAGGGGGTCGCAAGATGTTGTCTTTGCGACCCCTCCCCCTGGCCCCCTCCCACAAGGGGAGGGGGGACCTTCCACTCACTCGCGCGACGTTTCATCGTGTTTCTCTGAGTCTGGTTACTGGACCGAGAGCGCGCCGGGGAAATGGCAGGCTACGTGATGCCCGGACTCTGCCTCCCGCAGCGGCGGCGTTTCTTCCGCACAACGTTGCGCGGCGGCAGGGCAGCGGGTGCGGAAGCGGCAACCGGACGGCGGGTTCAGGGGACTTGGTATCTCGCCGGTCAGGCGAATGCGCTGGCGTGCTTCAGCGGCATGCAGGGTGGGAACCGCGGAGATCAGACTGGCGGTGTAGGGATGCAGCGGGCGGCGGAACAACGCCTCGGCTGGTGCGGTTTCCACGACGCGGCCGAGATAAAGTACGACGATGCGGTCGGATATGTGCCGCACCACGGCAAGGTCGTGGGCAATGAACAGGTAGGTGAGACGCAGGCGTTCCTGCAGGCCGATCATCAGGTTGATGATCTGCGCCTGGATGTTGACGTCGAGCGCGGAGATCGGCTCGTCGCCGACGACGAAGATCGGTTCAACGGAGAGGGCACGCGCGATCGAGATACGCTGGCGCTGGCCGCCGGAAAACTCGTGTGGGAAGCGTTGTGCGGCGGCCGCTGGGAGGCCTACGAGATCGAGCAATGCGCCGACGCGGTCGCGTGCATCCGCGGTGTTCTGTGCGATGCCGTGCAGGCGCAGCGGGCCGGCGAGGATTTCTCCCACTGTCATGCGCGGGTTCAGCGACGCGTATGGGTCCTGGAAGATCATCTGCATGCGCCGCCGCAGCGGCCGGATGGCGCGCTGCGAGGCGTGGGAGATGTCGGTGCCATCGAAAACGATGCGGCCGGATGTGGGTTCGTCCAGCCGCATGACCACGCGCGCCAGGGTCGATTTGCCGCAGCCGGATTCGCCGACGAGCCCGACTGTTTCGCCGGGGAACACTTGCAGATCGACGTCGTCGATGGCTCGCAGGACGCGCTGGGAGTCCAGGAAACTCTGGCGCGGCAAGGGAAAATGCTTGGCCAGCCCCAGCACATCCAGGAGCGGTTGCGGCGCCGTATCGGGCCGTGACGCGGCTTCTGCGGCGCGTGGTTTCGGCGGCACCAGTGGCGCGCCGCCTTGGGTGACCCAGCAGCGGGCATTGCGGCCAGGCGCGATGGGCAGCAACGCGGGGTGTTGCGCGCAAGCGTCGATCGCGAAGGGGCAGCGGGCGCGGAAACGGCAGCCTTCGGGCCAGGCGCGCGCATCCGGCGGTTGGCCTTCGATTGTTGCCAGGCGGCGGTTGTTGTTGGTTTCGCCGTCAAGCCGTGGCGCGGCGTGCAGTAGCGCCCAGGTATAGGGATGGCGCGGATCGGACAGCAGATCTTGCGGGTTGCCTTCTTCCACCACCTCGCCGGCGTACATCACCAGGACTCGAGAGCAGATGGTGGCGATCACGCCGAGATCGTGGCTGATCAGGATGACGGCGGTGCCGAGGTCTTCATTCAATGCACGCAGCAGGTCGAGGATCTGCGCCTGGATCGTCACGTCCAAAGCGGTGGTGGGTTCGTCGGCTAAGATCAGTGACGGGGTGTTGGAAAAACCCATCGCCAGCATCACCCGCTGGCGCATGCCGCCGGAGAACTGGTGTGGCCAGGAGTCGAGCACTCGTTCCGGACCGGGAATTCCCATGCGTCCCAGCAGTTCCGCCGCGCGGCTGCGTGCCGCGGCTGACGTGAAGCGGCCGTGCGCGGTCATCGTCTCGATCAACTGGTGCGAGATACGCAGCACCGGGTTCAGGGACGTCATGGGGTCCTGGAACACCATGGCGATCTCGGCGCCTCGCACGTCGCGCAATTGTTCTTCCAGAAGCGCGGTGATCTCCTGGCCGCGAAAGCGGATGGAACCGGCGACGATGCGCGCCGGCTCCTCCAGCAGATTCATGATCGACTTGGCGGCGACGCTCTTGCCGGAGCCGGATTCGCCGACGATGCCGAGCGTCTCGCCCTTGTTCAGCGTGAAGCTGACGCCGTCGACGGCGCGCACCACACCGGCATCGGTAAAGAACCAGGTGCGCAGGTCGCTGACCTGCAGCAGCGGCCCGGTCTCCGGCTTTGGATCAGCGGCGGCGGGCATGAGGGTCCAGCCAGTCGCGCAGGCCGTCGCCTACGAAGTTGAAGCCGATCACCACGGTGAGGATCGCCACGCCCGGAAAGGTGGCGACCCACCATTGCGATACGAGTTCGCGGCCTTCCGATACCATCGAGCCCCATTCCGGGGTTGGCGGCACCACGCCGAGACCCAGGAAAGACAGGCCGGCGAACACCAGAATTGCATTGCCAAGATCCAGCGTCATCAGCACCACCAAAGGGCCCAGCGCGTTCGGCACGATCTGGCGGAACAGGATGTGGGTGTTGGAAAAGCCGATCGTGCGGGCGGCGGCGACGTATTCCAGCGAACGTTGGCCCAGCACCAGGCTGCGTGCCAGGCGGGCGAATTTCGGCCACCAGACGACCAGCATGGCGATGACGGTGTTGCGCGTGCCGATGCCCAGCGCGGCGGCGATCGCCATCGCCAGAATGATCGGCGGGAAACAGAACATCAGGTCGGTGGCCCGCATCAGGATTTCTTCGGTGAACCCGCGCGCATAGGCAGCAACGGCGCCGATCAGCGTGCCGATCGCGCCACCGATCAGCACCACGGTGAAGCCCACCGTCAGCGACGTGCGCGCGCCGTAGATCACACGGGTCAGCACGTCGCGGCCGAGTTCGTCGGTGCCGAGCCAATGCGCAGCGGACGGCGCGGCGAGGCGGCCGGCGACGTGCACCGTGTCGGGTGCATAGGGCGTTATCCATGGCGCCAGCAGGGCGGCGAGAATCCACAGCACCACCACCGCCCCGCCCAGCACTGCCAGGAGATAACGCCGTCGCCAGCGGCTGCGCCGACCAGCGGAGGTATCCGTGTTGGCTGCGAGTTCGGCGGCTTCCGCGTTGGTCAGGGCCGCACTGATGCTGCGCGGAGTCCCAAGGGAGATCATCGTCGCATCACGCGTGGATCGAGCAAGGCATAGGATACGTCCACCACCAGATTGACGACCACGTACACCACCGCAACCACCAGCGTTACTCCCATGATCGCGGGGAAGTCGAGGATGACCGCGCTCTGGAATGTGTAACGGCCGAGGCCGGGCCAAGAGAATATCGTTTCGGTCAGCACAGTGCCGGTCAGCAGTTGCGCATAGGCGAGCCCGCCCAGCGTCACCACCGGCAACAGTGCATTGGGCAGCGCGTGGCCCAGCATGATGGCATGGCGCCGCAGCCCCTTGGCTCGGGCGACACGGATGTAATCCTGCGACAACGCTTCCAGCATCGCGGCACGCGTGGTGCGGGTGATCAGCCCCATGGTTGCGGAGGCCAGCACGATCGATGGTAGAATCAAATGCGCGATCGCATCCCAGAACGTGTCCCATTGATCGGCGAGTGGCGCGTCGATCAGCATGAACCCGGTGACGGTGGGCGGCGGGAACTGGTCGGCGCCGATCTGACCCGGACCCGGTGCCCAGCCGAGCCAGCCGTAGAACACCGCCAGCATGATGAACGCCAGCCAGAAGGTGGGGGCGGAGACGCCCACCAGCGATATCGCACGCGCGACATGGTCGATCCATGAATCGCGCTTCATCGCCGCGACGACGCCCAGCGGAAGGCCGAGCACGAGCGAAAGGATGAAGGCGACGGTGGACAGCTCGACGGTCGCGGGCGCGTATTGCGCGATGTCGTCGAGCACCGGGCGCTGCGATGAAATCGAAATGCCCAGATCGCCATGCACCAGGCCTCGCAGAAAGATCCAGTAGCGGTCCCACATCGGCAGATCGAGGCCCCATTTATGCCGATAGGCCGCGACGATCACCGGATTATTGGCGGCGATGTCGCCGAGCTGCGTCAGCACGGGATCACCCGGAACGGTATTCGCGATCAGGAAGATGATCAGCGTCGCCAGCAACACCATCGCCGCGGCGACGAGCAAGCGCGAAGTGATATAGCGGAACACGCGACGTTGGCCTCCCCGCTTGGTGCCTGGGATCCGAGCCCAAGTCCTTGGATCCGGGCCTCATGTCATTGCGAGGAGCGAAGCGACGAAGCAACCTCGTTCGAGGGAACGCCCCGGGGCCGCGCGTGCGCCAACACGATCGGGGTTGCTTCGTCGCTTGCGCTCCTCGCAATGACATGGGGCGCGTGCACTCGCACGCCTCCGATTCCGGCTACTGGCCGCATAGCGTAAGACCAGCGTTGCGCCAAGTTGTATTACGGCAGCAGACCGGTATGATCGCAGCAGAAGACGGCCAGGGAGGCAATCGTGCGAGACTTGGGTGGGCGAGATTTGGGTTGGATCAGCCGGCGCGACGTCATGCGCTTGCTCGGCGTTGGCGGCGCAGCGCTCGCGGCGGGATTGCCGGAGAAGGTGCATGCGGCGTCCAGCGGCGGCACATTGGTGCTGGGCGTCGATATCAGCGATACGATCACCCTCGATCCGGCCCGCGAAGCGCAATACACGGCCCCCCTGACCATGCGCGCCGCCTACGAATCGCTGGTGACGATGTCGCCGGGCGATTACCTGAACGTCAAGCCGGCACTGGCGAAGGCGTGGGAACGGACGCCGGACGGCAAGGGATGGCGGTTCCACCTGGCAGACGCGAAATTCAACAGCGGCAATCCGGTCACCGCACAGGACGTGAAATGGACCTTTGACCGGTTGATCAATTTGAAGGACCAGCCGTCGCAATACGTGACGAACGTGGCGTCCGTTGATGTCGTGGATGCGAAAACCGTTGATGTGGTGCTGAAGGATCCCTCTCTGCCGATCCTCACCATCCTGTCGGGGGTGAATTTCGGCATCACGGAGCAGAAGGTGCTGGAAGCGCAGGGCGGCACAGCGGGGACGGATGCGCCCAGCGCCGACAAGGCGACGAACTGGCTGAACCAGCATTCCTGCGGCGCCGGGCCGTTCACTCTGGTGGGATGGACGCGCGGGGCGCAGATTCTGCTGACGCGCAATCCGCATTATTTCCGCGGGCCGGTGCATTTCGAGCATGTGATCGTGCGCCACATGGGCGACAGTGCGACGCAGCTTCTGGCGATCAAGCGCGGCGATATCGGCGCGGCGTTCAACCTGATCCCGGAACAGATTGCTACCTTGCAGGACGACAAGCAGCTTCGCATCGAGGGGCTGCACAGCCTGGATTACGTCTACATGGCTCTGACCAACGAGCCTGAGTACAACAAGGCTTTGGCGGTGAAGGAAGCACGGCAGGCGATCGCGTGCGCCATCGATTACGACGGCATCATCGAGCATTTGCTCGGCGGCAAGGCGATGCGCTGCGCGTCGTTTATTCCGATCGGGCTGTTTGGTTCGACTGAGGAGACGACGAAACAGATCGGGTGGCATCAGGATCTGGACCGTTCGAAGCAGTTGCTGCAGAAGGCCGGGTTCCCGAACGGGTTCGAATTCAAGATCAGCTATGGCGACGCGGCGGTTTCGGGTTTGTCATACGCCGTGCTGGCGCAGAAGCTGCAATCGGATCTGGCGCGGGTGGGCATCAAGGTGGTGCTGGACCCGGTGGATCAGGTGAATTTGCGCACACAGTACACCACCGGGCATTCGCAGGGCGGCGTGCTGACGTTCTGGAATCCGTCCGGGGTGGAAACCGATCAGTGGGCGTCTGCCAGCGTGTTGCGGGTGGCCAAGCGCATCCATTGGTCGCCCGATCCGGCGCTGCGGAAGCTGGTGCTGGATGCGGCGGCGGAGCAGGATTCCGCGAAGCGCACGGCGCTGTATGTCGACTATGAGAAGGCGCTGATCGACCAGGCCAGTCTGTTGATCCTGTTCCAGCCCATCTACCAGTTTGCGGTGCGGAATACGCTGAAGAGCTTCCCGCTGACCGCCGCGGGGTGGGAGGCGGAACTGTATCAGGTCACATAGAGCCCCGAAGCCCTGCCCCCATGTCATTGCGAGAAGCGAAGCGACGAAGCAACCTCGTTCGTCGTAAGCCGAACCATCGCAGGTCGCCGCATCGGGGATTGCTTCGTCGTCGCTGCGCTCCTCGCATCGGAAGCAAGGTCTCCCCTCC
>Ga0335074_10015366_pt1 | contig 10751 bp, 9 predicted proteins | sample Lox_Sample_23_FD_206715 | JGI IMG/M metagenome (GOLD analysis project Ga0335074, IMG submission 206715) | Soil microbial communities from Loxahatchee National Wildlife Refuge, Florida, United States - Lox_Sample_2.3 | ecosystem: Environmental > Terrestrial > Soil > Wetlands | place: USA: Florida... | reverse complement strand
GCGGAACCGCTGGCGTCACCGTGATGTCTGCCTTGGTCCGGATGAGGGAGATCCCGTTCCGCACTGCTGGCAAAGATGGACAAGCCTCTTCGGTGTCCCCGGCATTGGCGCCGGCAAGTAGACCCAAAAAAGCCCTTCCGTCGTTGCTTTAAGCCGCGTCGCCAGTGGAGAGCTGGCATTGCCGGTTTCGCCTCCGGCTGCCGGTCGCGGGTGCAAGGAAGTAGCGACTCTTCCTTAGGCGGCTGTCCGGCCTCTTGTCCGGATGCCCACCGACCGACACACGGCCACAGGCACGTGCGAAATTGGGCAAATCCGCAATAAGCGATTTAGCTTATGCGTGCAAGCTTTTTAGTTTTAAGGAAGTGTAAAAGTAGCTCTCGGCGACGGAGAGTCACCGCGTCAGTCCCTGACGAACGGCTCGACGTGATGCGCGGCGCGAACGAACTGCACCATCACCGCAACGCCGCACGCCATGAAGAGGCCGTCGAGCACTCGGGCGCCGAGCGTGCCAAGCGCGAACAGATTGGCGATCGCCCAGCTGCCGGCAAACGCCGCGCCGAAGACTTCGGCGCTGATCAGGATCGCCGCGCTAAGCACCGTCAGCACGTTCGGCCAGAGGATGCGCCGGCTGCGCCGCTGCGGTGTGGTGTTGTCCATGCTCGATACTCGACCTTACGCCGCATCCCGCGCGGCTTTGGCCGGCAACAGGCCGGCATCCATCAGGGCTGAGCGGATGCGCTCGATCTCGGCGCGGCCGATCTTCACGAGCGGCGGCCGTACCACGGCCCGCGGCAGTCTGCCAAGCAGCACCAGGGCCTCTTTCATGCGGTTATGCATGTCCGCCCAAGGCTCGGAATAGAAGACCTTCGCCAGCGGGTAGATGCGGTCATTCAGCCGGCGGGCCTCGGCAAGGTCGTTGGCTTTGACCGCGCGAAACAGCGCCGCCTGCAGATCGGCGATGACGCTGCCGGAGCCGGAAAGAAGCCCGTTGCAGCCCAGCACCAGCGAGCTCAACAGCCAGGCGCTATGGGTGGACAGCACGTTGACCGGGCGCTTGAGGCTTTGCAACTCGCGCACATGCATCTCATGTTGCGGAATATTGCCGCACCAGTCCTTGATGGCCCGAATCGAGGGCACCTCCTCGACCATTTTAAGGAGCGTGTCGCGCGGATAGCCCTGCCCGGTCGACAGCGGATATTGGAACGCGATCAGCGGCAGGCTCGAGGCGTCGGCGATGCGCTTGAAATGCTCGATCGCCATGGCCGGCAACTGGCCGAGCGTGAACGGTGCCGGCGGGAATACCAGAAGCGCGGAGGCGCCGCCGGCCTCGGCCATGCGCGCAATCCGCGCGGCTTCGAGGCTGCCGTCGGCCCAAACGCCGTTCACGATGGGCAGCCGGGCGCCGATCTCGTCTTGGGCGACCTCCAGCACACGGCGCTGCTCGTCGAAACTGCACGACGCCACCTCGGTCGAGTGCGCGTTGACCGTGACGGCAGACAGTCCTTCGACCGCCGCGACATCGCGCAAATGCTTGCGGAAGCCCGCCTCATCGATCGCCAAATCCTCGGTGAACGGCAAAACGACCGCCGGGATGACGCCGTGCGGCAGATAATGGGCGTGACGGGGCATTCTTCGCTCTCCTTGACGCTTTGGCGGCGCGCGCGGAATGACATATATCACGCCTACGCCCGCCCTTGGTAAGACCCCCCGTCATGCCCGAACCGATGCAGAGTTCCACCGCCGGCAATCCGTTTTTCGAGGCCTGGACCACGCCGGACAGCGTGCCGCCCTTCGAGCGCATCGCGCCCGGACATTTCCGGGAGGCCTACGCGCGGGCGCTGGCCGAACATCAGGCCGAAATCGCGGCCATCGCCGCCGACGCCACGCCGCCGAGTTTCGATAACACTATCGCCGCTTTGGAATTAAGCGGGCGGGCTTTGGAGCGGGTCGGCAACGTGTTTTGGCTCTTGGCGGGGGCCCACACCAACGATGCGATCCAAGAAATCGAGCGCCAGATTTCCCCGCAGATCGCGCTGCACTGGAACAAGATTCATACCAACGCGGCGCTGTACCGCCGCATCGACGCGGTGATGCGCGGCGCGGACGGGCTTAGCCTGGACGCCGAGCAAAGACGCGTGACCGAGCGCTACCACACCAGCTTCCGCCGCGCCGGGGCGGCGCTGGTCGCGCCGGCCAAAAAGCGCCTCGGCGAGATCATCGGACGGCTGGCCGAGCTTGGCACGGCGTTCGGCCAGAACGTGCTGGCCGACGAGCAGGCGCCCGCCCTCGAACTCAGCGACGAGGCGGAGCTTGCCGGCCTGCCCGACTTCATGCGCGATGCCATGCGCGCGGAGGCGCGCGAGCGCGGCCGTGACGGCTATGTCGTCACGCTATCGCGCTCCAGCGTCGAACCGTTCCTGCAGTTCTCGGACCGGCGCGATTTGCGCGAAAAGGTGTTCCGCGGTTTCGTCACGCGCGGCGACAATGGCGGACCGACCGACAACAAGGCGATCATCGCCGAGACGGTGCGGCTGCGCGCCGAGCGCGCCAAGCTTCTTGGCTATGACGACTTCGCGCATTACCGGCTCGATGACGCCATGGCGAAGACGCCGCAAGCCGCCCGCGCGCTCCTCGACGCGGTCTGGACGCCGGCGCGCTCGCGCGCGCTCGCCGATCGCGACGCCATGCAGGCGCTGATCCAGGAAGACGGCGGCAATTTCAAGCTGGAGCCCTGGGATTGGCGCTATTACGCGGAAAAACTGCGGCGCCGCCAGTGCGAATTCGACGAATCCGCGGTCAAGCCGTATCTCAATCTCGAGCGCATGATCGAGGCCGGCTTCTACACGGCGCAGCGGCTGTTCGGCCTCACCTTCAGCCGCGCCGACGTGCCGACTTGGCATCCGGATGTCCAGGCCTGGAAGGTCCGCAATGCCGACGGCAACGAAGTGGGTCTGTTCTTCGGCGACTATTACGCGCGGCCGTCCAAGCACAGCGGCGCCTGGATGACCTCGTTGCGCGATCAGGAAAGGCTATCGGGCGAGGTCCGGCCGCTGATCGTCAATGTCTGCAACTTCGCCAAACCCGCCGACGGCGAACCGACGCTGCTGTCCTTCGAGGACGCACGCACGCTGTTTCACGAATTCGGCCACGCCTTGCACGGGCTTTTGTCCTCGGTCACCTACCCGACCATCGCCGGCACCAACGTGGCGACGGATTTCGTCGAACTGCCGTCGCAGCTTTACGAGCATTGGCTGGAGCAGCCGGACGTGCTGCGCCGTTTCGCCCGCCACTACCGGACCGGCGCGCCGATGCCGGAAGAGCTGCTGCAGCGGCTGCTCGCCGCACGCAACTTCAACAAGGGCTTTGCCACGGTGGAATACATCGCCTGCGCCGCGGTCGATCTCGATCTCCATTCGCTGACGCAACCCGCCGAGATCGATCCGACCGCGTTCGAGGCCACGGCGCTGGCGCGCCTCGGCATGCCGCACGAAATCGTCATGCGGCACCGGCCGCCGCATTTCGCTCATATCTTCTCGGGCGGCGGCTATGCCGCGGCCTATTACAGCTACATGTGGTCGGAAGTGCTGGATGCCGATGCCTTCGCCGCCTTCGAAGAATCCGGCGATATTTTCGATCCCGCCACCGCCCAGCGACTGCGCGAATGCATTTACGCCGCGGGCGGCTCGCAGGAGCCGGCCGAAGCCTACAAGGCGTTTCGCGGCCGGCTGCCGAGCGCCGATGCGCTGTTGCGCAAGCGCGGCTTTGCCGCTGCGCGGGCCCGCTGAGCATGGCCGACCTGCACAGCGCCGGCCATCGGCGCGGCGCGGTTTGCGCGCCGCACTTTGCCGCCGTCGAGGCCGGCCGCGCGATTCTCGCCGAAGGCGGCAATGCGATCGAGGCGATGGTCGCCATGGCCGCGTCCATTGCCTCGGTGTACCCGCATATGAACCATCTGGGTGGCGATGGATTTTGGCTCATTCGCGAGCCGCGGGGCCGCGTGCGCGCCATCATGGCGGCCGGTCCGGCGGGCGCGCTGGCAAAGCCTGAGCTCTATCGCGACGACGAGACAATACCGCCCCGCGGACCGCTTGCGGCGCTCACCGTGCCCGGCGCGGTCGCCGGCTGGGCCTTGGCGCTGGACGTGGCGCAGGCCCATGGTGGGACATTGCCGCTTGACCTGCTGCTGGCGCCGGCCATCGCCCAGGCCGGGAACGGCTATGCAGTCACGCGCAGCCAGGCGCGGCTGACGCAGGACCATGCCGCCGAGCTGAAAGACGCGCCGGGCTTCGCCACTGTCTTTTTGCCGGAAGGCAAGCCGCCGGCGGTCGGCGCCGTTCTGAAACAGACTGCGCTCGCCGCCACACTGGCGCATCTGGCGCAGGCCGGCCTCGACGATTTTTATCGCGGCGACGTCGGGCACGAGATCGCCGCCGATCTCCACCGCATCCATAGTCCGGTCGCGCGAAGCGATCTGGAGCACTATCGTGCCACGCTTGCCGAGCCGTTGCGGGTCACGCTGCCGTCGGGCACGGTTTACAACACGGATGCGCCGACCCAGGGCGTCGTATCGCTGATGATTCTCGCGCTTTTCGCGCGACTAAACGTGACCGAGGCGGAAGGCTTCGATCACGTCCACGGCCTGGTCGAAGCGACTAAGCGCGCCTTGCGCCTCCGCGACCGCACCGTCACCGACCCGAATTTTCTTCCCCATTCGCTCGACCGCCTGCTCGACGATCGCACCATCGCCGGCGAAGCGATGAAGATCGATCGCCGGAAGGCGGCGCGCTGGCCACTGGCCGCGGGCGCGGGCGACACGGTCTGGATGGGCGCCGCCGACGCCGGCGGCCTCGTCGTCTCCTATATCCAGTCGCTGTATTGGGAATTCGGCTCCGGCTGCGTGCTGCCGGCGACCGGCGTTCTGATGCAGAACCGTGGCGCGAGCTTCTCGCTTCATGCTGGGGCGCTCAATTACCTCGCGCCCGGCCGGTTGCCGTTTCACACCCTCAATCCGGCGCTCGCCGTCCTCAAGGACGGCCGGATCATGGCCTATGGCTGCATGGGCGGCGACGGCCAGCCGCAGACGCAAGCCGCGCTGTTCACGCGCCATGTCGATTTCCGCGAGCCGCTCTTGGAAGCGCTCGACCGGCCACGCTGGGTGCTCGGCCGCACCTGGGGCGCGCCGCGCACGGCGTTGCGGCTGGAGCCGCGTTTCGGCGATGCCCTGATCGATGCGCTCATGGCGGCGGGTCATGACGTCGATGTGTTGGCCGAACCCTATTCCGACGTCATGGGTCACGCCGGTGCGGCGGTGCTCCACGCCAACGGCACTTTAGAAGCCGCGCACGATCCCCGCGCCGACGGCGGCGCCGCGGGAGTGTAACTGTCAGTTTAAACGACCCAGTTCACGATTCTTAGACCCGGAATATCGTGAAAATCCGCCTTGTTGTTGGTCACCAGAACGCAACCGCTGCTGATGGCATGTGCGGCGATCATCCGGTCGTAGTCCTTGCCTCGCACCCAGCCGCATTGCCCAATGATACGGCCGTAAGCCATGGCCGCTGCAGAATCAAAAGGCACGACCGGCAGCGCGCTGAGCAAGACCTCCAGTCGCGATTGCCGAATGGCGGTGAACTTAGGGTCGCGGTAAATGCCACGCTGCAGCTCGGCGAGACTCAACGCCGACAACAAGATTTCGCCGTCATGCTCGACAAATTTATCGAGAACGCTAGATGTGCCGTCACGCGCATGAATGGCAATGTTCGTATCGACGAGGTAAGGCACGATCCGGTCGCCGCGTTAGTTGCGACGCCGCTCAGGCATTGCTATGGGCCGGCGTTTTTCGACGCGGGATGGCTTGGGCAGCAGGCGCAGTGCCGCGACGGCGTCATGCATATTATTGCGAATGGGAAAGATCGTGATCACGTCGCCGAGGCGCGTAATTTCAAGATCGACGTCTGTTTCGCTGTAGGCCAACTCGGCCGGAATCCGAACGGCCTGGCTATTGCCGGATTTGAAGGCGCGAGTCCGGGGCATGGCTGGCTCCCTTACGCAAAGACAGATAGGCGCTTATGCCCGCCATGTCAATCCGTGTATATACGTTGGCATGAAAGGAGAAGGCAGTGAGGGATCCCAACCGGGCCAGACCCGAGTGCCGGCGTTTCCGCCGCTCAAAAGCGGCGGCTGACCTGGATGTCGCGCCGCGCTCTCTGAACGGTGTCGTCGATGCGTTTGACTTCGCGGATAAGTTCGTTGATCGCCCGGATCAGGCTGTCGTTGACGTCGCGCTGCGACACCTGCTGCTTGGCTTCGCGGAGAAAATATTCGATCGTTGACTGGGACTGACGCATTGACCGCCACCTGGGAACAAGCAATCCTAAGCCGCAAAGGTGAAGCTTTTTTCGACACGGTTTCTAAAATTGTTCCGAATCCGGCCCAAACATCCGCGCCTGAATTAGGCAGTGGGGACGCCGCGACCGCTCGCCGGGCGGCCAGGACCGCACACGAGCCGCCGAGCGATTCAGGAATGGTGCGGCTTCTTCGCCTTCGCCCGCGCATCGGCCACGATGACTTTGAACACCTTCATTTCCACAACGCCCGGCACCCGGAACGTGCCGACGATGAAACCGGGGGTGCCCTCGAATCCGAAGGCGTCGGCTTGCGCTTCGTTGCGGGCCAATAGAGCGTCGATCGTCTTTTGATGCGCCTGCAGGTCCTTGATCGCCAAGTCGACGTCGACGCCGGCCTTGGCAAGAAGCTCGGTGATGCTCGCTTTGGTGAGTTTGGCGTCGGCGCCGATCAAGGCGTCATGAGCTTCGGCGTATTTGTTTTGATATTGCGCCGCCAGCACTATTTCCGCCGCGGCGGTCGACATCGGGCCGAACACCGGCCAGTCTTTCAGGACCAGTCTGATATGGCCGTCTTCCCGCACCAACTGCGCGAGTTCCGGCGCCATCTTTTTGCAATACGGGCACTGATAGTCGAAATATTCGACGACCGTCAGGTCGCCGTTGGGATTTCCCAGGGATGGAATGTCCGGATCGCGCAGCACGCTGTCTCTGCCGAGGATGTCATCCGGCTGCTCCCCGAAGGCGACCGCCGACAGCGAGCCGAAGGCAACGGCGATGGCACAAACATAAGCGAGCAAAGAGCCACGCTTCCGATTGACGGCAATTTGCTCTGCGTTCATGGATTAACGACCTCGCTCATGTGTTCGTGTCAGGCCCGTGCGCCGTCGTTTCCTCGACAGCACGGTCGGGGCAGGAAATTGCCGCAGCTCGCAGGACGATCACTCCATCGGGCTTAGCCCGAGCTTGTGCATCAGCTCGCGATCGCGATCCCGGCCGGGGTTGGGGGTGGTAAGGAGCTTCGGTCCATAAAAGATCGAATTGGCGCCGGCGAGGAAGCACAAGGCCTGGGTTTCTTCGCTCATGTCTTCGCGGCCGGCGGAGAGCCGCACCACCGACCGCGGCATGGCAATGCGGGCGACGGCCACGGTGCGCACGAATTCGATGCCGTCGAGCGCGTTCTGCCGCGCCAGCCGCGTGCCCGCCACGCTGACCAGCATATTGATCGGGACCGACTCCGGATGCACCGGCAGGCTCGCCAGCGTCGCGATCATGCCGACCCGATCCTCGCGGCTCTCGCCCATGCCGACGATGCCGCCGCAACAGACGGCAATGCCGGCGTCGCGGACGCGATCGAGCGTCTCCAGGCGATCCTGATAGGTGCGCGTGGTGATGATTTGCTCGTAGAATTCCGGCGAGGTGTCGAGGTTGTGGTTGTAAAAGTCGAGGCCTGCCTCCTTCAGGCGGCAGGCTTGCGGCGCGGTGAGCATGCCGAGCGTCGCGCAGGCTTCGAGCCCCAGCGCTTTGACGCCCTCGACCATGGCGCACACGGCGTCGAGATCGCGGTCCTTCGGTTCGCGCCACGCCGCGCCCATGCAAAAGCGGCTGGCGCCGGCGGCCTTGGCGGCGCGCGCTTCGGCCAGAACGGCATCGAGCGCCATCAGCTTTTCGGCGCGCACGCCGGCATCGTAGCGCGCGCTTTGCGGACAATAGGCGCAATCCTCCGGGCAACCGCCGGTCTTGATCGACAATAACGTCGAGATCTGCACCTCGGCCGGATCGAAATTCTGCCGGTGCACGCTCTGCGCGCGGAACATCAGCTCCGTAAACGGCAGATCGAACAGCGCGCGGACTTCATCGCGCGTCCAATCTTGACGAGGTGCGCCAATCGGGAAGACATGCGCAAAATCATCGGCGGCAACGGACATGCCGCAGTCTAACCCGCGCCGGCCGGCGGGGAAAGGGACCGGCTGGTGTCCCGATTGCGAAGTTCGCATGATTATGCGGCATGCTATGCAGCGGTGCCTTCGACTAACCGCAACGGCCGTCGCACGGGGGTAATGTTGCCGGCTCGCAGCAATTCGGTTGCGCGCTCGGCATTGACCGGTTTGCTGAATAAATAGCCTTGGGCGTATTCGCAACCCGCCGAGAGCAGAAATCGCTCTTGGCCCACCGTTTCCACGCCCTCGGCGACGATGTCGATGCCGAGTTCGTGCGCCAGCCGGATGGCGGCACGCACGACGGTCGCGCTGCGGCTGTCGGTATCGACGCCAAAGACCAGCTCTCGTGCGATTTTGATCCGGTTGATCGAATAATTCGCCAGATAACTGAGCGACGAATAACCGGTACCGAAGTCGTCCACCGCGATCCGCACGCCGAGCTGCCGTAAGCGCTGGAAGCCGGCATCGTGCTGCTGGGTGATGTCCATCAGCACCGATTCGGTCAGTTCGATCTCGATCGAGTCGGCCGGGACGCCCCATCGATCGAGAGTACTCATCACTTCTTTATCCAGCTCCGGCGAGGCTTTGAAGTGAAGCGCCGAAAAATTGACGCCAACAAGCGCGGGCGCAACATCGGCATCCCGCCATGCCCGCAATTGCCGGCATGCCGCATCGAGCACCCATTGCCCGAGTATCTGGATCTGGCCTGACCGCTCCGCGATCGGAATAAACACTGAGGGCGAAATCTGCCCGCGCCGAGGATGGTTCCACCGCAGCAAAGCTTCCAGTCCGACGATGCGCCCCGAGCACAGTTCGACTTGCGGCTGGTAGTAGAGTTCAAGCTCATTTCGATCGACAACGCCCCGCAGTTCGTCGGCGATGACTACCCGCTCCTGGACCTGTTGGTCGAGGTCGGCGTTGTGAAAGCGGAAGCAGTTGCGGCCATCCTCCTTGGCGCGGTAGAGCGCCAGATCGGCCTGGATCATCATGGCGTCGGGCCCGGTCACGTCCGGGGAGTAGCGCGAAATCCCGATGCTGGCCGAGACATGAACTTCGTTGCCTTCGATATCATAGCGCTCGGCCAATAGATTGCCGATCTTGGCGGCCAGGGCACCCGCCGCCTCCAGATCCTCGACGTCGCTCTGCAGGATGGCAAATTCGTCCCCGCCGATGCGTGCGACGACATCGTTTTCGCGAACGGCACTTTTGACCCGCACAGCGACTTGCCGCAACAACCCGTCGCCGATAGCGTGGCCGAGCGTATCGTTGACGTCCTTGAAGTGATCGAGATCGAAATAAAGCACGGCAAACGGCTTGGCGCCGCGCTGGCACGAAACGAATGCGTTGCGCAGCCGCTCGACAAAGGCGCGCCGATTGGCGAGCGAGGTCAGGGCGTCCGTCTGCGCCAGATTCGACACTTTCTTGTTAACACGCATCATGCGCGAGGCATGGCTTCGGATCGAGCGAATGTAGATCACGACCGCGGCGGTCAGAATGAGCCCGAATGCCAGCACGATCCAGGCGCGGTCATGATGGGCGATCAGCGGGCCTTTCGGCATCGGCCGCGCGACCATCGTCAACCAGGGTTGTCCGTCCGCCTCAAGATCGCGGCTCCAGAAGCTGCCGGCACCGGCCGCGGCGCGAGACAGCGGCGCCAACGGCGACCTGCGAAGCCGGGACGGATGCATGTAGAACGGCATGGCTTGCGGAGCGCTGCCGGGCGTATAGAAAAACAGGTCGAGGCCCTTCGGCGTCTTGTTATCGCTGATGATGGTGCTCACCATCTTGGCGGTGATGACGGAGCCATGCACGAAGCCGGCGAGATTGCGCCGCCGGCTCTCAAGCGAACCATGCGGCGACCCGCGCTTGTAGATCGGCAGCGAAAACAGAAAGCCGGGCTCGGTGCCGCCGGTGCTCACCAGCGCGGAAACCGGCGAGAAGCCCAGCCGATCTCGGTCTCGCGCCCGATCCAGCTCGGCGAGCGTGGCCGTCTCGGAGCGCAGATCGAGGCCGTAGAGCGCCGATGATCGCGGCACGGTTGCGTAGAATATCGGATAGTATTCGCTGCGCTGCGGAGAGGGCGTCAACTTACCGTCGGCATCGATGTCTTTGATGTGATAGTTGGGAAGACCCTCGAGTACACCTTCGCGCTCGTGTGCGGCGCGTTCTGAATTGGGCACTCGCGGCACCCACGACAGTGTCACGATAGCGGCATTTTCACGAAGCAACGGCTGTACAAAGGCATCGAACTCGTTGCGCGTGACCTGCCCGGCGGAACTGTCGAACAATGCCCGCACGGCTTTAAGCCTGTCCACATACGCGTTAAGGCCGGTTTGCAGGACCATGAAATGATTTTCGGCAAGCACATAGAATTGCCGTTTGGCGTCGCTATCGTCACGTTGGACGATGACCACGGTGGCAATGACGGTAACGGTCACACCGATGGCGGCCGCGACGATGCACGGCA
>Ga0335074_10015365_pt1 | contig 10752 bp, 11 predicted proteins | sample Lox_Sample_23_FD_206715 | JGI IMG/M metagenome (GOLD analysis project Ga0335074, IMG submission 206715) | Soil microbial communities from Loxahatchee National Wildlife Refuge, Florida, United States - Lox_Sample_2.3 | ecosystem: Environmental > Terrestrial > Soil > Wetlands | place: USA... | reverse complement strand
CGGCATTCATCACGCCCGAGCGCGCCTGTCCCAGATAATCGAACGACGGGCGGTTGCTTTCGGACCCGTCAGGCCCGTAGCCCGACGCGCTCGCATAGATGATGCGCGGATTGCGTGCGTGCAAATTGCTGTACGCCAAACCCAGACGCGCAGCGACACCCTGGCGAAAATTCTGGATGAAGACGTCGCTCTTTTCGGCCAACCGATAGACGATTTCGCGGGCTTCAGGATGCTTCAGGTTGAGCGCCAGGCTTTGCTTGTGGCGATTATTGGTCTCGAAGTAAAAACCGCCGGGCGAAAGCGCCCCGCTGCCACCCGAAATCAGTCCGCGGCCCGGGTCGCCGCGCTCCGGCTCTTCGATTTTGATCACCTCGGCCCCCAGATCCCCGAGCATCGCAGTCGAGACGGGGCCCTGCTGCCAAATCGTCCAATCGATGACGCGGATGCCCTCTAACGGCGCTTTCACGGTTCCGAATATAACACCATCGGGTGCGCGGCGTGCATCCCGCTGCTTAACTGTTTTGGCGGTCCGTCTTCAATCAGCTCCGCGATCGGCTATCATTGAAACGGCGATGCTGAACGAGCTGCTCAACTTCGTCTATCCGCCGAGTTGTCCGGCCTGTGGCGTACGCTTGCCGATCGAGAGCGATCGGCGGGTTTGTGCCGTATGTATCAGCAGGATCGATAGAATCGTGGAGCCCTTCTGCTCGATTTGCGGCGAACCGCTGCGCGCGGCGGCCCTCGATGATTCCGACCGATGCCTCCGTTGCCGTTCTTCGGCACGCCGTTTCCGTACCGCACGCTCGGTTGCCCGTTACGATCCGAGCTCGCAGACCGGGCTGGGAGCACTCGGGGCGATAATTCGCCAGCATAAGTACGGTCTCGATCAATCCCTCGCACGGGCCCTGGCCGAATGTCTCGGCGATGACCTGCCTTATCCGCGCGGGCTTCACGACCTGGTGGTGCCCGTTCCGCTCCATCGCTCACGCCTGCGCTGGCGCGGATTCAACCAGGCCGCCCTGCTCGGCATCGAGGTCTCGCGGCGCCTTGGTTGTGATATCGACCTGGGCTGCCTGAGGCGCCAGCGAGCGACGCCGCCCCAGACCGCGCGCGATCATGGCGCCCGCCGGCGCAACGTCCGGCGCGCCTTTCGCGTGATCGATCCCGACCGGGTGCGCGATCTGAGATTACTCCTGGTCGATGACGTGATGACCACCGGTGCGACGGCTGACGAATGTGCCGACGTTCTGCTCGCCGCCGGCGCCCGCAGCGTCGACGTCCTCACGCTCGCGCGAGCACTGTGACTTCCGCCGCCCGCGCCGATCACGATCGCCGTTTCACCGGGCGCACCCCCGGCGCCTCCGAGCCCTTCTTTAACGAGATGCTGCCGTTGCTGCCGCGCGGGCTGGCGTTGGACGTGGGCGCCGCAACCGGACGCCACAGTCTCGCGCTGGCACGCGCCGGCCTCAAAGTCGTCGCGATCGATCATTCTGCGGTGGCACTTGAAACGCTGGGCCGAGCCGCGCGCGCCGAGCGGCTCTGTATCTGGCCGATCGTGGCCGAGTTCGAGGACTTTCCGATTCCCGCCAACAAATTCGACCTGGTGGTGAATATCAACTTTCTCGATCGGACGCTGACGCCGGCTCTCAAGCGCGCGCTCAGGCCCGGCGGCATGCTGTTGTTCGACACCTTCCTGATCGACCAGGCCACGCTCGGCCATCCACGAAACCGCGATTTTATGCTCGCTCATTACGAGCTGCGCGCACTGCTCGAGGGCCTCACGCTGCTGCGTTATCAGGAAGGTCTGACAGTCTATCCGGACGGCACGCAGGCCTGGCGGGCCGGGGCGCTGGCGCGCAGGATCTAGCGGAATGGCGAAGCGTCTCGATTACAAGGCCGCCGGCGTCGATATCGATCTCAAGCAGCGGCTGATTCCGATTTTCCGGCGCGTCGCGCGCTCCACGACCAGCCCCGCAGTGTTGGATGGAATCGGCGGTTTCGGCGCGCTGATCAAGCTCAGGCGCCGGCCCGCGCTTCGATCGACGGTGCTGGTAGCCGGCACGGACGGGGTCGGTACCAAGCTCAAAATCGCGTTCGCCACCGGCCGGCACGATACGGTGGGAATCGATTGCGTCGCGATGTGCGTCAACGACATCATCTGCCACGCCGCGCGGCCGCTGTTTTTTCTGGACTATATCGGTGCCGGCAGTCTCGATGCGCGGGTCGCCCGGGCCCTGGTGAGCGGTATCGCGCGCGGATGCCGTGAGGCCGGGATGAGCCTGGTCGGCGGCGAGACTGCTCAGATGCCGGGTATTTACCGGCGCGGCGAATACGACCTGGTGGGATTCGCGGTCGGCGTGGCCGAACGCTCGCGGATTCCGTCGCCCAAATCGGTGCGCGCCGGCGACCTGCTGGTCGGCCTGGCTTCGAGCGGGCTTCATTCGAACGGATTTTCGCTGGCACGCAAGGTCCTGCTCGAACGTTCGCGCTTGCGTCTCGACGCCTATATCAGCGAGCTCGGTGTGACGCTGGCAGACGAACTTTTGCGCCCGACGCGGATCTATGCTGCGGTCGTAACGACGCTCTTTAAACGCTTCCATCTGAAGAGCCTCGCTAATATCACCGGCGGCGGAATAATCGAAAACCTGCCGCGGGCGCTCCCGGCAGGCCTGCGTGCTATTGTCCATCGCGGGACCTGGCCGCAGCCTGCGATCTTCAAGCTGATCGAGGAACGCGGCCGCATCGATCGAGTCGAGATGGATCGCACCTTCAACAACGGTCTCGGGATGATTGCGATTGTGCCGCCGGGCGAGGCGGATGCGATAGTGCGCCATCTGCGCACCCGACATACGCCCGCATCGATAATCGGCGAAATCGTACGCGGCCGGCGCGGCGTTCAGCTGGTTTGATCGGCGAGACCCGTGGGCTCAACCATCGCTGCGCGTGCACCGCTCCGGCTTGGCGTTCTGGTCTCCGGACGCGGGACGAATCTCCAGTCGATCATAGACGCGATCGAGCGCGGCGAATTAAACGCCATCATCAAGCTCGTGATCTCCAATCGTGCCGATGCGCCGGGACTGATCCGAGCGCAACGCGCGAAGATTCCGACCCGAGTGATCGATCAGCGCCGCTTTGGCTCGCGCGAAGAATTCGACGGCGCCATGGTCGATGCGTTGCGCGCCGCCGAGGTGGAGTTGGTCGCGTGCGCCGGTTTCATGCGGATTCTGTCGCCGGTGATACTCGACGCTTTTCCCAACCGAATCATGAATATCCACCCTTCCCTGCTACCAGCGTTCCCAGGTCTGAACGCGCAAAAAGCGGCCTTGGAGCACGGCACGCGTTTGGCCGGATGCACGGTCTTCTTCGTCACTCCTGGCACCGACGACGGTCCGATTATCGTGCAGGCGGCCGTACCGGTGATGCCTGACGACGACGAACAAACTCTCAGCGATCGTATTCTCGCGCAGGAACATCGCATCTACCCGCTCGCCATCAGCCTCTTTCAGCAAGGCCGGCTGCAACTGCGGGGCCGTCAGGTAGTCGTCGTCGATGCTCCAAAATCGATCGGGCGGGATGCACTGATGAACCCGCCGCTGCGACCAAGCCGGAGTTGATTCTTTCGCGGTAGCGCCAGCTAACTGGGATGACACTCTCAGTCATCGTTCCGATGCTCAACGAGGAGCGCACGATCGTCGCGGCCTTGCGGGCGATCCGCGTCGGGGCACCGGATGGCGAGATAATCGTGGTCGATGGCCGCAGCACGGATTTGAGCTGCCGGCTGGCCCAGGCGGGCTGCGATCGGCTGATTGAGGCTCAACGCGGCCGCGCGCGCCAGATGAACGCCGGTGCCGCCCTAACGGCCGGCGAAGTACTCAGCTTCGTGCATGCCGACACGATCGTGCCGCCGGAATATGCGCAGAATATCGAGCTTGCGCTCGCCGATCCCGAAATCGTCGGCGGCTGGTTCGAGGTTGAACTCGACGACCCGGCTCCGCTCTCGCGTTCGGTAGGCCTTTTAATCAATATCCGCTCTCGAGTCTGGCGGGTCGCAGCCGGCGGCCAGGCGATTTTCGTGCGCCGTGACATCTTCGAACGGCTCGGCGGCTTCCGCGAGATCGAGATCTGGGAGGACCTGGAATTTTCCCGGCGGCTCAAGCGTGTCGGCCGAATCGCGTGCCTCAAACCGCGCGTCCTCACCTCGGCCCGGCGATGGAAGCGCGACGGGATCATCCAAACCGCGGCGCGAATCGGGACCCTTAGGATGCTCTATCTGCTCGGCGTGCGGCCGGCACTCCTCAAGCGCTTCTATACCGATTGCCGTTGACGATCGTTCGGCCGGCTGGACATGCGACGAGTCGGACGTAAGAATCGAGCCTTGGAGGGTCCAGAGATTTTGGCAAGAATCGAGATTTATACCACCGAGTATTGCCCGTTCTGCACGCTTGCCAAGTCGCTATTGCGCGACAAGGGCGTCGAGTTCGAAGAAATCGATGTGACCGATGATGCAGAGCTGAGGGCTAAGATGGTCGAGCTCGCGGGAGGCCGGCGCACGGTCCCTGAAATTTTTGTTAATGGGCGGATTATCGGCGGCTACGACGAGTTGCGCACGCTCGAGCTCGCCGGCCGGCTCGATATGATTCTGGCCGAGCCAGGATAATTTCATTTGAGCGACGAGTACGACGCCGAGAAATTCCCAGGTAACTTTTACCAGGGCATCATAATCTTTATCGATCACGTGCGTGGTTATGGCCGAGTCCGTTCCAACCGCGGCCGCGAGATCCGATTCGAGTTTCCCTTCGTCGCAGTCGTCGGCGCACCCTTGGGCGGCAAGATGCCCGGCCTCGATCTGTTGCACGAGGGCGATGCGGTGGGTTTCGACGTGGGCTGGACGTCCAGGGGTCTGCGCGTCACCGTGATCAAGCCCGCCCGCTCCGCAACCGGGAGCGCTTCTTCGGAGCCGTAGGCCACGGGCCTCGATCGTGGGTGAGCACGCGCGCGACTGCGCGATGCCATCCGTTGAGCAGGTCCGTGCGCATCGCGGGACTCATCGCGGGCGCGAAGACGCGATCGATGCGCCGCATTGCTTTCAGTTCATCCACCGATTTCCACATCCCGACTGCCAGCCCAGCCAGCATCCCTGCCCCGAGCACGGTCGCCTCGGTATTTGCCGGCCGCCTGATTCGGCGGCCCAGGAGATCGGCCTGAAATTGCATCAGGTAGTCGTTGGCCGACGCCCCGCCGTCGACCCGCAACTCCCTGACCGGGGCGCCGACATCGCGCTCCATCGCGCGCACCACGTCGGCCACTTGGTAGGCGATGCTGTCGAGGGCCGCGCGCACGATATCGGCGCGCGTCGTGCCGCGCGTGATGCCAAGAATCGCGCCGCGCGCCTCGCTATCCCAATACGGAGCGCCAAGACCGACGAAGGCCGGCACCAGGTATGGATGTAATTGTGACGGGCTTTGATGCGCGAAGCTCAGGCTGTCGGAGGCCTTTCGGATCAACCCGAGCTCGTCGCGCAGCCATTGAATGGCCGCACCAGCGATGAAGACCGAGCCTTCCAGCGCGTAGGCGGGCCGCCCATCGGCAGTCAGCGCCATCGTGGTAATCAACCGCTCATGGGATCGCACGCAGCGATTACCAGTATGGATCAGGAGAAACGCGCCGGTACCATACGTTGCCTTCGCATCACCGGCCCGCACTGCGCCCTGCCCGTACATCGCGGCCTGCTGATCGCCGATCAGCGCGCCGATCGGAATCGCATGCGAGGCTAATGTTCCGGCTGCCGCCTCGGCAATCGGACCGCGTGACGCGATGACGCGAGGCAGAATGGCTGCTGGCACGCGCAGCAGCCGCAGCATTGACGCGTCCCACGATCTCTGCGCCAGGTTGAAAAGCATCGTGCGCGAGGCATTGGTGAAATCGGTGACGAACGCGCTGCCCCGCGACAGCCGGAACACCAGCCAGGTATCGATGGTGCCGAAGCAGAGCTCGCCGCGCGTAGCGCGACGGCGAAGATCTGGGTGGCCGTCGAGCAGCCATTTGAGCTTGGTGGCAGAGAAATAGGGATCGACCAACAGGCCGGTCCGCCCGACGATCTCCGCTTCATGGACGGATAGCCGCCGGCAGATCTCTGCGCTGCGCCGACACTGCCATACGATCGCGGGGTGAACGGGCTGTCCGCTGGCCCGATCCCATAAGACGAAGGTCTCGCGCTGATTGGCGATTCCGATCGCCGCCACGGTTCGCGATCCAGTCTTCGCCCGGCGGATGGCCGCGCGGCCCGCCTCGATCACCGACTGGTAAATTTCCTCGGGATCCTGCTCGACCCATCCAGGATGTGGATAATGCTGGCCAATTTCCCGATAGCTGCGGCTCAAGACCTGGCCGTCCGCGCATATCATCATGGCGGTGGTGCCGGTGGTACCCTGATCGATTGCTAGGATGTTCGACGCCATTTTTACGGGCGGGTTAGCTTTCGAACTCGGTTTCCGCCCACTACGACCCCGCCCAACTTGGCAAGTGGTGTGCCTCCGGCAACCGAAAAATCGAAGACCGGTCCCAGCTTGCCTAACCATTTTGCCGGGGCCATTATAGGCACCATCGTATAGCACTATTGTGCAGCGTGGGCGCGCGTATGAACGATCTGGTGGAAAGCAAAGAGCATCTGATTCGCTACTTCGAAACCGGGGCCAAGCCGCGTTCCGAATGGCGGGTCGGCAGCGAGTACGAGAAGATTGCGGTTTCGGCGCGGGACGGCCGTGCCCTGCCCTTTTCAGGGCCCGGCGGAGTCGAGGAGATTCTGGGCCGACTCGTCGAGCGTTACGGCTACGAGCCGGAGGACGAACACGGACGGATTGTCGCGCTGCGCGGCGAACGAGCCGCGATTACCGTCGAGCCGGGCGGGCAGATCGAGCTGTCTGGCGAACAGTGCGACAACATCCACTGCGCCCATCGCGAGTTCAGCCGTCATATCGAGGAACTGATCAACGTCGCCGACGAGCTCGGCGTGGTGCTCCTAGGACTCGGGATGCAACCCATCAGTCGCATCAACGAGATTGAGCTTCTGCCCAAGGCCCGCTACCACATCATGTATCCCTACATGGCGCGCAAGGGGCGGCTCGGCCAGCGGATGATGAAGCAGACTGCCGGCGTGCAATCGAACCTCGATTACGGCGACGAAGCCGACGCGATGCGCAAACTGCGTATCAGCACGGGTATCGTGCCGCTCTTGTATGCGATGTTCGCCAATTCTCCGCTGAGCGACGGCAGCCTCAACGGCTACCGGGACTATGCCGAGTATGCGCTCGACGTGCCGATGTACTTCCTGATTCGCGGCCATGATTACATCGATTTGACCAAGCCGCCCGGTATCACCTTCCGCCAGTATATGGAGCGCGGATGGGGCCGCGAGCGCGCCACGACCGACGATTGGACCGCTCATTTGACCACCCTCTTCATCGAGGTACGGCTCAAGAAATACATCGAAGTCCGCACCGCCGACAGTCAGCCGCCCGCCCTGATGCTCTCGCTTCCGGCGCTGCTGAAAGGCGTGCTCTACGAGAACGATTGCCTGGAAGCGGCCTGGGATATCGTCAAAGGCTGGAGCTATCCGGAGCGGATCGGGCTGATCGATGCGGCCTGTAAATTTGGACTCAACGCGCGTGCCGGACGCGTGAGCTTCCGCGACCTCGCGCTGGAGCTGTTGTTGATCGCGATCGAAGGGCTGGCGCGCCAGCATGCGCTGAATGACCGCGGCGAGGACGAGAGCATCTATCTGCTGCGTCTGCTCGACCAGGTGCGCAACGGCCATACCCAGGCGAGCCTGATCATCGATCGCTGGAAGGGCCGCTGGAATTACGAGGTCAGCCGGCTGGTCGAGGGAACCTCCTATCAGGCAGAGGCTTATCCGTAATTATGGAGCTCGGCTATTCCGAACGCTACCTGATGGTTCTAAATGCTCTCCTGGTCGCGGCCCTCGCCTACTTCGCCGCGCTGTGCGTCAACGATATCATCGCGCGCCGCCTCCATCCGGCCGTCACGACGTTCTCACCGTCGACCGTGGTGGCAGCGGTACCGAGAATCTATCCGCGCAGCTACTACGAAGAGATCGCCCGGCGCGATATCTTTAACCTTTTGCCTCCTCCTGCACCGGCGGCCGACCAGGCGCCGCCCGCCCGGGATCTGCATATCAAGCTGCTTGGCACCTCGCAGATAACTTCCGGCCGGCCGTTCGCGATCATCGAAGATACCCGCACCGGCGATGAACTCCTCTACCGCGCCGGTGATACGATTCCGGAGACCGGGCGCCTGGTCGAGATCAAGCGCGCCAGCGTGATCATTGATCCCGGCGATGGACGACTGGTGACCGTGAGCATGGAATCAGATCTTCCCCCTGGCACATTCGGCCCGAGCTCGACACCGATGCGGCGGTTTCGTAGCCCGCGCGTCGCTTCCTCGGTGCGCCGCTTCGGCGTCAATCACTACATGCTGAGGCGCACGGTAGTGAACAAGAACCTCGAGAATATGGCGCAGCTCTTCACCGAGATTCGCGCCGTGCCGAACATGATCGGCGGACATGCCGATGGCTATGTGCTTTCCGATATCCAACCCGGCTCGATCTTCGAGCAAATCGGCCTGCACGACGGCGACATTCTGGTGAACGTCAATGGGCAGGACGCGGCACAGGCCATGCAACTCTTCACCGCACTGCGCAATGCTCCATCGCTCACCCTGGAAGTGATGCGGGAAGGGGCGCCGGTCCAGATGCACTATACGATTCAATGATCACATGGCCGTAGTTTCTTCCCGCGCGGCGGGATGGGGGGCGATGACGGGGATGGGCGTGAGGATCTCGCGGATGGAATTGCCGGCGGATCGCAAAACTCTTCAATCAGCGCCGAGCGTGATCTGGCTGGCAATCGCAATGCTCGGGCTCGCTGGCGTCGTTCCATCGGCGTTCGCAGCGCATCGCGCGGGTCACGTTCCGGGGCTCGCCGAGTCCACCGGCCTCACCGCGCCCTATGCCGCGGAATGCGTTCTTGAACCGGTCACGGGCACGGTGATAGTCGATCAGAACATGCACAAGACGTGGCCGCTCGCCTCGGTCACCAAGATGATGCTGATGCTGATCGTGGCCGAGAAGCTGCACGACGGCAGCCTCAAGCTGACGGATCAGATCTCGACCTCTGCCAAGGCTGCGAAGATGGGCGGCTCTCAGGTCTACCTCAAAGAAGGTGAAAGCTTTTCGCTCGACGACATGATGAAGGCCATCGTGGTTCACTCCGCCAACGATGCCTCGGTAGCAGTCGCCGAGTACATCGCCGGCTCGACCGAGGCATTTGTCGTCATGATGAACCAGGAGGCGGAGCGCCTTAAGCTCAACGATACACACTACTACTCGGTTCACGGATTACCGCCGGCGCCGGACCAGAGCCCGGACGTCTCGAGCGCGTACGATTGCGCGATGCTGGCGCGCGAACTGGTGAAATATCCCGACGTGCTGCGCTGGTCGGCGATCGATACGGCGCCGTTCCGCAACGGCACCTTCGTATTGCGCAACACCAATCATCTGGTGCGCACCTTCAATGGATGCGATGGGCTTAAAACCGGCTTTTATGACCGGGCCGGATTCAATGTGGTAGCGACTGCGCATCGCGGCGGACTGCGTCTGATCGCGGTGGTGCTGGGTTCGCCGCGCAAGGGTGAAAATTTCGACCAAGCCGCGGTCCTGCTGTCCGAGGGCTTCGCGCAATACGAGATGTATCAGGTGGCGCATAAGGGCGAGCCGCTCAATCGATCGATCGCGGTGCGCGGCGCCAGCGTCAGCACCATCAAACCCGTGTGGGGCGAAGATGTCGCGCTGTTTCTCAAACGTAGCGACGACAAAAGCCAGGTTAAGATTGCTTATGAGTTGCCGGCCTCGGTAAGCGCCCCGCTCGCCGAGGGACAACAACTCGGCGTCGCGCGCGTAATGCTCGACGGCCGACAGGTAGCCGCTCCCGCGCTGCTGGCGCCCGGCGCGCTGACCGCCGGCGGCTCGCTGTTTCATCGCCTGCTCGGCGCGCTATAAGCGAAGCGCCGGGAGCGCTCTGATCGTCGAACGACTCTCTAGGATTTGCATGTATGGATACGCGCAAGCAGCCTAACGGAGAGAACGATGCAAGACTTTATGACAGATAAGCTGGGAGCCCCTAAGATAGTCGACCGGAACACCTTCCAGGCGGAGCTGGATGCATTGCGGGTTCGAGAAAAGGCTCACACAAGAGAAGGTGACGCGATTGCAGCCGCCCGCCGACAGCTCCCCATGGTCGAAGTGGATAGTGCGACCCCGCTCATTGGCGAAAATGGGCCGGTGACATTGTTGGACGTATTTGAGGATCGCCGGATGCTCATCGCGTACTACTTCATGTGGCACACCGGCCAACCTGCGCCCGAGCAGTGCGAGGGATGCACCTGGGTTACATCGCAGGTCGGCGAGCTATCCTATCTTCATTCTCGCGACGTCACCTACGCCACGTTTTGCCAGGGCCCGTACGAAGAGAGCGCCCGCTATCGCGCCTTCATGGGCTGGGAGATGCCTTGGTACTCGGCCCAGAATTCGCTCGACACCCTCCTGGTTGGACGTCGGGTCGGCATGATGCATATCGTTTGCTACCTGCGACAAGGATCCAAAGTCTTCGAGACTTACTGGACGACGAGGCGCGGCGTCGAGGCGATGGATAACAGCTATCGGTTGCTCGACTTGACCGT
>Ga0335074_10015363_pt1 | contig 10754 bp, 10 predicted proteins | sample Lox_Sample_23_FD_206715 | JGI IMG/M metagenome (GOLD analysis project Ga0335074, IMG submission 206715) | Soil microbial communities from Loxahatchee National Wildlife Refuge, Florida, United States - Lox_Sample_2.3 | ecosystem: Environmental > Terrestrial > Soil > Wetlands | place: USA... | reverse complement strand
ATCGGCCAGCGCGAGACCACGCTCGACCACGGCCGCCTTGCTGAGCCGGGGTCGTTCTGCCGCTGCCATCCGGGTCGGATTCACAGTTGACAACTATACGCCGTACGGGTGAGACTGGCCAAGTCATGTACGCCGTATAAGTACGTCGTACATGGACTCAGTACAGGAGAGCACAGACGCGAAAGGCCAATCCCATGCGCAGACGCTGGTGGATCCTGGTGGCGGTGAGCCTGGCCACCTTCATGACCTATCTAGACAACAATGTAACGAACGTCGCGATCCCGACAATCCAACGCAACTTGCACTTGTCGATCGCTGGCCTGGAGTGGGTAGTCAGCAGCTACATCCTGGTGTTCGCCAGCTTGCTGCTATTCGGCGGCCGGATGGCCGACATCTACGGGCGGCGCCGGCTGTTCCTGGCGGGCTTGTCGACTTTCACGCTTGCCTCGCTCTTCGCTGGCCTTTCGACTAGTGGCGGCGAACTGATCGGCGCCAGGCTGGTGCAGGGGCTAGGCGCTGCGCTCCTGGTCCCGACCACGCTGGCGATCATCATGACTACCTTTGACGATGCCAGGGAGCGCACGCGTGCTATCGGCACCTGGACAGCGATCGGCGCGATGGGTCTGGCCTTCGGCCCGCTGATCGGCGGTTTCATAAGCCAGCACTTCCACTGGGGCTGGATCTTCTTCATCAACGTGCCTATCGGCGCGGTGACTCTGGCTATCGCGGTCGCGGTGATGCGCGAGTCGCGCGACAACTCGGCGGCGCGCAGACTGGACGTTCCCGGCCTGGTCAGCTCAGCGCTGGCACTCTTCGCTCTGGTCTACGCGCTGATCGAGGGTCAGGACAAGGGCTGGACGTCCCCGCTGATCGTGGGCTGTTTCGCGGTCGCGGCCGTCGCGGCAGCGGTATTCATCGTCATCGAGTCACGGTCGCAGTACCCGATGGTGTCGATGCGGCTGTTCCGCTCGCGCATCTTCGGCGGCGGCACGACCGTGAACATGCTGTGGGCATTCGGCATCATCGGCATTTACTTCTTCACCTCCATCTACCTGCAGACGATCCTTGGCTTCTCGCCGACTAAGGCGGGCCTGGCCTTCGTGCCGATGGCTATCTGCATGGCGATCTTCGCCTCGCTGGCCCCGCAGGTGGCGCCGCGTCTCGGCGCGCACCGGACGGTAGCCCTGGGCATGGCAGCCATGACAGCCGGACTGTACCTGTTCGCAAGCCTGGGCGGGTCCGCGACGTTCGGCAGCCTGATGCCGGGCTTCCTGCTGTTCGGCGCTGGTGCCGGGCTGATGAACGTGCCGCTCACTAACGCGGTCCTGCACTCCATGCCGCCCGAGCGGTCCGGAGTGGCGTCCGCCCTGTTCAACGCTTCGCGGGAACTGGCCGGCCTGCTGGGCATCACGGTTATCGGCGCGGTACTGCGGAACCGCGAGGGCGCGGCGCTGCAGCACGGCGCGTCGGCGGGCGGTGCCTTCCTGACCGGCTACCACGACGGACTGCTGGTCACCGTGGCCCTGCTGGCCTGCGGCGCGCTGATCGGATACGTGGCGCTGCGTAAGGCCGGGAACGACCACGCCACACCTGATCTCGAGGCAACGCTCGCAGCCGAACTGGCCCCGCCGGACGACGCTGACGCTGTCAGCCTCGACACGGCGCCCGCTTAGCCCTCAGCCAGGCCAGGAGGCCGCGGCGACTGCCAGGATCTCGCCGCGGTCTTCGGCCAGCAGGAAGCCTGCCTTGATGGTGGCGTCCAGCGAGCGCTCGAACTGTGCCAGGTAATCGGCTGTGCCGCCTGGGTACAGCCGGTCCAGGTCCCCGGCCCGCAGCGGCGCCGTCGTGCCGAACAGGAAGGCGAACAGCTCGCCCTCCTGGCCCGTTCCCGACAAGATCGCGACGGGAACGTCGGTCCACGGCGTCCTGATGCCTCCCGTGGCGATGCCGAGGTCGTCTCGAACGTAGTCCCGGCCAGCAGCGTCCAGCCGGGCCGCGGCCGGCGGCGTACCGCGTCCCGCCACCCAGGAGTCCAGGTGCTCGACCGCTGCGCACTCAACATAGTGGTGCTGCGGGCCGCTGTTGATCGGCGAGGCGGTCCGGCCCATCAGGATGTCCGTGGTCGGCCGCAGCAGCTCGGCGAGCCGGGCGGCCGGCAGGTTGCCGTCGTCCTGTCCGCTGGCGAACAGCAGGTAGGTGTCGGCGTGCGCCGCGCCCGCCAGTTCCCAGTTGCGCAGCAAGTCAGTGTCGGGCTGGCTGGCCAGCCCGCTGCCGAGCAGGACCACATCGGTCTCGGTCTGCAGCACGATGACAGGCACGCGCAGGTCCGCGCGGATCCGCTCGCCAGTCGAGCCGCCGGGCTGGAATCCCGTGTCGAGCGCCGCTCCAGCCCCGGTCCGGCCGTGGACGAGGAAGCCGTCGTAGACCGCGGCGAGCGGGTCGACCGCGTTGACGTAGGTGACCAGGAACGCGCCCGACTGGGAGTGACCGCTAGCGAGCAGGCGCAGCGGCCTCGTGCTCACCGGCGGCGGCAGCACGCCGCGCACCGCGTGCCCGGCCTGGCTGAAGATGTCGAATGACCATGCGTCGCCGGGATGCGACAGCCCTGAATACCGGTCCGGATGCGCCTTCTTCAAGTGCATGCTCTCGACCAGGCCGCCGCCCTCGATCCCGGCCCGCTGCGCCGACACGCCCGCCCAGGCATGCCCGCGGCGAAGGAGGTGGGTATGGGTCAGCATCCAGTCTGGCGCCGCGTCGAGCCCGCCCGACACGTTCAGCCACTCGACGACGACAGTGCCGCTGAAGTCGGCCTGGTTGGCTGGCTGGCGCACAAGCACGCGGGTGGTGAACGGCGCAGGGTCGGCCGGCAAGGCGGTCCACTGGCCGTCCGGCCCTCGCTCGCCTGCCAGCCGGTACGACTCAGCGTTGCCGCTGAGCACGAACTCGTGCTCGGTGTAACCAAGCGCGTGCAGATCGTAAGCGCCAGCAGGATCGGGTGCGCGGCCGGGCAGCGGCCGTAGCGATGCGGTCATCGGTCAGGCGGCCGACTTCTCCAGGATGTGCACGGCGCACGCGCTGCCGAGGCCGATCACGTGGGTCAGCCCGACCTTCGCGCCGTCGATCTGCCGGTCGCCTGCCTCACCGCGCAAGTGCGTCGAGACCTCGTAGATGTTGGCGATGCCGGTCGCACCGAGCGGATGTCCCTTGGACAGCAGCCCGCCGGAGACGTTGACCGGGGTCTCGCCGTCGCGCCACGGCCCGCGCCTGTCGATCCACTCGCCAGCCCCGCCCTCGGGGCACAGGCGCAGGTTGTCGTAGTGCCGCAGCTCTGCCGTGGCAAAACAATCGTGCAGTTCCACCAGGTCGAGGTCCTCCGGTCCGACGCCCGCCTCCTCGTAGGCCTTGTCGGCAGCCTGGCGGGTCAGTGTGTTCACGTCGAACTGAACCGAGCCGCCATCCACGTAGGGGTCGCTGGTCATGACCGATGCCGACACCTTGACGGCGCGCCGGCGGATCACACCGGGCATAGACTTGAGCCGCTCACCGCTGCACAGCACGGCAGCGGCAGCACCGTCACCAGTCGGGCAGCACATCAGCAATGTGTTGGGATAGGCGATCATCTCGGCGGACATGACTTCCTCGAGCGAGAACGCCTTCTGGTACTGGGCAAGCGGATTCAGCGTCGAGTGCGCGTGGTTCTTCTCGGCCACCTTGGCGAACTGCTCGAAGCCCACACCATCGTGCTCATAGGCGTACTCCATGCCGGACTGCGCGAACGTGCCCGGCATCAGGCTCGTGCCGAGGATGCCCTCGACCGGCCCGACCGCGCCGTACCGGCCGGACGGCTGATACGGCTTGTCCTTACTGGCCTGCTGCGCACCGAGCAGGCCGAGCTTGCCCATCTGCTCCAGGCCGACCGCCAGGCCGATGCTCGCCTCGCCCGCCTTGATAGCCATCGCCGCCACCCGGAACGCGGTCGCGCCGGTGGCGCAGGCGTTGGTGACGTTGTACACCGGGATGCCGGTCTGCCCGATCTGCTTCTGCAGCCGCTGCCCGATCCCGTTCGTGTCGTAGAGGCACCCCGCCGCGAGGATGTCTGCATCAAAGATCGTCAGGCCGGCGTCGGCGAGCGCCGCGGTCGCAGCCTCGCTGCCGAGGTCGATGAGGTCCTTGTCCTTGTAGCGCATGAACTTTGTCATCGCCACGCCGATGATCCACAGCGAGTCGGCCATGCCAGCGGCCCTCCTGCTTTGCGACGCCAGACCAGGCGGTCAGTTTGCCGGATTCCCCAATCTAGCGTCCGCGTGGCCGCCGTCACCAGAGCCGGGGGCGCCTCAGCGGGAAACCGGCCCGCGCAGCTTTGCAACCCGGCAGCAGCCGCACGCATCTATCCAGGCGACAGCGCCCGCCCCCGGCGGGTCAGAAGGCAGGAGGAGCGGTGGTCAGATGACGGCGACTGAGGATGAGTTCGTCCAGTTCGCCGAGGCGGCATCGGCACGCCTGCGACGGACCGCCTTTCTGCTGTGCGGCGACTGGCATACCGCTGAGGACCTGACCCAGACCACGCTGGCCAAGGTGTTCGCCGCCTGGCGGCGGATCAGCCGGCGAGATGCGGTCAACGCCTACGCGATGCGGACACTGATGAACACCTACCTCGCGGAGAACCGGAAGAAGCGGCCGGGGGAGGTCCTCACCGAGCAACTCCCGGAACTGCGCGTCGATAGCCCGTCCCCTGAGTTGCGGATGGCTGTGCTGGAGGCGCTGGCCATGCTGCCGCCGAAGGCCCGCGCTGTCGTAGTGCTGCGGTACTGGGAGGACCAGAGCGTCGACCAGACCGCTGCCCTGCTGGGCTGCTCGCCTGGCAACGTCAAGAGCCAGAGCGCTCGCGCCCTGGACAAGCTGCGCCTGCTGCTCGATGACGTGGCAACCGAGCCGGGCCCCGGCTCGCTGACTGAACTCCCGAACCGAACAAGGAAGGGCGACCATGGACGAGACGTCGCTTCGCACTCAGCTTGAGGTAGCCGTATCCGACGAGCCGCCGCTCGGGCACCTTGTTGGCAACTCCGTGCGCGCGGGCCGCAGGATCAGGCGCCGGCGCCGGGCAGCCGGGGCTGCCAGCCTCTCGGCGGCGGCCATCGTGGTTGTCAGTATCGTCCCGGCACTCACCGCCGGTACAGGCCACCGGGCCAGTTCGCCAGGGCCGGCGGCGGCCGAGCACCCTACTCCCGCCCGGACCGCCTACGTCTACCTGGGCTCGGGCACTGTGGTGCCGATCAGCCTGGCCACCAACGTGGCGGGCACGCCGATCAAGGTACCTGGTGGAGGGGGTGAAGGGGGACTGGACGTGACCTCGGCTGCCGCTACACCGAACGGCCGCACGATCTATGAGATCGGAACTGGCCGGGCCGGCGGAGCCGTCGTGACAGCGATCGACACCGCCACCAATACCGCCGGTCCGACAATCACGCTGCCCCGCCTGGTTCAACACGTAGCCGGCAAACGCATGCTTGCTTCCGCCGAACCGACCAACATCGCGGTCGCGCCGAACGGGAAGACTGCATATGTCGCTGCCGAGGAGGACATTTTCCCGATCAATCTCGCCACCAACACAGCTGACAAGCCGATCAGGATTCCGACCCGATCCTGGGCCATGGCCTTCACGCCGGACGGGAGTACCCTGTACGTGGTCAACCCAGAAGCCGGGATCGTGACGCCGATCAGGACGGCCACCAACACCGCGCTCGCGCCCATCAAGCTCACGGTGCCCAAGACAGCGTTTGGCTACCTGTTCGACATCGCCATCACGCCCAACGGCAAGACCGCTTACGTCCTGTACGGAGTGCAGGGAGGCAGGCCATACGCCAACTGGGTGATCCCGATCAACCTTGCGACCAACACCGCGCTTGGGCCAATCGCAATCCAGACGCCCGGCTTGGCCTCCGGTCTCGTAATCGCGCACGGCGGCCGGACCGCTTACGTGCTTAGCACCCGGGCGGTCACGCCCATCGACACCGCAACGAACCAAGCCGAGCCTGCCATCAGCCTTCCGGCGAACGCTGGCAACGCCTACAGCATCGCACTCGCCCCCAACGGAAAGATGATGTACGCGCTCAGTCCCCGCGGCGTCGTCCCGATCAGGACGGCCAGCAGGACCGCCCTGCCAATGATCAAGGTCCCCCAGATCGAACCGGTCACCGAGCTCGCCATCGCGCCTAACGGCAAGACGATCTACGTCGGGGCTTCAACCCGCCGCTCGCGGCAGGGCGGGCTCACTATGGACTCGGGTGGCGGCGTTGTCCCGATCAGCACCGCGACCAACACCGCGGGCCAGGTCATCAACCTCGGCTCCCCACCCGCCGCCGTCACCTTCGGCCGGTAGGTGGCCGAGTAGACCAGTTGGCGCCGGCAGGTTACTGGGCGAGCGGGCCGGTGCGCGCGACGGCTGGGCGGAACAACGTCTCCTGGGCGATGCCCGCCGCGAGCACCCCGTCGCGGCTGAAGATGCGGCCGGTGTACATGCCGCGGCCGCCGGAGGTGGACTCCGGCTGCAGGTCCATCAGCACCCAGTCGTCGACCGCAGCCTTGCGGAAGAACCAGACAGAGTGATCGATGCTGGTCAGCGGGCCGGAGATGGAAATGCCTGGCGCTGCTGCCAGGCCGGTGAACATGTCCGAGATGTAAGCGAGCCCGCACGTGTTCAGCATGTCGCCGGCCAGCTTGTGGCGGGACCTGATCCACATCCTGGACGGCCACTGCTGAGCCGGGTTCGGTTGCGCCGGCAGCCGGATCTCGACGCCGTGCATCCGGTGCCAGCGCTCATCGTCGGGCAGGTCCTCCGGCTGAGCGACCTCCGGCATGGCGTGGGCCTGGTAGTCCGAGCCCTCCTCTGCGATGTGGAAGGAGGCAGCCATGTTGAAGATGACTTTGCCGTTCTGCACCGCGATGACCCGGCGGTTCGAGTACGAGCCGCCATCACGGTCCCTGTTTACGGTTAGCAGCACCCGCCGTGACGCGTCGCCGCGGCTGAGGAAGTAGCCGTGCAGCGAGTGCGCGTGCCGGCCGTCAGGCACGGTTTCGGCCGCGGCGCGCAGCGCCTGTGCGGCGACCTGCCCGCCGAACAGGCCGGCCGGCTCCAGGGTCACCACAACAGAGCGGAACATGTCGTCCTCGATCCGCTCCAGCGTGAGCAGCTCGGGCAGACCGGTCGAAGGAGTGCCGATGACCGGCTCCGCCAGACTCGCCATGCGGCCATTGATATCACAGGGGCCGGTCGCTCCCGAGAATCATTACCTGCCGGGATGCGGCAGGCATAATCACGACATGGGCGCACTCGATGGTCGTGTAGCTGTCATCACCGGAGCCGGCCGCGGCCTGGGCCGCGAGCACGCGCTGCTATTCGCGGCAGAGGGCGCCAGAGTCCTCGTCAACGACCTGGGCGGCGGGCCGGACGGCTCGGGCAGCGATGCGTCGCCTGCCCAGCAGGTTGCCGCCGAGATTCGCGCCGCCGGCGGCCAGGCGGTGGCCAGCACTGCCGACATCACCACGGCCGAGGGCGCCGACAGCCTGGTCTCACAGGCCATCGACGAGTTCGGCGCCCTGCATGTGCTCGTCAACAACGCCGGGATCCTGCGCGACCGCACGATCGTCAACATGACCGACGCCGAGTGGGACGACGTCATCAGGGTGCACCTGCGCGGCCACTTCATGCCCACCAGAGCCGCCGCGCGCTACTGGCGCGAGCAGTCCAAGGCGGGCGCCACCCTGCAGCCGTCGCTGATCAACACCACCTCGACCTCAGGCCTGTTCAACAACCCCGGCCAGGCCAACTACGGTGCGGCCAAGACCGGCATCGCGACGCTGACCATGATCGCGCAGCGCGAGCTCGGCCGGTACGGGGTAAAGGCCAACGCGATCGCACCGGCCGCCCGGACGCGGCTGACGCTGGCAACGCCCGGCATTTCCGATGCGATCCTGTCGGTGCCGGAGGAGGGCTTCGACCCGATGGACCCGGCGAACGTCTCGCCGTTCGTCGCCTACCTGGCGACCGCGGATTGCCCGATCCAGGGCCGGGTCTTCTTCGTGGCGGGTGGCGGCGTGCACTTGTTCCAGCCGTTCGCGATCGTCGACAGCATCAGTAAGGACGGCACCTGGACCGTTGCTGAACTGCAGGAGAAGGCGGCCCGGCTGGCGGACGTGCCGTTCGATCTCGGCCGCATCCCGCTCTGACAGTTCCGCTTAGACAGCGGCGCCGTCAGGCCGGCTCGTATCCGAAGCCGACTGCCTGCGTGCCCGCTGAGTCAGTACCTACACCGAACGTGGTCAGCTTCAGCTTCATGCCAAGCGTCACGCTGGCCGGGTCTGGGTCGATGCCGACGACGTTAGCCTTCACCACGCCGCCGCCGTCCAGGTCGACGATGCCCGAGACGTACGGCACTGTCACGCCCGGACTGGCCCGGTGGACGATGGTGAACGCCCGCAGCACGCCGGAGTTAGCCAGCCGCCGGGGCCGGAACTCGCGCCGCCCGCAGTTCGCGCATGCGTTGCGCCGGTCGAAGAACAACGCGCCGCACGACTCGCATTCGTTCGCGACCAGGTGCGGGTCATCGCCGAGGCTGAGGTAGCCGACGTAGGGCACTTGTCCGGGCATAGGCACAGGCTAGCTTCCCGCAGGCCCGCCCGCACTGCCTGCGAAGGTCGTCGCAGGCTCGGTCGCATAGCGCGCCATGACCTGCCCGATCACCTGCGGCCCCGGCGGCGGGCCGGACGCAGCCAGGTCCCGCAAGTCGCGGAAGTACTGCACGTAGAAGTCGGGCGTGAAAGTGTTCAGCAGCACGGCGGGCCTGTCGCTGGCGTTGGCGAACGTGTGCGGCGCACCCGGCGGGATCATCACCAGCGTGCCCTGCTCCGCCTGGTAGGTCTGCTCGCCGACGGTGAACTGGGCGGTGCCGGAGACGACGTAAAAGCCCTCGTCGTGCCGCGCATGCCGGTGCTGCGGCGGTCCCGCGGTGTGCGGGGCGATCGTGATCTCAACGATGCCGAGGCGATGCGACGTGGTGCTGCCGTCTTCGAGTATGCGCAGCTGAACCGGGCCGGCCAGGACGCGTTCGCCCTCGCCGGATTGCACTATCGAGATGCCCCTCACTACGGCGCCCTCCTGGCTCCGGCTTGTTGCGTGTTGCTGCGACTGCTCGGCGGCGAACTCAGTGACGGCCGCGAGCAGCTCGTCGGGCGTCTCCAGCTGGGGGAGATGGCCCGCTTTGGCGATCAGCCGGAACTGCCCGCCGGGAATCGCTTCTGCGTAGGCCCTGCCGTGCTCGGGCGGGATCATGCGGTCGGCGGCGCCCCAGACAACTAGCGCCGGCATGCGGACGCCCGGCAGCCGGCGCAGCAGGCTGGGGTCTGTCATCTTGGTGCCCGCGTATGCCTGCAGCGCTGACCGGTTGGCCGCTTGCGTCGCCACGCGCTCGGGGGTCAGTGTCGCCGGGTCGATCCGGAACGCGTCCGGATCGAAATAGCTGAGGTCGAAGACCTGGTCAAGCGTCAGCGAGAAGAAGTCCGGGATCGGAGCATCGTCGATCTGCAGGCCGGCCGCGTCCACCAGGACGACCGAGGAGACCCGGCGGTCCGGCGCCGCGCTCTCAGCGAGCGCGAGTTCGGCCGCGATCCAGCCGCCGATCGAGTTTCCGATCACGCATACGTCGCTCAGGCGAAGATCCCGCAGCAGCTGTCCGTAGAGGCCGGCGAGTGAGGCGATGCTGGCCAGTTCCGCTGGCCGCGGCGTGCCGTCGAAGCCCGGCTGCACCGGAGTGATGACCTGCGACGACCCGGACGAAGCCAGGAGGTCGGCGAAGCCAGCCACGGAGAACGCGCCAGCCCCGCCATGCAGGAGCAGCACCGGCTGACCGCTGCCGCGCTCGGTATAGGTGACCTGGACATCGCCTAGGCCGGTCAGGCTGACGGTTGTCGTGTTTGTCCTGGTGACAATTCTGGTCTCGGTAGGCATGCGCACTCCTCAGGCTGTACCGCTTCGTGAGAGTCAACTCTCACGAACTCACGCTAGCCGAGCGGGAGCACTTATACAAGTCAGCTCTCATAATGCAGTCAGACTTGACTTATGCGGTAGCACTGTCGAGACTTGCGAGATGACCATCCAGGCCCGGGCCGGCCGGGTGAACCAGAAGCAGCGCACTCGGACCGCTATCGTCGACGCGGCCCGCGAGCTGATCCGGGGCAGCGCTGAAGTCACCATGCCCGCCGTGGCGAAGGCGGCCCTGGTTTCCGAGGCGACTGCGTATCGTTATTTCCCGGATCTTTTCTCCCTTCTCCGCGAGGCCCTCGACGGGACCTGGCCTTCTCCGGCCGAAGCGCTCGCGCCGGTCGAGCACAGCGGCGATCCGGTGGAGCGGATCGCCTTTGCCACCGAGCGTCTGCTCCAGCACGTGCAGGCGCACCAAGGCGCCGTCCGGACGATGATCTCCGGCTCGATCGTGAGGCGCGACGGCGCGGCCGTCCGGCCGGGGTACCGGTTCGGCCTCATCGATCATGCGCTAGCTCCGCTCGACGCCACCATGGGGCGCCGGGACCCGGCAGCGCTGCGACAGCTGAAGCAGGACCTGGCTGTCGTGGTGAGCGCCGAGGCGCTGTTCACCCTGACCGACTTGTGCGGGCTGCCACCGGGCGATGCGATTGCCAGCGCGGTGCACATTGCCCGCACTGTTACCGCTGCGGCAGTAGCCGCCAGCTAGCCGGTGTTC
>Ga0335074_10015362_pt1 | contig 10754 bp, 8 predicted proteins | sample Lox_Sample_23_FD_206715 | JGI IMG/M metagenome (GOLD analysis project Ga0335074, IMG submission 206715) | Soil microbial communities from Loxahatchee National Wildlife Refuge, Florida, United States - Lox_Sample_2.3 | ecosystem: Environmental > Terrestrial > Soil > Wetlands | place: USA: Florida... | reverse complement strand
CGGAACGTTTGGAACAAATTATGAGTCCGCTGCTCTAACCGCTGAGCTAAGGGCCCGACGCTATGAGTTTACCAGCCGGTACAGCACATGGCGCCGCAGCGGATCGCCGTCGGCCAAGCCAGGGTGATCGAAATCGTCCGCCGGATCGTGCGTCATTCCGAGCTTCTCCATCACACGGACCGATCGCACATTCGCTGGCGCCGTGAACGAGACCAGCGCCGTTAATCCCAGGTCCTCGAAGGCGTGGCGCACGATTTCCCGCGCGCCCTCGGTGGCCAAGCCGCGGCCCCAGTATGCGGCGTCGAGCCGCCAGCCGATCTCGACCGCGGGCGTGAAATGCGCCGAAAACCTCGGCGCGGCCAAGCCGACATAACCGATGAACGATCCGTCTTCCGCGAGTTCAGCCGCGTACAGCCCGAAGCCGCGCTCCACAAAATGCGCTCCGATCCGATCCGCCAGCGCATCGCTTTCACCCGCGGAAAGCGGCTGCGGAAAAAACTCCATAACGCGCGGATCGGCATTCAGCCGCGCGAACGGCTCGCGGTCGGAGTGCCGCCAGCGCCGCAGGATGAGGCGATCTGTTCTCACTCAGGTGGTGACGGGCACCTTGCGATCCGCTCCGGCCAGCAGCCTTTCCAGTTCGTCACGCTCCAGCGTCTCTTTCTCCATCAGCACCGTGGCCAGCGTGTCCAGGTCCGCGCGCCGCTCACTCAAAATCCCCTTCACGCGCTCGTACAGCCGGTCGCTCAACTCCCGAACATCGGTGTCGATCTGTTCGGCCGTAGTCTCGCTGTAGTTTTTCTCCTCGTTGCCGAACTGCGTCCCGAGAAATCGCGATTCGTGCGGCACCCCGTAAGTCAGGCTGCCCAGCCGCTTGCTCATCCCATAGCGCGTCACCATCTGGCGCGCCATTTCCGAAGCACGCGACAAGTCATCGCTCGCGCCGGTCGACGTAACGCCCTGGTAGATGATGTCCTCCGCCGCCCGGCCGCCCAGCAGAACCGAAATGCGGTCCTCCAGCTCCGGCTCCGTCATCAGATAGCGGTCCTTGGCGGGCAACTGCAGCGTATGCCCCAGCGCGCCGATCGAGCGCGGAATGATCGACACCCGCCGCACCGGATCGGCATGCGGAATCGACAGCGCCACCAGCGTGTGGCCCAGCTCATGATACGCCACGCGCTCTTTCTCTTCCTTGCTGATCAGGCGGCCCTTCTTCTCGAAGCCCAACGTCACGCGATCCACGGCCTGCTCGAAATCGCGCATCTCGATCTCGTCGCCGTTGCGCCGCGCCGCGTTCAGCGCCGCTTCGTTGACGATGTTGGCCAGGTCCGCGCCCACCATCCCCGGGGTTTCCGCGGCGATTTTCTCCAGGTCCGCATCCGCCGCGATCTTCAGCTTGCGCGCATGCACGCGCAGAATGGCCTCGCGTTCCTTTAAATCCGGCCGGTCCAGAATCACCTGCCGATCGAAGCGGCCGGGGCGCAGCAGCGCCGGATCCAGCACCTCCGGCGTGTTGGTGGCGCCCATAATGAGCACCGCTTTCGAGGTGTCGAAGCCGTCCATCTCCACCAGCAATTGATTCAACGTCTGCTCGCGCTCATCGTTGCTCAGCATCACCGCGCCGGCCGAGCGCGATTTCCCGATCGCGTCCAGCTCGTCGATGAAAATGATGCAGGGCGCCTTGGTTTTCGCCTGTTCGAACAGATCGCGTACCCGCGCCGCGCCCACCCCCACGAACATCTCGACGAATTCGGAGCCGGAAATCGAGAAAAACGGCACGCCCGCTTCGCCCGCCACCGCGCGCGCCAATAGCGTCTTCCCCGTTCCCGGCGGACCCACCAGCAGCACGCCTTTGGGAATACGCCCGCCCAGCCGCTGAAACTTCTCGGGAGTTTTCAGAAAGTCCACGATCTCGCGCAGCTCGCTCTTGGCCTCTTCCACGCCCGCTACGTCGCTAAACTTGGTGTCCAGCGTCTCCGATTCATCGTGAATCTTCGCGCGATTGCGGCCGAAGCTCAGCGGCCCGCCGCCCTTCTGCATTTTTCGCATCGCTACGCCGTAAATAACGAACAACAGCAGCAGCGGGGCCCAGGAAATCAGGATGCCGGTCCAGATGCTGCCCGAGGGAATGGTCCCGGAAAATTTCACGTGCTGCGCTTCCAGCTCCTGGACCAGCGCGCCGGCATCTAATCCGGGAATGCGGTCGCAGGTGATCTGCGGCACGTTGTTCGGAGGCTTCAGGCTCTTCAGATAATCTTTCTTGTACGTGCCCGCCACCTTGGTCTCCGTGATGTGCACATCGTCCAGGTGCCCGGCCTTCACCTCGTTCACGAAATCGCTGTAGGACACCGTTCGAGGCTGGGCCGGAGTGAAAATCGCGTGCAGGAACCAGATGGTCAGGATCATCCAGGCCAGGTATCCCAGAGTGAACTTCCACTGCTGCGGGCGAAGATTGGGCATGTTCGGCATGTCTACCCCTCCTTATTGTGACGCCGCAATTAGCTTTAATGTACCGGCCCGGTCGATAGAAAAGCTCCAGCCGGGCGGGATCAGGGTGGTCGACCCGTAGTCCAGCACCAGTGCCGGACCCCCGAGTTTGGCCGAAGAGAGGCTCGATCGCGAATAGACGGGAGTGTCGTGCCACGCCCCGGCGGAGTAAATGCGCCGGCGCGAGGGTTTGTCCCTGGATCGTGCCCGCCGCCCCCGCAGCGATGGCTTGTCGACGTCCAGCCGCGCTCGGACTCGGACCGTGACGATTTCGATGGGCCGCTCGCGGCTCGAATACCCGTACACGCGCTGGTGCTCGCGATGAAACGGCGCCCCGGGATCGGCCGCGTTCCATGGCACCGTCAACTCATAACTCTGGCCTGCATAGCGGATATCGGCCGAACGGGCGAGCGACGCACCGGGCAATTCCTTGCGCGCCCTGCCTTCCAGCCGGACGAATTCGCGCTCAACATCGGGACGGTTCAGCGCGCCCGCGGCGTAATCGCGGACGTGATTCGCCAGCAGCATGCCGAGCGCCGAAAGCGCACCCGCATACTCGGGAACCAGCACCGTCGGAATGCCCAGCTCCTCGGCCATCTCGCACGCGTGCAGCCCGCCGCATCCGCCGAAAGCCACCAGGGCGAAATCGCGCGGGTCGTGCCCTCGCTCCACCGAAACCAATCGAATGGCCCGCTCCATATTCGCGTTGGCCACCCGCAGGATGCCTCGCGCCGCTTCCACGCCGCTGATGCCCAGCTTGCGCGCTACCGAATCCACCGCCGCCGCCGCGCGCGATGTTTCCAGATGCATTTCGCCGCCCACCAGCTGATCCGCCGCGATGCGTCCCAGCACCACGTGCGCGTCCGTCACCGTGGGCCGAGTGCCTTTTCCGTAGCAGGCCGGCCCCGGATCGGCGCCCGCGCTTTCGGGGCCAACGCGCAGCAGCCCGCCTTCGTCCACGCGCGCGATGGAGCCGCCGCCCGCACCCACGGTATGGATATCGAGCATCGGCACGCGCACCGGGAAGCCGTCTACGGAAGCCTCCATCGTTTCGCGCGGGCGCCCGTCGCACAGGCTCACGTCGGTGGACGTGCCGCCCATATCGAAACCCAGTACGCGCGAGTAACCTGAAACCTTGGCCGTTTCGAGCGCACCCACCACGCCGCCCGCTGGTCCCGAGAGCAGCGTGCGCACCGCGTGCCTGCGCGCCTCCATCGTCGACATGAAGCCGCCGTTCGATTGCATGATCCAGATGCGGTGCCGCGACGATCCTTCGAGCCCTCCGAGATACCGGTCCATCAGCGGGCCCACGTAGGCGTTGATCAGCGTGGTCGAGGTGCGTTCGTACTCGCGAAATTCGGGGCAGATGTCGTGCGACGTGCACAAATAGCCCAGCCCGGCGAGCGCCGCCGCAACCCTTCGCTCATTGCGCGGATTGCGATAAGAGTGGAGAAAGCAAATCGCAATGGATGCCACTCGCGCGCGACGCAGCTTGGCCTTGAGCCGCGCGAGCTCCGCCGCGGATGGCGCTTGAGCGATCGTCCCGTCGAAGTGCGCACGCTCCCGCACGCCAAAACATAACGTTCGCGGAATGATTCCCGGGCGCAGTTTCGGCGTCAGATTGTAGAGCTCGGCGCGATTCTGCCGGCCGATCTGGATCACGTCCTCGAAGCCCGCGGCGGTCACCAGCGCGGTCTTCACGCCCTTGCGCTCGAGCAGCGCGTTGGTGGCGACGGTGGATCCATGAATGACCTCGTGAACCACCTCGGCGCCGGCGTCGCCTGTTGCCTGTGCCAGCCCCGCCAGGATCACCGCGGCCGGCGATCGCGGATTCGACCGCAGCTTGAACGTCTCGAGCGACCCGTCGTCGCGTTGAATGATGAAATCCGTGAACGTGCCGCCTGCGTCGATCCCGATGCGCATGGATTTTCGGTCATCATAGCAATAGGACCCCGCAACAAGTTGATCGAGCTCACCGGCGTCAGTAAAACTTTTGATGGAAAACGCAAGGTTACCGCGCTGGCCGGCGTGAATCTCGCGATCGGCCGCGGCGAAATGGTCTCCATCGTCGGGCCATCCGGCTCCGGCAAATCGACGCTGCTCAATCTGATCGGCGGCCTGGACACCGCCACGTCCGGCGAGATCGAAATCGACGGCCGGCGTTTGAGCGGCCTCTCGGACGACGAGCTGACGCGCCTGCGCCGCGACAAGATCGGATTCATTTTTCAATTCTTCAACCTGCTGCCCACGCTCACCTGCATGGAAAACGTCGCCATTCCGCTGCACCTGCGCGGCTGGCCCAAGAAGAAAATCGAGGAGCGCGCGAACGAGCTGCTGGCCTTGGTGGGCCTCGCCCCGCGCCGCGAGCACCTGCCCGACGAGCTTTCCGGCGGCGAGCGCCAGCGCTGCGCCATCGCGCGCGCCCTTTCCGTCTACCCGCCCGTGCTGCTGGCCGACGAACCTACCGGCAACCTGGACACGCACACCGGCGCCGAGATCCTCGCGCTGATTCGCGATCTGCATGAGCGCCTGGGCGCCACGGTGCTGATCGTCACGCACGATATTCACGTGGCCGAAAGCTGCGCGCGCCTGGTGGCCCTGCGCGACGGCCGCATCGAGGAAGATCGCGCGGGCCGCCACAGCGAAGCTTTGCATGATTCTGCTGAAACTCATTAGCTGGCCCTACATCCGGCAGCACCTCGCGCGCTGGCTGCTCACCATCGCGGGCATCGTGCTCGGCGTAGCGGTGTTTGTCGGCATCCACACCGCCAACCAGTCCGTCGCATACGCGTTTCACCAAACTGTCGACCGCATCGCGGGCGCCACGGAACTCCAGATTACGGCCGGCGAGACGGGATTCGATGAGAATGTTCTGGACCGCGTCCAAGCCGTTCCCCAGGTGCGCGTAGCCGTTCCGGTGATTGAGGCGGTGGTGAACGCCGGCGTCGAGGGCCAGGGCAATCTCCTGATCCTGGGCGTCGACATGACCGGCGATCGCAGCCTGCGCGATTACGACCTGGAGTCCGGAGACGCCGACATCGACGATCCGCTGATCTTCCTGGCCCAGCCCGATTCGCTGATGATCACCGACACCTATGCCCGCGCCAATCACCTGACCGCCGGCGCGCAAGTCCCCATGACCACCATGGACGGCCGCAAGCAGTTCACGGTTCGCGGCATCATGAAATCGAGCGGATTGGCGACGGCGTTCGGCGGCAACCTCGCGGTGATGGATGTGTACGCGGCGCAAAAAGTGTTCGGCCGCGGCCGCAAGTTCGATCGCATCGACCTCGCCGTGAAGGAAGGCACGAGCGTTCGCGGCGTCCAAGCCATGCTCGAAAAACTGCTCGGCCCGGGTTTCCAGGTCCAGGAGCCCTCGGCCCGCGCGCAGCAGTTCGATTCCATTTCGCGCGTCTACACCCTCAGCGCGAACGTCACCAGCGTCTTCGCGCTCTTCATTGGAATGTTCATCATCTACAACACATTCCAGATCGCCGTTACGCAGCGGCGGTCAGAGATCGGGATCCTGCGCGCGCTCGGCGCCACACGCCGGCAGATCCGCACGCTGTTCCTCGGCGAAAGCGTGGTGGCGGGTCTCTTCGGTTCCGCGCTCGGGGTGCTCGCGGGAATCGCGATCGCGCGCGGCATGGTCGGCTATATCGGATCGCTGCTGGGCGAAATCTACGGCATCGCGCAAAAGGCCGGCGAGATCTCGGCCAATCCGGTGCTGCTCGGCTCGGCGCTCGCGCTCGGCGTTGTTACCAGCGTTGTGGCTGCAGTAATTCCGGCGCGTAGCGCGGCGCGCGTCGATCCGGTGCAGGCCCTGCAAAAGGGTAAATACCAACAGTTGAGCGCGGGCGAAAATCGGGTTCGCCGCATTGCAGCGCTGGGCGTAGCAATCGCGGCCGCGGCCTGTTTGCTCTTCGAGCGCTTTCGCATCCTGTTCTATGTGGGCGACGCTCTGGCAGTGCTGGCCGCGCTGCTGCTGACACCCGCCTTCGCGCTGTGGCTCGCTCGCGCCCTGCGTCCCCTGCTCAGATGGCTGCGGCCGGTGGAAGGAACGCTGGCCGCCGATAGCCTGCTGCAAGCGCCGCGCCGCACCTCCGGCGCCGTTTCCGCGCTGATGCTGTCGCTCGCGCTCGTCGTGGCGTTGGGCGGCCTCTCGCGCGCCAGTTACGATTCCATCTTCGGATGGCTGCGCGTGGCGCTGAATCCCGACCTGTTCGTCTCGCCGTCCCAAAGCCTCACCCAGCGCGATTTCCGATTTCCCCAAGCCATGGGCGCGCAGTTGGGCTCCATCCCCGGCATCGGCCAGGTGCAAATGGTGCGCGACGCTCGCGTCCAGATCGGCGGTAAGCCCACCATGTTGGTCGCCGCCGACATCGCCGATTTTCGAAACCACGCCACGCTCCCTCCCGTGGCCGGCAACACGAGCGACATGTTTCGCCGCGCCGAAGAGGGCACCGCGGTGCTGGCATCGGAGAACTTCGCGATCCTGCGTGGATTCAAACTTGGCGACGTGGTCGACATCCCGAGCCCGCGCGGCGTGCTGCATCTCCCCATCGCGGGCATCGTGACCGATTATTCCGACGAGCAGGGCAGCCTGCTGATCGACCGCGCGCTCTACAAGCGCTACTGGAACGACAGCACGGTGAACATCTTCCGCATCTATCTCGCGCCCGGCGCCGTGGAATCCGACGTGAAGCGCCGAATTCTTGAAAAATTCGCGGGCGAGCGCCGCCTATTCGTGCTCACCAATCGCGAAGTGCGCCGCTACATTCTGCGATTAACGGATCAGTGGTTCGCAATCACCTATGTGCAGATCGCGGTCGCGGTGTTCGTGGCCATCCTCGGCATCGTCAACACGCTCACCGTTTCCATCACCGACCGGCGGCGCGAGCTGGGCGTGCTGCAGGCGGTGGGCGGGCTGCGCAACCAGATTCGCGGCACCATCTGGCTGGAAGCGCTGGCGGTGGGAACGGTCGGGCTGATCCTCGGCCTCGCGCTGGGCGCACTGCAGCTTTTCTACAGCCTGCACATCTCGGCCGAAGATATGGCCGGCCTGCGGCTCAATTACGAGTACCCTTACCCCATCGCCCTCTGGCTGCTGCCGGGGATTCTTCTGGTGGCGTTTCTGTCCGCAATCGCGCCCGCCGAGACCGCGGTACGGGGGTCTCTGGTCGAGGCTCTGGAATATGAATAAACTCGCGGCCGTCTCTCTGCTGTTCACATCCGTCGTTTTGGCGCAGGACGCGCGCAAAATCGTGGCCGAATCCGAAGACCGCACGCGATCCAAATCGCAACAGTACGAAGGCACGCTCGAAGTGATCGGCGCATCCAACAAAATCAGTATCAAGCGCTGGGAGTACCGCCGCATCGGCTCCTTCGGCGCGAGCAAGGCGATTCTGCGCTTCACCGCGCCGGCCGAAGTGAAAGGCGTGGCGCTCCTGATCGTCAACCACACCGACCGCGCGTCGGATCAGTGGATGTGGACGCCCGCCATCGAGCGCGACCGGCGCATCGCCACGCAGGACCGCTCCACGCGCTTCTTCGGCACCGACTTCAGCTTCGAGGACCTGGAAGAGCGCGACGTGGATCAGTTCGATTACAAACTGCTCGGCGACGACGCGGTGGACGGCGCGGCCTGCTGGAAGATCGAAGCCAAGCCGAAAGAATCGAAATCATCGCAGTACACTTCGTCCTTGATCTGGGTGCGCAAGGACAACTACGCCACCGCCCGGATCGAGAGCTACAACAAGGACAAACTGATCCGCCGCATCCATTACTCGGACATCGAAACCGTCAGCGGCATCCCCACGCCGCGTACCGTGGAAGTCTACGACGCCGGCCGCAAGAGCCGCACCGTGCTGAAACTCGAAAAGCTCGAATACAACCTGCCCATGCAGGACGAGGATTTCACTATCGAGGCCCTGCGCCGCGGCTAGACGCGGCGCCCATCCAGCAAAGCCCGCGGCTAGGCGCGCCGCGCATCCAGCGCAGGTGCGCCGATGGTGGCCTGGTAGCAGCGCTCGAAAAACCCATCCGTCATCCCAGCGATGTAATCGCAAACCACGCGATGCACCGGCGAGGTGGCCAGCGACTCCACATAGTTCTCGGGAAGCTTCTCCGGATGCGCCACCCAGTATTCGAACAATTCCGCGATCCGCGCGGAGGAGCGGCGGCGCTCGCTCGCCATGGGCTCGGAGTAATAAAGCGTGTGATGCAGGAATTGTTTCAGGGCGCGGTTGGTCCCGTGCGCCGGCAAGGTAAACGACGCCAGGCGCCGCGGATGCGCGCGCACCTCATCCACGCTCGCGATCCCCGCGGCGTCCGCCGCTTCGAGCGTCCCTTCGACCAGCCCCGATACCAGTCCATCCACCAGTCCGCGCAGCACTTCCTGAAACTGCTCGCGTTCGGATGCGCCCGGGAACTGCGATTCCACTTGCTCCCAGCGGCGCGCGAACTCGGGCGTCCATTGCGCGATCTCTTGCACTCCGAACAGGCCCGCCGAAAAACCGTCGTCCAGATCGGCGGTGTTGTAAGCGATCTCATCCGCCAGATCGATCAACTGCGCTTCGAGCGGCGGCCGCAGCCCCGGAAGATATTCATCCAGCTCCGGATTCTCGCCCTTTTCGAAATCCCGCGAATGCTTGACGATGCCTTCGCGCACCTCGAAGGTCAGGTTCAGTCCTGGAAATCGGGCATAGCGGCGCTCGAAAATCTCGACCACCCGCAGCGCGTGCAGGTTGTGATCGAACCGGTCGCCGAAGCGCCGCATCTGGCGGTCCAGCTCCTCTTCGCCCGCGTGCGCAAACGGCGGATGTCCGATGTCGTGCCCCAACGCCAGAGCCTCCGTCAGCTCTTCATTCAGGTCCAGTGCCGCGGCGGCCGTTCGGGCGATCTGCGCCACTTCGATGGTGTGCGTCAGCCGGTTGCGGAAATGGTCCGAAATTCCCGGCGGAAACACCTGCGTCTTGTTCTCCAGCCTGCGAAAGGCGCGCGAATGAATGATCCGGTCACGGTCGCGCTGGAATTCGCCGCGGTAGGGATGGGCCGGCTCCGGATAGCGCCGCCCGCGGCTTCGCTCCACGGGAAATCGCAAGCGGCTGAGCCGGTTCACTGCTTCGCGAGCGAGGCTTCCAAAGTGATGGCGGCTTTGCTCACAGCGGCGCGGGTGCTGGAGCGCAGCGGGTCTACCAGCTGGCGCGCCCGCTGGGGATCGCTTTGCTTGATCAGATCGGCCAGGGCCAGCGTGGCGGCGTCTTTCGACACCATGACGGTGGGATGGTCAATTACGGACTGGATCAGCTTGGCTCCATCGTTCACTTTGCCCTGCGCGGCGTAAACCGCAGCCAGGGCGAGCTTCGCTTCGGAGGCATACGGACCGCTGCCGGAGTCGATGGCGGCCTGAAAATGCTTCGCCGCCTCGGGCAAATTTCCCGCGTCGGACGCGTTCGTGCCGAGAAAATATTCGGCGATATCGCCTTCCTGGGTTCCCGGATATTTCGCCGCCATATCGCGCCACGCCTTCAGCACCGCGGCATCGCGCTCTTGCGTGGTTGCAAACGTGACCACAAAGTCCGATTGCTTGGGCCCGATCTGGCTGTTCTGGATCTGCATCGCGCTGTGCAGCGCTTCCTCGCGCACATTGTGCTGATAGCTTCGATACCACATCACGGCCGCGATGAGCAGCGCCAAAACGGCCACCACCGGGCCCCAGCGGGCCAATTGTTTGCGATGCTCGGAAACGAATTCGACGCTATGCTGAACTTCCAGGGCGAACTTATCGCTCTTGAGTTCCTTGCGAGTCAGCTTATCCACTGAAAACCTCTGGTGAAAACCTCTAGAAACATTATTTTAACACGCCGATCAGCGGGCGAAGCTCTGCCGTGGACCGATCCGGACGTCGGCAGCCAGCCCCGCGTTCGAGCCGGGGAATGGCGTCAGGCGAAGCTGCGAACCGCGGACGACTCGTCTTCGAATACCTCGAACACGGTGTACAGCTTGGTGATCTGGAGCAGGTCTTTCACGCGTTTGGTCAAGCTCAGCAGTTTTAATTGCCCGCCGTGATTGGTCACCGTGGTAAAGCTCGAAACCATTTCGCCGATGCCGGAGCTATCGATGTAGGACACATCCGCCAGGTTGATGAGTATCTTCTTGTTGCCTTTGGCGGCCAGGTCGCGAATGGTATCCCGGAACACGCTGGCGCCCTCCCCCAAAGTGATTCGACCGCTCGCATCCACCACGGTAACATCGCCGACTTGCCG
>Ga0335074_10015361_pt1 | contig 10754 bp, 9 predicted proteins | sample Lox_Sample_23_FD_206715 | JGI IMG/M metagenome (GOLD analysis project Ga0335074, IMG submission 206715) | Soil microbial communities from Loxahatchee National Wildlife Refuge, Florida, United States - Lox_Sample_2.3 | ecosystem: Environmental > Terrestrial > Soil > Wetlands | place: USA: Florida... | reverse complement strand
TCTGCTGCCGTCACGATGACTGAGGCAGCCGATCCGGTCTCCGGTCGGGCGCACAATTAAGTCGTCCGGCGAGCGGCGTCCAGAGGCAGCGAGGCCAGAGGCAGCGAGGCCAGAGGCAGCGAGGGAGGCGCGCCACCGCGGCGACAGTTTCGGCGGGCGTTCGATCATGGCTATAACTCCGCCCGAAAAGCTGGGTGGAGGAGCAGGCGCGATGACGGGTGATGCGGCGGCCGATCGATTGACGGTACAGGGGATCGAACTGGAGGTCCTGCGCCGCGGTGCAGGACGGCCGATATTGCTGCTGCACGGCTTTGACACGATCGATCCCGAGGCGTTGTTTGTTGAGCGGCTCGCCCGACATGGACAAATCGTAGCTCCGTCATCGCCGGGTTTTGGCAGTTCGCCGCGACCCAAAGATTTCGATACGATATACGATCTTGTCCATCTTTATCTCACGACGCTCGCCGCGCTGCCGGGCGGCAAGATTACTGTCGTCGGCTTTTCCTTTGGAGGGTGGCTTGCCGCCGAGATTGCGGCAGCCTGCACCCATCGTCTGGCCCGCCTGATCCTGGTCGATCCTCTCGGCATCAAGATCAGCGACCGCGAGACCCCCGACATTCTTGACATCTTCAACAAATCGCCGGCCGAGGTACGCCGCCGCAGCTGGCATGATCCCGAACGCTGCGCACCTGACTACGACACCATGTCGGATGAGGCATTAACAGTCCATGCGCGCAATCGCGAAGCGCTGTGCCTCTACGCCTGGCATCCCTACATGTACAATCCGCAGCTGCCCCGTTGGCTAGGCCGTATCGATGTTCCAACCCTGGTATTGTGGGGCGGCAGCGATGGTGTCGTCAGCCCGGATTACGGGCGGGTCTTTGCCGGGATGATCCCGGGCGCCCGCTTCGAATTGATCGAACGCGCGGGTCATCATCCCGAGATCGAGCAGCCCGAAGTCTTTGTCGACCACGTCGTCCGTTTTCTGGGGGAGCCTCGATGACCAGGCGCTCCCGAGGATCTCGACCGGCTGAAACGCTATCGCGACCAGGGCATCACCCGCGCGGTGGTCACCCTGCTCTCGGCCAAAGCCGACCAGATCCTGCCGGTCCTCGACCGATGGGCCGACCTGATCCGCCGCGTCGCAGACTGATCAAGCAGATTGACCGTACCGGATTGATCGAAAGGAGTCGGGTTCGATGCTGACCCTGCAACAAGCCTCGCTGATTATCGACAAAGCCCTGGAGAAAGGTCGCGAACTTGGCTTCAAGCCGCTCACCGTCGTGGTTCTTGACGCGGGCGGTCATCTCAAGGCGGTGAAGCGCGAGGACGGGTCGAGCCTGTTGCGGCCGGAAATCGCCGGCGGCAAGGCATGGGGCGCGCTCGGCATGGGGTTCGGCGGACGCGAATTCGCCCGCCGCGCCGCAGCCAACCCGTCCTTTATCCAGGCGCTCAGCGTCGCTTCCGGTGGCAGGATTGTACCAGTGCCGGGCGGGGTGCTGATCCGCGACCGCGCGGATGAAATCCTCGGTGCTGTCGGCATCAGTGGCGACACATCGGAAAACGACGAGGCCTGCGCCGTCTACGGGATCGGCTGCGCCGGGCTCATCGCCGATACCGGCGATCCCGGCTGACCTTGCTCGGGCCCGATGTCAGTCTGATCGGGGGGCAGCAGCGCGGCGCAGGCGGTCGTTGATCGCTTGGCCGAGACCGTGCGCGGGGATCGGCATTACCGCAATGCCGGTGAACTCCGGCCGGTCGAGTTGGCGCAGCATCGCGAACAAATTGGCGGCGGCTTCGGTGAGATCGGCCGAACGGCTGAGCCACGCGACCGCCGCAAACCCCGGCGGGACCGCCGCGCCAAAGGCGAGCAGCGCCTCGCCGGGACGCACCTCGGTGGCATCTAGGCGCAGCGGCAGATCAGGCGCGTAATGGCTCGCCAGCATGCCCGGCGAGCGGGACGGGCCGGCCGCGGTAGGAGAAGCGATCGCGCCGAGCGAGCCTTCGAGTTCTTCGCGGGTGATGCCGCCGGGGCGAAGCAGGGCAGGGGTGTCGCCGGATAGATCGAGCACGGTCGATTCGAGACCGACCCGGGTGCGCCCAGCGTCAAGGATCAGGGCCACGGCGGCGCCGAGTTCAGCGGCGACGTGTCCCGCTTCGGTCGGGCTGACCCGTCCCGAACGATTGGCTGACGGTGCCACGATCGGCCGGTCCGTCGCGCGCAGCAGCGCTTGTGCTATGGGGTGCGCCGGAGCGCGGATCGCCACCGTGTCAAGCCCGGCGCTCGCCAACAGCGACACACCGCTATTGCGGCGGCGGCGCAGCACCAGCGACAGCGGCCCCGGCCAGAACTGTGCGGCAATCCGCCGCGCTCGCGCATCGAATTCTGCCAGCGCTTCGGCCTCGGCGATGCCCGGGACGTGCACGATCAACGGATTGAAACGCGGCCGGCCTTTGGCGGCGAAAACTGCCGCGACGGCGCGCTCGTCGGTGGCGTCGGCGCCGAGCCCGTAAACGGTCTCGGTCGGGAACGCGACGAGCGCGCCCGAGCGCGCCAGTCGGGCGGCGCGTTCAACAGCTTCCGACGTGGCGGGGACAACCCAAGCGGTCATTGCGCGACAAGTCACACCGTTGCGGGCGCGCGGCATTGACAAACCTCTAACCCTTGCCAGTTTATAATCATTCTAAATCAGACCATGGCGAGGCTCGTCGAGGCGAAAATGGGGGTGAAGACCAAGCGAACAAGTGCCGCCGGGATCCCGGTCGGCAACAGCCTGACCGCCGGCTGGCGCAGCCGAGGCCTGCCCGGCGCGCAGCGCCTCGTCATCGTCCCGTTCATCAACCCGAACCTGGCGCCAGAGGAGTGACGGTCCGCATCGACGGACCAAGTCAACCAACACAGCGAAAACGGAGAGATCTATGGACGGAACTGATGTCGCAAACGCCGGCAAATGCCCGGTAATACACGGTGTTCGCCGCCACGAAACGGTCAGAGCCAAAGCGAACCGCGACTGGTGGCCAAACCAGTTGAACCTCAAAGTTCTGCAGCAGAACTCGCGCCTGTCCAATCCGATGGGCAGCGACTTCAACTACGCTGAGGAGTTCAAGAAGCTCGACTTTCAGGCTTTGAAGAACGACCTCTACGCGCTGATGACCGACTCACAGGACTGGTGGCCGGCCGATTTCGGACATTATGGGCCGCTCTTCATCCGGATGGCCTGGCACAGCGCCGGCACCTACCGCATCGGTGACGGCCGCGGTGGTGCGGGTTCAGGTGCACAACGCTTTGCCCCGCTCAATAGCTGGCCGGACAACGTGCTGCTTGACCGGGCACGGCGGTTGCTGTGGCCGATCAAGCAGAAATACGGCAGGAAGATATCGTGGGCCGATCTGATCATCCTCGCCGGCAACTGCGCGCTGGAATCGATGGGCTTCAAGACCTTCGGTTTTGGCGGCGGGCGCGAGGATGCCTGGGAGCCGCCGGAGGACATCTATTGGGGTCCGGAAGGCAAGTGGCTGGCTGAGGAGCGCTATAGCGGCGACCGTGATCTGCAGAACCCTCTCGCCGCCGTACAGATGGGTCTGATCTACGTGAACCCGGAAGGGCCGAACGGCAGGCCCGACCCGCTCGCCGCGGCGCGGGATATCCGCGAAACATTCAAGCGGATGGCGATGAACGACGAGGAAACCGTGGCGTTGATCGCCGGCGGACACACCTTTGGCAAGACCCACGGCGCCGCCGATCCGAGCAAGTATGTCGGCCCCGAGCCCGAAGGCGCCTCGATCGAGGAGCAGGGACTCGGCTGGAAGAACACCTATGGCAGCGGCAAAGGCGATGACGCGATCGGCAGCGGTCTGGAAGTCATTTGGACCCAGACGCCGACGAAGTGGAGCAACAATTTCTTCGCGAACCTGTTCGGCCACGAATGGGAACTGACCAAGAGCCCGGCCGGCGCGTATCAATGGAAGCCGAAGGGCGATGCCGGGGCCGGTAGCGTCCCTGACCCGCACGACCCGTCAAAGCGTCGCGGACCCTCCATGCTGACGACCGACCTCGCCTTGCGCGTCGATCCTCTTTACGAAAAGATCTCCAGGCGCTTCTACGAAAATCCGGACCAGTTCGCCGACGCGTTCGCCCGGGCGTGGTTCAAGCTGGTGCATCGCGATATGGGGCCGCGCTCGCGCTATCTCGGCCCGGAGGTCCCGGCTGAGGAACTGCTGTGGCAAGACCCCGTCCCGCCCGTCACTCATCAATTGATCGACGAGCCGGACATCAGCGCACTCAAGGACAAAATCCTCGCATCGGGTCTTTCGATTTCCCAATTGGTGGCGACTGCTTGGGCTTCGGCGACAACCTTCCGTGGCTCTGACAAGCGCGGCGGCGCGAACGGGGCGCGCATCCGCCTCGCACCGCAAAAGGATTGGGAGATCAATCAGCCGGCCCAATTGGCGAGCGTGCTTGAAACCCTCGAAGATATCCAAAAGGAGTTCAACGCCGCACAGATCGGGGGAAAGAAAGTCTCGCTCGCCGATCTGATCGTCCTCGGTGGCTGTGCCGCGGTCGAGCAGGCGACCAAGACGGCCGGGCATCATGTAAAGGTTCCGTTCACTCCGGGCCGCACGGATGCGTCGCAGGATCAGACCGACATCGAATCCTTCGCCGTGCTCGAACCGGCCGCAGACGGATTCCGCAACTATCTCAGGGCCGAGTACACCTCGCCCGAAGAGATGCTGCTCGACAAAGCGCAGCTCCTGACGTTGACCGCCCCTGAGATGACGGTGCTCGTCGGCGGCATGCGCGCGTTAAATGCGAACTTCGGACAGTCGCAGCATGGCGTCTTGACCAGGCGCCCCGGGATGCTCACCAATGACTTCTTCGTGAACCTCCTTGACATGGGCACCGAGTGGAAGGCGACATCAGAGGCCAAAGATGTGTTCGAAGGACGCGACCGCGCGACCGGCAAGCTGAAATGGACCGGCACCCGGGTCGACCTCGTCTTTGGTTCGCATGCCGAACTCCGCGCGCTTGCCGAAGCCTATGCGTGTGACGATTCTGAAGAGAAGTTCGTGCGCGACTTCGTGGCCGCTTGGCACAAGGTGATGAACCTCGATCGCTTTGACCTCGTCTGATCTCGGCGCCAGGGCCTCGGCGGGCTTCCAGGGTCCAGCCTCCGGCGGGCTCTCAGGGTCCAGCCTCCGGCGGGCTTCCAGGGTCCAGCCTCCGGCGGGCTCTCAGGGTCCAGCCTCCGCCACAGCGCCAACTGGTGAAAACCCGGCCGCGGTGTCCGGGCGGCCGAGCGCTCGCCGGGTGGCTCAAGGCTTTCACCGGGCGGCGCCTCGGCGTTTTGGGCGACCGGTCGATTGCCGGGAGCCGCTGCCGGAAAAAGCGGCGGATGCGCCGCCGGGGTGCTATTCCGATGCGAGACGCTGTCAGGTGATGTCGCGATATTCGGCATTTGCTCCGACGCGGCTGTCTTGGCGACTTCGCTATTCCTCTCCCGCAAGTCGCGGTGCTCATGTAGCATCGTCGCCAGAACCCCTCGCGAGGAGAACACCGTGCCCGAAACCTATCCGCTGCCATCGAGCGACCCGGTCAAGCTCGGCTTTGCCGCCACACCCTTGCAGCATCTCGACCGGCTGATCCGCCAGCACATTGAGGAGGGCCGCTATCCTGCGGCTCAGATCGCACTGGCGCGACACGGTCAGTTGGCGCTTTACCGCAGCTATGGCGACGCCAAGACCGGCCCGGCGCGCCAGCCGGCCACCGAGGAAACACTGTTCCTGCTGTTCAGCCAAACCAAGGTGCTGACGAGCGCCGCGGTGTGGACCTTGATCGAGGAAGGCAAGCTCTCGTTCATGGATCGGATCGCCGACCATCTGCCCGAGTTCGCCAGGCGCGGCAAAGGCGAGATCACGCTGCACCAGGTGATGACCCACCAAGGCGGCTTCCCCTCCGGCGATGTCAGCCGCGAGACCTGGACCGACCATGCCCGGATGCGCGCCGAAGTGTGCGACTTCTCGCTCGACTGGACGCCGGGGACCCGGCTGCAATACCACCCGCGCGCGGCGCATCTGACCCAGGCGATGGTCATCGAGGCGGTGACCGGGCAGGATTACCGCGATGTGATCCGCGATCGCGTCCTGGCGCCGCTGGGTCTCGCGCACGACGTGTTTGTCGGCGTACCGACAGCCGAGCAACGGCGCTGCGCCGATACCTACGCCGCCGAGGCGCGCGACAACTCGCCCGAATTCAGGGCTGCCGGGATGCCGAGCGGCGGCGGTTACGCGACGGCGCGCGGCATGGCGGCATTTTATCAGATGCTGCTCGGGGGCGGCCGGCTCGGCGAGGTGCGGCTGTTGTCGCCGCGGCTCGTCAGCTATGTGACCCGCAGCCATACCGGCGAGCGCGGCGACGACGCGATGGGCGGCATCCCGATGCATCGCGGGCTCGGCCCGCATGTCCGCGGCGACAGCGACCGCATCCGCGGACTGGGAACGATTGCGGCGCCGCAGACTTTTGGCCATGGCGGCGCCGGCACCTCCTATTCCTGGGCCGACCCGACCAGCGGTGTGTCATTCACCTATGTCACCAACTTTGTTCAGCCCGATCCGTGGCATTCGGCGCGGCTCGACCGGGTCGCCAACCTCGTCCACGCCGCGATCGACTGACAATGCACCGCGCGCATCGCGTCATTCCGGCGCAAGCGGGAACGGGGAGCCGCCACACTCCGGCGGCGGCCCGGGATCCGCGCTTGGGCAGCGATGACGCAAAAATCCACTTCGGCCGTTAGCACCAGGGCACGTCATGGCGCCGCGGGTCGATCCGGTTCAATCCGATCAGATGCCACCGCCGCGTGCCGATGTCGTGATCATCGGCGGCGGCATTATCGGCACCAGCGCCGCGCTCTTCCTGGCGGAAAAGGGCGTGTCGGTGGCGCTGTGTGAGAAAGGCCACATCGCCGGCGAGCAGTCGAGCCGCAACTGGGGCTGGTGCCGAAAGATGGGGCGGGACCCACGCGAATTGCCGCTAATCATCGAGAGCCTGCGGCTGTGGCAGGGCATGAACGAGCGGGTCGAGGCCGAGACCGGGTTTCGCCAGCCCGGCATCATGTATCTGGCCGAGAGCCCGGCCGAACTTGGTGAACTCGAAACCTGGCTCGATCATTCCCGGCAATATCAGCTCGACACCCGGCTGGTGACCCGCGCCGAGGCAACCGAACTGATGCCGGGACTGACCGGCAACTGGGTCGGCGGCCTCTATACCGCGAGCGACGGCAAGGCCGAACCGCAGCGTGCTGCACCCGCGATTGCCGAAGCAGCACGGCGCCGGGGGGCCACGATCCTGACCGAATGTGCGGCGCGCGGGATCGAAACCATGGGCGGCCGCGTCGCCGCCGTGGTCACCGAAAAGGGCCGGATCGCCTGCGATCGGGTGGTGCTCGCCGGCGGCGCCTGGTCACGCCTGTTTTTAGGCAATCTCGGCATCGACTTGCCGCAGCTGAAGGTGCTGGCCTCGGTGATGCGCACCGAACCGCTATCCGGCGGCCCCGAGATTTCGGCCTCGGGCGGCTTGTTCGGCATTCGCAAGCGGATGGATGGCGGCTATACCGTCGCGACACTGGGGGTGCGGACGATCGATCTCATCCCCGACAATTTCCGCTTGTTCGTGCCGTATTTGCCAGCGGCGCGGCTGCACTGGAAAAGGCTGCGGTTTCGGGTCGGGCGCCGGTTTGTCGAGGAGTGGCGCACCCCGCGCCGTTGGGATCTCGACGAGACGACCCCGTTCGAAGCGGTGCGCACCCTCGATCCCGAGCCCGACCCCTATGTTCTCGACCGGGCGCAGACCGCGGTGGCGCAAGCCTTTCCGCTGTTCCGCGGGGTCGCGATTGCCGAGCGCTGGGGCGGCATGATCGACGTGATGCCCGACGCGATCCCGGTGATTTCGCCAGTCGACCGCATCCCCGGGTTATTTATCGCCACCGGCTTTTCGGGGCACGGTTTTGGCATTGGCCCGGGTGCCGGAAAGCTCGTCGCCGATATGGCTGCGGGTGATCCGACCTTGGTCGATCCGGCGCCGTTCCGCCTGACCCGCTTTAGCGACGGCTCGAACCCGCAACCGCATCCGCTGGCGAGTTAAGCTCGGCTGGTCCGTGTCGGTCGAGCCGGCCGCCTACTGCTACTGCCATTGCGATCCGGGAAACAGGCCCGTCGGCCATGCCGCCCGGCAACATTGCGCGGCGACCAGCATTCCGCTGCATAACGCCGGGGTGTGCCGAAAATCCCGCCACTCGTGATCCCGGCGGCGCCCACCGTCGCGGGCATGACGATCATTACGCGTGGGGAGCGTCTGTCAGAATCCGACCATCAGTCCCGTCGGCGCTCCTCGGCCAATTTCTGATAGCGGCCGGGGTCGGCGACTTCAGCTATCGTGCCGTCGGGCGAGCGAAACTTGACGGTGCCGGCATCGCGCTTTGACAGGATCGTGCCGCCCGCCGCCTCGATCTTGTTCAGAATGTCTTCGCGATTGTCGACGGCAATCCCGAAATGGTGGATCGCCGGACCCTCGCCGACCAGCTTTGCCTCTTCATCGTCTTCGCTGTCGTAGACCATCAGCGCCAGATCGACATAGCCGTCTGTCAGGTGGCGCGAGGTGTGCCCGCGCGAATGCCCGGTGCCGACCTGGCGAAACCCGAATACGGTTTCATAAAAACGGGTCGCCTTTTCAAGATCGGTGACCTTTAGCGCCACGTGATTGATCCGTGCCATTTGCCTTCTCCTCATCTTTATGCCGGTGGTTTGTCTCGGCGGTTGATCACAGGGCTGACGGGACTTTGTCTTTTTCCGCGGTCGGTGCGGTCGCACCCTCTCACTCGCCGGCACCCCCGTTATACGGCGTGATCACCGTGCCTGTCTTGTATTCCGGTGGTTCGAGGATCGGTTCAATCTTGGTGTCTCTGAACTGATCGAGGCTATTCCCTTTGATGTTCTGCCATTGCACTTCGAGTACGCGTGGCTTCAACCATTCGCCGTCTTTACCAAAAGCGATATCGCCGACGATCGTCTTGAATGGATGGGTGTGGATATAGTCGGCAAGTTTGTCCTGATCGAGCGTCTTAGCACCCCTGACCGCGTCGCCCAGCACTTGCAGATTGGCGTAGGCAAAGGGCGGCAGATACCAGCCGAGTGGATCGACCCCGGCTGCCGCCGCCTTGGCCTGGTAGGCCTTTAGAAAATCGAGAATGCCGGGGAACTGCATCGTCGGCGCCGGGATCCACCAATCGTAGTCGACGACACCATTGAGCTTGGGCCCGAACTGCTCCTTGACCGAGGTGTATTGCAGCCCGACCATGCCACCACCAAAGAACCGGGTCTTGAGACCGGATTCAGTCGCCGCACGCAGCATGCCTGCCGACCCCGGCGGATAGGAGGCGACAAAGACCATATCGGGATTGGCCGCTTGGATCGCGTGCACGATCGGCGTGAAATCGGGGGTTCCAGGCGTATAGGTCCGGTCGTAGACGATCTTGATCCCGTCCTCCTTGGCGATCTCGCGCGCACCTTCAGAGGCGTTTTTTGGAAACTCGGCATCCTCGGCGAGCAACGCCAATGTTTTCGGTTTCGGGTTCGCCGCCATCGCGACCTTGAAGAACGGCTCGCAAAACGCGCGTTTCGGATCCGGTCCGGTCGGCAGCATCGAGAAATATCTCGGGTAATGGAACTCGCTGTTGACCGCGAGACCAAACAATCCGAGGAACAGACGATCATGCGAAATCGCGATCGGCATCGCCGGCGCGATCAGGTTCGTGCCATAGCCCGAGACGATCAAGTCGACTTTGTCGACATCGAGGAGCTTTGTGTAGATCCCCGGCACCGTGTCGGGGTTACTTTGATCGTCGTAATAGACGAGCTTTACCGGGCGGCCCAGCAGCCCACCCTTGGCGTTGACATCGTCGCGCCAGATCTGCATCGCCAGCAGCGCCGATTTGCCGGCCGCGGCAAGCCCGCCGGTCAGCGCCATGCCAAACCCGATTGTGATTGGCTCAGCCGCTCGGCCCGCATGCGCAAAGATCAGTGCCGCGATCAATACCGCAGCGGCGCCTGACCGACGCAGCTTTCCAACCCGGATCATGTCTCCTCCCGCTCTTTGCGCGCCGTCGTTTGGCTCATCGTTACTCGCACGCGGTCCCGCGAGTCCAGGTTGGAAGTCGACGCCGCGGTCACCGGGCGCGACTTCTCAATCAACTCCGATCGCGCGAGGGAATCTGTCGACGAGAAGGCAATCAGGCGAGATCCGGTAGTTGCCGTTCATTCCGCCGCCGGCCGGGTCAGCACCAAAGCTTCTCTCGCGGCTGCGATCGCCGGCCCGGTTTCGCTCGGTGCTTTATCGCCGGCGAGCTGTACGGTCGGGAACGCGAACTTGATGCCGTTGGCGTCAAACACCTTTTTGATCCGGGCATAGGCGGCGCGGCGGATTATGAACTGCTCGCCCGGCAAGGTCATCATCTTGGCGCGCAACTGGATCGCGAAATCGCCGAACGCATCAACTCCCTGCATTTTCAAGGGCTGGATGATCAGCGGGGCGAATTCCGGCTCCGCCGCCAATTCGATCCCGACCTGCTTGATCAGCTTTCTGGCGAGGTCGAGGTCGGTGTCGTAGGTGACACCCAGCGTGATCTTGTCGATAACCCAGTCGCGGCTCATATTCTCGACCGCACCCAGCAGGCCGAACGGGACCGTGTAGAGCGGTCCGCGTT
>Ga0335074_10015360_pt1 | contig 10755 bp, 9 predicted proteins | sample Lox_Sample_23_FD_206715 | JGI IMG/M metagenome (GOLD analysis project Ga0335074, IMG submission 206715) | Soil microbial communities from Loxahatchee National Wildlife Refuge, Florida, United States - Lox_Sample_2.3 | ecosystem: Environmental > Terrestrial > Soil > Wetlands | place: USA: Florida... | reverse complement strand
CGCTGAACACGTCGAGCTGCCTGATTCTGGGTGCGTCATGACGGCCGGTGAGAGTCTTGCGGAGTTCGCTCCCGAGCCTGAGGTCACCGAGCTGACCCAGCCGTTCTGGGCAGGGGGCCTGGCCGGCGAGCTGCGGCTGCAGCGGTGCGTGACATGCGGGCACCTGCGCTACCCGATCTCGACCATCTGCCCGCGGTGCCTGAGTAGCGAGTCGCGGTGGGAAGCTCTCACCGGCCTCGGCACGGTGCAGACCTATACGGTCTTCGAACGGGCCTATCACGAGTCGTGGAAGGACCGGGTGCCGTACGTCGTCGCGCTTGTCGAGCTGGACGAAGGCCCGGTCTTCCTCACGAATGTGGTCGGCGTACCGCCTGCGGACGTCCGCGTCGGCCAGCGGGTGAGCGTCGTCTTCGAGCGACGGTCCGCTGTGGCCGCGCTGCCCCAGTTCACTCCGGTCGAGCAAGCAGGCTCGCGGTGACCGCGGCGCACGGCAATAGCTACGGGCCCAACCCCGGCATGCGGTTCGGGCTGGTGCTCCCGAGCATCGGCCCAGGTACTGGCCCCGCAGCCCTTGAGGCAGCGGCCGCTGTGTGCGAGGAGCTCGGCTGGACCAGCGTCTGGGTCACCGACCACGTTCTGGTGCCGCGTGGCCCCGAGGAGGCGGAGTACGGCTCGCTGCTCGAGGCGATCTGCTCGCTGACGTGGGTGGCCGCTCGGTTCGGCGGCCTGACTGTAGGCACGAGCGTGATTGTTCCCGCGCTGCGTGACGCCCCGCTGCTGGCCAAGCAGCTCGCGACCCTGGACATCCTCACTGGCGGCCGGCTGATCGTCGGGGTCGGCGCCAGTGACCCGCATGACGACGTCGAGTACGCGAACCTCGGCAAGAGCGACCGGTTCAGCCGCCGCGGCGCTTACCTGGACGAGGCAATCGCACTGTGGCGGCACCTGTGGTCGGGCAGGACCGACCCGTTTCGCGGCGAGTTCCACCAGCTCGAGGACTACTGCTTCGCGCCGTTGCCGCCACAGGGAGCGGGCATCCCGATATGGTGCGGCGGGCGCAGCCAGCGTGCTGTGCGCAGGACGGCCGAGCTGGCCGACGGTTACCACGCGGCGCAGACAGGGCCCGAGCACCTGCGGGTCCGGTTGCCTCAGCTAGCCGAGGCCGTGATACAGGCCGGCCGTCCGCTGCCCTCGCTGTCCGTGCGGGCCCGAGTCAGATTCGGCGCCGAGCCCGGCGCTGTCTACACCATCTGCGGCTCGCCCGAGGCGATGACCCGCGAGCTACTGGAGTTCGCCTCCCTCGGCGTCGGCGACCTGGTGCTGGTGCTGCCGAGCTCCGATCCGGCCGGGCTTGTCAGTGAGGCGAGGCGATTCGCCGCCGAGGTCATCGAGCCGTACCGCGAGCAGGTGGACGGTTTCTGCCTGGCGGCCGCCCCATGACCGGCGCCGTGATCGAGGAACGGCTGGCCGGCCTCGCCGTCGGAGCGGGGTGGCCGGACTTGCCAGACGCGGCCCGCGACTATGCGGAGGCACTCACCGTGGACGCGCTCGCGAACGCGGTGGCAGGCCGGACGGCTGAGACCGTCGCGGAGTACGAGGCGGCGACAGTTGCGCTCAGCGGGCCCGGCTGGAACGCCGTGTGCGCGGGTCAGCCCTTGTCTGCGTGGGCCGCAGCGGGCCAGAACGCTTACCAGATGACCGTCCACACAATGTGTGACGTGTACCGGCCGGCGCTGTGCCACGTCACGCCGGAAGTAGTCCCGGCGGCGCTGGCCGCAGCGGAACTGGCGGGAGCGTCCGGCGCCGACTTCATGCTGGCAACGGCTCTCGGGCTGGAGGTCACCACGCGGGTCTGCGTTGCGCTTGACTACCCGGCCTTCCGCGCGCGCGGCTGGCACAGCCCGGGCGTCGCTGGCGCGCTGGGCGCGGCTGCAGCGGCCGGGCGGCTGCTCGGGCTGGACGCTGCCGCGATGAGAGGGTGCCTAGGTCTGGCCGGCGCCCAGGCCGCCGGTACATTTGCCGCAATGGGTACCGTCGCTGTCAAGTTTCACCAGGCCAACGGGGCCAGGGCTGGACTTGCCGCGGCGCTGTACGCGGCGGAGGGGTTTGCCGGGTCGAGCCAGATCCTCACCGCTGCAGACGGCGGCATCCTCGCCAGCTACTCGGGCGGCGGCAGCCCGGAGCGGGCGTGCGAAGGCCTCGGTGACTCATGGGAGCTTCGCAGCATCTCCATGCGCGGCTACCCGGCTGCCAGCACACTGCAGGCGCTCGTCGACTGCCTGCTCTCGCCTCAGGTACGCCAGGCGTACCAGGAGGGCCTGGTGCAGGACGTGCGGGTGTGGCTACCGGCCCACGCCTACAAACTCGGCAACGGTCGCTGGCACTCTCAGCTCGCCGCCATGCAGTCCGCCCGGTTCGTCACTGCTGCCGTCCTCGAGCTCGGTGACTGCTGGCTGGACACCTTCGGACCTGAGCGGCGGGACGACGCCGCCATCACAGCTTTTGCTTCCGGCCGCGTCGACGTAGCGGTCGCCGAGGATCTACCGGAAGGCGGCGTGAGAGTCCGGTTGTCCGGGCCGGGCGCCGACCTCGAGCTGGCCCGCTCTTTCCCGCACGGCGACTCCCGCGACCCGTTCTCGGCCTGCGAGGTCAGCGCGAAGGCGGCCAGGTGCCTCGCGGCCGGGCTGCCTCCCGGCAAGGCCGATGCGGCGCTAGCCGCGCTGACCGGGCTGCGCTCGGCGCCTGACGTAGGGGCATTCGCTGCGGCGGTGACAGCGTGACCGCGCCCGCTGCGGCGGACGGCAGGGGAGTGCTCGGGCTGCGCGAGCTTGTGATGCCGGTCGTCATAGTCGCGGCAAGCGAGGGCGTCGCGGGCGGCGGCGGGGCGACCGCGTGCGCGACCAGCACGACGAGTTACGTTTCGGTGTCTCCGGCGATCCTGCAGGTTGCACTGCGGCCGGACTCGAAGACCGCGCAGATGATCGGGCGGACCGGCGCATTTAGCGTCTCGCTGCTGGCAGCCGGGCAGGCAGACCTGGCACAGCGAGCGGGCCGCCGCAGCGACAGACAGGACAAGATGGCCGACGTAGGCATCGAGCCCGATCCGGCCGCTGACGCATCCGGGCCCCCTGGAGTGGCGGGCGCCGCCGCGGTGCTGTGGTGCACCGTGACCGCCACCATGCCGGTCGGAGACCACCTGGTCATCTTCGGGCAGGTCGATGCGAGCCGGGCAGCCCCGGCTGGCGTGCCACTGCTCCTGCGCCACCGGCGCCGTTATCTCAGCAGCGGAGATCCGCTGTCCGGACTCGCACAGGACGGTTATCCGATATGAGCTCCCGCAGTGCTGGCCCAGGGGACACAGCGCGCCCCGGGGACACCCCAGACCCCGATGGCCGGACCCGCCGCAGGATCGTCGTGGCAATCTCGGGAGCCTCGGGCGCCGTGTACGGGACGCGCCTGATGGAGGTGCTGTCCGCCATGCCGGATATCGAGTTGCACGCCATCATCAGCGCGGGCGCGGCGGCCACAATCCGCTACGAGGTGGGTATCGAGCCCAGGGATGTCGAGGCGCTTGCCGACCGCGTCTATAACGAGCGCAACCTGGCCGCGCCGCTGGCAAGCGGAACGTTCCTGACCGACGCCATGGTCGTTGCGCCGTGCAGCATCAGGTCGCTGTCGGCCATCGCCAACTCGGCTAACGATTCGCTGATCGTTCGCGCCGCCGACGTGCATCTCAAGGAGCGGCGACGGCTCGTGCTCGTCGTGCGCGAGACGCCTCTGCACGAAGGTCATCTGCGGCTGATGACGCTCGCAACCAGGGCAGGCGCGGTGATCCTGCCGCCGGTACCCGGCTTCTACATCCGGCCGACGACGATCGCGGAATTGGTTGACCACACGGTAGGCAAGGTGCTTGATTCCATCGGCGTCAGCCACGAGCTGACACCCCGCTGGTCAGGCATCGCAGAGCACGAGAACTGACGGCAGCGCCCGGCGGCGCGCCGCCGGTTCCGCGGAGAAAGGTGACGCGATGGAGTACGACGACCTGCGCAGCTGGATTGCCGCCGCCGAGTCGATGGGCGAGCTGAGACACGTCGAAGGCGCGTCGTGGCAGGAGGACATCGGCCAGATCTCGGAGATGCTGATCCACACGCTCGGCTCACCTGCAGTGCTCTTCGATAACGTCCCTGGCTACCCGCAGGGCTATCGCGTGCTGGTCAACGCTAATGCCGCGCCGCGCCGGCTGGCCCTCACGCTGGGGCTTTCTCCCGAGCTCAGCCGGCACGAGATGATGGCCGAGTTCCTCAGGCTGACCGAGGCCGACCGGCGAGTGCCGCCCCAGGTCGTCAAGGACGGCCCCGTGTTCGAGAACACGATCAAGGGCGCTGACGTCAATCTGCTGTCGTTCCCGACACCGTTGTGGCACCCCGAGGACGGCGGCCGATACATCGGAACCGGCTGCGCCGTGGTAACCCAGGACCCCGACGGCGGGTGGGTCAACCTGGGCTGTTACCGGGTGATGATCCACGACGAGCGGAACGTCGGCGTCTACATCTCGCCCGGCAAGCACGGTCGCCAGATGCGCGACGCCTACTTCGCCCGCAAGGAGCCCTGCCCGGTCGCGGTCATCTGCGGGATGGATCCGCTGATATTCGCGGCGTCGACCCTCGAAGTGCCCTTCGGCGTGTCCGAGTACGAGTGGTCGGGAGCCATTCGCGGCGAGGCATACCGCGTCGTGAACCTCCCGGTAACCGGCCTGCCGGTGCCGGCCAGCGCCGAGATCGTGATCGAGGGCTTCATCCACTACGACAAGATGGCGCCGGAGGGGCCGTTCGGCGAGTGGACCGGGTATTACGGCGACCGCAGAGCCGCCGAGCCGGTGCTGGAGGTCGAGGCGCTGTACCACCGGGACGACCCGATCATGCTCGGCGTCCCGCCGAACAAGCCGCCGGCCTACGACCCTTACCTGTACCGGGAGTACTTGCGGTCCGCCCTGCTGATGCGCGAGCTGAAGGGCACCGGGATCCCCGGCATCAAGGACGTGAACTGCTTCGCTATCGGCGGCACGAGGCTGTTCAACGTCGTTTCGATCGAGCAGCGGTACGCCGGCCACGCGCGCCAGGTGCTGCACGCGGCCGCGTCGGTGAACGCGGCGTCGTACATGGGCAGGCTGGTGGCTGTAGTCGACGACGACATCGACGTGACCGACCTCGAGGACGTTCTGTGGGCGATCCTGACCAGGGCCGACCCGGCACGGTCGGTGGATATCGTGACTAGGGCGCTGTCCGGGCCGCTCGATCCGGCGCTTCGACCAGGGGACAAGCAATACAACTCCCGCCTGCTCATCGACGCGACCAAGCCGTGGGAATGGAAAGACCAGTTCCCGGTCAGCCTGGGGCCCGATGCGCAGACCAAGGCCCGCACCCGGCAGAAGTGGGGCTACCTGCTCGGTGGCGCCTCGGGCGCCTCATGACGGTGCGCGGAAGCCGGCAGCAGCCTGCGGTCGTGGCCGGAGTCGTCAAGCGTAAGGCCGAGCACATCAGCACCGCGCTGGAGATCGGCGACCCGGCAGCCGGCTCAGCGGGCTGGGAGGACGTCCAGCTTGTGCACAATGCGCTGCCTGACGCGGACTTCGACGAGGTGGACCTCGGCGTCGAATTCCTCGGCAGGCGGTTGCCGGTACCTCTGCTGATCAGCGGCATGACGGGCGGGCACAACGACGCGCTCGCCGTCAACAGGGCGCTGGCCCGTGCTGCGGCAGCGACTGGCGCCATGATCGGGGTGGGCAGCCAGCGAGCTGCGCTGGAGGACCCGGCCGTTACCGGCTCCTACACCGTGGTGCGAGAGGAGGCACCTGGCGCTTTCGTGCTCGCCAACATCGGCATCAGTCAGCTTGTCACCCAGCCGGAGGGTCCGGCGCTACAGCTCGACGGCGTGCTGCGGGCCGTCGACATGGTGCGCGCCGATGCGCTGGCCGTGCACCTCAACTACCTCGAAGAGGTTGTGCAACCGGAGGGTCAGACCAGGGCGAGGGGGGCCGCGCAAGCGCTGCAGTTGCTCTGCCGCGAGCTGCCGGTCCCTGTCGTCGCCAAGGAGACCGGTGCCGGACTGTCCCGCGACGTTGCACTCAGGCTGCGAGACCTCGGCGTGCGTGCGCTCGACGTGGGCGGCCGAGGCGGCACTTCCTTCGCGGCAATCGAAGCGCGCCGCGCGGCTGCCGCTGGGGACATGGTGCGGGCAGCCACGGGTCAGGTGTTCGCTCAGTGGGGCATCCCCACCGCCGCTAGCGTCGCCATGTGCTCTGACGTGCTGCCGACGATCGCCGTCGGCGGCGTCCGGAACGGGCTGGACGCCGCGCGGGCGCTCAGCCTGGGCGCGGTAGCTGTCGGCGTCGGCAGGCCGTTGCTCGAGCAGGCACTGCTCGGGGCTGACGCTGTGCAGGACTGGATTGCGGCCTTCACGCATCAGCTGCGCGCCGCGGCCTTCCTGACCGGCGTTCCATCGGCTGCCGGCCTGCGGTCTGCTCGTCACTTCCTGCGCGGGGTCACCAGGCAGTGGCTCGACGAGACTGGCCAGGGGAGATGAACGAGGCAACGGGCCTGCCGGAGCCGGAGGCGCGCGCACTGATCGCCGCCGCCTGCCGCGTACTGCAGGCGGCCGGCCAGGGTGACATGGTCTGGGGGCATGTCTCCGTCAGGGACGCCGACGGCCGCGGAGTGTGGATCAAGGGATCAGGGCTGGGCTTCGACGAGGTGACCGAGGCGGACTGCGTGCTGTTGTCCTGGTCGGGAGAGGTCCTTGCCGGGACGGCCAGCAGGCACGTGGAGTATCCCATTCATACCGAGCTCATGGCTGCGCGCCCGGACGTGGGCGGAGTCGTGCATACCCATCCGCTGCACTCCGTCGCGTTCGCCTCGCTCGGCAGGCCGTTGCGTGCCCTGTCGCACGAGGGTGCTCAGCTCGTTCCGCCCGACGTGCCGAGGTTCACCAGGACCGGAGACCTTATTAATAGCGCTGAACTCGGCCGCGCTCTGGCGGCAGCGCTCGGTGACGGTCGCGCGGTTCTCATGCCGCGGCACGGGATCGTCACGGTCGCGGAAACCCTCGGTGACGCCGTCGGCGCAGCCGTCCACCTTGAGCGCGCCTGCCAGCTTGAGCTGCTTGCGGGCCCGGAAGCCCAGGGCAGCTCGGCTGAAGAGGCCGCCGGGAAGCGCAACCGCGCGCGGAACAGGTTCCGCATCGCATGGGAGTACCTGGAGCGAACGTCCCGGCGCTCGTGATCTCGGCGTTTACCCAGGACAGGGCCCTGGCCACCAGACCATCTGCCTGCGTGCCTGGCTCTGCGGCTCCATACGCCGCTCGTTCCTGCATGAACACGATGCAATGCTCGGTCGCCCGGCGTCTGCTAACGCCATCGCACAAAAATTTCATCGACGGTGGCCGTTGACCGCAACAGAATTTGATGCCAGAGTTGGCCTACATGACAGCAGTTCCCCCTTTTATGGGCTAGGGACTAAGGAGAGCGAATGAGGCAGCGACTTTTTGCAGCGCTGGCCGCGATTGGCGGCATCAGCCTCTTGATCGCTGGGTGCGGAGGATCGTCCGGCGGCGCATCGTCAAACTCGGACAGCAAGACCGTCCGGCTCATCCAGGGCGGTGGTCTCGACTTCAGCGATGCGGCCATTTATAAGGCCATGGCGCTGTTGAAGGCAGAGGGCTACAAGGTGTCTCTGGCCAATGTTGCCGACCCCACGACTGCGCTGCGGTCGGTGTTGGCGGGGAAGGCAGACGTCTACCTGGGCGCACCGGTAGAAGCAGCAACGGCCGTCGCCAATGGCGGCGCGGCCGTGAAGTACATTGGCTCGCTTGCCCAGACCTCGAATTACGAGATCATCGCGCTGCCGAAGTACACGCTGAAGAATCTCTCTGGGGCGAAGTTCGCCACGGCGGGTCCGGGAACTGCGGGGCAGATCGTCGGCATCGCGGCGCTGGAAAAACTGGGCATCAACTCGTCTGAGATCCATCAAGTGACGGTGGGTGGTACCAGCGCCCGGGTGACCGCGATCCTGGCCGGTCAAGTCGACCTGGCGCCGGTGCTCGCGTCTGATGCCGCTGCAGCCGTAGCCACCGGAAAGGTCAAGATCCTGGTAAACACGGGCTCGGTTCTCGGCGATTACCTTCAGCAGGGTCTGATCGCCAGCGACTCGTTTGCCGCCGGGAAGTCCACAGCACAGGCCACGGTGAATGCCTTCATCGAGGCCGAGCGCTGGGCCGATACCAACGAATCCGGTTACATCAGCGAGGCCAATGCGAACGGCCTCGGGACGGGCCTGACCAAGAGCGAGGAGGAGACCGCTTGGCAGCAGCTGAAGTCGGGCAACTTCTTCGCGGTCAACGGCGCTATCTGCAATCAGGCGATTACGCAGACCCTGTCGTACTCCTACCTGACTCCAGGCGGGCTCACGAAGAGTTCCACGCCGAAGATCAGTGCATGGGTTGATCAGGACTACGTGAACGGATACCTCACGGCGCACGGCAAGACGGCCGGGACCTGCTAGCTAGCTGGGCCGCCGGATCGGAGCGGGGGCGGCCACAGGCGGTCGAGTGCCGCCTGCCGCCCCTCTTCCGAAACCGGCAGGTTCCTGGCAAGGTAGCAGAGATCAGGCGAAAGGTGGTCAGAAGTTGCTGGCGATCGAGCACTTGCAGAAGACGTACGGGCAGTCCACGGTGCCCGCGCTCGCAGATCTGAACCTCGAGGTCAAGCCGGGCGAGCTGGTCTCACTGCTCGGCCCGAGCGGCTGCGGGAAGACCACTGCGCTGCGCATCGTCGGAGGGCTGCTCGAGCCGTCTGGCGGCCATGTGCTAATCGACGGTCGGCCGAGCATCGGTCCCTCGCGCGAGAAGGCCATGGTCTTCCAGTTGTTCAACCTGTTCCCGTGGCGGACAGCCGAGGCGAATGTCGCTTTCGGGCTCGAGGCGCAAGGCATGAAAAAGCGACAGCGGTTGCAGGTCGCCAGGGATTACCTGCACCTGGTGGGCCTTGCCGACAAGGCAGCCTCGTATCCATCCCAGCTGTCCGGCGGCCAGAACCAGCGGCTCGGGCTGGCCAGGGCACTCGCTATTGAACCGAAAATCCTGCTAATGGACGAGCCGTTCGGCTCGCTGGACGCGCTGACTCGCGAGCACTTGCAGGCCATGCTGCAGGACGTTTGCTCCGACCGGAACCTCACAATCCTGTTCGTAACGCACTCGATCGACGAGGCGATCTTCCTGTCGGACCGGATCGTGCTGATGACCACGCCTGGGCGCGTGATCGCCGATCACGAGGTTAAGCTGCCCAGGCCGCGCACTCTCTACGACTGGCGGGCGACCCCTATCTACAGCGAGCTGCGTGCGCAGATCTGGGAACAGCTTCAGGCGGAGCAGGCCGAGCCTGCCGAGAGCCGGTAGCCGATGGTGAGTATCCAAAGCGGCAGCCCGGCCTCGCCAACCATGGCGCCGGCCGTGTCGGGAGAGTCCGGGCAGCCAGCCCCGGCGTGGCTGCGCTGGCTCGGCAAGCCGGCGATCCAGCGAGTCCTGTCCGTGATCGTCGTGCTCGCCGCTTGGCAGCTGATCGGCTCTCACTTCCCGTACTCGATGTCGTCTCCGGGAGCGATCGCGCGCGCTACCGGCAGCTCGCTTGTCAGCCAGGTACTGCCGGCGTTTGCCCAGACTCTCGAGAGCTTCGGGATCGGCCTCGGCATCTCGATAGTCGTCGGTATCCCGGTAGGCCTGGCGATGGCTCGGGTGAAAGTCATCAGGGTGGCGCTCGAACCCTACGTACTGATCCTCTACTCGATGCCGATGCTGGCCCTGATCCCGATCCTGATCATCATTTTCGGCATCTCATTCCAGCTACGTGTCGCGGGCGTGGTGCTGTTCGGCATCTTCGCCATCATCGTCAACACGTTCAGCGGTGCGTCCCGGGTTGACCCGCGCTACGAGGACGTCGGCCGGTCCTTCATGGCAGGCCCATGGAAGCGGCTGACCTCCATCATCATCCCGGCCAGCCTGCGCTATATCTTCGCCGGCATCCGGATCGGCTTCGGGCACGCGATGATTGGTGCCGTCGTCATCGAGATCGAGGCATCCGCGGTCGGCATGGGCGACCTGCTGACGATCTACATCCAGGAACTGCACCTCGGCCAGTTCTTCGAGGTCGTCATCGTGCTCGGCATCTTCAGTATCTTGTGCTCGATCGCGCTGCGCAGGATCGAGCACTGGTGCACCGAACCCTGGTCACGCACGCACCGTTTCGCGTCGCGCCGCCGGCCCGCGTCCGCCAAGGCGGCAGTAGCGGCTCCGCCGGCCACGGAAGCCAGGCCTGTCAGCGCGCTGGCCGGGGCAGCGGCAAGCTCGCTCTTGCGCCTCGGGGCCTGGTCAGCGGCGCTGGCGAGGTCCCGGCCTGCGCAGTGGCTGCGCGGCTCGGCCGGAGCGTGGCTGATCCGGGTCGTCGTCCTCGGAGCCATCATCGGCTACTGGCAGGTGGCTTCGCAGAGCATCAGCCGCGCGGTGCTCCCCTCGCCCGGTTCGGTAGCCGACGCCATCTACCAGCTGACTGTCGTGAACCACCAGATCTTCCGGCCGCTACTGTCCAGCCTTGCGCTGCTGGCCGCCGGCTTCGGGCTCGCTGTGGCGCTCGGAATCCCGCTCGGCCTTGCGATGGGCCGGTTCCGCTGGTTCGAGAACGTCACCGACCCTTACGTGTCCTTCCTGTAC
>Ga0335074_10015358_pt1 | contig 10755 bp, 14 predicted proteins | sample Lox_Sample_23_FD_206715 | JGI IMG/M metagenome (GOLD analysis project Ga0335074, IMG submission 206715) | Soil microbial communities from Loxahatchee National Wildlife Refuge, Florida, United States - Lox_Sample_2.3 | ecosystem: Environmental > Terrestrial > Soil > Wetlands | place: USA... | reverse complement strand
ATGCGATCCGCGCTTAGCCGGAAATAAATCCCGACAGGGATACAGGGATACCACATATCCAAGTCGAGAGAATGACGTTGCTGCCGACGAGTGTTTGCCTTCACTGCCTGCGAATGGTAGCTACGGCGCGCCTTCGGGTTCATTCGCTGATTTTCCATCAATGTTAATACTTGTACTGGATTCAGATATCGTCTGTAGCATCTCATAGGTGAAGTTAAATTAATGGGGTTTGACACCCTTCTCAGTGAATCATGTAGCTCTAGCTTCATGGTCAACAAATCGCGCATCTCATAAAGATGCAATATTGGCCGTGGAAATATCACGCTCAAAGTAGATTATACGAACTACAACTCATCAAAAGCCTTGAGCCTGGGATCATCCTCAAGTTCCTCCTCTGGTACTCGTCGTAGCTTCTCCAAAGCATCGATCGCCGACCTCTTCAAGCTCTGGGTCTCATTCTCGAATACATCCTCAAGCTCCTGTATATTGACTGCGATATTCGACACATCAAAACCTCGCAGCGCTCCAGGCCCATGCGTCCGAGTAGGTGTATACTGGAATGCTACCAACGCTACTAGTAGCAGGAAGGCGATTGCAGTGATTGTCCATAGGAATTTTAACCTCTTCCTTGTTCTCTGCTGCCATTCACTTTCAACCTTCTCCCAGCGCTCGATTTTCTGCTTAACAAGGTCGACCCTGTCGCCGAGCATGTGCGCCTTTCTTCGGCCTGCCTCAATCCTGTGTTCGAGGTCTTCAATCTTTCGTTCCTGCGGGTGGAAGTCTTCGAAGCTATCTAATTGAGTCTCGATGTCTTGGACAACCTCTGAAGACTCTTTTATAAAATCATCGTTCAATTGCCTTGTCAGGGTAGCCAGCTCCTTCAAGGATGCTATGGTACTATGAAGGATGCTGAGTTTCTCGAGGACATTATAATAGGTGTTATCGAGCCGGCTGGTTGTATTGTTTGAAAGGGTATTCAAATCGACAAGTGACTTCTGTAATTCGCTGTAGAGGTTGTCAGTATAGAGGCCAGCGCGATAGTCTGGGCACATACGCAGCACGTAGAGCACTTCTCTCCCTCTCTGCCTTCAATTCTCCATCCTTAACTACTCTCCTTTTCTCCTGCCGACCTATGGGTCCTGGCATATCATCTGCCGAAGGAACAATGCTCGTCCTCCGACTGCCGTATTGGCTACCATTTGGCGTCACGCCCTCACTCTTCGTTCCATCAAAAGAAGCGCTGGGCAGTAGGCTAGCTGTCGAAGACTTTTCAGTCTTCTCTGCCTTGTCCCGGTGGTGGAGGTGCGGATGGTGGAGGGAACGCTGGTGTTTTGAGACAGTTGGCGCCTCGGAGGTTGACCGCTGCAAATGGAGACGTCCATGTTGCGTGGATGGAATCTTTTGTAACTCGGCTCCTAGACCTGACATCATTTAGTGCATATAGGCATTTGGCCAGCATGTGAATGTGTTGTCGAGATATGGTAGTTTGGGACTATAATGTTAAAGTCGCTACGGCAGGTGGTTTGCCACAACCTTGCAATTGTCTAACTTCGAGTTTACATACAATGCTCTTTAAAATTTCTGCCGATCTAAATGTTTGTATATAACCTTTTCTAGATTTTATCCATTATATAAATATGTTAATTTTGTTGTTTGAAAATGGACTTCGCCAGACATAGGCAGAGTTATTGCTATCACATGCTTCTGGCGCTTTACTCCACCTAGGCGCATCTGTCCTCGTGGTCGAACTTAGGCCAATGCTTTAGTTTCTCGGCGTACTCTATGATTGCAGCCCTATTTGTGATACCACTAGGATTTTGTTCATGCTGGCACCTGTAGGGAAGTGCGGTTGCTTCCAAAAATTCTTATACAAGACGTTGTCCAAATGCCCGAGGAACTGTTGACGTTGGATACGCCTTCTAAACCCCATAAAGCCCACACGCGAACGCCGGAAATGCCATCCCATAAACATGATACTTATGTCATGACTTTAACATCTTATTCCTCTTCTCTTTCCTCCTCAAACGCTCCACCCGCTTCCTGTGCATTGTCTCTGCAAGTTTCTCATACCGGGCCTTCTCTTCCTTGGCAGCTCTTTTGTCCTTGAGCGCTTGTATCCTCCTCTGCATGTATTGCTATTAGTGCTGGACCAGCCTCCAATCGTAGTGTCAGAACGAGGAGCGTTCCACAATGAGCTTCACATACCTGTCTCTCCGCCTCTTTTTCCTCCTTCATCTCCTTCTCCTTTGCTTTGACAGTAGCAATAGCCTTTCGCTCTTCACTCCTTTTCTCAAATGTAGAATTACCAGCCTTAGGACGGAAGGCACTGCGGGGCGCATGCCATTGCTTTCCTAGGAAAATTTTAGTGTGGACGCATACTTAAAGAACGAGGGTTCATATACCATTCTTCCGCATCCCTTGAGGCTTTAATATTTTCGGCATCACTACATCCGATACCATTGCTGTCGCCATAACTGCAGCTAAACATTGCGGCAGATTTAAGAAAACTTCAGTCTTAATAACTTTCTGAGGGAAAAATTCGGTGTCCGCAGGATCGTTTATCCGGCGGAGTGACGCTAAGCCTCACTAGTCGACATTACGCCAGGAACATTTTGGGTGCGCGGTTTTTCTGCCCAAGTCTCTTAGAATGCATTCTCGGACCTACTAATTCTGCATGGTTTTGTGACATAGTCACTTCCCTCCGTCGCAGGGATGCAACGTTGAATTACCCAGCTATATTTTTGCCCGAGAACGAGTAGATTCCAAGTTTGAGACGCCGCCCACAATGAATTCACCCCGCTTGACAAGGCTTCAAAAATCTCAGAAACACGCAACCAGTGCATAGCACTTGGAGCCGCGTGTCACACAGCCACGATGACTTCTACAGGAGTCTCAACGACGGTAGCTCCCGCTGGGCGGGATGTTCTCTCGGACGTACCGGTAAAAGCTCTTTCCGGCAGCAGGCAAGTCGCGATGGACGCTATTGAGGATATCGTCTATGGATCTGTCAGTCTCACCATTGTGCTATCATAAATTTATATGACTCTGCTAACATTAGTGAAGATTGCAGGCATAGCTGGCAAGCTCATCGAGTATCCATTTGACACAATCAAAGTCCGCCTCCAGTCGCAACCAGATCACCAGCCCCTCAGGTACCGAGGTCCACTCGACTGCTTCCAACAATCATTTCGTGAAGATGGCTTTCGCGGAATGTATCGCGGACTAAGCGCTCCCCTCGTTGGCGCCGCATTAGAGACCAGTAGTCTTTTCCTGTGGGAACAAGCTGCTCAAAAAGCTTTACTGTTAAGTGGGCTTTATGCTCCAGACAGGCCATTACCATTGTCAGCCCTCTTTCTTACGGGAGCCATCTCGGGTGCTTTCACGTCACTCGTTCTTACCCCTATAGAGCTTGTCAAATGCAAGATGCAGGTGCCTCCTATCTCATCATCAGATGGTATCATCCGCAAGTCGCCCACACCTATTGCCATAATCCGAGAGGTGTTTCGGCATCATGGACTCAGAGGCTTCTGGCACGGTCAGTTAGGAACTCTCATCCGCGAGACTGGAGGGTGTGCTGCCTGGTTTGGAAGTAAGGAAACAGTGACCCTGTTATTTCGCCGATTGAACGACTCCAAACGTGGTCCCGAACCTTCTGCTCACAGACCTACCGAGCTGCAGCCTTTACCTCTATGGCAACAAGCTCTCGCAGGCGCAGCAGCAGGCACATCCTACAACTTCCTCTTCTTCCCAGCCGACACCATCAAATCACGGATGCAAACCTCATCTGTAGAGAGCAGCACATCGACACGGACATTCTGGAGAGAAGGATCATCCTTGTGGAAACAGCATGGTCTTCCTGGACTATACAGAGGTTGTGGAATCACCGTGCTTCGGTCCGCACCTAGCTCGGCATTCATCTTCGTTATTTATGATTATCTCAAAACGAACTTTCGTCTGAGTTAGGCGTTGAATTGGAGGTTTCCCATAGCATACGAAAAAGAGATGGCATGGTGAGGTATTGCATTTGATGGGGGCGTTGGGTTAGAAAATTGCTGCTGCTATTGGCATTAGGATGGTCATGATAGATGAGATGAGACATTTGCATTACATAGGGGCAATTATATAGAACATAAACAAATCATTGGAATTTTGATTACTACCAAAAAGAGAGACTCGGTCGAGTAAGACTTGGGGTTAGCAATCCACCGCCTAAAGTAAAGGATACCATCCACGCCACTTGCAAATCATAGCAGAGTCCCCACCTTAACTAAAGGATACCATCCACTCGACTTGCAAACCCATGCTTTACCGTTTGACGTCATGTATGCTCTCACTCACGTTGCCTTTTCATCAACAAAAAGGGTATCTTTGGCCTTAGAAGTAGGCGGGAAATCAACCTCCTTATCCTTAATACTCCACCCATTTAGGTACCCCACACCCGCAGACAAATAAGTCGCAAAGCCTAACCAGCCCAAGTACGGCACCAAAACCCACCCAGCAACAGGATCAACCTTGCCCCAGATATACGTCAAGTAGCCTACTGTACCAGTGAGCGCGACAATGTCGACAGTCGCTTCGATGGGCCGCTTGGCGTAGAAGAAGAGCGGCACCCACACGAGGTTTAGGCCGAGTTGGATCGTGTACAGTGTTGCGCCGTGCTTGGTTGCTTGGATTACACTGGGGGATTGCGTGGGGGAGAGGCCGGTCGAATAGGCGCGGTAAGCGGCGTAGCCCATGAGGCCGTAGAGGGCGGTCCAGACGGGGCCGAAGACTTGGGGTGGGGGGCGGAAGGGGGGCTGTTCGAGGGCCATGTAGGTATCTTGGGTTTGCTTGGCTATTGAGAGCGGGTTAGTGAATGGTTGAGAAGAGTGGAGAGAGGGCAGAATTGGAAGAGAAGGGACATACGACTCATGGTGAAGCCAATTGTTGTGCCCAGAGCGATCGGGAGCAGGATTGAGGCTGCTGGGTTGGCGAAGACTGCGGAGGGCAGGGTGAGGGAGGGGATGTAGGAAGTCATGATGGCGACCTTTGTGGGGGTTAGCAGCAGCTCAAGAAGGTACGGTAGCTTAAAGAATGAAGAGTGAACGTCCGTCCGCGACAGGAAGGGTCTGTCACGAGCAGAATGATACGTTTTCATAAGATCTAGCGAAGATCCCCGCGACAACATTGTCTTGCGGTTGAAGCTTCACGATCTCTGGCGTAACTTCCCCTCTCGCGACAACCTACGTCATCGAAGCTCTCCACTGAGCAACATCATTCATTGGAATCAACTTACTTCCGCTGTTGATGAAGGAATTGAAGCTCGTCAACTACAGATGCTGTTGGTGAGGAAGAAGAAAGAGAAGAGATCGAGTCTCTAGGCACTACTTAAGTAAAGTAGATCGTGGACCTTTTCCTACTCTTTCTATCAGGCCATCATCTCCATCATCCCACACTTCTCCAGTCATGCCCTGTTTCGACGCTTAGCGATCGCCCTTGTAAGATCCCTGGCGTGTCTCAACCGGCCTTTGCGCTACCAAATCAATGGACATGGGTGCACATCCAAGCGAGCACCAGCAGGAGCAGGCGCGAGTGCGCCAACGACTTAATGTGGAGACGACCTTCTCCGATTCCCTCTCCTCTTCCCCTACCCCCATCTCGCAGCCTCAACCCATTCCGTTCGACTTCACCAAGGCTTTGGCCTGTGAGGAAGAGCTGCTGCGTATTCAATCTTGTTGGTTTATCCTTCCCTCGTACCTTCTTGCAACAACAGCACCATATTTACATCTTTCTTATCCCCCCTTCTGCCCATCTTCTTCTTCTTCTTCACATCTGCACATTCAATCAATTCTCATCCGCCCTCTCAAGGCGCTGACTTAACTCCTCTTTCTACCTCACTTCTGCCTCATTGATTCTTCTCACTTTACACTCCTTCCTCAAGCAATCCTCCCATCGTTTTAAAACCCGTCTGACAGGCAATCATGTCGACAAACAGCAGTTTCTTCGTTATCACGTCTCCGAGACATTCAACAGGTGTCACTTAATGACAAGCAAACGCGTCCTCCCTATGTTACCAGGCGATACCATAACTTCCTTCGAACATCGCGACATCTTCAGTTCATAATCCCTAAGAGAAACATATCGGGAGTAATGGATGCACATTCCGGATACAGAGAGGCGCCTCTCCCACGTTCTCCATCGGATAGAGGCAATTGGGGAGGTCGAGATGAAGGTGCGAGATCAATCGATAGGACAGAGCGTTCGGACACTTTCTACCGTGGCAGATCTCCTGGTATGTGATTCATCTGATCTTTATTGCTAAGCTTCCTTTTCTATTTCCCTTCCATCGCGTGACGATGCCTCCATTGGACTGAGAATTCTCAAATCCCATGCGGGAAAGACAAAGACGCACGACTTCTTTTAGCATCATAGCATATCCATTTTATCAAAGGCGATCGACTTATAATTTGCCTACAGGAATGGATCGTCAGCGACGTCCACGACAGAATCGATCTCGATCTCCTATGGCAGTCGATCGCTACGAACCTGGCCCTCGTCTTCCTCGAGATGACTACGGTGGACCAAGAGATCGCGAAGAACGCCGTCGTCCCTCACCTGGTCCTCCGAACATCGATCGTTACATTCCCGGCCAAGACACTGGTAATGCACCTCTTACAGTCAACCCACTGGCAGATCCCTCGAAATTACCATTTCAGGTTGGCTTTTCATACTTTGGAGAATGGTGGCGAACAAATGAGAAGATCAAGGAAGAACGAGAGCGCATGAGGACGGGAAGACGCCGTGAGCCAGATCGACTTCGAGGTCAGCGCGAGTCCCAAGAAGAGCGTGAAAAGGAGAAGGCTCGTATTCAAGTTGCATACGATGCATACAAGGAAGACCTGCAAGCGAAGATGGCAAAGGCCTTTGTTCAAGATCACAAAGCCGAGCAATGGTTTCAAGAAAGATATGTTGCAGAGATACGAGACCCTTTGCGAATAAAGCTCAATGAATTTCGCCGAGGAAACTATAGTCAATGGGAACAAGATATAGATTCGGGAATGTTCGATGAGTTTTCCTTGGAAGGCATTCCCAAGAGTGAGAGCAATGGTGCTGGTGGCATCATTGAAAAGGAAGAAGGCGAGACAAGCGCAGCAAATGAAGTCCTTGGCGTGGGTGACCTGCTTCCCTCTAAGGGCAGTAACATCAGAGACGAGAATGCTTTTCAGCCAACTCTCCTAATTAAAACTATCGCACCGCATGTCAACCGTGAGAAGCTGGAAGTCTTCTGTAAGGAGCACCTTGGAGAGGATGAAGGTGGTTTCAAGTGGCTCAGCTTGAGCGATCCCAATCCAAGCAAACGCTACCACCGAATAGGCTGGGTCATGTTACATCCTGCAGCTGACCCGCCTGTGCCCATGGATCGTGGAGATGGCAAAGAGGAGGATGGTGAGACCAGCGAGGTTCCCACCGTACCGGCCTCAACGGCTGACAAAGCACTCGAAGCTATCAATGGCAAGCAAGTAAAAGATGAAGTTCGAGGGGACTTTACTTGCCACGTTGGTGTACATGTTCCACCGCTTTCACCTCGTAAAAAGGCATTGTGGGACCTATTCTCAGCTCCAGAGCGTATCGAGAAGGATCTTGAACTTGCCTCTAGACTGATCAACAAATTTGAAGAGGACTTTGGTTCAGATTTCAATGCTGTTTTGAAGATCGAAGAGAGAGTTGATGACCTGAAAAACCAAGGACGCATTCAGCCATTGACGAGCCCAACCACGAAGAAGGAAAAGGTAAAGAAACAGCGTGATTATCTTGGCCTTGACGAGGCTATGGATGATGCAGAGGAAGACGAAGGCACGTTTGAAGAAGAAGAAGAAGATGAGGGAGAGTATGACGATGAAGTTGATGATGAAGACCTTCTCGTGAAGAAAAAGCAGCTTGACCTCATGGTTGAGTACCTCCGCCGCGTTTTCAACTTTTGCTTCTTCTGCGTTTTCGAAAGTGACTCAATTCATGAACTTACACGCAAATGTCCTGGCGGCCATCTCCGTCGCCCACGAAATACTCTTAGCTCTGCTGGCAAAGCTGCTGCAAGAGCTAGTGCTCTCGGGGAGCCTTTTGTCGGAAAGAAACAGCAAGAGCCTGAAGAGATAGAACCTAACTCTCCCGAGGGCGAGAGAAAGTTTCAGCGCAATAGTGCAGCTTCAAAAGCAGAGCAGCAACTTCAGCGTGCTTTTAACTGGGTAAAGACATTTGAGGAAAAGATAATGCAGATACTGGAACCAGAGAATGTAGACGTGCGAAAGCTGGGTGGCAAGCCGATCGAAGAAGCTCTACAAGAAGAGTTGGCCAAGTACGTCAAGCAAGAGGACGAGCATAAGTTCCGCTGTCGCGTTCCTGAATGTCAGAAGCTATTCAAGGAGGAACATTTCTGGAGAAAGCACGTGGAAAAGAGACATCCTGAATGGTTAGAAGGCGTCAAGCAAGAGGTATGTTCTATCCTCATATAAATTGGACCTTCTGACACCTTTATAGCTAGAGCTTGTCAACACCTACGTGATGGATCCGGCACACATTGCACCCTCCCGATCTGATGCCAACAGCAATGGACATTTTCCACCTGCAAATGGTCATATGCCGGCCGGGACGCCTCGCGGCTTCAACCTCAGTAACTTCAACATGAGTGGCTTGACAGCAATCCCAGGATTTGGCGCTCCGGGCCAATTCCCTCCCTTCCTTGCAGGTCATGCTGTCCAAGCACCAATGGGCTGGATTCCTGGCAGCGATGACCGAGGCACCGGCCCAATCCGCAGAGGAGGCGGCCATTTTAGCAATCCCAGGACCGGACCCTATGATCGCCGACCAAGAGATCAACGCTGGGGTAGAGAAGGTGGCCGACTTAGCCCCACAGGAGGCGGCAGAGGTGGACGAATGAGTAGCGGTGGTAGATGGGGAGATGGAGCAGCTGGCGGTGCAGCCATCGGGCCTAGCGAAGCTGTGCAGGGACGCAGTTTGAAGTCGTACGAGGACCTCGACGCCGTGGCTGGAAGTGGTGCCGGAGAGCTTAACTACTAAGAGCTTGAAAATACGTTCTCAAGAGAGATTTCAAGAAATCAAAAACGACAGATCGGTATTATTGCATCAACTTTCTTTCCCTGCTACATGAGATCGATGGCTACTTGGCATCTTCCGGCGCTTTGTGTCTTGCTTAAACTTGCACTCTTGCATGCGTACTTGAACCAGTGATGTACTATAGCTTGAGCATGAAATTAAAATTGAAAATTGCAAATTTGAACTTAGTGGAGCTGAAATTCGGGAATGCACGTCTGACTCGATGCACCTATTCAGGTTACATTTTCATTCCTCTTAGCCTAATCACCAGGGTCAGCTCCTTTTGAAAGATCTCAATAGACACGCAAACTAAGTAAGCTGCCAACCAGGTGAGACGTCGAGATTGGCCTCTTAGCACTCAATAGGGATTATCATTTGATCCCGGCAGCAGAATATGCTTACTCTAGGTTATGCGGCGGAAGCATTCCGCTTATAAATGCAGTACAACACCGGCTGCTTGCTTCTCTCTGCCAAGCTACATAAGCTGATTAGCAACATCAGGATAAACAGACTATAGATATAGCATATATTACTAATAGTTTCATCTAGCTTAATAGTGTAGCTAGAAATAGAGTGACGCGACTTCAAGGCCCCAAAACCTAGCAAAGCCAGCTATGACAACCTTGAGCAAGAGACTCCCTCTTACACAATACCATTTTTGACAGTATAAGCGTTTGAGATGCGTGATATAGTGATATGCTATCCTAATAGTAATAAGATTCTACCTTAGATGGAGTCGCCAATTCAGTAAGCATCAATAGAGGTTAGAAGTTAATAGCTAGAGCCTTAGAGGATGACATTGCTAGTACGAGTGCTAATACAGAAAGAGCTAGCACTAGCTGCTCTAGTTTGGAGGTACTAAGATCGATAACTAAGCCACAAGCTAACCTGGTTTAAGAGGGCTAGATCGACAACTAGGCCAGGCGTTACTAGTGTAGAGGGAATTAATGGGTGTGCCGTCGAAATGCACGATCGTCAGGGCAACGGGTAAGACAGCATACGAGCTCGAGGCCACGGAATAGCTGACAATAGGGACGGGAGCAACGCCCAGCGCAATGCTCAAAACACACAAAAGAAAAGACTGTATTTCATGTTCGTAGAGCTTCCTATTAAAACCCGTAAAATCTGATCTGCGCCCGTAAACCTTCCGTAAAAACAAACTGTCCAACCCGCATCACCCGTAAAGAATAACTGTAAAGATGGCGACCGAAGGTAGTCTACGAGCTAGCTAAATACATCAATATCGTAATGCGGGCCCTGATCATGTGATTTTTATAGAGGACCACGAACCCCACCACAATGCATAAATAATTGTAAATTAAGTCTTGAATTGAAGTTATCTATCTAAGAGAGTGTTCTTAAGGAGAGTCCCTAATATCAGTAATAATCAGTAGTTGTTAGAGTAACATCTGTCCACGTGACAGCGAGCGAATGTCACAAGCACTTATAGTCACAGTCCCCGCAGTATCCACACTCCGTATCACAGGCTGTAAGGCCTTTCATAGGTTCATAGTCATAATAGAGAGTTTTAACACCCAAAAATCCAACTCGAATAGTTAGTTTTAGGCATAATCTCGGTGAGTGGCGTACCAGCATCGGAAATTAGCTTCTAAATTGGGTTGATATTACATTAGATTTCTAAAGGACCCGATTTGAATTCAAATC
>Ga0335074_10015353_pt1 | contig 10756 bp, 12 predicted proteins | sample Lox_Sample_23_FD_206715 | JGI IMG/M metagenome (GOLD analysis project Ga0335074, IMG submission 206715) | Soil microbial communities from Loxahatchee National Wildlife Refuge, Florida, United States - Lox_Sample_2.3 | ecosystem: Environmental > Terrestrial > Soil > Wetlands | place: USA... | reverse complement strand
CACTCCGTTGCCCGATGGAATTTCACGTCATCACTCTGTTCCCTGCGATGCTTACCGCCCTCGACTCCGGCCTGATCGGACGCGCGCGCGAGCGCGGGCTCTTTACCGTCCACGGTCACGACTTGCGGGAGCATGGGCTGGGCAAATATCACCAGGTTGATGATACGCCTTACGGCGGCGGCAGCGGGATGGTGATGCGGCCGGAGCCAATTGCGAAGGCGATCGACGCGGTCGAAGCGAGTCGTCCCGGCCTGCTCAAAATCCTGCTAACTCCGGGCGGTGAAACACTCTCTCAGCTCCTTGTGCGTGAACTCGCGCAGGCACAGCCAGGATTGATGCTGATCGCGGGACGTTACGAAGGCGTCGATGACCGCGTGCGATCTTTGGTCGACCGCGAGATTTCGATTGGCAATTATGTGCTCAGTGGCGGTGAGTTGGCCGCGATGGTGGTTATCGAGGCGGTGGCACGGCTACTGCCGGGTGTGCTGGGCAATCCCGAGTCGCTCGCGGAAGAATCGTTCGGGAAGGCCGGCATGCTTGAGTATCCTCAATACACGCGGCCCGAGGAGTTTCGCGGCCAACGGGTACCGGAGATCCTACTGAGCGGTGACCACGGAAAGATCCGGACATGGCGCGAAGAGGAGTCACGCAAACGTACCGCCCGCCGTCATACCAAATCTCTCGGCCGTCGGGATAGCTGACGTGGCGCAGCTATTTATCGCGCTAATCCACTACCCGGTGCTTGATCGCAATGGACGCATCGTCGCATCGGCGATCACCAGCCTCGATCTGCATGACCTCGCGCGCTCGGCCCGTACTTATGGTGTGAGCGCCTTTTACGTCGTTCATCCGGTGCCTGATCAGCGTGAATTTGGGGCGCGGGTGGTCGGCCATTGGATGGAAGGACCGGGCCGTCAATTTGATTCACGGCGGCGTGAAGCACTCGATCGGGTGCGGATCGTGCCGGATCTGGACACGGCGTTGGCTGACGCCACGGCGCTGGCCGGGAGGCTGCCGCTAATGGTCCATACATCTGCGCGTTCGGTCGGCCAAATGAGCTATGCGGCGCTGCGCGAACGCCTCGAAGTTTCAGACGATCCTCCGTTGATGATTCTCTTCGGCACCGGCTTTGGCCTCGCGCCCTCGATGCTCGAGCGCGCAGACCTGGCGTTGGCCCCTTTGCTTGGGCCGGAAGATTACAACCATCTCTCGGTGCGTGCGGCCGCGGGAATTATCCTCGATAGGCTACGCGGCCATTGATTCGTCAATCCGTCCGGTTCAAATCCTTCGGCCGGTGTTAGAACTTCGCAAGCGGATGCGATAATAGCGAGTAGACGTTGACCATCAACGTCTCGGAAGGTTCCTGACCACATGAGAATAATCGCCGACCTGATGATTTTTTTCGGGGTGATCCTACTGACCGCCGGAACCGACCTCGTTATCCAGACCGCCGGACAAGATCTGAGCAGTGTTGGCGGCCTGCTCGGAACCCTGCTTTCAGTGGTTGGTGCGTCGCTGCTGACTGGCGGCATTTTGAACCATCGCGGACTCACCCGTCGTGAGAACACAGCACCGCTTGATGATGAAGCTGCGGGCTGATCAGCCCGCGGTCTGTGATGGAAAACGAAGCAAAAGGATTGGCGCGGATCGCAAGTCTGCGGCGCCGGATCTGGTTTTGGCCGATCACATTGGCGCCGTTGCTGGCCTTAATCGCGTGGCGCACCCATGGTTCAGTTTCCATGATGGCCGTGATCGCGGTGTGGTGGCTGGCCGGCTTTGCGATCAACCTCTTTGGCTTGAGTCTCGCGCGATGCCCCCGTTGTGGCGAACGCTTCTTCTCCAAGCGATTCAGGCCGACCGGTAATGCTTGCGCCTCGTGCGGACTTCAGCTCAAGGCTCGCCACGTTGTCTATCCTACACTCGAATAAGCTATCGGCGGCGCTGATAAGGTACCTGTATCGGGGAGGGTTGAGTGTCCCTCGATCATCCGATAAGTTTGATAGCTCACCTTCGGGGGTATTGGTTTCCATGAACAGTGTGATCGAGAAGATCGAACAGCGCGATCTGCGCAGTGACCTGCCGGTTTTTCGCGCCGGCGATACTTTGCGGCTTCAGGTTAAGGTTGTCGAGGGCGAAAAAGAGCGCATCCAGTCCTTTGAAGGCATCGTGATTAAGATGAACCGCGGGGGTAATCGGGCGACGTTTACCGTGCGGAAGATCTCTTACGGGATTGGGGTGGAACGGATCTTCCCGCTCCATTCACCTCGGATCGAGAAGATTCAGGTGCTTAGCCGTGGCAAGGTCAGGCGTGCCAAGCTTTATTATTTAAGGGAGCTTTCGGGCAAGGCGGCACGCGTCGAAACGCGTTAGCCAGATAGCGGCAACTCACGGGCCTTAAGCTTCATGAGCGCGCGGGTAGCCAACCGCCAAGTCGGCTTCGACGCGTGCACCCTCGCATACGGTTAGCCGCTCTGACTGAATCCTACCCTTGGCGCGCGCCGACGGGCCCAAAACGACGCACTCCGCACCGCTGACTTCACCCTCTAACGACCCGAGCAAAAGGATACGCGGGGCGCGCACCCGCCCGTCAACTGAAGCGGACTCCGAAATGACGATCACCTCGGTCGAAGTGACCTCACCGCGCAGTTTGCCGTCGATCCTTACCGGCCCCTGATAGGATAACTTACCGGAGATATTGGAATTCTTGCTGACCGCTATACGTGTTCGTTCTTCCGCCCACATCGTGCCGATAATCGGCTGTAAAGCAGCCGCTGGGGGTGGCAAGGAATCGGAATCTGTAGACGAATTAAAGATTGCCTGGCTGCGTGATCCTGGACTGAAGAAACGATCGGTTATTCGCATTACGGCTGTCGGGGGCCGGTTTACGCCGCCGGAAATACGTGGCACGCCACCGCATGTTTTCCTCCACCTCCAGCCACGAGTGGCGGCACCGCCACCCTGCAAACATCTTTCGCATAAGGGCAGCGTGAATGGAAGCTACAACCTGAAGGCGGATGCACAGGGCTGGGGATTTCACCCGGCAGCTTGATGCGCTCGATGTGAGACGCGCGATCGGTCGATGGAATTGCTGACAGCAGCGCTCGCGTATACGGATGACTGGGGTTGGCGTAGATAACGTCACGGGGGGCGATTTCGACGATTTTTCCCAGGTACATGATCGCGACGCGCTGACTAATATGCTCCACCACGCGCAAATCGTGTGCGATAAAGAGATAGGTCAGCTTGAGGTCGTCCTGCAGGTCCTGCAGCAGGTTGATAATCTGCGCCTGAATCGAGACGTCGAGGGCTGAGACCGGCTCGTCGAGAACGAGGAAGCGAGGCTCAACCGCGAGTGCCCGCGCGATCCCGATCCGTTGGCGCTGACCGCCGGAAAATTCGCTGGGATAGCGATCGAGGGCGTCCGGCCCCATGCCAACCCGTTCCAGCATGCGTGCGATGCGCTGCTGTTTTTCCTTGCCGCGCGCCAGTTTATGAATTTCGAGTCCTTCACCGACGATCGCACGTACGCGCATCCGCGGATTCAGCGATGAGTACGGGTCCTGAAAGACCAACTGCATCTGCCGACGTAGTTGGCGCAACTCTGCGCGCGACAACGATGCTAGGTCACGGCCGTCGAAGAACACCTTGCCGGCGGTTGGCTCCAGCAGTTTGAGAATCAGGCGTCCTAAGGTGGACTTGCCAGAGCCTGATTCGCCAACGAGTCCAAGCGTCTCGCCGGGCGCGATCCCGAGGCTGACGCCGTCAACGGCTTTGACCGTGAGGCGCTTCTGGCCCAGCCAACCTTCAGAACCGGCGGGGAATTCCTTACGCAAGCCGTCGCAGCGCACGATTGCTTCGGCAGCCGCCAAGCTGTTTGAGGTTGGCTGCTCAGACGCGGATACAGGCGGCATAGTGATTGGGCTGCTTGGCCTCAAGTGGCGGATCGATTTGCGCACAGTCCGTGATCGCAGTTGGGCATCGTGGATGAAACCGGCACCCGGACGGTGGGTTGAGCGCGCTCGGAATCGAGCCTGGAATGGCCTGCAGACGCCGGTGGTGCGTGCCGTCGAGGCCTGGGATCGAAGCCAGCAACCCGCGCGTGTAGGGATTCAACGGATGGGCGAAAAGTTCGTTGGCGCTCGCCTGCTCCATCACGCGCGCCGCGTAAAGGATCGTGACATCGTTGGCGTATTGCGCAACCACGCCGAGATCGTGCGTGACCAGGATCACGGCGAGGCTCAAGCGCTCCTGCAGATCGCGAATCAGGTCGAGGATCTGCGCCTGGATTGTAACATCGAGTGCAGTGGTGGGTTCGTCGGCGATTAGAAGGCGCGGCTCACACGCGAGCGCCATCGCGATCATCACCCGCTGGCGCATCCCGCCGGAGAGTTGATGCGGATAGTCCTTGATCCGCCGTTCAGGGTCAGCGATCCCGACCATGCGCAGCGCTTCTATCGCGCGATCACGCGTCTCGCGCCGCGAAGTCCGCTGATGGAGCCGGATCGCCTCTCCGATCTGGCTACCTATGGTGAAGACGGGATTGAGCGATGTCATCGGCTCCTGAAAGATCATCGCGATGCGCGCGCCGCGCATCTTGCGCATCTCGACTTCGCTCAGCTTCAACAAATCGACGCCGTCGAAGATGATCGACCCGCTGGTGATGCGTGCGTTTTCCGGCAACAGACGCATCACCGAGAGCACGCTGACAGTCTTGCCCGAGCCGGATTCGCCGACGATTCCAGTCAGCTGTCCCGGGGCGACGGCGAAGCTGATCCCGTCGGCGGCGCGCACCTCGCCCTGAGGGGTAAAGAACGATGTACGGAGGTCTTTGACTTCGAGCAGCGGCTGCACCGGGCCTTAATCTATCACCGCATCGCCGCCCGCCGATAGATGACGACGATTCAACGATGCGGTGAAGACGCCCGGGTGAACTAGTTGCGCGCGTAAGTCGTCGGCGTGCTCACAACCTCGCCGGTATTCGGGTCGAGCGTCAGATGGTTGGGATTACGCTGAACGTTGGTGCTGAAGTCGAAAAGTCCCAACAACGAACCGGCCATGGCGTCGAGCGAATCGCCGCCGATCGTGCCCAGGCTCCAATTGTCCTCGATTAAGCGCAGGATCGAGGTCTGATCGGTAAGCGCGTGATCGACATAATTGTCTTTGGCCCAAGGCGAGATCACGAGCATAGGCAGGCGCGGCCCGTAGCCGCATCGATCATTCGGAGCGCCGCCCGGAACACTACCGCACAATAGGTCCCCCGCAAGGGTGTCGTTAGCTGGGTCACTCGACGGGCTCAGGTTCGGCGCCATCACATGATCGTACCAGCCGTCCGAGTCGTCATAGGTAATCATAATCGCCATCTGCGACCAAAACGGTGTCTGCTGTAGCTGATTGATCGTATTGACGAGGAATTGCTGCTCCGACAACGGATCCGAAGTGTCGGGATGGCCAGTCTCCGTTGCCGGAGCCTTCAGGAAACTGACCTGTGGGAGATTGCCGGCATGGACCGCATTCCAGAAATCGGTGAGTGCGTAGTTATGATTTGCCTGATCGGCGTTAGTCCCAATCGCGCCGACCGTCGAAGGCGGTAGATGGGCCGGATTCGAAGTCGACTGATAGTAGAGAAAAGGATCATAGTGGCCATCGTAGTTAGCGGTGCACGTCGGGATTCCGCCACTGACCGATGCCGGGGTGAAATCGCCGTAGAACCATCCCCAGGTCACTTTCGCATTACTAAGCAGATTGCCGATGTTCAGGCCGGACATCTGAATCGTCGCCGAAGTGCTGGGCGTCGAGCAGTCGTCCCACGCCGGATCGATATTGGCGATGACGCTGCCGTTGACCACATCTTTCTTGATTGAAATTGAGCCGGGTCCCGCGGTTGCGCCGTTCGTCTGACCCGAGACTAAATTCAGATGACCCATCACGGTCGTGCCGTATTCGGTGCCGAAGAAATTATCGCTCATCGCGTAATGCTGAGCGTAATTCCACAGCGCGGTCACGGTATTGCCATCGTAATAGCCCATCGGCAGATTCGCGATGTCGGGGCATCCGGTGGTCGAGGTCGGGCTGGTGAATTCAACGAATTTGTCGGCCAGGCCATTATCGTAGGCCGACTGCTCGGCCGAGTAATGATTGTCGTTGTCGCAGGTGAAGTATTGCGAGCGATCGAGTCTGAACGGCTGAGCAGAGTTCTGATTTTGAGTGAGCAGCGCCTGCGTGTAGCCATTCACTCCAGGCGTTCCGGGCAGCGGCGTGAAAGCAGGCTCGCCGGCGGGATTTGCGGCCTTCGGATAGGTGCCGAAGTAATGATCGAAGGAGTTGTTTTCTTGAAAGATCACGACCAAATATTTGATCGGCGTGTTGGTCTGCACGAAGTTCAATGGATTGGCTGACGCGTTGCTGGCGGCGATCAACCAGATCGCGATAGTGGTGGCAATTGCGCAGACGCGCTTAAAATTCATCAAAAGCCTCTCCTCCCAAGGCGTTTCTGACTAAGAGAGGCAAATGCCACTCCTGCCATCGGCTAAATGCCGGATGAATTACGCGAATAGTGTTGCTACCCGATTACGGCATCGCGAATAAATGTGCCGATCGGACGCAAATATCTACTGAGTTGGAATCCGATTCAGGTGCGCGCGGCTGCAGCCAGCGTTTTCGCGCAGGCGATCGGCTGTGTGAACATCACCTCGTGGCCACTCTTGATTCGGTGGATCGTCGGATTTCTGAACCGCGCGGCGAAGCGCTCCCACACTTTAACGTCGTCGAAAATAATGTCCTGTTCACATAGCACATAGCTGACCGGGACCGCTGATGAGTAAAAGTCCTTGAGCGGGGCGCATTCGAGGAAGGGCCTCGACGGTTCCGGCACCAGAGCCGCGATTACGAAGTCCTGCAAGTCGCGCGAGCCGTCTTGAATGAAGCTGCTGCGAAAGCGTTCTTCGGAGAGCGTGATGACTGGTGCGCCTTCGGCGAGCCCGCGGATATGGCCGGCTGCCTCAGGTGACATAATCGGCCCGAGGTCGTCAGCCGGGCTCGAATCGTGCGGGATCACCAGTGCGGTGACGAAGACGACGCGCTTGATCCGCTCGGGAATCCGCTGCGCGACGCCCGCGATCGTCATCCCGCCGAGGCTGTGACCCGCGAGCACGACGTTCTTGAGGTTATGCTCCTCGATCAGGCGGACTACCGCGTCCACGTAAAGACCTCGGGTCGCCAAGGCCGGGTCGAGACGATTCGCTCCGTGGGCCGGCAGGTCGACCGCGTAAGCCCGGTCGCCTGCGGCTTCGAGATGACCGATCACGCCGGCCCAACACCACGCTCCGTGCCATGCCCCATGTACGAGGACGAAATTCTCAGCCATTTGGATTCGCTCCGTTCTAAGTGCCAGACCTTTAGCCCGAGATAGTGGCCATTGCCAACCCAATCAGCCTGTCATCGTCGTGCGCCACCACCAGCTCTCAGATTCTTAGGCACGACACTCGCGGACTCGCGCATGCGCGGGCTTGCAAGCAAGCCCTATTGACATTAAATTCCGCCCTTCGCTAGCTCTTGCGCTAAGGTGTATGCCGGATATTCGATAGCTGGCTGCGCCACGCGACCATGTCGCGGCAGGAGGCTTTTTCAATGTCCCATAACGGCCATGCAGATCCGCGAACGATACGCTCCGGCCTGACCCATCCGGTGATTGATTCCGACGGCCATTGGCTCGAATTCGGTCCTGAAATCGTCGAGCGCCTGCGTGCGATCGGCGGCGAGGCGGCCGTTGCGGGCTTTACCTCGCGCGATGCCACCGTTGCACGAATCGTGCGGATGACGCCCGAAGAGCGTTTCGCTCAGCGGCGGGCGCAGGAGGCATGGTGGGCGTTCCCGACCAAAAGCACGATTGATCGTGCGACCGGACTGTTGCCGAAGCTCCTGCACGAGCGTCTGCCGGAGTTGGGATTTGATTTCAGCGTCCTCTACCCCACTTCGGCATTGGGACTGGCCTTCATTCGCGATGACGAAGAGCGGCGGGCGACCTGCCGAGCCTTTAACACGTATGTAGCTGAGACCTTCGCGCCTTACGCCGATCGTCTGACTCCGGCCGCCGCGATTCCGATGGACACCCCGGAAGAGGCGATCGCCGAACTGGAACACGTGGTTGGGGAACTGGGGCTTAAGGTCGTTGTGATGGGCAGCCTCGTGCGCCGTTCAATTCCGGCAAGGGCAGCAGAGCGCTCGCGCGGAGCCGTCTATTATGACGTGCTCGGCTTGGACAGTCCTTACGACTATGACGCGGTGTGGAAAAAGTGCGTGGAGCTGAAAGTCGCGCCGACCTTTCATAGCGGCTCGCGCGGCTTCGGCCTCAAAATGTCGCCGTCGAACTTCACCTACAACCATATCGGTCACTTCGCGCAGGCAGGCGAGGCGGTGTGCAAGGCGATCTTCATGGGCGGCGTCACGCGGCGTTTCCCGACGCTCAAATTTGGCTTCCTCGAAGGCGGTGTCGGATGGGCCTGCCAGCTCTATGCGGACCTGATTGGCCATTGGAAGAAGCGAGGTATCAAGGGGCTGGAGGACGTCAATCCAGCACTGCTTAATCGAAAGCAACTGCGCGAGCTCTTTGAACGCTATGCCGGTAAAGCTACTGCTGAGCGTCTCAACGGATGGTCGAGCGTGGTTGAGGGTGAAGAGTTCGCGGCCGAGTGGGCGACTAAGGGCGCTGACATTATTGACGACTATGCCGCCACGGGTGTTACCCGTGGGAGTGATTTCAAGGAACTATTTACCCGCAATTTCTACTTCGGATGCGAAGCCGACGATCCGCTGAATGCTTGGGCATTCAATTCCAAAGTCAATCCGTACGGGGCCAAGTTGAAGATTCTGTTCGGCTCCGACATCGGCCACTTCGACGTTCCTGATATGAGCGAAGTGCTGATCGAGGCGCATGAGCTGGTCGATGACGGCTTGATTACACTGGATGAGTTCCGCGATTTCGTCTTCACCTATCCGGCCGAGTTCTGGGCCGGGACCAATCCCAATTTCTTCAAGGGCACGGCGGTGGAGAAGCAAGTTGCAGCAGAGTTGCAACGCAGTGCGGCGAGTTCCACGGAAACCTCGCCGGCGCACGCTTAACGCTGCGCGATAACCTGATTGCCCATCGGGTGCGGCGCGAGCCGCCGCGCCAAAGGAGCGACCAATGCGAGCAGTCTCACATATTGCCGTCGGCGTTCGTGACATGGACAAGTCCCTGCACTTCTATCGCGACCTGCTCGGGCTTCGCGTCACGACCGATGCGATGGAAAACGTCGGTGGGCTAAAGTCCCTGTTCGCCAACGATCAGAAGGGCAAGCGCCGCGCGGTCTATCTGCGCTTCGAGGATGGACCACACGCAAGTTTTCTCGTGCTGTCGCAATCGCCGGGCGTAGCCAGTGGCGAACCGATTAAACTCGATCAAATCGGCGTGCATCATTTTGCGTTTTGGGTCGACGATCTGCGCGAACGGATCGAGCGCTTGCGCGCGGCCGGCGTGCCGATTCTTGCTGGACCATTTGAGAGCGATTCGGTTGCCTATGGTGAACCGCCAGGAAAAAAAGTGCTGACCTGCCTCTTCAGCGATCCCGATGGCATCATCGTGCAATACGATCAGCGCATCGAATAGTCGGCGCCGCGGTTTTACGGCGGCACTCCGAGTGCGCTATTGCTCGGAAGTCTGAAGGTCGGCGGTGGCAGTTGCGCATCGCGGGCTGGGGAGAACGGCGATGAATGGAATTTCACATGTGGCGATCGGGGTGCGCGACATGGCCAAGTCGCTTCATTTCTACAGAGACTTGCTCGGTCTTGAGTTGCGCTACGACCAGATGCAGCCGATCGGCGGGATGAAGAGCCTCTATGCCAATCCGGAAAAAGGTCAGCGCCGCGCGGTCCACCTGAATTATGGCAGCGGTCCCAACAAGGGTTTCCTGGTTCTGACCGAGATGCCGGGCGGAACGCCGGGGAATCCGATCAAGCTCGACGAGGTCGGTATCTCGCATTTCTCGTGGTGGGTCACCGACCTGCGCGGAATTGTCGAACGGCTTAAGCAGGCCGGAGTAAAAATCCTCGTGCCGCCATCTGAACTCGACGCGGGTGGTTACGGCGAGGAATCGAGCAAGAAATATCTGACGGCGCTGTTCGAGGACCCTGATGGAATCATCGTGCAACTCGACGAGCGCGTCGGTTGATATCGCGAAGGCGAAGGAAGCGCTCAACCAATCATGTTGAATTCATGCCGCGTGCTCGATCTGTCCAATGAGCGGGGGATGCTCTGCGGACAGATTCTTGGCGACTTGGCCGCTGACGTAATCCAAATCGAGCCGCCCGGTGGTTCGCCCGTCCGGAAGCTCGGACCTTTCTTCGATGGTCAGGCGACCCCGGAACGGTCGATCTATTGGTGGGCCTATAATCGCAACAAGCGAGGAATCACCCTCAATCTCGAGACCACCGAAGGCCGTGAACTATTGCTGCGCTTGGGCGAGAGCGCCGACTTCGTGATCGAATCAGAAAATCCCGGCGCGCTGGCCGCGATGGGCCTCGGTTATAGCGACTTCGCCGCACGCAATCCTAAGCTGATTTACGTATCGATCACTCCGTTTGGCCAGGATGGTCCGAAGGCTGATTACGCCGATACCGACTTGATCGCGATGGCGGCGGGCGGCCCGCTGATTCTTTACGGGGACGAGGATCGTCCGCCGATTCGGATGAGCGTACCGCAAGCCTACCTGCATGCTTCAGT
>Ga0335074_10015351_pt1 | contig 10756 bp, 5 predicted proteins | sample Lox_Sample_23_FD_206715 | JGI IMG/M metagenome (GOLD analysis project Ga0335074, IMG submission 206715) | Soil microbial communities from Loxahatchee National Wildlife Refuge, Florida, United States - Lox_Sample_2.3 | ecosystem: Environmental > Terrestrial > Soil > Wetlands | place: USA: Florida... | reverse complement strand
TGAGTTCGGGCCGCGGCATCTTGAATACGTACTTCGCCAGCGTCGGCGCCATTAGTGGGTGGATAGCATCGTCGGTGCGGGTGAAGTCGTAGAGGCCGTAGAACGGAACCGCCGCTCGCACACTGGTATCGGCGTCCTCGAAGCCGGGCTGGAATTGCGGATCGTTGGGCGTAAGGGCCGCCAGCGAAGACAGGTGCCCACCCGCCGAGCCGCCGGTGATCGCGACCCAGTCCGGGTCGCCACCGTACTCGGCGATGTGCTCCTTGGTCCACGCCAGCGCACGCTTGACGTCGACGATCTGGTCGGGCCAGGTGGAGCGCGGGCTGAGCCGGTAGTTGATCGCCACGCACACCCAGCCCAACTCGGCGAGATGGCTCATCAGCGGATACGCCTGTTGCCGTTTGCTGCCCACCATCCAGGCGCCGCCGGGCACCTGCAGCAGCACCGGCGCCTGTCCGCCCCGGTCGAGGTCGGGCCGTCGCCAGATGTCGAGGTGGTTGCGAGTGCCGTGCTCGCCGTATGCGATGTCGGTGTCGTGGGCGTAGTCGCCGTAGATCCGCATCATCCGGAACACACCCGGCGACTTCGCGGTGCCCGCGCCTGCCGGCCGCTTCCACAGGTCGCCCGACTCGGTCCGGCGATCGGTGCCCAGCCCCGCGTCGAGTGCGGCGGTGAGCGGCTGGTTGGACTGCGAGCCGATGCGGTGCAGACCCAGCAACCCCAGCCAGGACAGCGCCGACGCCAGCCAACTGAACCTCCGCAGCCGCGGCGAAAGCCTGCGGGTGACTGCGGCCAGCAACGCAAACTGCCCGCCGATCAGCTGCAGCGGCAGCTCCGATGCGAACACCCCGAAGCTGAACGCGTACATCGAGAGGTATCCGCGCTTGCTCAGCGGCTGGTAGCCATTGGCAGTGACTGCGAGTCCCGCCATCGGAGCCAACACAGCAAACAGTTTCTTCACGGTCACCACTTAACCACAGGCTTTTGCGCCACTGAAATCACTTGCGTCACTTCAGTTTCGCGGCTAGAGCACTTGTCGGCGTCCGTGGTTATAATTCGAACATGCGTTCGAGTAGTCGGGAAGAGATCGTCGAGGTCTTCGACGCGCTGGACGCCGCGGTCAAGCGCGCGTTGGACCTGACTTTCGACGCGCTGACCACCCCGGAGCGGCTGGGCCTGCTGCAGCGCTGCGAGAAAATGCGCCGCCGGCTGCCGGCCATCGAACACCCGCTGATCAACCAGGTCGCCGAGCAGGCCGACCCGACCCAGCTGGGCGGCAAACTCTCGTCGGCATTGGCCAACCGGCTGCTGATCAGCCGCGGTGAAGCATCGCGGCGCATCGGCGAGGCCGCTGATCTCGGTGAGCGCAAGGCGATCACCGGCGAGCCGTTGGCGCCCGTGCTGCCGGCGACCGCCGAGGCGCAGCGAAATGGGCTCATCGGAGCCGCTCATGTCGCGGTGGTCCGCAATTTCTGGCATCGATTGCCCCACTTCGTCGACGTCGAGACCCGTCAGAAGGCCGAGGCGCAACTGGCCCGGTTGGCGGCCGAGCATCGCCCCGACGAGTTGAGCAAGCTGGCCGAGCGGCTCATCGATTGCCTGAACCCCGACGGCGATTTCACCGACGTCGACCGGGCGCGGCGGCGCGGCTTCACCATCGGCAAACAGGACATCGATGGAATGTCGCCGGTCAGCGGATATTTGACGCCGGAGGCACTCGCCACCATCGACGCCGTTCTGGCCAAGCTGGCCGCGCCGGGCATGTGCAACCCCGCCGATGCCACGCCGTGTGTCAGCGGCACCCCATCGCAAGAGGCCATCGAGCACGACACCCGCAGCGCCGCGCAACGCAACCACGACGCGCTCACCGCGGCCGCGCGCGCGTTGCTGGCGTCCGGCGATCTGGGCCAACACAACGGCCTGCCCGCGTCGATCATCGTCACCACCACGCTGCACGAACTCGAATCAGGCTGCGGCAAGGCGCTTACCGGCGGCGGGACGCTGCTTCCGATGTCCGACGTGATCCGGCTGGCCTCGCACGCGCATCACTATTTGGCGATCTTCGACAAAGGTCAGGCGATCGGGCTCTACCACACCAAGCGGCTCGCCACGCCCGGCCAGCGAATAGTGCTCTACGCGAAAGACCGCGGCTGCTCCTTCCCCGATTGCGATGTGCCGGGCTATCTCACCGAGATCCACCACGTCACCGACTATGCGACGTGCCGGAACACCGACGTCAACGACCTGACCCCCGCCTGCGGCCCGCACCACAAACTTGTCAGCTGCGGCAGCTGGCGCACCCGCAAACTCAAAAACGGTGATACCGAATGGATTCCACCGCCACACCTTGACCTTGGCCGGCCGCGTGTGAATACCTACCACCATCCGGAAAAACTGCTGCGCGACGACGATGGCGAGGCACCGTAGCCAAGAAACTTGCCGCCGCCGTCGCGACAGGCATAGCGTCCCAGTATGCGGGATCCCCGGATTGTGATCATCGGCGCCGGTATGGCCGGGATCGCCGCCGCTCATGCCTTCCGGCAGGCGGGCTTCACCAACTTCACCATTGTGGAGAAGGGCTCCGACGTCGGCGGCGTGTGGCACTGGAACCGCTACCCCGGGCTGCAGTGCGACGTGCCTTCATACGGCTACCAATTCGCGTTCGCGCCGAAACCGGACTGGAAACACGTGTGGGCAACGGGCGACGAGATCCAGCGGTATCACCGTGACCTCGTCGACGAACTGCAACTGCGATCGCACCTAAGGCTCGGCTGCGAGGTCACCTCGGCGGAGTTCACCGAAAACCGGTGGCGGATCAGCACTGCCGACGGCGACGAGATCGACGCGGACTTCGTCATCGCGGCCACCGGTGTGCTGCATCACCCCGCGATCCCGGACATCCCCGGCCTCGACTCGTTCGCCGGGCCGGTGGTCCACACCGCGCGCTGGACGGACATCGATACCCGCGGCAAACGCATTGCGGTGATCGGCACGGGATCGACTGGTGTGCAGGTCTTTTCGGCGCTACAACCCGACGCCTCGCACATCACCCATTTTGCCCGAACACCGCAGTGGGTGATGTGGATGCCGATGGGAATGCGGCAGCCGCGCATCGTCGGTCGACTGCTGCGCGCGCTGCCCAAGCAAGACAAGACGGTGCGGCTGGCACAATTCATCGGCTCCGACTACCTGGTCGACCTGGTGATCCGGCCGACCTGGCGACGCCGGATGGCGCAGCGTTACGGCTGGATGTGTCTGCGAGCGCTGGTGCGGGACAAGGACCTTCGCGCCAAGTTGACCCCTGACTACCAGCCGTTCTGCAAGCGGCAGGTGCTGTCGGGCAGCTACTACCGGCGCATCTCTCGGCCCAACGCCAGCTTCGTCAGCGAACCGATCGCCGAGGCCACCGAGACGGGACTGCGCACCACCGACGGCGTGCACCACGATCTGGACGCGATCGTGCTCGCCACCGGATTTCAGGCCCACAACTACATGCGCCCGATGAATCTGCGCGGCCGCGACGGGCTGTCGATCGACGACGCGTGGGCGAAAGGCCCACGGGCATGGGGAATGACCGCGATCCCCGGATTCCCCAACCTGTTCATGATCCTGGGCCCCAACTCGCCCACCGGGTCGATGTCGCTGCAGCACGTCGCCGAGCTGACCGCGGGCTACGTCATCGACTGGCTGCGACGATTCCGCGACGGGGAGATCAGCACCGTCGAAGTCACCGAGGAAGCGACCAGTCGCTTCGCCGACGACGTCGCCGAGGCGATGGTCCCGACGGTGTGGAACACCGGCTGCAACTCGTGGTATTTCGCCGACGACAACCACATCGACCTGTGGCCGTTCGACCGAAAGCGGTTGACCCGCATGCTGACCCAGCCGCGCGATGACGACTACATCCTCACGGCATAGGTCGCGGCAATCTCCGCCGCCAGCCGCGCATTGGACAACACCAGCGCGACGTTGGCCGCCAGCGACGCACCCCGCGTCTCGCGATGGAAGAAGTCGAGCAGAAACGGTGTGACATCCTTGCCGCGCACACCCTCTGCCTCGGCGGCGGCCAGGCCGGCGGCCAGCACCCGGTCGTGCATCGCGCGGTCCATCTCGTCGGCGGGTGAGATGGGGTTCGCCAACACCAGCCCGTAGCCTTCGGTGCCCAGCCGTCGCCTGGCGCACAGCACGTCGGCAACCTGTGCCGGCGTGTCTAGCCGCCAGCCCACCGGCTGGCCGGAATCGGCGAGGTAGAAGCCGGGGAACCGGTCGGTGCGATAGCCGATCACCCCGACGTTGAGAGACTCCAGCCGTTCCAGGGTTGCCCCGACGTCCAAGATCGACTTGACGCCCGCGCAGACCACGAGCACGCCGGTGCGCGAGAGCGCCACCAGATCCGCTGACTCGTCCCAGCTGTCGCGCGCGCCGCGATGCACGCCACCCAGCCCGCCGGTGGCGAACACGGTGATGCCCACCTCCGCCGCCAGGTGTGCCGTCGCTGCCACCGTCGTCGCACCATCTCCGCCGAGTGCCGCGAGCACCGCGAGATCGCGGAGGCTGACCTTGATTACCGCGTCACCCTCGGCGATGCGCCGCAGTGCCGCGTCGTCCAGCCCGATGTGTGGCTCGCCGCCGACGACCGCGATCGTGGCCGGCGTCGCACCGCCGGAGCGCACCACGTCCTCGATCTCACGCGCGACGCGCAGGTTGTCCGGCCGCGGCAGACCGTGGCTGATGATCGTGCTCTCCAGGGCCACCACGGGCCGGCCTGCCGCCAGCGCGTCGCGGACATCGGGATGCAGGTGCACGCGCTACGACTCCTCCGGCCGCTCGATCACCTCGTATGTCGGGTCGAGCATCGATGCCTGTCGCGTGCCGCTTTGCTGGACCTTCCCGGTGATCCGCAGCACCTGGCCGGGTTGGATGTCGTCGCAATCCTCCCCGGGTCCGAAGTTGACCCGGATTTCCCCGCTGTCGTCGCCGACCACGATCCAGTGGTGGGTCTTTCCGCGCTTGGAGATGTCCTCCACTTGGCTGACCCGGCCCTCGACGGTGGCACGGCGTCCCGGGACCACGCTGCCGACCGGGATTACCGTTGCCGGGCGTTCCGGGTGTTCGTAGGCCTCGACCACCTCGTCCTCGCCCTGCAGTACCCGGGCCCCGAACTCTTCCACCTTGCGAGTGATCTTCTCTTCCAACAGATCCGGGAAAGCTTCGCGAATCCGCGATTGCACGTCGTACGGCACGATCGTGGCGGCGGCGTCGGGCACCTGGCTGACGGCGCGGGCGATCTTGTCCGCGGTGCGGTCATGGAGCAGTCGGCCCAGCAGCGGCGCGTACGTTCGTCGCGGCAGCAACACCGTCACGTTGGTGTTCGGATGTTCATCGCGCGCCTTGGCGACCAGCACCTGTGCCGCCCGGTTGAGCTGCCGGTCCGGACAGTCCACCACCCGAAGCGGGGTGTCGAGATCGAAGTCGTCCCAACGGTTCCTGAGCTCGGCGGCGTGCGCGGCGTCGACCATGAAGTGCACGGCGATCAGGTCGTCGGCCCTCAGCCCCTTGCCGTAGCGCAACGCCTCGAGCACGGCCAGGTCGAGGGAGTTCACGAACACGAACACGCGATGTCGCGCGTACTTCACCATTTCGGGACGATCCGTGCGGAACGCCTGCAGGATCGCGGACTCGGCGCGGTACTCGCGGTTGAGCCGGATCAGCGCGAACACCATCAAGGGGAAGATCACGACGACCAGCCACGCGCCTTCGGTGAACTTCGCGATCGCGAAGATTGCCACCACCACCGTCGACAGCAGCCCCGCGGAGAAGTTGATCACCAGCCGGTGCCGCCAGCCTGGTTCGCGGTGGGTGAGCCAGTGCTTGGTCATGCCGTAGCCGGCCATCGAGAAGCCGGTGAACACCCCGATCGCGTAGAACGGCACCAGGGCGTTGACCGAGCCGCCGGTGAACACCAGCAATCCCACCGACAGCGCCGTCAGCGTGATGATGCCGTTCGAGAACACCAGGCGGTAGCCGCGTTGCATCAGCTGGCGCGGCAGAAAGCGGTCCTCTGCAACGAAACTCGCCAGCGCCGGGAAGCCGTTGAAGCTGGTGTTGGCCCCCGTATACAGAATCGCCGCGGTCGAGACCTGCAGCAGCGTGAACATCGCGTTGCCGATCAACCCGTGACCGAATACGACCCTGGCGATCTGCGAGAGCACCGAGGGGTATTCGTCGAGATACGGCGCCGCGTGGGTGACGTAGGTGAGGTAGCCGACGCCGGCCAGCAGGAAACCCAGGATGCAGGCCATGACGGTCAGGACCCGACGCGCGTTGACACCCTGCGGTTTACGGAAGACGGTGACGGTGTTGGAGATGGCCTCGACGCCGGTCAGCGACGAACCGCCGTTGGCGAACGCCCGCAGCAGCACCAGAATCGTCGCACCCATCACCAGCCCGCTGCCGTGATGGACGGGAACCGACCCCGGAGCGTGGCCGGGATCGTATTGCGTTAAGCCCCAAAAGATGTGGCGGACGACGCCGGTGACGATCAACGCCGTGACCATGGCCACGAAGGCGTAGGTTGCGAACGCGAAAGGCAGGCCGGCTTCGCGCAGGCCGCGCAGGTTCGCGTAGCAGATTAGTATCACCACGCCGACGGTGATCTCCAGGCTGAACGGTCCCAACGCGGGAATCGCGGAGGCCACCGCGACCGTGCCCGCCGCCGACTGCACCGCCACCGTCACGACATAATCGATCAGCAATGCCGCCGCAGCCACCTGCGCAATCCGCGGCCCGAAGTTCTCGCGCGCGACGATATAGGACCCGCCGGCCCTGGTGTAGGCCATCACGACCTGCCGGTACGACGCAGCGACCAGCGCGAGAATCAACAGGATGACGCCCATGATGGGCAGCAGCAACACGAACGCCGACAGGCCGGCCTGCGGCAGCAACTCCGTCAGGATCTGCTCTGGCCCATAGGCCGTCGATGAGATCGCGTCCGGCGAAAGTGCGCCCAGCGCAACGGGATTCGATAATCTTTCGGAGGACAACTCCTCCGTGATCATCGGTTTCCCGAGAAAAATGCGCTTCAACAGCGCCGAGAAAGACAGCGGTATGTCTTGCTCGCCAGCAGGTGCCGTCACGCCCCGAAGTCTAAGGCGCGGTCAGCGACCGCCGTCCCAGGATGCGGTATCCGCTCCTTAGTCGGACTCGGCGGTCAGCGCGTCCTCGTGCCGGACTTGCTCGGCCAAGGCGTCGGGGTCCACTCGCGCGATCCGGGACTCGACGTCGTAGGGCACGATGATCGCGGTGGCGCCCGGGATGCGGCTCACAGCCCTGGCCATCTTGTCGGCAGTGCGGTCGTGCAGCAGCCGACCCAGCAGCGCTGAATAGGTTCGGCGTGGCAAGAGGACCGTGACCTTGGTGTCCGGATGGTCCCGTTTCACCTGCAGCACCAGCTCTTGAGCCGACCGGCTCAAATGGCGATCCGGACAGTCGATCACCCGCAACTGGGTGTCGTGCTCAAAGTGCCGCCAACGCTCCTGCAGCTGGGCGGAGTGATCGGCGTCCACCGTGAAATGCACAGCAAGCAGCTCATCGGCGTGCAGACCTTTGCCGTAGCGCAGCGCCTCCACCTCGGCGAGGTCGACCGAATCCACGAAAACGAACACCCGAAGTCGGGCGTACCTGGCCAAGTCGGGACGCTCGTTACGAGACATCTCCAGGACGCTCGCCTCGGCGCGGTACTGCAGGTTGAGCCGTATCAGCGCGTAGACCAGGATCGGGAAGACGACGACGACCAGCCAGGCGCCCTCGGTGAACTTGGCCACCACGAAGATGCCCACCACGATCGTCGACATGATCCCCGCCGACATATTGACCAGCACCTTGCGGCGCCAACCGCGATCACGACGCGTGTAGTGGTGTTTGGCCATGCCGTAGCCGGCCATCGCGAACGCGGTGAACACGCCGATCGCGAAGAACGGCACCAGCGCGCTGACCTTGGCGCGGGTGATCAGCAGCAGGGCCACCGCGAGCGCCGTCAGCGTGATGATGCCATTGGAGAACACCAGCCGGTGACCGCGCTTGGTCAGCGGCCGCGGCAAAAAGCGGTCCTCGGCGACGAAGCTCGCAAGCGCCGGGAATCCGTTGAACCCGGTATTGGCTCCCGCGAAAAGGATTGCGGCGCTGGACGCCTGGACGGAAAAGTACAAGATGTTTCCGAGCAGCCCGTTGCCGAACACCATCCTGGTGATCTCCGAAAGCATCGACGGGTATTCGTCGATATACGGAGTGGCGTGGGTGATGTGCGCGAGCCAGGCGACACCGGCCAGCAAGACACCCAGGATGACCGCCATCATGGTCAGCACCCGACGCGCGTTGACTCCTTGTGGTTCGCGGAAAACGTTGACGGTGTTGGAAATCGCCTCGACGCCGGTCAGCGATGTGCCGCCGTTGGCGAACGCCCGCAGCACTACCAGCACAGTGGCACCCATCACCAGCCCGTTGCCGTGGTGGATCGGCACGGCGCCCTCGATGTGCGCCGGGTGGTACTTCGGCAAGCCCCAGATGGCTTCGCGAACCAGACCCGTCGCGATCGTCAGCAGGATCATGCCGACGAACCAATAGGTCGTGATCGCGAAGATCCGGCCGGATTGCCGCAGTCCCCGCAGATTGGCGATACAGATCAGGATCAGCACGGTGATCGTGAGTTCCAGGTGGTACGGACGCAGCGGAGGTATGGCCGACACCACCGCGACCGTGCCGGCGGCGGGCTGAACAGCGGCGGTGACTACATAGTCGATCAGCAATGCGGCGGCGGCGATTTGCGCTATCCGGGGCCCAAAGTTGTCCCGCGCCACCATGTAAGCGCCGCCGGTCCTGGTGTACGTCATGACAACTCCGCGGTACGACGCGGAGACCAGCAACAAGATGACCAGGATCACGCCGATGATCGGCAGCAGCAACGTGAACGCGGCCATTCCGGCGCGTGGCAGCAGCTCGATCATCACCTGCTCGGGCCCGTAAGCGGTCGATGAGATCGCGTCGGGCGAAATCGCGCCCAGCGCAACCGGATTCGACAGCCGCTCCGATTCCAGCTGCTCGCTCGTCAGCGGCTTGCCAAGAACGACGCGCTTCCAGCCGTCCGTGAAAGACGGCGGAATGCTCGAGTTACGTTCGGATGTTGTCACCACGTGATCACTTTCCTCGGGAGTCGACGAAGTTGGCTCGTTGCGGTTCGAGCAAGTCGGCTGGGAATTCCTTGCCCGCCGCGGTCGCCTTCGCGATTCGGGACTCTATGTCGTACGCGACAATCTGCGCGCTTGCATGCGGGATCCGGCTGATTACCCGGGCGATCTTGTCCGCCGTGCCGTCATGCAAGAACCGGCCCGTGAGCTGTGAATACTCACGGCGCGGCAGCAGCACCGTCACCTTAGTGTCCGAGTCTCCATTGACGGCCTCGAGAATCATGTCTTGCGCGGCCCGGTTCAGGTTGCGGTCAAGGCAACCGACCATCCGCAAATCGACGACATGCCCGAAGTGCTGCCATTGTTGCTGCAATTGCGCGGCACGAGCGGAGTCCAGCACGAAGTGCACCGCGGTGAGTTCGTCGGCCTCCAGGCCCTGCGCGTAGCGCATCGCCTGGACCTCGGCCAGGTCGACCGAATCCACGAAAACGAACACCCGATGCCGGGTGTACTCGGTCAGGTCGTCCGCAAGCGACGTCTCCAACACCGACGCTTCGGCGCGGTACTGCCGATTCACCCGCATCAACCCGAACACCAGGATCGGGAAGACCACGACGACCAGCCAGGCGCCCTCGGTGAACTTCGCAATCGCGAAAATTCCCACCACGACTGTGGATAGCAGCCCCGCGGAGAAGTTGATCGCAAGTTTCTGTCGCCAGCCGGGCCCGCGGTGGGTGAGCCAGTGCTTGGTCATGCCGTAGCCGGCCATCGAGAAGCCGGTGAATACCCCGATCGCGTAGAACGGCACCAACGCATTGAGCGAACCGCCGGTCCCGACCAGCAGGGCCACCGCCAGCACGGTGAGCGTGATGATGCCGTTGGAGAACACCAGCCGGTGGCCGCGCTTCATCAGCGGTCGAGGCAGGAAGCTGTCCTCCGCGACGAAGCTCGTGAGCGCGGGGAAGCCGTTGAAGCTGGTGTTGCCGCCGGTGTAGAGGACCAGCGCGGTCGCCGCCTGGACCAGGAAGTAAAAAGTCTTCCCGATCGCTCCGTCGCCGAAAACGGCTTTTGCGATCTCGGACAACATCGACGGATAACCCGAGGCATACGGGAAGGCGTGGGTGACGTGAGCGAGCCAGGCGACACCGGCCAGCAGAAAAGCAAGGATGCCGGCCATGATCGTCAGCACCTTGCGCGCATTGGTGCTCTCGGGCGGCCGGAACGCGTTGACGGTGTTGGAGATCGCCTCGACACCCGTCAGCGAGGAGCCACCGTTGGCGAACGCCCGCAGCACGATCAGCAGGGTCGCGCCCATGATCAGGCCGCTGCCGTGTTGCACCGCCACCGCTCCGTCGGTGTGCGCCGGATCGTAGACCGGTAAGCCACCGACGAATTCCCGAATGACTCCGACAACGATGGTCAGCGAGACCATGCCGACGAATAAATAGGTGGGCAGCGCGAAGGGAAGCCCGGCTTCCCGCAATCCGCGCAGGTTGGCAAAGCACATCAGCAGGACGATGCCGACGGTGATTTCCAGGCTGTACGGACCGAGGACAGGAAACGCCGATGCCACC
>Ga0335074_10015350_pt1 | contig 10757 bp, 8 predicted proteins | sample Lox_Sample_23_FD_206715 | JGI IMG/M metagenome (GOLD analysis project Ga0335074, IMG submission 206715) | Soil microbial communities from Loxahatchee National Wildlife Refuge, Florida, United States - Lox_Sample_2.3 | ecosystem: Environmental > Terrestrial > Soil > Wetlands | place: USA: Florida... | reverse complement strand
AGTCTGGAGTCCGCCACGACTGCGGACGGCGTGGTCCGGCTCTCAGCAGAATATAAACAGATACAGAGTACCTATGATGAGAAAAATGAACCTCTTGTTGGGGAATTCGACTGACTATAACGACTGAACATAACATATTTACTTAATGAAATTATTAGAAATAAGGCCGCGATCCGACACAATATGACAACGTTCCAAAACAAATAGATCGGCCACAGGAGGCCATCCATTACTATGGTAAGTAAAGAAGTTAATTATCAAGCTTATATAAGACTTGTTAACTGACTAGGCTGTCGATGCCGCTAGGGACTATAAATTCCTTTCAGAATTGCCTTCCCAGCCTCTTGGTTATGCTACTAGGCAACGCATCGGTATCGAACATGTCTTCAGAGAACTAGCCGATCTGTATCCAAGCCAGGGCGCAAAAAACACTTTACGCCACAGAGTATCTAAGTGTTCGCGGGAAAACGGCTTGAATTCCTGATGTCATCCGCGAATTTCTCCGCAGGCACTTGCCCTCCGGTCTCTCCTGGGCCGAAAAAGAGAAGAAAAAACATGGAAACGACTACTCAGACGGGGGAATCTCCCGAACTTTACTCCTCATTCCTTAACCGACTGGCGGGATTTATCATTGCCACAATGGGTGGCTGCTCACTCTTTTGTGTCTATGCTAATCATGGTTTTTCATGCCTCACTCAAAAAGAGCGTGATTACTATTTTGGTGGCCGTTGTACTATTTGCTCTTGCGTTGAGTCTCATTTTTCAAACGAATAATCGGGATACTGTTATTGCTATTGCTACTTATGCCGCTGTGCTTGTTGCTTTGTAGAGGCGAGCGGGACATCATCTGGATCTTAATTCACTCATTGTATGGCTTGTGAGAGGGGGGGTTTGATAGGAGCTGGGTCCAAGTTTCTAGGGAATTGCCGTAGTAAAGATGTACGCGGCAAATATTGGAAAGGAGATGGGGATAAGATACGTCGGGTACGACCTGATTTCATATACAACAAGACGGCTGGGGATTAGGAGGCGCACCAAGAGCTTGTCATCCTGCAGTATGCAAATTGATAAGGAACGATGGAACAACTTATTTTGTGCGATATTGCTCCTAGGTAGCCCGTGAGTGCTGCATACATTGTCATTCATTAGTGGTTTGAGACCTCGTCACCATGTAGACTAATGAAGGATTTTCCATATTTGAAGAAAGTATTTTGCCCAAGAGGCACTACTTTATGTCAATCAAATACCTAAATATTCCGATAAAAATTGAATTCACAATTCAAATCTCTCTGAGTTCAATCACCAACAGTTGCTTACGAAAGTTGATCTATTGTCCCGTCTGATCGGGTGCCTCCTCAATTCTGCTAGCAACTAAATCCCTGAATTACTTGCAGTTCCCGCATCGCAAGTGACTACAGCCAGAACAATTTAAAATAGTACGAGTAGAGTTCGCATTGCAAAAGCACTAAAGTGTTAGTCTGTCAACCTCAACTCGGCGGGAAAGCGGAACATACGCAACTCCAAGTATCACCGGAAGAAAAACACGCCAAACTTCTATCTCCTCTTAGTAGGCTGCGTTGAGTATTTCCATCAGGTTCATAGCTATTGTATGAACCACCCCACCCTAGTGACGATGCAGCAGCTGCATACTCTTCGTGACTTTTCCCCTTTCCTTTTCTACCAGAGCCAAAAGGAGCTGGGACCAGGATTGGGGATATCGGATCTTTCGGGACAAAGAAATCACGATATTCAGATACATCCCGAGGTTCTTGTTCTAGAAACCTGAAAATGTTAGATTCATGTCTTTGACATTGCTTCTCTCAGTCAAAATTATCTTTAGTCCAAATTAGGTGCTCGATTTGATTTAGCTTGCCACTGGTGTGGCCTGAGCACCACTTTCAAGAACACTCTCTTACCTGATTTGCTGAGTCTCACAGTCTGCTCCCATGGAAGGTTTGATGTGTTTACTAAAGTGTTCCTTGTTAGAACCACAGTGAACTGCCCTTTTCATGTTGTCGTAGATTCTGGGATTTGGTCGATGTTGCCCGCTAAAGAAAGTCCACTGATAACTGTTTGAGAGGTTCCAAGACGGCGCGACGGACGCTCTTCCAGGCTAGATGCTAATGTTGAAGGTATCCTCTCTAATTGCGATAATGATATTCCAAGAGCGTAAGTTTCGGGTCATGTAAAACCGATTGTTTCGCGTAGCTGATGGCGCGATAACCTTAGGCGAACTTGCCGGAGCCCGCCCCATACCCGCCCCAGCTCGGTATTTTCGCTCATGAAATGGATCCGGTAGGCCTCAAAAATAGTGGGCCCTTCCCCAGCTATCCCTTTTACCAATGAGCGACTTTTGGCGTCTTGGCATCGCGAGTTCCAATTGCCGACGTTAACAAACCTCAAAGCATTACAGATGCTCTTTGCACCCAAATATCACCAGATTATCACCCGAATGAGTGCGATTCCTATTTTGTAGCTGATCTTACTGATAGTGGGACGCTCCGGCCTTATGTTAAGCCAAGAATTTGTAACCGGAGATTATTTTGAGCCACCATTTTGCCCTGAACTCGAGCGTTGCAATCATCTTACAGTACCATCGTGCACGGTTCACATAATTTTACACCTTACGTATCTACTTACCGGTGAGAAAACCCTGTAGACGCGTGAATGGGGCTGTATCCAGTAGGAGAAGCGACATTATTTAAAGGAAGAACAAGCCCAAACAAGCCGCAAAAGGGTATCTATGGTATAAAAATGTCTGTGCTAGTCAAAACTACTTGTCTCTCACCGGCAAATTCTCGGATCTCTGGGATAGTCTCTAAGTATTACTATTCTTCGACGTGTCACCGGCAGGGATACGTACCACACGGAAAGATTAGCAATTTATACATGGCAGATTATCAACAGGCCCTCCGGGAAATCAGTCGTGATGGAGGCGAGCGCGAGAGTTTTCGGAGACGGCGAATATGATTTTACAGCCATAATCATCATGTTCATGGTGAGATATCGCCGAACATTGCTTCGGTAGATGAGTGGTTTTCAGCTGTGATTTAATAGTATTGTGCTCTAGCGTGCAATGTATCGGTAATTAAGAACGAAGGCTGTACCTCTTCGGGAATGACTGGTTGGGGCTAGATGCAAGGTACCTGCGCCATCGCGACAATGTCCCCCTATTGTTTGGTGCAACTTTGAGGCCTCCGATACGGGAGTTATGAGAGCCTTGGGAAACCTCAGCATTGAAGTAAAAATGTATGAAATCAGGATACTTTCAATCTCTTAAGCTTACTTTATTAATCAAGATTTCGCCTAGCGATTTATGTGACAGGCCCAGAATTCTAAGACTGCCTATACTCAATCCCGAACACTATTTAAGCGCTTCAGCTTATGAAGACGAAATGAACCAGAGGCGCTGGGTGAATTACACCACGACAGTGGGTAACCAACCTAGCTCAGTGAATTCGCCTGTTCCAGTGAATCCGCTTGGTCCAGCAAATGCACTCGATCCACCGAATCGACCTACTCTAGCGAATTCACCTAGCTCACAAGATTCAGCATCTGACCCATCCACATCAGCTGGACCGTCGTCACTAAGTAACTTTCCTGCACCGTTTGTGGTTATAACACTTGTGGTAATCGTGGTTGTTATCGGAATTGGTGCAAAATGTGCACTTTCTTCTTACTACTCGCAAGCCAAGGATGATATTCCCAAGCTTTACATTGACACTGAGCATTATGAACCAACTCCGTGTTATGTATTTCCTCAAGACGTCTGGATTCCATCGGCCCGTGAATTAGGCACTGAGTACCGTGTATCAACTCGGCGTGATGAAGCACCGCAAGACCTCTATGCTACAACTGTCTGTGAAGTGGATACTGTTTCTCAACAAATTCCCACCGAACACCGGGAAATTGGACACGTCCTTCAAGAACGCCAAGTTAGTTCGCCAAAGATTGATCTGCCAGATGCCACAGAGAGTGGTAAGCTACCAAATCCATTGACATGTCATATGGAATGCTCATAGAAATATAGTGCTAGGTTATACTTCAGATGCAAAAATAGAGCCTAGGACCCTACGGCTGGGCTTGGGAGTCCCATTGAATCCACAATCCCTCCATCGGGACAATGTTGAATCTCCCGCTCTATTGGATGAAGAAGGCCCAAGGCCCTAGGCGGTGGAAGAACGTAAAGAGATACGTTGTAAGGCCGAGAATTGCGCCCAGGTCTTTTCAAGCCAATCCGAGTACAACTATGTTTCATTGCATGGATGTATAAACTCGACTGACATAATAAAAGTCATCACATGCGATATCACACTAAGCCTGAGAAGTGCCCAGATTGTGAACTTAGTTTTGAAACTGTCACGCATCTCAGACGACACATAAACGACGTCCATAAAACCACGCGAAAGTACTTTTGCACAGTCCCAACTTGTAAGTACTCGAGGAAAGAGAATGAGTTAATTTTCTTCACGAGGAGGGACAATCGGAAAAGACACATGCTTATAAAACACTCGTTGAGCGTGAATGATTTGGAGGACTAAGGGAGTCAGGGAATGATATTGTGGAAGATGCGAGTGGATGTGCCGTGGTCACGGGATGACCCCGTGACATCTGATCTAGCGGTAGTCACCGCCTACATCATTCACTGTTCGCTACGCACGCTTAACAGGTCCGAGTACCACCCATTGTGAAAATCTTTGAGTTGTAGATAGTCCTTTCTCCTTTGAGCAACGTCTGCCAATTCCAGGGCATTCCTATTCTTCTTCGATTGCCCACCGTCACAACCATCGAAGTGCATATAAGTCGAGGACAAGGCACTAAGGACTCAGGCAGCAGGGCAATTTGAAAGGAGGCCTCCAAATAACTCAAACATCAAACAGACGAATCGATTGGGTCGTGCGTGCAAACATAAGGAAGGGCCACGAGGAAGACTCGGGTCAGTGGATAATCATAATAAACAATAGAATTGCATAACAACTGCTACCCACGAGTATTTTGCTGTCCCTCGTGTCCGTCTCGAACGTGAGTTGCTTCTTGAACCATGCGTTCAAGCAGGCATTCGACGCGCAAACTAGGGTCCCAGCACAGGACACCTTATCTTCTAGACCAACTGATTTTGATTTTCAGACCTAGTCTTATCCACCATAAGATCATCCAGTGAAGAAGAATGTGACAGCTCCTATCCAAGTCATATTCATACCACAAAACACAAAATGTAACCGAACAGCGCTAAGAAGAGCACAATTGGCTAAGGATGCTCCGATTGGAAGCGAGAGATGAAGAGTGCTACTCTAAAGGAGCGTTCAAAGGTATAGAGGCGAGATGAACTCTAGAGCTTGTAGACGCAAAAAGTTCGATGTTCCAGTGAATTCAAACCCAAAAGAGTGACGTATGGGCCACGTAGAATCAACTCCTCATGTCCGAGATAGATACGGAGACAGCTGAGTTTAAATGAAGGGAGCGTCGAGATGCGGCAGGAGAGATGGGAAGGGCTTTTCGTAATTGAACTGTGGGATGTGGGAGGCGGAGGCACAGGCACAGTCGGGCCGACCGGGTGGTTGAAGACAGACGGGTTGACCGGCGAGCGATATTAGAGGGCGGGAGATGGGAGGCTTCTTATACACAGCGTTCAAAGCAGCGGCTCAGACAAGGGATATTCAGCGTGATTAATGCAATATGCATGTTTGAGTGCCAAGGAAGATTTGAGGCAGACTGGAGGCATACAGTATATGCATACGAGCCAACCAATAATATACTGACTGCATGAATTTCCCGAAAGCCGAACACGCGAAAGTCCAATACCGTAATTCTAGTAAATCCTCCAAGGCGTTGTCAACCCAACTTGGCGTAATCTCATGGCAGATACTAATGATGATATCGAGGCAACACGCGGAGGGAAGGAGTATCTCGATGGTTACGTCGACTTCTCCGAGTTCATCGCTAGTGACTATAGTTTGTCGATTTACAGAAAATTCGGCAGCCTTGCGGCACGGAATCTGCTGTACCTCGAAGCCGAACTCCAATTACTGCAATTCCAGCTTGGCGCATTTGATGACGCTGATAGTGCAATTCTAAGAAGACCGGCGGATGGCGTTGAGAAGGCCCGTACGGAGAATGCTAACAGGTCATGGGATGATTTGAAACAACAGGCAATGGAAGGGGACACAAGGCAAGCAGAAAAGCTCAGAATGATATACGAGCTCAGGCGTTTGATGAAAGAATATGGCATGTAGAATATTTTCGGGTGCCTATTTTATGCTTCATGGCTGAATGTATCGCAGAAGAAGCTTTGTTACGCCGCAATCAAGTACTTGCCCTTGAAAAACCTGCAGAAGTACCATTCAAAGCGTTCAAAAGTTGGTTTCGCGACAAAGTACCATTGAGGGGAAGCGGCTTTCATCTGCTCGATGCGGAAGACGACATGATCGCGCTTGGAAGTCAGACGGAGCCAGACCGAATGTCGTCCATAATACATCGCTGCTGCGGCTACTATCTTCGAAAAGAGCGGACTACTCCAAAGTCATGGGGTCCAATGTATTACTATCCGGTTGAGCGTGTGGCATGCATAGTCGCTGTCATCAGCATCTGGGTCTCGGCTGCTCTGCTCGTAGGAGCGATAGTGGCTTTATATTTTATTAAGCCGATGGGTACCCGATTAGGCATCGTGGGGCTATTCACTGTACTATTTGCTGCTTCGATTGTGCTCTTCACCCATGCGAGGAGAGTGGAGGTATATGCGGCAACTGCGGCGTGAGAACTTCTTGCAACACGCTTCTTCTTCTTCTTCTACCTAACTGATTGCTTGCCAGATACGCGGCTGTGCTTGTAGTATTCATAAGTGTGAATAATTAAGCAACAAGTGATTAGCTGAACCCTGAATCAGGGCGAATGATTTTTCCACTCCCCCATTTATGTAGTCAGTAACTTAAATTTGTGATAAACGTCTTAGATATGGTAGAGAGATTTACTAGTCCACAAATTTGAAGGACAGGGCATTTTTGTCAGGGGAAAGGTAGAGCACGAAGGGAAGTCAAGGTATCATGCTCTATGACCATCACTTTCTTTCCCAATCCAACAACCTTTTAAAACACATTCTCAGGCTCAATGTAGCCTAAACTCGTGTTCATAGAGTTTATCACCCATAGAAACTTCGAGACACATTATTAACCTTACCAATTCCGTACTTCAAACACCTTCTATCCAAGAAAATATCTTCAATCTGGACCTCCTCGTCATCCGTCATCCTATGGAAATATGCCTCGCCAGTAAGCAGGTGCGTATTTGTATTATCCTTTCCATCTTTAGCTTAGGTAGGTCAATAACAGTGAGGCTATGCCCCTAAACTAGAGAATATCCGTCTTATGGAGCACATATTAGGGATGTATAATTTCAAAGGCCATTGCCTACACCACACCAGCCTCCATTATTATATGTTTCATAGTCCCGCGACAGTGAATGAACGAGGCTCCTCTCAGATACTGTCCCCTAATGGAAGAGCTTGCTAATAAAACTGTCGGCAAGTGGGGATAACTTCCGCATAAACTCGTGACACTTACATCAGGGGTATACAAAGACCAGGCACGTCTCCGACAAAATTATGTCAGTCTGTAAAGGTATAAAGAACACCGAAATGTATTTGAGTCGCAATAGAGCTCAAATGAGCGTAATTACTGAAGATGCCTGCCAAAATCCACTTCAGGTCCTGGACATGCAAGATATGCCAAGCATGGATAGTGCAGCAGACTATATGCCTAATTTTTCGGCATGAGAACCTTTCCCCTGGTACTAATCTGTACACATGTTTATCTCCTCTTCCCAAGCCACATCTTCTAAGAATCCAGCTTCGCACGCCATTGCTCAGCAAGATCTTTCGGAAGAGCCTTCCTCACCTCCCCATCCTCTGTTACAGCCTCCGTAATCTTCAGCGGGCCAGAACCCTGCCAGCTGACTTCCACGCATCCATTTTCCGCATCATCAACGACGTCTCGAATGCGTTTCAGTACCGCATGGAATCTGCTTAGAGCAGAAGCATTCTCTTTCTCCCATCTATCCAAATCTTCCTTGACATCACGGATTTGAGGATCCACGAAAATACCCGGTTCGTAGTAGTTAGCCTCCAAGAACCCCGGCGTCTGTGTGACCCACAGCTTGGGTAACATATCTTCCATATCAATCCTGTGGGTTATGTGCCGGGTTTTGAGTTCAAAGATGAACTTCTGGTCAATCTGCGTGCCGAGCCTCTCGATCTGAAGCTGCTGACCAGAACCACGTGTGCCGCTGGTCGCCAACAACGGTTGGGAGGAATCTGCTGGGGCGATAGCTGTGGCTGGAGTCTGTGTAAGAGATGGATTCTTGGTATATCCATCGCATCCAAATCGCACGAGGCATTGTAGGCCGCCAAAATCATACGAGATGATGCGCTGGTGAGAGACCGACTTCTCAAGTCCCTCATCCCATTTGGTAAATGCTGCCGGGAATGTATGGCCGTATCCTTTGACGTCCTTGATAAGTTCTGTGGGGGAGTTCTCTTTCCGAACCATGAATACAGTGTCACCAATCATTTCTGCGTGGAAGCGGAAGGTTGTCGGGATAGATCGAGAGAATCTGAGGAGGTTCCCGAGACTGCTAGCGCATGCCATGATGTCTATGATGCCGAGGTCGATGGATGAATCCACAGTGAGCAAGGCGCGGACGGCGGGCTCAGTTGGGTATCTGGGGAAACGAGCTGCATTGGGATCTCTGTAGAAGTCTCCTTTGTCTTCCTTGAGTGCTTCGCCTGGGTCATGAGGTGGCGCCCAGAACGGAGGTGACCCTATTTAAATCATATTAGCTGAATGGTGTTAAGCATATATGCATATCGTGGATGACTTTACCTGGAACCGCTATGACAGGATTTTCAGACTCAAGCCAGCTATAAGAAGCAGCATAGCGAACATCGCTGATGGTTGGAACTTCGTCGTCCAGTAACAACTGACTGAGCTCGATGCTGTCCACAGATGGTCCCAGGGTCCAGTTCTGAGGTTCCAAAGGGCGTCGAAAACCACGACCTGAGCCCCCTCGTCCACCTCTAGGCTGTCCACGATTACCTTGCCAACTCCCTCTGCCTCCTCTCCAGCTTCCACGTCCGGTACCCTGACCTCCTCTCCATCCGTTGTCTATCAATCGATCTGCGGAGCTGCTCATGTTGTGCTTCAAATTTTCAGATGGGCTAGAAGCTTGATATTCCGCAAGTCAAAGGCTGCTTGAGCAGAGAAGTTGCCGTGGTTGAGATTTACGACGAAAATCATGAACGAGATGTATCGCTTGTAGTATAGATACCTGACTTCTCATGCCATAACCAAAAGTTGAATTCTCTTCCAATTTTAGAAAGTCAACAAACGGCAAGGCTGCCAATGAACTTGATTTTCGTTTGCTTCTCCGCCACGTGGCACAAAGTTTTGGCCTAGTTTATCTGGCAAGCCGGCAACCCATGCCGCGCACAAAGTCTGTTTGACAGCAGTGGTGCCCAAAGCTACACTTGTGACAAAAACCAAACCAAAACGCTTCTGGAATCCGAAGGTCGGCATGGAAACTGATCCTGCTCGTGTTGCCAGGCTTGGCAAGTTATTCAACTCCGTCCTCGCAGGCTCTCGTTCACTGAACAGTTCCCGTGATGGCAGTCTATTTATTGATGCCTTATGCTGTGAACCAGACATCTCAAGCTGCGTTCATAGGCTGATATCGAGCTCTTGCGGCCTCTCCGTTCTCCAAATGGCCGTACGCTTTGATACATCTAACTCTTTTCTCAATGACAGAGCGGCAAAACTGCTCACGTACCTGCAAGAGCCAACCTTGCGCCTGATCAGTGGAGGCATATTCCTGCAAAGGATAATACTATCCATTGTTGAGCCTCCCTTTTTTTGGGATGCTTTTGTTCAAGGGTTCCAATCTGGGGCTCTCAACCCAAATGCCATCCGGTCGTTCGCGTGGCTAATTTTCGAGCTCATCTCTCTCCCCAAAGCTCAGGGAGTCAAATACTGTAACTTCGTGAAAAAGTCGGCCCTGGATGTCCAGTTACTGAATAGTGCCGACTACGACGTTCGGCAGCTAGGACAAAAGATCAAGCACAACCTCTCAATCCACGAAGCCGGCACCACCGGCTTAGAGGAGAATGGACCTGGTGGTCGCCACGATAACGATTTCCAAAATATAAGAGAGATATCCATTATGCCAACTCCGGATGAAGTCCTTGCCACAGAGAGGCCATTCATCCGTCTTTCTCAAGCGATTGAAGCAGCAACAGGTGCCCAACGTGTTGAAATGTTCATTGATAACCAGTTCCGACTTCTTCGCGAAGATATGCTTGGGGATATCCGGGAAGAATGGCAGAATATCACGGGCACCAAAAAAGCTGCATACCATAAGGGTATCACCATCGAAAACCTAGAGTTCGCTAGCATTGAGTGCCCGGATCCGAAGTCACGACAACCTTGGACGATGCATTTCCGGTGCACCGCCCCTCTTGGGCCTCTAGCAAAGCTCAGTTCTGAGAAGCGCCAGAAATATCTTAAGGACAATAAAAACTTCTTGAGACATCAAAGTTTGGCGTGTCTGATTATGGATGGGACGTTGATTGGATTTCCTGCATTTCGGCGGGATGAGAACCTTCTCTCAGAAAAACTCCCAACCATCGTCCTACAGATCATTGAAGATAGTACATTCTCCAGACTTCTTTCGAAACTTAAATCCGCAGCGTCTATCAAACTGGTTCAATTGGA
>Ga0335074_10015349_pt1 | contig 10757 bp, 12 predicted proteins | sample Lox_Sample_23_FD_206715 | JGI IMG/M metagenome (GOLD analysis project Ga0335074, IMG submission 206715) | Soil microbial communities from Loxahatchee National Wildlife Refuge, Florida, United States - Lox_Sample_2.3 | ecosystem: Environmental > Terrestrial > Soil > Wetlands | place: USA... | reverse complement strand
GTGACAGGCGCTGCACCTCCTGCGCGCGGGCACCGGAGGGGTGTCACCGTGCACGTTCTCGCCGATGCAGGAGCCGCAACCCTCCCGCGTCTGGGTCATTCCTTCCAGCTCGACCTTGAGCGTGGCTGGGCTCAAGGGATCGTGGGCCGCACCGCGTTATGAAATCTGATGCAATTGACAATCATTCTTATTTGCGATTACCATTTGGGCCATCTGGGACAGCCGGGGCAAGGTGCTTTTCATGTACGTCTGCGTCTGCAACACGGTCACCGATCGCGACATTCGCGAGGCCCTGAATCGAGGCGCCCGATCGCTCGGGGAAGTGCAGTCCTGGCTCCCGGTCGCCGGGTGCTGCGGATGCTGCGAGGAGAACGCGCAGCAGGTCGTGGATCAGTACCTGGGCAGCGCAGCGGCCGCCGAGGTCATCTGACACCCGCTCGGGCGGCTGCCCGGTCGCCTGACTCCGCTTGAGCGCTTGAAACGGCACTCGTGCGGGTTGCGCGCTCCCGCCCGCTCGCCGATCATGGCCGCCCGCGAACGCTAGGGGAGCGGCGGCAATGAAGGGCGATCCAAAAATCGTGCAGCACCTCAATGCGGTGCTGAAGAACGAGCTCACCGCGATCAACCAGTACTTCCTGCATGCCCGCATGTTCGGCAACTGGGGGCTGGAGCGTCTCGAGGAGCGCGAAAAAGAAGAATCGATGGACGAGATGAAGCATGCCGATCGGTTGATCAAGCGCATCCTCTTCCTCGAGGGACTTCCCAATCTTCAGGACCTCGGCAAGCTCCTGATCGGGGAGAACGTCGAGGAGTGCATCACCTGCGACCTCAAGCTCGAGACCGCGGCCCGGGCCGAGCTCAAGTCCGCGATCGCCGCGAGCGAGGCCGCCGGTGACTACGTCTCGCGCGAGCTCTTCCGCTCCATTATGGAGTCGGAGGAGGAGCACATCGATTTTCTCGAGGTGCAGCTCGACCTGATCAAGCGCATCGGCAAAGAGAACTACGCCCAGTCGCAGATCTCGAAGAAGTGTTGACGAGCGGCGACGCTACGCCGATTTGGAACCGCGTAGCGGCGGCGGTGCGGCTCGAATCGAATTTGAAACGCGACGCTCGCGCGTAAGCTCGGCAATAGAATTTGAACGCGCTGTTCCGTTGCGCGCTCGCAGTTCGATCACGCGCATCGTCCGATGCGCACTGCCTCACAGATTTCTCGCGCGCCGAGGAATAAGTTGACAGCCGCCTCGATTCAAAATCCGCTCGCACGCCAGAAGGGAGGGAAGCATGTCTTCGATCGCCATGGAAATCTGTCCGCTGTGCGCGATGTGTCCGACGCTCACCGGACGGTGGCGGATTCAGGTGCGGTGTGGCTGCGGAGCGTGTGGGCCGAAGATGAAGACCCGGGACGAGGCGATCGGTCGGTGGAACTCAGTCGTGAGCTTCATGCGCGAGTTCATGCGCACGGGCGCCGTGATCGCGGATGCGCTCGAGAGCGCCCGCCGGCCCGCGGGCGTGCGGCGGCTCATGCGCCGTCTCGCGTGGCAGTGCGGGCTCGAGCCGCACCAGGGGGTGTGACGATGTCGAAACACGTGCGCTCTTGCCGGAGCTGGACGGCTCCGGCAAGAGCGGAAGCCCGACGGGCGGTGCTCAGCGATGCTCGCGCTTGTCTTCCTTGTCTTCGTGTTCGCGCAGCGCATCTTTCACGCCGCCAATCGTGTTTTGGACCTTGCCGCGAATCTCCTGCGACTGTCCCTCGCGCTTCATCTTCTCGTCGCCGGTCAGCTTGCCGACATTCTTCTTCAGTTCGCCGGCCTTCTCCTTCACGGCGCCTTTGACACGATCTTCATCTACCATGGTCGAACTCCGTTTCGGTTGCAGGACCCACTGATAAACGGAGCCGCACGCCGCACGTTCCCGCGGAGTTCAGTGCAGGTCGAGCGCCTTGCGTAGCTCGACCTTGGCCGCGGCCTCTTCCTTCTCGAAAGGCACGCAGTCGAAGAGCAGCGCGGCGAGGGTGGTTCCCGCGAGCCGCCCGGCCTCCACATCGCTCGGATAATGCACACCTGCGACGCTGCGGTTGTGCGCGAACTGGTCCGCGCGCGCAAGGATCTGCGCGCGCCGCTCCGGGACCATGTCCGCGAGCACGAGCGCCGTCGCGTAGGCCCAGGTGGAGTGACCGCTCGGGTACGAGGCGGAGGAGGGTCGTGCAATCACTGGATTCAAACGCGGCTCGACCGTGAACGGTCGAGGCCGATCGAACTCGTGCTTCGCTGCCCGGAGCACCGAGGACTCATCGACCCCGAGGTGCTGGAAGAGCTCGACGGTGAGGGGCAGGTTGCGCCGCGTGAATCCGCTCGGGTTTCCAAGCGCATCCGCGAAGCGAAAGATGCTGACCTCGGCGTCCCTGCGGGCCTGATCCGCCTGCACCTGCGTGCGGTTCGCCTGGATGCGCAGGAGCTCGTTGAGCTCGGAACGCTCCTTCGCGGAGCCCGCCGGGGGCGGGGGTGGCAGGATCCGGGCGAGATCGAGCGTCGAGGGGTCGACGCAGTGAGCCGCATCCGCGGGCTGGGGAGCCCTGATGAGCGCGGTGTCGCCAGGCGCTGCCGCAAGGGCGGCGGCCGGCGCGACCGCCAAAGCGAGGCAACCGAGCAGCACCCGTGCGAAAGGGGTCGCGCCTCGGCGCATCGGAACGCGCATGGGGTTCTCCGGATCGAGTCCGCGAGCTGCGGCGGAGCGCATCGTAGCCCAATTTCCACGCGCCCGAGCCCTGCACGGCCGCCTCTATCGAATCAATATTGCGACAATGGGGGAGCGGTCTGCATGTCCCCGCCGAGTTTGAGTTGAATTCTGAAACAGTCTGGACTTTTTTATCCGCAGCGCGGACTGAGCAGCCGCCTTTGAACCCTACCGCGCGGCAGCCGCCGCGCTGTAGGCTTCCATCATGAGGCCGGTGCCGCCCCGGGACACGTGAGCCACGACGGCGGTCCGCCGGTGGAGCTTGGTCACGGCGCCGAGATTGATGGCGAAGGCCAGCTCGACGTGCTGACCCTTTCGCAAGCCGAGATTCGTCGTCTCGATGAATACGCCCGTCGCGCTGAGGTTCACGGCTCTACAGAGCTTTCGCTTCCCACCCGGCGTGGTGATATAGACGGTGGTCCGGGCTCGATGCCTCGTGTGCAGTCGGCGTTCCAAGACAGCAGCCTCGTCGATTTTTGGTTATTCGAATGAACGCGGTCCCCTGGAAGCCATTATGCCTTGACGCGATGCGAGATGACGAGCGACTAGACTTAATTTTCGGGCCCTTGAGGGGGGCGGTCCCGCCCAAGGAACCCTGAGATCTCCCGGCCAAAGCTCTTGAGATCAATGAGAAAAGAGTCGTGCCCCTCGAGGCAATTGAGGGGCGCGAAGCTCGTCTCCGCGCCCGCCCTGTGGAAGGACTCCGCGAGCGCGCGTTGCTCATCGAGCGGGAAGAGCAGGTCCGACTGCACCCCGATGACGAGCGCCCGCTCGATGCGGGAGCGGGCGAGCACCACCGCGTTCGAGCTGCCGTGCGCGCCGAGATCGAATCGGTCCATCGCCCGGGAGATATAGAGGTAGCAGTTCGGATCGAAGGCGCGCACGAAGCGCTGCGCGTGCGACTCGAGATAGCTCTGGATCGCAAATTCCGCACCGAAGGCCTCCGCCGCGCGATGCTCCGGCGGGACTGGCGTGCGGCCGAAGCGCTCGCGCCACTCGGCGGCGGAGCGGTACGTCATCATCCCGAGCTTGCGCGCGATGCGCATGCCGGTCGCGGGCGGGCGTTGATCGGTGTAGTGGCCGCCCTTCCAGTTGGGATCGCGCAGGATGGCCTCGCGCTGGATCGAGCGCAGTGCGATCGCAAACGGAGAGGCCGCGGCCGTTCCCGAGATGCTGATCGCGTTGCGCGCGGCGCCCGGAAATTGCGCGAGATATGCGAGCACGACCATCCCTCCGAGCGAGGGACCGAGGATCGTGTGGGCGCAGCCGATGCCGAGTGACTCAAGCGTCTCGAACCCTGCGCGCGCGATGTCCTCGATCGAGAGGTCCGGGAAGCTCACCCGATACGGAGCGCCTGTTGCGGGATCGAGCGATGCGGCGCCGGTCGATCCGAAGCAGCTGCCGAGCGAGTTGACGCAGATGACGTGGTAGCGGTCGGTGTCGATCGCATGGCCGGGGCCGATCATCCCCTCCCACCAGCCGTCGGTCGGGTCCGCCGGCGATGAGGCTGCGTGCGCCGAAGGCGAAAGGCCCGTGAAGATGAGGATCGCGTTGTCGCGCTGGGGTGAGAGCTCTCCCCAGGTCTCGTACGCGATGCGTGCACCGTGCAGCACCCCGCCGCGCCACATGCGAAACGGGTCGGGGAGCTCGACGTAGCGCCGTGCGTCCCCCGCGCGCTGCTCCGTGCCCCTCTCCTGCCGCGGCGTGCGCAGCGCCGTCGGCTTGCGTCGATCAGGGTTCGGGGTCGCCACCTTCGGGGATCCCTTCGAAAAGCGGCGTCGAGAGGTAGCGCTCTCCCGTGTCGGGGAGCATCGCGAGAATGACGGAGCCCTCCGGAGCCTCGTTCGCCACCTTGCGTGCGGCGGCGAAGGTTCCTCCCGAGGAGATGCCGCAGAAGATGCCCTCGCTGCGCGCGAGGCTGCGCGCAGCCTCCATGGCTTCCGGGTCGGTCACGGTGAGGATGCGGTGCGGCACCTCGCGGTTCAAGACCGCGGGGACGAGGTCGGGCGTCCAGCCCTGGATCTTGTGCGGCGCCCAGGGTTTTCCCGAAAGCATCGCGGCCGCTTCGGGCTCGACCGCGATGATGCGCACCTCGGGCCGCGCGAGCCGCAGCATCTCGCCTGCGCCTGTGAGTGTGCCCCCAGTGCCCCACCCGGTGACGAAGAAATCGAGCCGCCGCCCGGCGAAATCGCTCAGGATCTCCGGGCCCGTCGTGCTCCTGTGGTAGGCGGGATTCGCAGGGTTCTCGAACTGGCGGGCGAGGAACCAGCCGTGCTTGCGCGCGAGCTCCTCGGCCTTGCGGATCATGCCGGTGCCGCGCTCGGCGGCGGGCGTCAGGATCACCTTCGCGCCGAGCATGCGCATGATCTTGCGGCGCTCGACCGAGAAGGTCTCGACCATCAGCGCGACGAAAGGATAGCCCTTCGCGGCGCAGACCATGGCAAGGGCAATCCCCGTGTTGCCGGACGTTGCCTCGACGACGGTCTGGCCGGGCCTGAGCGCACCGCTGCGCTCGGCATCCTCGATGATGGCGATCGCGAGCCGGTCCTTCACCGAGGAGAGCGGGTTGAAGAACTCGCACTTCACGTACATCGTCACGTGCCGCGGCGCCAGGCGATTGATGCGGACGATGGGCGTGCGCCCGATCGTGCCGAGAATGGAGTCGTAGATCATGCGAGTCGCTCCTGCCTTTCTTTGTTAGCGGATCGCCGGGATGGCGACAAGGAACTGCCGGATATGACGTGAGAGCCGGCGGTTATCATACGCGTTGAGGGCCCGCAACCTGCTTGTGAGACTCCAGAAGCTGCTCGCCTCCGCCGGGCTCGGCTCGCGGCGCACCGTCGAGCAATGGATCCGCGAACGGCGGGTGACGATCAACGGTCGTACCGCGCAGCTCGGCGACCGGGCGGCCCCGGGCGATGAGGTACGCCTCGACGGGGTGACGGTGCGGCTTGCGCCCGGGACGGCTGCCCCCCACGAGCTACTCCTTTACAACAAGCCCCTCGGGGAGGTCACGACGCGGAGCGACCCGCAGGGACGCCCGACCGTGTTCGACCGGCTGCCGCCCCCGGTGAGCGGCCGCTGGATCAACGTCGGGCGGCTCGATGTGAACACCTCCGGGCTCCTCCTTTTCACGACGGACGGCGAGCTCGCGCACCGGCTGATGCACCCTTCGGCCGAGGTCGAGCGCGAGTACCGCGTTCGGGTCCGAGGAAGGCCGAGCGGGGCCGCGCTCGCGGCGCTCCGCCACGGCGTCGAGCTCGAGGATGGTCCCGCGCGCTTCGAGCGCATCGTCCCGGAGCGCGGGGGCCCGCAGCGAGCTCCTGGGGCCCACTCCTGGTTTCGGGTCGTACTGAAGGAGGGACGCAACCGCGAGGTGCGGCGCATGTGGCGCGCGGTGGGGTACGAGGCCAGCCGGCTTGTGCGCATCCGCTATGGCCCGCTCGAGCTTCCGGCGGATCTGGCTCCGGCGGCCTGGCGACACGCAGGATCCGATGCGCTCGCCGAGCTTTCCGGAACGCTGCTTGCGGCAAGGAATCGCGGGACCGAAGGCGGAGAGCGCGCGATGCATGTCTTGGTGAGCTCCGATCACACGATCACGGCGAGCGAGGGCCTCGCGGGCCGGATCACGAGCGCTGTCACCGCTCGCCTCGACCGCTGGGCGGATCGCATCACGCGCGTCGAGGTGCATCTGAGCGATGTGAACAGCCGCAAGCGCAGCGAGACCGACAAGCATTGCGTCATGGAGGCGCACCTCGGAGGCTTGAAGCCAGTCGCGGTCCACAACGATGCGGGTGAGATCATGGTCGCCGTCGGCGGCTGCATCGAGAAGCTCTCGCGCGCGCTCGAGCACACGCTCGGGCGGCTCGAGGACACACCGGGCCGCGCCCCTAGCGAGCGCGAGATCGCAAGCGTCGCAGAGCTCGAGCGGGTCGAGCTGCTCGACCGCGCAAGCGCGGATTCGCGATCGGCGGCCTCGCCGAAGGCCCGCAAACGCTCGACGAAGCTGCGGTAACCCCCGACCAGCACCGCAGCCGCGGCCGTGCGGCGGCCTTTCAGGCGGTTGCGCGCACCAGCCAGGCGGTTGCCTTCATGCCGATGCTGTTCCCGTCCCGGTGGGCTGCAAACACACCGATGAGACCCTCGCGAATCCGCGCGCGAAGCTCGGGCGCGCAGGACTCGAAGAGTCTGCCGAAGGACATGGCATCGAAAAGGAAGTCGGTCGCCTCCTCGGGCGTGGTTCCCGGGCCGCCGACGAGTTGTGTGCCGTGCCAGCGATCGATGTGAATGTCGCGGAAGCCACCTCGCGTGAGGAGCTCGCGGATGTAGTCCGGATCCTCGAGCGCGAACGGTCCCGGTGTGCGCGGCTCGGCATCGGGGAGCTCGACGTGCTCGCGCACGACCCCCATCAGCTTGGCCAGCCACTCGTTCTCGCGCGGGGGCCCCCAGACACTGAAGTCCGCCCGGCCCCCACGGGCGAGAAAGGTATGGAGGTGCGCGAAGGCACCCCAGGGCTCGGGAAAGAACATCAGGCCGAAGCGCGAGAAGAGCCGCGCGAAGGGCGGTCCCTCGAGCTCGGCAGCGGCGGCATCCCCGCACCGGAAGCTCACCTGGGGCACGCCAGCCGCCGCCGTACGCTGCCTCGCGGCCTCGATCAACATCGGACTCACGTCGAGTCCGAGCACGCGCCCGCGCGCGCCCACGCGCCGACCGATCTCGAGGGTGGTCGCTCCGGCTCCGCATCCCACGTCGATGACGCGCTCGCCCTCGCTGAATCCCGCCCGCTCGAGGAGCGCCTGGCCGAGCGGCGCAATCATGCCCTCGAACCGCTTGAGGTGCTTGAGCCAGCGCTCCCCCATCTCGCGGGTCCAATCCTCGGGGGGCAGGCGCTTGAGAACAGGTTTGGTATTCACGGTCTGCTAGCATCGCGCGGTTATGGGCAGCCCGGCAACGCTCTGGACGCACGCGCACCTTGCGACGTGTGACGAGGTCATGCGCCGGATCGAGAACGGCGCGCTCATCACCCGGGGCGACCGCATCGAATGGATGGGCCCCGCAGCGGGCATTCCCGAGAGCCTGCGCCCCGAGATCGCCGAGCGACACGACCTGGGCGGGGCCTGGGTCACCCCGGGGCTGATCGACTGCCACACGCACCTCGTCTTTGCCGGCACGCGTGCGACGGAGCACGCCGAGCGGGCGAGCGGGGTTTCGTATGAGGAGATCGCCCGCCGCGGCGGCGGGATTCTCACGACGGTCCGCGCCACCCGTGCCGCAAGCGAGGAGCAGCTGCTCGAGGCGAGCGCATCGCGCCTCGAGGCGCTGCTCGCAGAAGGGGTCACCACGGTCGAGGTGAAGTCCGGTTACGGGCTCACCCTGGCCGATGAGGCGAAGCTTTTGCGCGTTGCGCGCCGGCTCGGCGAGGCCTTCCCCGTCCGGGTCTCGACGACGCTGCTCGCGGCGCATGCCCTGCCGCCCGAGTTCGCAGGGCGCGCGGATGACTACATCGAGGCCATCGCGCAGGACTGGCTGCCGCAGCTTCACGCGCAGGGTCTCGTCGATGCGGTCGACATCTTCTGCGAGCGCATCGCCTTCGACACGCGCCAGGCGGAGCGCCTCTTCAGTGCCGCGCGCGCCCTGCATTTGCCGGTGAAGATGCATGCCGAGCAGCTCGCGAACATCGGGGGAAGCGTGCTCGCGGCGCGCTGCGGTGCGCTCTCGTGCGATCACCTCGAATGGACGGACGCCGCGGGCGCCCAGGCGCTCGCTACGGCGGGCACCGTCGCGGTGCTGCTCCCCGTCGCCTTCTACGTCCTGGGGGCTGGACGCAAGCCGCCGGTCGCCGAGTTTCGGGCGGCCGGGACGCGCATGGCCATCGCGACCGACTGCAATCCGGGGTCGGCGCCCGGCACCTCGCTGCAGCTCGCGCTCAACATGGCGGTTCGGCTGTTCGGGCTCACCCCCGGGGAGGCCCTCGCCGGGGTCACGCGCCAGGCGGCCCGCGCGCTTGGCATGCAAGATGAGATCGGCGTGCTGGAGCCCGGCCGGCGCGCCGACTTTGCTGTCTGGGACATCGCCTCGCTCGATGAGCTCGGCTACTGGGTGGCCTACAATCGCTGTCAGGCGGCGGTGTGTGGGGGGACGATCGCCTGGCGGCGGAGCTAGCACGGCCTGGCGCGGCCGAGACGCGCGAGCCCGGAGGGCGAGGCCCCTGATGGGCCGAGCAAAATTCGCGCCAGCTGCATTGACACCCCCCTCGCCCGAAATCAGAATACGCGGCTCGATTTCGCGGGAGGGGTACCCAAGCGGTCAACGGGAGCAGACTGTAAATCTGCCGGCTTACGCCTTCGTAGGTTCGAATCCTACCCCCTCCACCATCGTGGAGGGTCGGACGAACCCCCGGGACTCGAGCGGTGGCGCGATGCCGGGATAAGCCCGCGCCGCTCGAGCTTCGTGGTTGGTGCCCTGAGGATTGAGATGGGCGAAGGGTCCCACCTGGACGCCATCAGCGGGTGTAGTTCAATGGTAGAACCTCAGCCTTCCAAGCTGATGACGTGGGTTCGATTCCCATCACCCGCTCCAGTGCAATGCCGCCCAGGTAGCTCAGTCGGTAGAGCACGTCCTTGGTAAGGACGAGGTCACCGGTTCAATCCCGGTCCTGGGCTCCACCAACTCGAGGCGCGGCAGGCGCGGAGCGCGGCGCGGGGTCGAGGTGAAGTTGGGATCGCTTGAGTTGTCCCGCAAGATTTCCGGCGCGCTGCGCCGCTAGATGAACGGGGTCGCGCGAGGCGCGATCCTCGACGAGGAGTTGGCCGCGAGGCCATGAGAAGCAGCCATGAGCAAAGAGAAGTTCGAGCGCACCAAGCCGCACGTGAATGTGGGGACGATTGGGCACGTGGATCACGGCAAGACGACCTTGACAGCGGCGCTGACGAAGGTGATGGCCGAGTCCTACGGTGGCCAGTTCATGGCGTATGACCAGATTGACAAGGCACCGGAGGAGAAGGCGCGTGGGATCACGATTGCGACGGCGCACGTGGAGTACCAGAGTGCGAACCGTCACTACGCGCACGTGGACTGTCCGGGGCACGCCGACTACGTGAAGAACATGATCACGGGGGCGGCGCAGATGGATGGGGCGATCCTTGTGGTTTCGGCGGCCGATGGTCCGATGCCCCAGACGCGCGAGCACATTTTGCTTGCCCGTCAGGTGGGTGTTCCGTACATCGTGGTGTACATGAACAAGGCGGACATGGTCGATGATGCGGAGCTTTTGCAGCTCGTTGAGCTGGAGGTTCGCGACCTTCTGACGAAGTACGAGTTTCCGGGGGACAAGACCCCGATCATCATTGGTTCGGCGCTGAAGGCTCTGGAGGGAGAGAACTCGGAGCTTGGGATCAAGTCGGTGCAGAAGCTCGTGGAGGAGATGGACAAGTACATCCCGGTACCGAAGCGGGAGGTGGACAAGCCTTTCCTGATGCCGGTTGAGGATGTGTTCTCGATCTCGGGACGCGGGACTGTGGTGACCGGTCGCATCGACCGCGGGATCATCAAGGTGAACGATGAGGTGGAGATCATCGGTCTTCGCCCCACGACCAAGACGATCTGCACGGGGGTGGAGATGTTTCGCAAGCTCCTCGATGAGGGGCGTGCGGGGGACAACGTTGGGGTGCTCCTGCGGGGCACCAAGCGCGAGGAGGTCGAGCGGGGGCAGGTATTGGCCAAGCCTGGCTCGATCACCCCGCACACCAATTTCGAGTGCGAGGTGTACGTGCTCACCAAGGAGGAGGGTGGACGGCATACGCCCTTTTTCAAGGGGTATCGGCCGCAGTTCTACTTCCGTACGACCGATGTGACCGGCACGATTGAGTTGCCGGGGGGCACGGAGATGGTGATGCCCGGGGACAACATCAAGATGACGGTCGAGCTGATCAGCCCCATTGCGATGGAGGCGGGGCTGCGCTTTGCCATCCGCGAGGGCGGCAAGACCGTCGGCTCGGGCGTGGTGTCGAAGGTTCTGAAGTAAG
>Ga0335074_10015347_pt1 | contig 10758 bp, 6 predicted proteins | sample Lox_Sample_23_FD_206715 | JGI IMG/M metagenome (GOLD analysis project Ga0335074, IMG submission 206715) | Soil microbial communities from Loxahatchee National Wildlife Refuge, Florida, United States - Lox_Sample_2.3 | ecosystem: Environmental > Terrestrial > Soil > Wetlands | place: USA: Florida... | reverse complement strand
GACCGGCAGCCGATTCCCGGAGACAGCCCCGCCGACCGGATGATCTACGTGCTGAACAAGGTCACCAAGAGCATGCAGCGGGAGCCGTTGCTGTGCGAGGCGATGACCAGGGCCTTCATGTTCGCCGACCCGAGCGCGGCCAGCGAGGTCGCCGCGGTCGCCGGGCTCATGGAGGAGATGCTGACCGGGGCGATGCACGAAGGCGAACCCACTGCGGACGAACGGGCGATCGCGCGGGTGGTCGGGGATGTGTGGCTGTCGAACCTGGTGGCGTGGGTAACCAGGAGGGCGTCGGCCCAGGACGTGACCGATCAGCTCGAGCTGACCGCGCGGCTGCTGCTCAGGTAGGTTTCGGCGCGCGAGGCAGCTTGCCGCCGTACCAGGTCTCGATCAGCCAGCGGGAGATCGACAACGACGGCGGCATGAGCAAGTCTCCGTTCTCGATCGCCTTCTTCAGGTCCTCACGGCTGTACCAGTTCGCCTCGGCGATCTCCTCGTCGTCGACGTTGATTTCCGTGGTCCCGGTTTCCGCGCGGAAGCCGAGCATGAGGCTGTGCGGCATTGGCCAGGGCTGGCTGGCCTGGTAGGCGACCTTGCTGACCGTGACTCCCGCTTCCTCGAATACCTCGCGGACGACCGCCTGCTCGGCGGACTCGCCGGTCTCCACGAACCCGGCGAGAATCGAGACCCGTTTAGGCGGCCACTGCACGTTGCGGGCCAGCAGGCACCGGTCGTCCGGGTCGGTGACCAGCATGATCACGGCGGGGTCGCACCTGGGGAAGTGCTCGCTGCCGTCGTTGGTGCACTTGCGGGCATGCCCGGCCATGATGACCTCGGTCAGATGACCGCACCTCGGGCAGAATCCCGCCACCGCGTGCCAGTTGGCCAGGCCGATCGCGTTGGTCAGCAGCCCGGCGTCGCGGTCGCTGAGGAGGTGGCCGGCCTCACGGAGCCCGGCCTTCCTGGTACCTGGCTGATCTCCCTGCGGGGCTCCCGGCTGGTCTCCCTGCGGGGCTCCCGGCTGGGCAAGTACTCCGAAGTAAGCGACGCCGTCAGCGTCGACGCCGAGCAGGAACCGGACCCCATCAGGAGCTTCGTCCGGGGACACGAAGACCAGCCCGGCGTCCCCGCCGTCGTCCTTGATCAGGGCCTGGCCGTCCTTGACCAGGATCACCCTGGTCTTCTCGTCTGCCCAGGCAGCCGCGAGCCACTCGGTGTCGGTCCGAAGCGGAGCCGAACGCTCGACCTGGCTCCTGGTTAGCGCAAGTGCGGGAAGGGCCACTGCCCCAGAATACGATCTTTACCCCGACTGGGAATCCGAGCAGCATCAAAGGACCAGCGATGTCGCTGGCAGCGGCCGGCCGACAGCAACGGTGGCTCTGCGATGCTACAGGTACAGCATCTCGGGGCCACGGTTGTCGTTGCCACTGCGGCGGACTACGACATCAGAGGGCCAGCGATGCTGTGCGGGTCGCTCAGTTACCGGCAAGAGGGGACGGCGATGGATCCGGCACAGGCGGGCGCGCTCTTGCGGCGGCTGGAATACACCCTTGCTACCGCCGAGTCGCTGACCGGGGGCACGGTCGGTGCCCAGATCACCTCCGTGGCCGGCGCTTCCGACTACTACTACGGCGGGGTCATCGCTTACGCGCCGTTCATCAAGTCATCGCTGCTGAACGTGCCGCAGGAGGTGATTGACGCGCACGGGACGGTCAGCGAGGAGACGGTGACCGCGATGGCTGCCGGTGTCCGTGACCTGTTCGGAGCCTCGGTCGGGCTGGCGACGACCGGTGTCGCCGGCCCTGACGCGCTCGAAGGTCATCCGGCGGGCACGTTGTTCGTTGCCGTGGCGGACCCGTTCGGTGCGCGGGCCGAACAGCACACGCTCGACGGTCCGGCCAGGCTGGACCGGGCAGCAGTCATCACCTGGGCCGCGAGCCAGGCAATCGGCCTCCTGATCCGCCGCCTCAGCGACGCGACCCAGATCCGCTGACAGCAGGGCCCGCGCTAGCCGAGGACGGCCAGTTCGTCCCAGAGGTAGGCAGCCGTTTCCGCGCCCTTCAGCAGCAGGCCCATGTCGACGCGCTCGTTCGGTGCGTGAATCTGGTCCTCGTCGAGGCCGACCGCGATGAACACGAGTGGCGCCCTGAGGATATCGGCGAGGTCAGCCTCAGGGCCGCTGCCGCCCTCACGCGTGAAGAGGATCTCCTGTCCGAACGCCCGCTCCATGGCCCGCCGCCCGGCCGCGACCTCGGGCGAGTCGATCGGCGAGAAGCACGGCCGCACGCCTGCTCCCTCGCAGGTGACGACGATCCCGACGCCTTCAGGTGCGCGCTCGGCGACGAACTGGCGCAGCATTCCCTGGATGTCGGCCGGGTTCTGGTGCGCGACGAGGCGGAACGACAGCTTGGCGTGGGCCTCGCGGGGGACGATGGTCTTGCCTCCGGCGCCGGTATGGCCGCCCCACATGCCGTTGATCTCGGCGGTCGGCCGAGCCCAGATCCGCTCGATCGTGGAGAAGCCGGCTTCGCCCGACGCTGCCCCGCTGTTCCCCGCCGTGGCCAGCCAGGCCTTCTCGTCAAACGGCAGCTTCGCGAACAATTCGCGCTCGGCCGTGGTCAGCTCGGCGACCTTCTCGTAGAAGCCGGGCAGCATGACCCGCCCGTCGGCGTCGTGCAGGCCGGCCAGCAATCCTGACAGCACGTGCAGCGGGTTGGGCACCGCGCCGCCGAACGAGCCGGAGTGCAGGTCGCGCTCGGGCCCGTACACGTCGATCTCGGCGGCGATGACGCCGCGCATTCCCGTGCACATGGACGGCACATCGGCCGCCCACATCGTCGTGTCTGACACCACGATCACGTCGCAGGCCAGCCGGTCGCGTTCACGGCGCAGCAAGTCGGCGAAATGCACGGAGCCAGACTCTTCTTCGCCCTCCACGATCAGCTTGATCGTGACCGGCGGCGCGCTCTTGTCGTGCGCGGCCAGCCAGGCCGCGAGCCCCAGCGCATGGAACAGCACCTGTCCCTTATCGTCGGACGCGCCGCGTGCCAGAAGCTGGCCGTCGAGTTCGGCCGGCTCGAACGGCGGCGAATCCCACTCATCGAGCGGCTCGACCGGCTGCACGTCGTGGTGCCCGTAAATGAGTACGGTCCTGGCAGCGGGATCGGCGGCAGGCCATTCGGCGTAAACCGAGGGAAGGCCGGGCTCCGAAGTAGTACCTGTCTCCCAGACCTCGGCGACGGGGAACCCGGCCCCGTGCAGGTAATCGGCCAGCCACCTGGCGGATTGCCGCACGTCGCCGCCGTGCTCTGGGTCAGCCGAGATCGAGGGTATGGCAAGCCACTGCTTCAGCGCGGCGAAGAACTCGCCTGAGTGCGCGTCAATGTAATCACGGACTGCTTCCATGCGGGTGAACTGTAGACCGTAGCCAGGCCCGCCGTGACACTCTTTGGCACATGACGAGCCTTCAGCCCGACCAGTGGCACGACCTGTTCATCGCGGTCGCCAGTGCCGCCGCCGCCCTGACCGGCCTGATCTTCGTCGCCGTCTCGATCAACCTGAAAGAGATCATCGAGTACCCTGGCCTGCCGCACCGTGCGGTCGAGACCCTCGCCGTCATGACCGGAGTGCTGCTGCTCTCGGTGCTCGCGCTGATCCCCGCCCAGAGCAGGCAGGCGCTCGGCACCGAGGCCCTGGTGCTCGGCGCGATCGGCGGCGGGTACCTCGTCGTCCAGCGCCTGCGGATGCCGAGGAAGAAAGACGACCCGGTCATCTGGACGGCCGTGCCCCTCGCCGTCGTCCTGGCCGGCTCGGTCCCGATGGCCGCAGGAGGAATCAGCCTGATCGCCGGGGGCGGCGGCGGCCTTTACTGGTTCGTGGCTAACGCGCTGCTCGGTTTCGTCGGCGTGATACTCAACGCCTGGATCCTCCTCGTCGAGATCCAGCGCTAGCGATCAGGCGGTGCTCAGGGCTCGGCCGGGATGCTCTCTATCAGGGCGGCGAGGCCCGCGGCGTCAAGCAGGTCGGCCGGGCGGACGGTGCGGTTCTCGCGCACGTAATAGAACGCCGCGCGGACGTCGGCGACAGGAACGCCGGCGAGGGCCGCCCACGCGAGCCGGTAGGCGGCAAGCTGCACGGCGACCGCCCGCTCGGCGGGCGTACCAGGACGCGGCGGGCGGCCGGTCTTCCAGTCGACGACGTCGATGCCGCCGCCTGGCGCGTCGGTGAAGACCGCGTCGATACGGCCGCGCACCAGGCGGTCGCTCACCCGCGTCTCGAACGGCACCTCAACAGCCGAGGGGAAACGCTGCGCCCACTCCCCCGCCTCGAACCGGCCACGCAGCTCGGCCAGCTCCGCGTCGTCGACCGCGGGCTCGCCCTCGGCCCCGGCGAGCAGTTCTTCGGCATCGATGAGCCGAAGCAGCCCGAACCTTTCCTCCAGCCACCGGTGGAACGCGGTACCTAGCTCGGCACGCGGCGCTGGCGGGCGCGGCATCGGCCGCCTGATCCGCGCCGCCAGCTCGGCTGGGTCACCGGCCATCGTCACCAGCGCCGACACGGCGATCCTGTGCGGCAGATCTACCGGCACCTGGCGGTCCGTTCTGCGCCTGGTTCTTTCCGCCAGCAAGAGATCAGCATCGGCCGCCCACCCGGCGAGCAGGTCCGCGTAGCGGTCCGTACCGGCCTCGGCCGGCTGTGCGGCGGAAGCCATCGCGGCCACGACCAGCTCCCCGCCTTCGCGGACGGCCTCGTACCGCACGCCGGCCGCCTCTGGCGGCACGGGCCAGGACGCCGTCAGCGGCTGAGCAAGAACAGGGTTCTCCGCGCCCTCCGCGGGCTCTGGCGACCACTCGGCGATCCGGCCGGCGCCATCTTCGCACGCGGCCCTCATTTCCAGCAGGAACGCCGAGGGGCCGAGCGGCGACTTTCCCGCCCCCCACCAGTACCCCGTTCCGCACAGCCAGTAAGCAGCCCTGGTAACGGCCACGTAGGCGAGCCGCCGTTCCTCAGCCAGGTTACGGTCGCCGCACGCACGGCTGAACGCGGCAAGCGAGTCGCCGTCGAGCGCAGGCAACTCGGGCAGGTCGCTCGCGTCACCGCGCAGCCAGAAAGGCAGCAGCCTGGGGTTATCTGTCCACCGGGTAGAAAGCCGCGCACGAGCGGGAAAGTTCTGTGACCTTGTACCTGCCGCGAGTCCTGGCACGACCACGGCCGCCCACTGCAGCCCCTTAGCCGAATGCACGGTCGCCAGCTTCACCGTGTCTGTCTCGCTCACCTGCCCGGCCTCGAGCCCGAACTCCTCCGACTCGGCCGCCGTCAGGTAAGCGAGGAACGCGCCGAGTGTCGGCTCCTGCTCATCGCCGGCGAAGGCGGCCGCCGCGTCAGCGAACGCGTCAAGATCGGCCCGCGCGGCCGCGGGGTCAACGCCAGGACGGGACGCCACCTCAATGTCGAGCCCAAGTACCCGCTCGACCTCGGTGACCAGCTCGGGCAGCGGCCGGCCGACATGCCGGCGCAGGCCGCGCAGCTCAGCGGCCAGAGCCACGAGCCTGGTGTAGCCGTCCGGCGAGTATGACTCGGGTTCGCCAAGGTCTTCGAGCGCCTCGATGAGGCTGCCAGCTTCCCGCGTGAAGTCGGCGACCGCCCGGTCGAGGAAATCTCCCTGCGGCGCCGGCTCCTCATCGGGCAAGCCTGGTTCGCGCGCGAGCCGGCTGGCCCGTTCTCCGAGTGCCACCAGATCCTGAGGCCCGATCCGCCATCTCGGCGACGTCAGCGTCCTTACCAGCGCGTCTGACGCGGCCGGGCTGTGCAGTACCCGCAGCGTGGCGACGATGTCGGCGACCTCGGCCACGGTCAGCAGCCCGCCGAGACCGACGACCTCCACAGGGATTCCCCGCGCTTCAAGCGCCGTCCGCAGCGCGGCGAACTGAGACCTCTTGCGGCACAGCACGGCGATGTCGGAAGGCCGCACCCCGCCGGTGCGCCCGTCGGCCCAGTGCCCGCCGTCAGGCGCGACGCCGTCTGGCAACTCAAGCAACCCCGCGACCTGCCCGGCGACGAATTCTGCCTCGGCCGCGATCGTGTCGAGCAAGGCGCAGGTCACCGTGCCCCTTTCAGCTCGCGCGGGCGGGGCGATCAGCCTGGGCACATCCGCGGCCTCTGCACGCAGGTCCCGCTGGATCTCGGCGGCGGCATCGAGCACCCGGCCGGTGTTGCGGAAGCTGGTCGAGAGCACCCGGACCTCGGCACGCGAGCCGCCGGCCGGAGGGAAGTTCGCCGCGAAGCGCTTCAGGTTGCCCGCGCTCGCGCCGCGCCACCCGTAAATCGACTGGCAGGGGTCGCCAACCGCGGTAACCGGATGGCCGTTGCCGAACAGTGCCCGCAGCAGCTCGAGCTGAGCGTGGCTGGTGTCCTGGAACTCATCGAGCAGCACGACCTGGTACCGAGCCCGCTCGATGGCGCCGACCTGAGGATGCCGCAGTGCGATCCTCGCGGCGAGCGCGAGCTGATCGCCGTAGTCGATGACCTCGCGCTCGGCCTTGGCCGCGGTGTAGGCGCGGACCAGCGGCAGTAGCTGGCGCCTGACTCGCTGGCTGCGCATCGCGGCCTCGGCCGGCTTGCGCCTGCCCGCAGGCAGCTCCTCGTAGCGGCGCTCGAGCCAGTCGCCTGCCGCGAGCACGTCATCGGGGCCGCGGAGGTGCTCGGCCAGTTCGGCGGCGAGATCAACCACGGCCGCGGTGACCGTGACAGGCACCCAGTCGACCGCGTCCATCGGCCCGTCGTAAGCCGCCACGACCTTGGCCGCGAGCTGCCAGGCGACCGCGGGAGTAATCAGCCGCAGTGAGGGCTCGAGGCCCTCGCGTAGCGCATGGTCGGCGATCAGGCGGCCGGCGTACGCGTGGTACGTGGCGATCACCGGGTCGCCTTCAAGCTCGGCGGGCGCCTCGATCACGCCGACCCGGCGCAGCGCGTCGAGCCGGGTCCTGACCCGGCCAGCGAGCTCGGCCGCCGCCTTCCTCGTGAACGTCAGCCCGAGCGCGCGTTCAGGACGCAAAAGCCCGTTGGCGGCCAGCCAGACGAGCCTGGCCGCCATGGTCTCGCTCTTGCCAGAGCCGGCCCCCGCGATGACCGCGAGCGGCGCCAGGGGCGCGCTGATGACTGCTGACTGTTCCGGTGTTGGCTCTTCAACTCCGAGCAGCCTGGCAAGCTGTGCCGGAGTAAACGAGGGTCGGCGCCGTCTGGGCGGCTCGGGTTCCTCGGGCTCGAGATCGAACAGAGTTCCCTGGCTCATGGGGGAACCTGCTCGCCGCGCTCGTCGACCGGGCAGCTCGGGGCGGCCGGGCAGGTGCGGCAGCGGTCGTTGGCGGCGGCGGTGAACTCAGGGCCTGCCATGCCGGCGGCGACCTCCTTGACCAGGCTGAGCGCCCAGCTCGGGTCGGGGTCGCCACCGAGCGCCCGCTGTGCCTGCACGGCGGCGCCCTTGGTGCCGCTTGCCTTGCCGACGTGGACAAGCTCAGCGCCACCCGACTCGGTTATCCCGTGCTCGATGAAGCCGCCGAGCATCACGGCGAGCTGATAGACCCCGAGTTGCGGGTCGCGGTCGAGCTCGGCGGCGGCCGGCTTGCTCGAGCCGGTCTTCAGGTCGACCACGACGCCGGCGCCTTGCTCGTCGCGTTCGAGCCGGTCGACCTGGCCAGAGATCACCACGTTGTCGACCCTGACCCGCAGGCGCTGCTCGATCGCGACCAGTTCGCGGCTGTTGCCTAGCTGCCAGTCGAGGAACTTGCGTACCATCTCCTCCGCGGCCGCGCGCTGCTTGCCGTTGTACCAGACGCTGCCGAAGTCGAGCTGGTGCCAGACCTCGTCGATCCTCTTCGCGATGTCGGCACGATCGGCGCCCTCCGCGACCAGGGCGGCTGCGGCGTGGATCAGAGTGCCGAGGTGGCCGACGACCGATGGCGGGCTGGCGCCGACAGCCGACTCGACCAGCCAGCGGAAACCGCACGTCACGAACTTGTCTACCTGGGAGGGCGAGACTCTCACCTCGCCTTCGCTGATCGGGCCCTCGCCTGACCAGTGGGTGAGCGCGTACCAGTTCGCCGGGTCGGCGCCGGCTACCCCGGCTTGCGCGAGCCTGGCGAGCTGGGCGGCGGCGGCCTGCCTCACTCCGGCGGGCAGCGTCCGGTCGGTGACCGCTCTCCTCAGGTCGGCGGTGAGGGCTGGCAGCGACAGCCAGCGCCGGCCGGTGCTGACGATCTCTTCCACGGCGATCTCGTCGCCGGCAAGCTCGGCGAGGAAGCGTGACGGGCGTTCCTCGGTGTCCTCGCCGCCGACCGCGGTCACGACAAGCTCACGTCTGGCCCTGGTCACGGCGACGTAGAACAGGCGGCGTTCCTCGTCGAGCAGCTTGCTGGCCAAGGCGACCGCGGCGGCGTCCGTGCCGCTCGGACCGGCCCCGTGGCCGACCGCTTCCACTAGCTGGTCCATGCCGAGCAGGGAGCCGCGCAAACGCAGGTCTGGCCAGGTTCCTTCCTGCGCTCCCGCGACGACGACCAGGTCCCACTCGAGTCCCTTGGCCTTGTGCGCGGTGCAGATCGTCACCGCCTCGCCGGCCTGCGCTCGCTCCGCGAGGGTGTCGCCGGCGATTTCCTGGCCGGTCAGGCTGTCGATGAACAGGCGGATCGAGCCAGGCGGCGTCCTGCCGTCGAACCTGGCCGCCGCGTCGAACAACGTCATCACCGCGTCGAGGTCGGCGTCGGCGGCCGCTCCCCTTGCTCCTCCGGCCAGGCTGACGGCCTGCCATCGGTCCGCGAGGCCGGTCGCGTTCCACACGGCCCAGCAGATGTCGGCGGCGGTACCCGCCGCCGACATCTGCTGAACCAGCTCAAGCAGCGCGGCGACGCGCCGCGCTGCCCCGAGCGGCTCGATCGCCGCCTCAAGAGCCGGCCCTGCCGCGAAACCCGCCGAGGTGAGCAGCCTAGGGTCAGCAAGCACCTTGGCCAGCGACTCGACCACGGGGTACTCGTCTTCGACCGGCTCGGCAGGCTCGGCAGGCTCGGCCCCTGGCTCCCGCTGCCGCAGGACCCGCCGCAGCCGCCGTAGCCCAAGCGCGTCCGTCCCCCCGATCGGCCCGGTCAGCAGTTCCGCGGCGACCTCCTCGGTGAGCGACTCCCGGTCCAGCCCGGACGAGATCAGCCGCAGCAGCGGCCTCGTGCCAGGGTCGTCGGCAAGCGGCAACTCGTCCCCGGCCACGGCGACAGGTACGCCCGCCTCAGACAGCGCCCGCCTGAGCGCCGGTACCTGCCGCACCGCCGAGCGGACCAGCACGGCCATCGAGGACCAGGGGACCTGGTCAACAAGGTGAGCACGGCGCAGGGCGTCAGCGATCGCGGCCGCTTCCTGCCGCTCGCTGGCGGCCAGCACGACCCGCAAGGAACCGACGTCGGCGCCGGCCAGCGGAGTCAGCGAGCGATGGTCCTTCTTCGTCATGCCCCTGACCGATGGCAGCCGCGCCGCCACGCGCCGCGACGCGGCCAGCAGCACCGGTCCGCTCCGACGGCAGGTGCCGAGCGCGGCGACTTCGGCCGGCTGCCCGTCCGGGCTGGTGAACCGCGCAGGGAACCGCTCGACCACGTCAGCGTCAGCGCCACGGAACGCGTAGACCGACTGATCGGGATCGCCGACCGCGATCAGTTCCCTGCCGTCCCCGGCGAGCGCGTGCAGCAGTTCTTCCTGCGCGGGGTCGCAGTCCTGGTACTCATCAACGAGGACGACGTCGTAGGCGAGCCGCTCCCGCTGCCTGATCTCTGGCCTGCCGAGCAGTTGTCCGGCGATGCGGATGATTTCCGCGTAGTCGTAGGCAGGTACGGGGGCGAGATCGAACCTGGCCGCGTACCTGGTCAGGAACTGGCCGGCCGCGACCCAGTCTTCCCTGCCCGCCTGCTTTCCTAGCGCGGCGAGGTCGGAGCCGTCAAGGCCGCGCTCGGCCGCGCGGAGCAGGAAGTCGCGCAACTCGGCGGCGAAGCCGCGGGTAGCGAGCAGCGGCCTGAGCTGGTCAGGCCAGTGCCCGGCGCCGTCGGCAGCCTCGCCGCGCAGCATCCGCCTGACCTCGGCGAGCTGCTCAGGTCCGGAAAGCAGGACGGGCGGCTCATCCCCCGCAAGCACGAACTCGCGTCTGACCAGCGCGTAAGCATAACTGTGGAAGGTCAGCGCGAGCGGCTCGGTCGTCGTGCGGTCAAGCCGCAGGGTGATCCGCTCCCTGAGTTCCTGCGCCGCCTTGCGGCTGAACGTGAGCACGAGGATCCGGCTCGGGTCGAGTCCCCGCCTGGCAATGCGGTCAGCGACCGCCTCGACGATGACCGTGGTCTTGCCGGTTCCCGGGCCGGCGAGCACGAGCAGCGGCCCGCCCGCGTGCGCGACCACGCGCCTCTGTGCATCGTCAAGTTCTGGTGGCCCGGCGACGCTGACCGGGCGGCGAACCAGACGGTAAGGGGGTGATTGCCGATCCATGTCGTTTCGCATAGTCGTAAGGCATTCCAGCACCCCGAGCCGCGATCGCGCTGGAGACTTGCCCAGCCCGCCGATTTTCTCCGGCCATTCACCCGCCAGCAATCCGTTATGTCGGCTTTATTCGCCGCCGCCGGAGGGCCGGGCCTGCTGGGATGGAGAATTCGGGGTCGTATTTGAGGCGATAACTCCGTCCTGAAGCGGGGCGGGCCCGCGCCAGGCGGCGCGGGCCGGGCATTACGCACGGGCGCA